>JABAOD010004699.1_pt1 | contig 38423 bp, 35 predicted proteins | sample 7062151 | NCBI WGS metagenome assembly JABAOD01 (sample SAMN14538626, study PRJNA623070) | marine sediment metagenome | biome: marine biome [ENVO:00000428]; feature: marine pelagic biome [ENVO:01000023]; material: deep marine sediment [ENVO:00002113] | place: India: Gulf of Khambhat ... | reverse complement strand
GCGACGAGCCGTTCGGGATAGCACTGACACTGAGCCCCTCGACGCTTCCATCTGAGACCGGCGCCTATCAAGTCGAGGTATCCGTCTCCCAACACGAGTCCTGGACCGGAATATGGGCGTGCAAAGGTCTTGGTGGAGTTCTCCGGCCCGACGTCGTCACCCCGATCGAGGACGTGTGCTCCCCTCTGACTCCAATGACTGAGGAAGTCGAGTACCCCACGGTGGTCACCGTGGACGTCGACGATCAGGTGATCGCCCAAGGCGGTCTCGTGATAGGAGTCAACGCCGCCTTCGGAGACTGGGCAGGAACCGCGCTACTGACAACCGAAGCCGACTAGCCCGCTACGGCGGTCTTCAAAACCGTTGAGGGGGCGAAAGTTCCCTGGCGGGTTCGATTCCCGTCCGCCTCCGCCAATTCTCTCTGTAACTCGCGGTCCTCACGCTGAGTTGCTCAGCCCCCATCGAAGCGACCCCGGCGACGCCTCCGCACCGCCCACGGATGGGCACTTTGCGCTTGCAACAGAGGAGGGAGCGGCGGCTCGCGATCGGGTCGTTGCGCGAGGTGTCAACAGGTCGTTGCGTCCCGCAGCGTCCGGCAGGCTTCTGCCATGCGGGCGGGTCCGAGTTGGGTGACCCGCCGTCTGAAAGAGTCCCTCGGCAGCGTGTGCAGGTTGTCGAAGTTGGCAACGCAGGCGGTGGGTACACCGTCGAGTTCAGGAGTCAGTTCGAGCTCTGACACGAGGCCGCGGGTCACGCGGGTCAGGGCGGCGACGACCACGGCACCGATCCGATCGGCAACCGGGTCCCGGGTGAGGATCAACACAGGCCGGTCGCCGCCGGGAGTCGCGGCGAACCAGATCTCACCCCGTTGCATCGGCCCAATCCGACCAGTCCTCGGCGGGACCCCAGTCGGCGATCTCGGTGAACGCCGCCTCGTCTGCGGTGAGCGGCAGGTTGGTCCACGCCTCGACGTCATCCTCGGCGCGGAGTCGAACCAGGTGACGATGGAGCGCTTCGCGCAGAAGTTCAGAGCGGTCGACACCGAGCCGTTCGGCCCACCGCTGGGCGTCGGCGGCCTCATCGTCGTCGACACGGAAGCTGAGCATTGTCATACGGAGATCATATCGTGTATGACGCTCAGATCAACCACTCTGTTGCAGGCAACGCTCTCGACCCAGAACCCGCCGGTCGGCACCGATCCGCTCGTCGTTGGAGGCGTGTCACTCGCCACCGCGACGACCGTAGAGCAGGTCGCACGCATCGTCGGCGAGACCCTGACCGGCCTCTTCCAGGAGATTGCGGGCCACGTCGACCCCTGCGTCGTGGAGCTCGACCACCTGGTCGGCGTAGGTGGCAGCGGCGGCGATCTGCACCCCGGGGACGTACCGCTTCACCCGACGCACGGCCTCGAGGTTGGCACTGTGATCGTTCATGGCGAGCACCACGAGTTCCAACCCCAGATCGAGACAGACCCGCTCCCAGAAATCGGCATCGAGGGCATCGCCCAGCACGCACCTGCGCCCGGCGGCGACGTTGCCACGGACCACGGCGTCGGACCGATCGACACCGAGGACGACGTCGCCCTCGCGCCTGATGAACTCGTCGTATGCACCGGTGCCGACGCGACCCATGCCGAAGACGATGATGCGGGCCTCCCCCGGGTCAACCGTGGCCTCCTCGGCCACGAGCGGGTGTCGTTCCAGCGGATCGAGCCGGTGGTCGAACGTGGCGTAGATCCTGTAGCGAGCTGCGTTTGCCGGTGCCGCCAGCGCAAAGGACACGGCGACGGCAACTGCGAGCGCGGCCGCCCAGTCGCCATCGAGCAGCCCCTCTTCGATGCCCGCTGTCACGACGATGAGACCGAACTCGCTGAAGGTGCCCAGCGTGATCGCCGAATGGAGCGCGGTCCGGGCGCGGATCCCGAAACGCGGGATCAGCGCGACGAAGCCGGCCACCTTGAGGGGCAGGACGAGCAGCGCGACGACGGCGATGGTGACCGATGCCACATCGGGAGTCCCATCGAGGCCGATCGCCAGGAAGAAGCCGATGAGCAGCAGGTCCTTGTAACCGAGAAGTCGATCTGCCAGTTCCCGCGCCCGCTCGTGGGACGCCAGGCTGAGCCCGACCAGCAGCGCACCCAGATCCGGCTTGAGCCCGACGAGCTCGAAGCTCCCCGCACCGACACCGATGGCGAGCACGAACCCGAACAGGACGAGCAACTCCCCGTGGCCGGCGCGCTCCAGCACCCAGCTGTAGACCGGGCGGGCGGCGAGAACGGCGAGCACCACCACGGGCGCCCAGGGCGAGGGAGTCTCGGAGGCCGAGAACACGAGGAAGCCCACGGCGAAGAGGTCCTGGACGATGAGGATGCCGACGGCGATCCGTCCCGGGAGCGACGTCGACTCACCACGCTCCTCGAGCGCCTTCACCGCATACACGGTGCTCGAGAACGAGAACGCAAACCCGATGATGAGCGCCCCGCCGACGCCGAGGTCCGAGGCCAGGGGCACGCCGGACGCGCCGAGCGCCAGAAACAGCAGCCCCATGACGCCGGTCGTCACCGCAACGTGAATCGAACCACCCGCCCACACCTCACCGCGAGCCAGGGTCGACAGTTTGAGCTTCAGACCGATGCCGAAGAGAAGCAGCAGCACACCGAAGTCGGCGAGAAGGTCGATGACCGGCGTCGACTCATAGCCGAAGCCATGGAGCACGAATCCGGCCGCGAGGTAGCCGACGAGCGGCGGCAGACCGGCGCGAGCCACAGCGAAGCCGAGGGCAAATGCCGCGACGATGAAGCTGAGACCCACTGTGGTCGTCCCTCTGCAGCGAGCGGCAATGGTACCGGCGTGCGTTCCCGCCGCCGTGCCGTCGTCGCGACCGCGGCCGATGCGTCGCACCCACCCGGTAGCGTGGCCCCGTGTCAGACGTCAGCACGACCATCGATCGCGTCGCGCAGTCCATCGACGAGGGTGAGCTCGCCGCCGCCCAGCGACTCCTCGATGCACTGCGTCGCCGGTGGCGGGACCAACCCGGAGCCTTCGGCGAGGGCGACGTCGTCACCCTCCAGGACCACGCCCGGACGCTGGTCGAGGCGCGCCTTGCGCTGGTCGACGACGAGCTGAAGAACACGTTCGGGTACACGGCCTTTCGGCCCGGGCAGCGTGAGATCGTCGAAGCCGCGGTGGCCGGGCAGGACTGCATCGGCATCATGCCGACCGGTGCGGGCAAGTCGCTGACGTACCAGCTGGCTGCCAAGGTGCTCGGGGGCACATCTCTGGTCATCTCACCGCTGATCGCACTCATGAAGGACCAGGTGGACGCCCTCGACGAGATGGGCATGCGGGCGACGTTCCTCAACTCGAGCCTCGACCCCCAGGAGCGCTCACAGCGGGTCACCGCGATGCGGGCCGGGGAGTACGAACTCGTCTACGCGGCACCCGAAGGTCTCGAGGCTTCGGTCGGATCGGCGCTGGGCGGAATGGACCTGAGCCTCATCGCCGTCGACGAGGCCCACTGCATCTCGCAGTGGGGCCACGACTTCCGCCCCGCCTACCGCAATCTCCAGGGGCTGAAGAGCCGGTTCGGCGTGCCCGTGCTCGCCCTCACCGCCACGGCGACACCGGAGGTCACCAGAGACATCACGACGCAGCTCGGGTTGCGAGATCCCCTCCGCTTCCGTGGCTCGTTCTTCCGACCCAACCTCAAGATCCACGTCTTCAAGAAGGGCGAGCACGACGGCCGCCGCATCAAGGTCCGCGAGTCGATCGGCAAGCTCTGTCTCGCTCGCCGCGGGGAGGCCGGCATCGTCTACACCTTGTCACGAGCTTCCGCCGAGTCGACGGCCGAGTACCTCACGACGCTCGGGATCAAGGCGCTGCCCTATCACGCCGGCCTCGGTGCAGAAGATCGCACCATCACCCAGGACGCCTTCATCCGCGACGACGTCGAGGTCGTGTGCGCCACCGTGGCCTTCGGCATGGGCATCGACAAGTCGAACGTGCGGTACGTCATCCACCGCGACATGCCCAAGTCCATCGAGGGCTACTACCAGGAGATCGGCCGGGCCGGCCGCGACGGCGTCGACAGCGACTGCATCCTCTTCTACTCCTGGGCGGACGTGATGAGCCTGGAGCGCATGATCGGCGACGGCGACGCCGCCGGCATCCACCAGAACCAGATCCGGGCGATGTTCGAGTTCGCAGACAGGAACCGATGCAGACACCAGGGCGTGGCCGCCCACTTCGGTGAGGACATCGAGCGCTGCGGAACGTCGTGCGATGTCTGCACCGGGGCGGATCTGCTCGCCGGCCTCACCCCGGCGAAGCAGCAGCGGATCGTCGCCGCCACCTCGTCGGACGACCGCCGTGGTTCGCCGCTGTTCGAGGAGCTGCGCGCAGTGCGCCGACGACTCGCCGACGAGCGCAACGTCCCGCCGTACGTGGTCTTCAGCGACGCCACGTTGCTGGCGATGGCCGCAGCCCGGCCGACGACGGAGGCAGAGATGCTGGCGATCTCCGGAGTCGGCCCCAAGAAGCTCACCACCTATGGCGACGACTTCCTCGAGGTCATCCGCAGCTGGTCCTGAACCGGCGCACGGCGACCCGGCCTCGGGCTGCGCCACCGCGATTCGCACAAACCCGCAGTGCGCGTAGCATCGCGTCGCCTCGACCTCATCTCACCTCCTCGACCCGATCCAGGATTCGCCGCCATGCACCACGACACCTCACGCCGCCGCGTTCGCAGAATCGGTCTCGCCATCGTCCTGTGGGCCTTCGGCCTCGCCACCACGACGTTGCTGGTGGGACTGTGGGGACGCGCCGTCACCAACGACCGAGCCACCCTCGAGGCCGGGGCGCAAGCAGCGCTCGGCACCGAGGTCGTCGCCTCCCGAATCGAGGAGTGGCTGGGAGAGGCCATCGCCGTCGGATCCGCTTCTCTCGACCAGGAGCTCCGCGTCGTGGTGCGCACGATCACTGCATCTCCCGAGGCCGATCAGGTCGTGGAGGCCGTGGCGTCCGACCTCGTGGCCGCCGCCCTCGCCCCGCCCGGTAGCGAGGCGCGTCTCGATGTTGCCGCCCGCCTCGACCCGATCGTTCCGGTGGTCGTCGCCGAGTTGTCCTCGCACGGCATCGAGCTGGACACCGACGAACTGCGCTCATCACTCGCCGACGCTCCGTCGATCACCCTCAGCACCGGCGAGGAACAGGCCGGCGGTGGCGTCGCTCATCGCACCAGCTCCGCGCTCACCACCGTCTTCGTCGCCGGGCTCGCCGCACTCGCCCTGTTCGGCGGTCTCGCCCTGGTGATGGCCGATGAGGCCGTCACGATGGTCCGGTCTCTGGCGATCCGCCTCGCCGTGTCGGCGGTGACGTTCGTGATCTTCCTCCGCCTCGGAGCATGGGCGATCGACCCCAGCAAGGGCCGGTCGCCTCTCGCAGTCGGCGGCTCCGTCCTGCTCGGGAGCAACCACCTCGTGCTGTTCGTCGTTGCCGCCGCAGCTTGCGGCGTCGCACTCACCGCGGGGGTGGTCATCCGACGGCGTCGGAGGGACGGCACCACCGACGCGCATGACAGCGCCGACACATCGGAGCGGGAGCGGCACCTGGTCTCGGTCTGACCGTCTCGGGGCGGCCTGCGCCGTCCGCGCAGAACTCGGATCAGCCCACGACGCTGCGCAGACGCCCGACGGCATCGACCACCCGCCGGCGAGACGTGGCGATGTTGAGCCGCACGAATCCGCTGCCCTCCTCGCCGAACCCGAGGCCCGGCTCGACGATGAGACCGGCCCTCGCCAGGGCGGTCTGCAGCACATCGTCGGAGAGCCCGGCGGCGCGGCAGTCGATCCACACCAGGAACATCGCCTCGGGTCGGACCAGGGAGGCCCCGCTCCCTTCCAGCGCGTCGGCCACGGCCTCGACGTTCCCTGCGAGATGGACGATCAGGGCATCGAGCCACGGAGCACCGTGGCGATACGCCGCTTCGAGCGCGGTGACACCGAGCGCGTTGACGCCGAAGTCCTCGTTGATGCGATGCCGCTCCGCATCGAATGCCCGGCGCGTCGCCCCATCGGAGACGATCGTCACCGACGTCTTCAACCCCGGCAGATTGAAGGCCTTGCTCGGACCGGTCATCACGGCATGGTGCAAGTCCGGGGGTGCAACCCGGCCGAACGACACGAAATCGGCCCAGGCATACGTGAGATCGCCATGGATCTCGTCGGACAGGACCAGGACGTCGTTGACAGCGCAGAGCTCGCCGATGTGCCGCAGTTCCGCAGCGGTCCACACCCGACCGACCGGGTTGTGAGGGCTGCACAACACGAACGCCTCGACATCGGGTTCGGCGAGCAGGATCGCGAGCCGGTCCATGTCCATCTCGTACCTCCCCCGGTCGAGGACGAGTGCGTTCTCGATCACTCGAAAGCCGTTGGCGGCCACGACGTCGGGGATCGGAGCGAACGCCGGCGTCTGGACGATCACACCGGCGCCGGGTCGGAGATTCCCGCGGAGGAGGAGTGCCAAGGACGGCATCACACCCGGCGACACGACGATCGTCTCGGGCAGCACCTCGAGACCCTGCCGGTCTCTGAGCCATCCGACGACCGCCTCGATCGCCGAATCCGGTGGCGCCGTGTATCCGAACGCACCGTGATCGACCCGCCGCCGCAGCGCCTCCACCACCGGCGGCGCCGTGGGGAAGTCCATGTCGGCGAGACCCATGGGCAGGGCGTCGCTCGGCTCACCCACGCCGGACCACTTGATGGACGCCGTGTCGGTGCGATCGAGCGCCACGTCGAAGTCGTGCATGCCGTCACGCTAGGCCCTGCGCCGCACGCCATGCCCACGGCACGCCATACTCCTCACATGACGGCACGCAACGTCCTCGGAGAGCCCCTGGAATCCTGCGGCGTCGACCCGGTCACGGGTTTCTACCGGGACGGATCGTGCGCCACCGGGCCCGAGGATCTGGGTAGCCACACGATCTGCGCCGTGATGACCCGGGAGTTCCTCGACCACCAGCGGTCGATCGGGAACGACCTCACGACTCCTGTGCCGCGGTTTCGCTTCCCCGGCCTCGAAGCCGGCGATCGCTGGTGTGTGACCGCCCGCAACTGGCTCCGGGCCCACCAGGACGGTCGAGCCGCACCGGTGGTTCTCGCCGCCACCCACGAAGCCGTGCTCGCCATCGTCCCCCTCGACATCCTGACGGGCCACGCCGTCGACGTCCCCGACGATCCGGCATCGTTGACGACGTGAACCGCGTCCCCGAGCACGACAACGGAATGCGTCACGGGCGCTACTACAGTCATGCCCATGGCTGAGACTCAACTCATGGTGTGGATCGACCAGGACCTCTGCACCGGTGACGGCATCTGCGAGGAGATCGCCCCAGACGTCTTCATCGGTCGCGACGACGGGCTCTGGGTCGTCCGAGAGACCGCAAGCAACTTCGGCAAGGACATCGTCTTCGACGGTGCCGAGGGCGACGGGCACGGACCCGAGGGATCGCGTGGCGTGGCCCGGGTTCCGGACAGCCAGATCGACATCGTCGTCGAGTCCGCCGAGGAGTGCCCCGGCGAGTGCATCATGATCGAGCCCTTCGATGAGGCGGTCTTCTCCCAGCGGGGCGTCTGACCTAACTCGTGACCGCGACATCCTCGAGGATGTTGCCGAACCTGTGCATCGTGCGACTGATCGCTTGCTCGCGCACGTAGCGCGGCAGCTCGACTCTGCCCACAGCCGTGACGGGTGACGTGTCGACGTCCACCTCGGCGCGCCACGCAGCACGCAACAGCGCCTCGCTCGCAGCACCGATGACTCGGACTCTTCCAAACCGCCGGGACGGGAGACGCGAGATCAGCTCGTCCTCGGACTCCGTGACGACGTGATCGAGCGGTGCCAGCGCGTCGATCTGCTGCCCGACACTGAGCTCGTACCCGGCCCCGGCTCGCACGGCCGCGAGCACACAGCGGAGACCCTCCACGAGACGTCCGTCATCGGGGACGCGGATCACCACGTTCGGGCGCGGGACGTACCGGAGGATGTTCGCCTCGTACCCGAGGGCGGATGGATCGTGCTGTCTGCCGATTTCGCGCTGCCACCAGGCCTCGTCGGAGCGGGCCGCGGTTCGCAGCCAGCCCGCGGCGCGCTCGCCGATGGCTGGAGCGACCAGGTCGAGTGTCCGCCGCACGTCGGCGGTCGGAACCTCCGCATCGTCGGGTTCGCCGTCCGGATGCCACGTCCCGAGCTGCGCCACGTAGTTGGGCCCTCCCGCCTTGGCGCCGGGCCCCACGGCCGACCGCTTCCAACCGCCGAACGGCTGGCGACGGACGACGGCCCCGGTGATCTTGCGATTGACGTAGGCGTTGCCGACCTCGACCGAATCGAGCCACTGCTCGATCTCGTCGGACTCGAGTGTGTGGATGCCTCCGGTCAGTCCGTAATCGGAGGCGTTCTGCAGTTCGATGGCGTGGTCGAGGTCGCGAGCACGCATGAGACCGAGGACCGGCCCAAAGCATTCGGTGGCGTGGAACCAGGAGTCCGGCGCCACGTCGAGTCGAATCCCCGGCGACCAGAGCCGGTCGTCGATGCGCCGAGGCTCCAAGAGCCACGACTCTCCCTCTTCGAGCGTGGTGAGGGCGCGCTCCAGCGGGCCCTCGGGTGGCCGGATCACGGGCCCGTACACGGTCGCCGGCTCCGATGTCTGGCCCATGTGGAGGCTGTTCGCCGCATCGACGAGCTGACGACGGAACCGATCCGAGTCGTACACGTCGCCGACGAGGATCCCGAGGCTGGCCGCCGAGCACTTCTGCCCGCTGTGGCCGAAGGCAGAGGCGACGAGGTCGGCGGCGGCGAGGTCGAGATCGGCGTGGGGCGTGACGATGAGCGCGTTCTTGCCGGAGGTCTCGGCGAAGAGACGCAGGTCGGGCTTCCAGCCCTTGAAGAGCCCGGCCGTTTCCCACGACCCCGTGAGGATGACTCCACCGACGCCGTCGTTGGTGATCAGGTGTCGCCCGACGTCGTTGTCGGGCACCCGGAGATACTGGAGGACGTCGCGGGGAATCCCGGCCTCCCAGCAGATCTCGGCGACCAGTTCCGCACACCGTGGCGTCTCGGGTGCCGGCTTGAAGATGACGGAGTTGCCGGCGGCCAGCGCAGCCAGCACCCCACCGGCAGGGATCGCCACGGGGAAGTTCCAGGGCGGTACGACCGCAACCACGCCGAGGGGTTCGAAGCGAGCGCCCGGCACGTCGTCGAGTCCGACCACGTGATCTGCGTACCAGCGGGCGAAGTCGATGGCTTCGGAGATCTCGGGATCGGCCTCACCCGGGGTCTTCGATCCCTCGTGGATCATCGTCGTGAGCAGTTCGCCGCGGCGCCGGACGAGGCCATCGGCGACGCGGTGCAGCAACTCCCTCCGCTCGCGGGCCGACCGAGCCCACCACGACTCGTAACCACCGCGGGCCGTCGCCACCACCCGGTCGACCTCGGTCGTATCGGTGACGAGCGGGGCCCGCAACGGCTCGGGGGAGGCCGAGATTCGCTCCTCGAGCCACATGCGGTTGGCCGGGAGGGCCGGATCGGTGTCGGGCTCGTTGTGGAAGGGCGGGATGGCACCGGACGGATCCTCGGATCTGCGGTCCTGGCTCCTGTTGGGCCCCGCAGACACCGACCAGCGCCGCTCCAGTGATCGGCGAAAGCGCCGCTCCTGCTCGGTGAACGCCGCCGATCCCGGTGCCAGCTTGAAGATCGAGTGGATGAAGTTCTCCGGCGAGGCGTTCTCCTCGAGCCGCCGGAAGAGGTAGCTGATGGCCGTGTCGAAGTCCTGCCGTCGCACCACCGGCGTGTAGAGCCGCATCCCCGTCGACGCTTCGCGCACCGTCCGGGCGTGATCGGGCGCCATGCCCTTCAGCATCTCGAAATCGACACGGGGTGCGACGCCACGCCGCTCGGCCAGCAGCAACGACCACGCCATGTCGAACAGGTTGTGGCTGGCGACACCGATCCGCACTCCGCTCGTCCGCTCCGGGGTCAGCACCCAGTCGAGGCACCGCTTGTAGTTGGCGTCGCTCTCCTCCTTGGTGCGATAGGGCGCCTGCTCCCAGCCGTGCAGCGTTGCTTCGGCCTCCTCCATGGCGAGGTTGGCACCTTTCACGAGACGGATCTTCACCTCGGCTCCGGTGCGGGCCCAACGATCGTTGGCCCATCCCGTGAGCCGCTGGAGGTAGGGAAACGAGTCGGGCAGATATGCCTGCAGCACGATGCCGGAGGTGAGCGCCTCGAACTCCGGTTCGTCCAGGACTTCCGTGAACGCCTCCACGGTGAGTTCGAGGTCCCGGTACTCCTCCATGTCCAGGTTCACGAACTTCGGAGGCGTGGTCTGCATCGCGGTGCGATAGAGCACCCGCAGCCGATCCTTGACCCGATCCAGCGTGTGATCGAAGGCCCAGAGATTGAGCTGGCTGGCGATGGCCGAGATCTTGATGGAGACGTAGTCCACGTCGGGCCGTTCGAGGATGGCGCGGGTGGCGGCGAACCTCCGCTCTGCCTCCTCTTCTCCGAGCACCGCCTCACCCAGCAGATTGACGTTGAGCTCGAAGCCGGCCTCGTGCTCCTTGGCGAGATGCCTGCCCAGTTTGCCGGGCTCGGCATCCGCGATGAGATGGCCGACCAGCGCGCGCATCCGCCGTTTGGCGAGCGGCATCACGATGTCGGGGAACGTGGTGGCGAGACGCGCCCCCAGCTGCATGAGCACGCGGTCGACGAGCCCGAGGAAGTCGGGCGAACCCGACTCGGCGACGACGTCGGCGAACTGGGCGGCGGCTACCTGGTTGTCCTCGGGGCGGATCACCCGATCGACGAACCGCATCGCAAAGACCACGCCGTCGGGATCATCGAGCAGATCGGCGAGACGTTTCGCCTCTGCGGCCGTTCGCGACGACTCGGCCACAGCGACCCAGTCGGCGACGAGCGCCACTGCCGCCTCGGCGACCTCGTCGCCGGCTGCATCGATGCCCTGCTCGACGAACGGACGATCAGCCATTCACGCCTCCGCGTTCGATGGGTGGTCCCTGACGCGCATCGTAACGAATGGCCGTCATGCCGGCTCGATCCGAAAGACCCTTCTCACACGGCTGAACGGCGTGCGAGCCGGGCCGGTGTCACATCGTGTAGATGATCTTGTCCTGTGGCGGCGTCGCGAAGAGACCCACTGCCTCGCTCATCTGTTTGCGCGTCTCTTCGTTCACCATCGAGGCCTGCATCACCGTCTCCATGGCGGCGAGGCTCTCGTAGTCGGTGATCCAGTACACCGTGCCGACATCGCCGCCGACCTCGAGACCCCACATGACGTTCGTTCCGTACGTCTCGTTCCAGTGGTCGGTGATGTCGGCTGCGAAGGCCAGTGCCTCGTCTCGCTTGCCGTCGGCGACCCGGGCCTTGCGCATGAAATGCACACCCATTGCTGCTCCCTTCCGTGTCCGCCCTCGGGTTGGTCCAAACGTACGCGCCGGGAGAGCCGTTCGGGACGGCTTTTCCGATTCATCCGGCTGGACGCTGTGCCACACCCCGCGGCGACCGTGGTTCTGTGACTAGTTCCTGCGAGCACGCCGAGAATGACCCCTGTACCGAGCTGTCGCCTTGCCGATTACTTAGGAGGTGGTCCTGGACGGACGCCACGGATGAACAAGGAGCTCACGTGCCGGTTGAGGGCGACACGCCGATCGCCGCCGTGGCCGAGGAGCGCTCCCATCTGCCGCGCCACGACCGCTGGGAACGCCTCGGTCTCGCACTCCCGCGCAGCCAGAGAATCGTCCTCGTGCGCGGTTGGATGCTGGCACGCCTTCTCGCATCGCTCTTGTTCGTGCTGACGAGTCTGGGCCTGGGCCTGCTGTGGAATTGGCCTGCAGGGTTCGTGGTGTCGTGCTTGGCGTCACTGAGCGCAGCCGACGCCGCGCTTCGGCTGGGCGATCGGGAGACGAGTCCGACCATGTCGATCTTCATCGACGTCACGGTCACCTTTCTCTGCATGGCGGTTGCAGATGTGCCGGACTCGGCGCTCGGAATCCCCTATCTCTACCACGTGCTCTCCGCCATGCTGCTGCTCAGCACACGCGCGGCCATTCCGGCGGTTGTCTACGCATCCGGGTGGTTCGTGGTCGCGGTCCGTGGCTGGCTGTCGCCAGGGGTGCTGATGGACGAGGTGCGCGCCGTGGTCGTGGGCGTCGTGGCGGACTTCGTGTTCGTGGCGGGGTTCATCGCCCTTCTCGCCGTGATGATCAGGATCACCAACCGGGATGGCCTCCGCCGCANNCCGCACGCACGACGTGCGGATGCAGCGTGCGATTGCCCGAGCGTCACAGGTGCTGCTCACAGGTCGCAGCGACGACCCGCTGCGGGATGCGATCACGGCATTGGCCGAAGCGACGGACGCCAGCGCCGTCTTCCTCGAAATGAACACGGACGATCCCGAGCTCGGGCTGTGCTCGTCGATGCTCATCGAAGTCACGAGCGGCGATTCGGAGCCGGACCCCGCAGCCCTCTGGCAGCTCATCCCATGGAGCGCGATGACAGGTCGGGAGGCCCTGGAGCGCGGCGAGAGCCATGCGATCGTCGTGTCGGAGCTCGAGGGAACCGAGCGAGACCTCTACGACCTCTCGACCACACGCAGCGAGCTCGACATCCCGATCTTCGTCGACGGCCGGTGGTGGGGCATCCTCGGCTTCACCGATGTCTACGAGGAGCGACCCTGGGCTCGACGGGACGAGGCCCTGCTGTTCACGGCGGCCGAGATGATCGGTGCATATCTCGAACGAGCCGACGGTCGTGAGCGCATCCAGAACGCGCTCGACGACCTGGATCAACAGGTCACCTACCACCAAGCGCTCGCCGTGTGCGCAGAGGCCCTCCAGGCGAGAGAGGAGGGCGCGCTGGACACTGCGCTCGCCGCACTCCTCGATGCAACCGAGGCCGACTACGCCTTCATCGACGAGAACTACCAGGATCCGGAGTTCGGACTGTCGGCACGCGTCACCCACGACGTCACGCAGGTCGGGACAGAGCACATCTCCGGGGACCAGCCCTGGATGGCCGGCCCGTACGCAGAGCTCCCGACATCCCTCCTAGCGCTGAGGATCGGACGACCGAGTCTCATCCTCGCGTCTCAGCTCGAGGGCAGAGAACGCGAGATCTACGAAGCAGACGGCATCCGATCCGAACTCTGTCTTCCCATCACCGTTCGCGGCGAGTGGCGGGGCTCCGTCGGGTTCGCCGACTACATGACGGAGCGGACGTGGAGCGACCATGAGGTCGACATCCTGCAGACGGCGGCCAGGATGATCGGGTCGTACTGGGAGCGCGAGGAGGCGGATGCGAACCGGGAGCGGATGCTGACAGCACAAGAACGGCGGCTCCGCTTCGAGACTGCGATCGCCGAGTGCTCGCGCCTGCTGCTCATGTCCGGCGACTCGTCGGCCATCGACGCAGCGATCGGACACCTGATGCACGCAACCGGCACCCATGACGTCTTCGTGGACCGCAACGTCGAGGATCCGGAAATGGGTCTCGTCGCCGAGGTCGTCCACGAGGCGATTCGCCCGGGGTACGAGGACGTGGTCGACGAGGAGATCTGGGTCGACGCCGAGACCGGAGAGCGACGGCACGCCCGCGTCGCCTACTCCCACCTGCCCACGCTTCGCAGCTCACTGGAAGCAGGTCGTCCGTACATCGTGATCCCTGACGAGCTTCCCGCTGCGGAGCGAGAGATCTACGACGAGGACGGGTGCCGGTCGGAGCTGAACATCCCGATCTTCGTCGATGGCCGGTGGCTCGGGGCGATCGGGTTCGCCGACTACATCGAGGCGAGGATGTGGGACGCCGAGGACGTCACGCTGCTCCAGACCGTTGCCGAGATGATCGGAGCGTTCTGGGAACGCAACGACGCGCGCGAACGGCTCGAGAAGCTCGTCCGGTCCAAAGACGAGTTCGTGGCGGCCGTCAGCCACGAGCTGCGCACTCCGTTGACGTCGGTGGTCGGTCTCTCGTCGGAGCTGGCTCAACGCGGAGCCTCGATCGACGAGGCCGAGACCGATGAGCTGCTCGGAATCATCGCCGACCAGAGCGCCGAGGTGGCCGAGATCGTCGACGATCTGCTCGTCGCGGCCCGGGCAGACATCGGGACACTCGTCGTCGATCCCAAGCCGGTTCGGGTGGCAACGGTCCTCGACTCTCTCGAGAGGAATGGCAGCTTCGATCTGTTCGACGACATCGAGTTCGACATCACCGACGTCGAGGTACTCGCCGATGCGACGCGCCTGCGGCAGATCCTCCGCAACCTGCTGGTGAACGCGTCGCGCTACGGGGGCGAGCGACTGAGGGTGCGCGTGTCACGAGACGGCGCCATCGCCGCCGTGACGGTGGCCGATGACGGGTCGGGGGTGGACGAGAACCTCACCGACGTGATCTTCGAGCCATACGGCCGGGCCCACGAGGCACTGACGCAGCCGGCGTCGGTCGGGCTCGGGCTCGCCGTGTCGCGCAACCTGGCGAGGCTGATGGGCGGTGATGTCACATACTCCAGAATGGGTGACTGGACCGAGTTCAATCTCACGCTGCCGGTGGCCGGTCCCACGAAGGTCGGCACCGGGCTCGAGAGCCCGGCTGCCCGTGTGGCGTCTGACGAAACCGCCCTCGGAGCTCGCGACTCCGGGCATCACGCAGCCGCAGCCGACTCGTCATCCGAGGCTCAGCTGCCGAACTGACCGTCGACGCCGCCGACTCGCAGTGGCGCAACCGCCGGCCCCGGGAAGAGCCATACTGGAGCCGATGACCGGGTTCGACGACACCGCCGACTATCACGTCAGGCGTCAGGGCAAACGACTCACCGCAACGGTCACCGATCTCGAGGTCGATCGGCAGCGAGCGTTCCTCGTCGGCGTTGCCGTGGGTGGCGACGACATGGCCGCAGCAGAGACGAGCCTGGACGAACTGGCGTTGCTCACCGACACGGCAGGGTCTGATCCGATCGAGGTCGTGCTGCTGCGCCGGGGACGACCCGACCCGGCGACATTCGTCGGCAAGGGACAGGCGGCTCGGATCGCCGGGGACATCGCAGCGGGTGACTTCGACGTCGCCGTCTTCGACAACGAGTTGACACCTGCCCAGCAGCGCAACCTCCAGAAGCTGTTCCACGTCGACGTGGTCGACCGCACGGCCCTCATCCTCGACATCTTCGCCCAGCACGCCACCAGCCGGGAGGGCATGCTCCAGGTCGAGCTCGCCCAGCTCCGCTACCGGCTGCCCCGTCTGCGCGGAAGGGGTACGGAGCTGAGCCGGCTCGGCGGCGGCATCGGCACCCGGGGCCCCGGTGAGACACAGCTCGAGACCGATCGACGCCGCATCCTGGAGCGCGTGCGCAAGCTGGAGAAGGAGCTGCGCGAAGTGCGGCGCTCCCGCGACACCAGGTCGAAGGCCCGACGTCGGACCGCGCTCCCCCTCATCGCCATCGCCGGGTACACCAATGCAGGGAAGTCCACCCTGTTCAACCGACTCACCGATGCAGGGGTGCTCGTCGAAGACCGACTGTTTGCGACGCTGGACTCGACCGTTCGCAAACTGCAGTTCCCCGGCGGAACCGAAGCCCTCGTCTCCGACACCGTCGGCTTCGTCCGCAGGCTTCCCACCGAGCTCGTCGAAGCGTTCCGCTCGACCCTCGAAGAGGTGAACGACGCAGATCTCGTGGTGCATCTCGTCGACGGCGCCGACCCGGATGCGGATGGCCAGATCATGACGGTGCGCCAGATCATGGCCGAGATCGGTGCAGGCGAGTTGCCCGAAGTATTGGTCGTCAACAAGACGGACATCGCCGAGCCCGCAGCCGTGGATCGCCTGCTCGCCCTCCATCCCGACGCAGTCGCGATCTCTGCTGCAACGGGGGACGGCATCGACACGCTGCTCGAGCGGGTCCAGGCCATGCTCGCGGCCGGCACGGTCGAGATGGCGCTCGTCATCCCATACGACCGCGGCGATGCGCTCTCCGAGCTGCACCGCTCTGCCGAGATCCTCGAACAGGACCACAACGACGCCGGAACTGCGGCCGTCGCCCGGGTTCCTCAGGAGCTGGCCCACCGTTTCGACGAATTCCGCACCGCTGCGGACTGAAACCGGGCTCCAACCCCTCAACTTCACCATGGCACCGGCCGATCACTCTCAGTGGTGGTCAAAGGAGTGACAGGTGCCTGACGAAGTGTCCCACGACATCGCAGCTCGCGAGCGAGAGCTCCAAGAGTTGAAGGAAGAGATCGAGCGACTCAAGACGCTGCATCGAGATGCCGCGGACGTCGCCGATGCTCGCAACGCGTTTCTGGCCCACGTGAGCCACGAGCTGCGAACCCCGATGAACTCGATCCTGGGCATGACTCGTCTCGCCCTCGGCACCGAACTGTCGAGTGAGCAGCGCGGCTACCTCGAGGTCATCGACGGCTCCGTCGAACAGGTCGTGACGCTCGTCAACGATCTCCTCGACCAGGCGAAGATCGATGCAGGCCGACTCGAGTTGGAGTCGATTCCATTCCGCCTCGATCAGCTCTGCGAGACCGTCACCCAGACGCTGGAAGGCGCCGCCGTCCACAAGGATGTCGCCGTGCGCCTCCACTGGGACGCATCCGTTCCGCGAACCGTGGTCGGCGATCCGACGCGACTCCGTCAGGTGCTCGTCAACCTGATCGGGAACGCCGTCAAGTTCACCGACGAGGGCAGCGTGACGCTGAGCGTCACCAGCGGCGCCGACACCGACTCGGTGCGGTTCAGCGTCGAGGACACCGGGATCGGCATTCCCGAGGACCGCCAGCAAGCCATCTTCAACCAGTTCGAGCAGGCCGACATCTCCACGACACGCGAATACGGCGGATCGGGACTCGGTTTGTCCATCTCCCAATCGCTCGTCGAGATGATGGGGGGCGCCATCACCGTCGCCTCCACCGTCGGTCAGGGCAGCACCTTCTCGTTCAGCTCCCAACTGCCCGAAGCCGAGGATGTCGATCGCACCGTGACGACAGGGGCGGCACGCGGCGGATCCGTGCTGCTGCTCACGGATCAGCGGCTGGCACGAACCGAGCTCGTGTCGACACTCGCCGACGCCGGGCTCACCGTGGACGTCGTCGTGACGACGGACGCCGCTCTCGAGCGGCTCCGCAACGGCGAGTCATCCGGGGCTGCCTTCTCGGCGATCATCGTCGACGCACAGCGCCACGGCTTGGAGATCGCATGGGAGCTCGGACGTGAGCGCAGGGGCATACCCGTGCTGTTGGTCACGCCCGGCGGCAACCGCGGTGACGCCGCCAGATGCCGCGAGATCGGGATCGCCGCCTACCTGACCGGACCTGTCGTCGCCGGCGACATCGTCGATGCGGTCGAGGCGATCGTGGCCGGCGCCGACGAGCTCGTCACCAGGCACTGGCTCAAGGAGCGTCGTCGCACCCTCTATGTCCTCATGGCAGACGACTCCGCGGCCAATCGCACGCTGGTCGGCGAGATCCTGGAACAGCGCGGCCACCATGTCGTGACCGCCAGCAACGGTCTCGAGGCCGTCGAGGCATTCGAGAGCCAGGTGTTCGACATCGTGCTGCTCGACCTCCACATGCCCGACTCCGACGGCTACGCCGCCTCCAGGCTGATCCGCAGGCTCGGGACGCATGGCGCATCGGTGCCGATCGTCGCGGTCTCGGGATCAGTCTCGGACACCGGGCGACGCCGCGCCAACGACGCCGGAATGAACGAATTCCTCGCCAAGCCCTACGTGCCGGAAGCGCTCGTCGAGGTCGTGGAGGCGCTCGCCAGGGTGCGGCAGCCTGCCGCCTGAGGCGCCGAGCCCGCATCGACTCGACGCCACTCACATGATGTCGAGCACGGTCGACTCCGTGGTCTCTGCGCGGCGTCGTCTTCCTGCAACCGCTGGGACGAGCACTGCCGAGATGTAGACCACCTGCAGGAAGAGCGCGACCAATCCCGCGATCGTCAGACCGAACGCCGGGCTCATCTTGATCACGACCGGGATGAGGGCCCCGAGCACCCAGGTGGTCTGGAAGAAGGTCTCGGCGTTGGTGAACGACCGACCCCGGAGCTCGACAGGGACCGTCGCCTGGAGCAAGCCGTCGAACCCGAACTTGGCCGTGCCCCATGCGAGACCGGCGGCGGCGGCGAGAGCGGCGGCGGCCGGCACTCCGAAGACCTGCGCCGAGATGAAGGCGGCTCCCGCTTCGATGGCGAGACCGGCGACGACCATCGGCTCCTCGCCCATGTAGCGCTCGATCATCGGTGTCAGCACTGCGGCGAGGAAGAAGCCGACGCCGGCGGCGACCAGCACCGTTCCCAGATCGAAGGCCGACGAATCCGCCGACTCCCGCAGCGAGAACGCCACGAGTAGCAGCAGGAAGCCGTTGAGGAAGCGAACACCGGCCGTGGCGAAGCGGGCGAGCCGCACCGAACGCGGCACGCGGATCGGCGCCGCAGACGGAGCCACCCCCTTCTCGAGCCGGAGAGTGGGCAGACCGACCGCCGACGCAGCCGACCAGGCGAAGACGCCGGCGCTCAGGACCAACACGCCGACGGGACCGAACAGCCACAGCACGAGCCCGCCGACCGGCAGGACGATCGCCGAACCGAGCACTCCCAGCCTGGCCAGATGTGCGTTGGCCGAGATCAGCTCGTGCGGACCGTCGACGACGACCGGGAGCACGCTCCCCCTGGCAATCCCATGAAAACGCGAGAGAACCAACGACAAGAACGCAAGCGGGAGCAACACGAGCAGCGAGTCGAGCCAGATGGCCAGCCCGATCGAGGCGAACACCCGCAACCCGGCCGAGACGATGAGCGACGCCCGGTATGCAGTGGGGAGCCTGGCGAAGACGCGGCCCAGGAACGGGCCGATGACGGCGAAGGGAGCCAGGGTGATGAGGAGATAGAGCGCCACGTTCTCGCGTGCCTCGGCCGAGGGCACCGAGAAGAAGAGGGTGTTGGCGAGCGCCAGTGCCACCAGGGTGTCGCCCGCCACGCTCCCCGCATGGGTCTGGGCGAGGTGCCGGAATCCACGGCCCCGCGACATGAAGGTGGCGCGCACGCTCGCCACGACCATCGCCCCGCCGGTACGCATGGTGGAGGTGACAGATCGGGTGGCGGTACGCCCGTGGGGATCGTGGCTCATACCACTCGAATGTACCGGCTCTCCGCGCCCGTCAGTGGCACTCCGGGATCAGATGGCGCCAAAGGTGTCGACGGTTCCGGGCAGCGTCTCGCCACACATCTGGCAGGTGGCGCGTCCCGAGGGTGAGGACGACCCACATTTCGCGCAACGCATCGGAGGTCGGCTGACTTTCCCGTCCGTCCGGCCGTCCCGGGCGTCGATCTCTTCGACCTTCGCCTGCAGCGCTTCCTCGGCGTAGCCGGACTCCTCCAGGAGCTCCCACATCGCCTCGACGATGAGCGACAACCGGTCGACACGCTCGTCCACGGACAGCACCCTCGACTCGGCCACGCCAGGTGCCGGCATGGAGGCGGCGGCTGCTGCGGCCCTGCTCGCCGTGCGCGAGCCCATCAGATAGCCCATCAGGAATCCACTCATGGAGGGGATATCGGCGCAGAGCCGCCGCGACGTGAGCCGGATCGTGCGAAGATCGGCGGATGTCACGCACGACCATGGCCATGATCGGGGCAGGCTCCTGGGGCACCGCCGCGTCGGGTCTCGCCGCCCACACCTGCGACATCCGCCTCTGGGCACGTCGTGCCGATCTCGCCGCCGCCATCAACGAGACCCGGAGCAATCCCGACTATCTGCCCGGAGTCGAACTGCCGCCGGCGATCGCGGCAACCACCGATCTCGAAGAAGCGGTCGACGGCGCCGACGTCATCGTGATGGCCGTGCCCTCCCACGGCTACCGCGGCGTGCTCCAACAGATCGCGGGGACGGTGCCCGCTTCCGTGCCCATCGTCAGTCTCGCCAAGGGCATCGAGCAGAACACGCTGATGCGCATGACCGAGGTCACCCTCGACGTGCTTCCCGACCACGATCCCGGGGCCATCGGGGTGCTCACCGGGCCGAACCTCGCTCGAGAGATCGCAGCGGGACAGCCTGCGGCATCCGTGGTGGCGATGGGATCCGATGACGTCGCCCTCGAGATGCAGCGTCTGTTCATGTCGGGGCGCTTCCGGGTCTATACGAATCCCGACGTCGTCGGCTGCGAGGCGGCCGGTGCGCTCAAGAACGTCATGGCCATCGCCTCCGGCATGGCGCACGGTCTCGGCTTCGGCGACAACACGACGGCGACACTCATCACGCGAGCGCTCAACGAGTTGTCGCGCCTCGGTGTGGCCATGGGTGGCGAGGCGATCACGTTCGCCGGGCTGGCCGGAATGGGTGACCTCATCGCCACCTGCATCAGCTCGAAGAGCCGCAACCACACCGTCGGCTTCGGACTGGGCCAGGGCAGGGAGCTCGACGACATCATCGCCGAGATGAACATGGTGGCCGAGGGCGTCAAGTCGACCCGCGGCGTGCTGGCGCTGGCCGAGCGACATGGGGTGGAGATGCCCATCGCCGAGCAGGTGGGCAGGGTCCTCTACGAAGGCGCCACGGCCGCCGACGCGCTGATGACGCTCATGACGAGAGCACCGTCCGCGGAGTGGTAGTCGTCAGCGCGGCCCGGCCCGAGGACCATCACCGGACGCTTCTTGACTGCCCGATCCACGCTCGTGATCGCGTTCTTCCATGACGTGGTGCATCGCCGGGTTGTAGATCTCCTCGAGATAGCCGAGTGTCGACCCGCGGATTGGTGGCCGCCTCTGGTAGTAGATCCAGCCCCTCCGCTCGGCATGCAGGGCGAGTCGATGTATCGCAACGCCGAGAGCGATCACGCCACCTGCAATGACGCAAATCAATACGATGGGCACAGTATGAAGTATGTCACGACACCGGATCTGCGGTGTCTGGAAGGAGACGCACGATGACCACGGTTCGCCGCCTCACCCACAGCTGCCTGCTCGTGACCGGAGACGATGGGACCGTGCTCATCGACCCCGACTCGTTCACCTGGACATCCGATGTCATCGACCTCCGCGACATCGGGGATGTGCAACGGGTCCTGATCACCCACGAGCACTCGGATCACGTGAACATCGAGTTCGTCCGCTGGCTGCGTGATCGCGGCACCGACGTGACCGTCCACTCGAACACCAGGGTCCAGGAGCTCCTCGCCGAACACGACATCGAGGTGAGCGTCGACGACCCGCCGGGGGTGACGTCGGAGGACCTGCTCCACGGTGTGCTCCCCAACGGCGCACAGCCGCCGAACCGTGCCTTCACCTACTCCGGTGTGACCTCCCCCGGTGACACGTTCGACCTGACATCGTGCGGGGACGTGCTGTACCTGCCGATCTTCGTGCCGTGGGGACTCTCCCGGGACGCCATCCTCACCTCGGAACGTCTCAAGCCGAAGCAGGTCATCCCCGCGCACGACTTCTATCTGAGCAAGGGCGGTCGCGAGTTCATCTACGACTTCGTGGGCGGCCTGCTCAACACCGACGACACCGAGTTCGTGCCCCTGGGGTACGGCGAGAGCTATAGCTTCTGAGCCGATGGAGGTCGTGCTCGCTGACGACGGGCGACCTCGCTGCTGGTGGGGTGTGTCCGACCCCGACTACGTGGTGTACCACGACACCGAGTGGGGCTTCCCGGTCGACGACGACCACAAGCTGTTCGAGAAGCTCTCGCTCGAGGGGTTCCAGTCGGGTCTGTCCTGGCTGACGATCCTGCGAAAGCGGCCTCGTTTCCGTGAGGTGTTCCACGGCTTCGACCACCGGAGGGTGGCCGAGATGGGTGAGGCCGACGTCGAGCGCTTGCTCCAGGACGCGGGGATCATCCGGCACCGGGGCAAGATCGAGGCGACGATCTCCAACGCGAACCGGGCGATCGACCTGGTCGACGAGTTCGGGTCGCTCGGAGCCTTCTTCTGGCGGTTCGAGCCCGACGGGATGGGCGCCGTCACGGACATCCCGGCGGTCACCGCCGAGTCGACGGCCATGGCGAAGGAGCTGAAGGGGCGAGGGTTCCGCTTCGTCGGACCGACCACCGCCTATGCGTTCATGCAGGCGATGGGGATCGTCAACGACCACCTCGACGGATGCTTCGTGCACGACGAGGCGGCGGAGGCGCGGCGAACGTTCCGCCGTCCCGGAACCTGATCGTCAGCCCCCGTCGACTGCGGTGCGCTGCGCAGCTCTGCTGTGCTCGAGGATGACCTCGAAGAGCTCCTGGACGTAGTCGGGATCGACGCCCATGGTCTCGGCGTCCGCCCGTGCCTCCTCGATGAGCTCGTGCTCGCGCATCGGGGAGCGCATCGCCAGACCCTTGGCCGCCTTGATCCTGCCGATCTCGATCGACGAACGGAGGCGATTGGCCACGAGACGCACCAGCGCCCTGTCGATGCGGTCGATCTCGTCACGCATCGACGGGATCCCGAGACCCTCCATCAAACGCCCGAACTCGGGAAGGGCGAGTTGGCTCCCGTTGCCGACCTGAGAGGCGGCGGGATCGGGGTGGATGTTGACCATCAGCCCGTCGGCGCCTGCAGACCTCCCGGCCAGCGCCAGCGGCTGCACCAGCTCGGCGGAGCCTTTCGAGGGCGCGGGATGGATGATCACCGGCAGGTGCGAGAGCCGTTGCACGACCGGGATCGCCGAGATGTCGAGCGTGTCCGTGGTGCGCGGGTCGAAGCCACGAGACCCGCGCTCGCAGAGAATCACGTCGTCGTTGCCCTCGGCCAGCACGTACTCGGCCGACATGAGCCACTCGTCGACCGTCGCCGACGGGCCCCGGTGCAGGATCACCGGGAGCTGTGACGCACCTGCCGCCTTCACCAGGGCGAAGTTCTGCATGTTGTCCGGGCCCACTTCGACGATGTCGACGTGCTCCATGACCGAGGCCACGTGTCCCGGATCGAGGACCTCGGTCGCAACCGGCAGGTTCGCCTCCTTGCCGGCGTGTTCGAGCATCCACACCCCCTCCTGACCGAGTCCCCGGAACCCGTACGGTGATTGGGTCGCCCGGAACGTTCCGGCACGGAGCACCGAGGCACCCGACTCGGCCGCAGCCAACCCGGCGCTGAGAATCTGCTCCTCGGACTCGACCGCCACGGGGCCGGCGATGACGGGATACGAACCGTCGCCGAATCGCACGTCGGCGACCGCCACGACGGTCGTGTCGACGTCCGGTCTGCGTCTGCTCTTGAGGATCGGTTCGTTCATGGTGCTGCTCCAGATCGGGGGAGCTCAGGCCCTGGACAAACGAAAAGCCCGGAGCCTGCATGCTCCGGGCCGGTGGCTTCTCGGTGACCGCTGGTGGTCACGCACCCCTTGCCCGGGCATGCCGGGTAAAGAAGTACGCGAAGAAATAGCGGTTGGTCATTGCCGGAGAATGTACCCCGCGCTCCGAGATCGCGCAATACCGGGCGTCAGGAGCCCGGTCCGCGACGCCGAACCTCCTCGACCGACTCGAGCGCTTCGCGGAGCTCCTCGAGCCACTCGTCGGCATTGCGCCCCACCAGCCGCACACACCAGGCAAGCGCATCGCTCCTGCTGCGGGCGACACCTGCACCCACGAGCGTGTCGAGCACGGCGCGCTCCTTGAGCCGCAGCCGTGTCATCGCCGGGACCGAGAGATGGGTGAACACCATCGTCGTGTCTCCGCAGCGGACGCCCCAGGCGACCTTGCGGAGCCATCGCTCTTCGGCCCGAGCGGCGATGCGAATCCGTTCGTTGCGGGTGTGCTCCCTGAAGTCGCCGACCAGCTCCTCGCACGCATCGCCGTCGCCGAGCTGATCACCTGGAACGGGCAGGGCACCGACGACCATCACCTCGACATCGTCGAACGTGATGTCGACCGGTCCGACGAACCAGCCGTCGGGGATCGCCTCGTCGAAGAACTCCTGGTAGTCGGACTGTGTGACCGCCGGTGGCGTGCGACTCTTCATCGTGATTACAACATTACACCATCGTCGGCATCAGAGATACGACCACACGAGCGTCACGAGCGCCAGCAGACCGGCGATGGGGAGCACGACCTCGATGGTGTCCCTCACGGTCCCCACGCGACGGCGACCGGGCGCCGTCAGCTCGCGGTAGAGCACGAACGCGCCGCCACCGACGACGGCAAAGGTGGCGACGACGAGCACCGCGACTTCGAGGGCATCCATGGCGCAAGCGTATCCGGCGTGGCGGAGGCCCGAGTCGACGCACTCACGCGCTCCGGATGACGCCGGCTCAGAGCACCAACCGGTCGACCGCCATCGCCACGAAGATGCCACCGAGATAGAGGTTCGAGTAGCCGAAGAACCGCATCGTCGACCGGGGCGTCAAGCGGACGGCCAGCACGGTGATCCAGGCGCCGAGACCGATCGCGGACACGAGGTAGACCCACCCCACCACACCGGTCGGATACAACAGCAGCGAGACGCCGACGAGCACGGCGGTGTAGGGCGTGATGTGCTCAAGCGTCCTGCGCTCCCCCACCACCACCGGGAGCATGGGGACGCCGGCGGCGGCGTAGTCGTCCCGGTACCTGATGGCGAGCGCCCAGAAGTGGGGCGGCGTCCAGAAGAAGATGATGGCGAACATGATCCACGGCGCAACGGAGAGATCGTCCGTCACCGCCGCCCAACCGACGAGTGCGGGCACGGCCCCGGCGGCTCCCCCGATGACGATGTTCTGGGCGCTGGAGCGCTTCAACCACAGTGTGTAGACGAACACGTAGAAGAGCAGCCCGAGCGTCGACAGCGTGGCGGCGAGCGCGTTGCTCGACGCTGCGAGCACCACGAACCCCGACACACCGAGCAGGATGCCGAACGTGAGCGCCCTCCCCGGTTCCACCCGATCGGTGGGGATGGGGCGCCGGTTGGTGCGGTCCATGATCCGGTCGATGTCGCGGTCGGCGACCTGGTTGATGGTGTTGGCACCACCGGCCGACAGGGTGCCGCCCACCATGGTGAAGATCACGAGACCCCACCCAGGCCAGCCATCGGCGGCGACGATCATGGCGGGCACCGTCGTGATGAGGAGCAGCTCGATGATGCGCGGCTTGGTCAGCTCGATGTAGGCGCGGAGGGTCGCCACCGGTGCGGCGGCAGCGGTCACGCTACGAGCTCGCGATCGTCCGCAGGGTGACGGGACACGTCGAGCGCACCGAGCACCACGAGGATCCACAGCACGTCGGCGACGAACAGGTGGAGAACCTGGATCTCGATCGGGGTGAGCAGGACCACATTGAGGATCCCTATGGCGAACTGGATGAACACGATCCAGGTGACGCCGAGGCGGGTGCGACGGGCCCGGCCGCCGGGGTCATACGCCGGGTGCCGCACGAGCCACACGAGGGCCAGCCCACCGATGATGGCCGCCGCAGGATGCAGGATCCGCAACTGGACGAGGGCGGGCGAGCCTGCCTCGAAGTTCGCAGCCGTCGTGGCATCGGGATAGAGCGTGTCGGCGAGCGCATTCAGTGCCCCCATCGCCCCGATGACGACAACGACGACGAGAGCTGCCAGGTGCAGCGGCTTGGTCGACCGGTCCGGCCACCGCACCGGGACTGAGCCGCGACCGGCGTGGAATGCGGCTCCGACGAGCGCGCCGAGCAGGAAGAACGTGTTCACGAGGTGGAGCGGCACCACGATCATGCGACCGAGCGAATCGTCGTCGTCGACCCACCCGAAGAGCACGAGCACGGCACCGATGATCACCTCACCGAAGAAGAAGATGGCCGCCCACTTGAGCCACAGGCGGGTCGGTGCGCCCTTCGGCTCGCGTCGCACGGTCCAGATGGCGAATCCGGCGAGCACGAGGCCGAGGATCACGGTGAGGCCGCGGTGGGCGAACTCGATCATCGTCTCCGTGTCACCGCCGAGTGGAATGAGTGAGCCTTCGCAGCGGGGCCACGACTCGCCGCACCCGTCACCGGATCCGGACGCCCGCACGACGGCGCCACCCAGGATCACCGCGACGGTGAACCAGAGCGACGCCCATCCCGCCCTGCGGTACCAGCGATCCGTCATGCCGGGAACGTTACCCCGTGGCGTGTGCGCCAGATCTGGCGGCACACACGCCGAGCGGCGATAGCCTGGGGACATGGCCACATTCCTGAAACGACTCGTCCTCCTCGCCGTCCTCGCCGCGGTGGCGTGGAAGGTCAACGAGGTGATGACCGTGAAGCGCGAGACCCGCACCCCGGAGCTCCCCCAGACCTGACCAACCGGCGTTTGGCGCCCGTTTGGCGGTGCCCCGTAGAACGTCTCCCAGAAGGGAGACGACCATGACACGCCGTTCGACGACCATCCTGCTGGCACTGGCCCTGATTGCTGCGTCCTGCGGAGGCGGCGACTCGACCCGGCGTCGGCGGCTCGGCCACCAAGAACGGGAGCACGGTCTCGGGCACGGCCACGTTCTACGAGGACCGTTCCCTCACCGAGACCTTGCAGACAGGCGAGCACTACGGGACGGGCCTGCGCACCGGCACCTTCACGGCGACCTGCCCGGAGGCGTGAGGCGAACGCCTGGCGTCAGCGGGCCGCCAACTCGCGGATCGCCTCGACGTAGCGCTCGGGTTGGGCGAGCACCGATTCGTGACCTGCGTCGGGCAGCTCGACGATGCGGGCATCGGGGAGGAGGGCGGCCAGCTCGCGCTGGCGGGCGGCGATGACCACGGTGTCCCGCCCGTTGACGACGACGGTCGTGGGGATGCCGATGCCGGCGACCCACGACCGTGAGTCGAACCGCCATGCCGCGTGCCCTGCCTCGTAGAAGAGCGACGCATCCCGGCGCAGGAGCGACGTCCACATCCACCGGTGGTACTCGGGCTCGAGACCGGCCGTGCGTTCCACGACCTTGAGCGACAGATAGGCCAGCTCCACGGTGCTGATGCGGGCGACGCCCCGACCCAGGTAGAACGCGAGCTTGGACGCACCCCGAACCAGCGGACCGTCGATGGGGTGGGCAGCGGTGGCGCCCAACACGACCCTGCCGACGAGGTTGGGATGCCGCCGCACGAGCTCCTGCGCCACCATGCCGCCGAGCGAGTAGCCGAACACCGTCGCCCCCTCTGCGCCCACGGCACGCATCAGGTGCGCGATGTCGTCGGCGAGATCCTCGACCTCGAACGTGCCCCGCACCCACTCGCTCCGCCCGTGGTTGCGGTGGTCGGGAACGATCACGCGGAAGTCCTTCGCCAGCTCGGGGATGATCCGGAAGAAGGTCATCTCCCCGTCGAAACTCCAGCCATGGATGAGCACCAGTGGCGGTGCGTTTTCGGGCCCCACCTCACGTACGAACAGCTCCCGGTCACCGGCGAACAAGGTGCGACCCGGGATGCGCAGCGGCCGGCTTTGGCCGGGTGCAAACCGCGGCGCCGGCTCCGGCCCGAACACACGCCACAGCAGCCAGCCGAGCCCGGTCCAGCGAAGCAGTCGCAGCACCATCACGCCGACCGCACGACACGGATGGTGCCGATCGGGCCATCGGCGAACGACCGGGCCGTGACGGTGCCGACCCGCACCCCGTCGACGCCCTCTTCCGACAGCGCCTGCACGAAAGCTGCGGCCAGCGGCGGATCGACGGAGGCGAGGATCCCACCCGACGTCTGGGCGTCGGCGATCACATGACGCTCGGCGTCGTCGAGGTCACCGAAGTCGGTGAAGCGGGCCACGGCATCGAGGTTGCGCTTCGTGCCCCCTGGCACGACACCTGCCCTGGCCAGGTCTTCGATTCCGTCGAGCACCGGCACCGCAGACCAGTCGACCTCGGCACTGACCCCGGACGCCCTGATCATCTCGCCGAGGTGACCGAGCAGACCGAACCCCGTGACGTCGGTCGCCGCCTCCACGCCCACACGCCGCATCGCAGCGGCGGCACCCCGGTTCAGTGTCGTCATCACGGCGACGACCGCATCGCGGAGCTCCGGGCTCGCCTTGTCGTGCTTGATGGCCGTGGCAGCGATCCCAGAACCGAGCGGTTTCGTGAGGACGAGCACGTCGCCGGCCTTTGCGGCTGCGTTCGTGATGATCTCGTCCGGTGGCACGATCCCGGTCACGGCGAGACCGAACTTCGGCTCGGCGTCGTCGATCGAGTGACCCCCGACGATCGTGCAACCGGCGTCGGCGAGCACCTCGGCGGCACCGGTGAGCACGTCGCCCAGCAGCTCCATGGGCAGCGTGTCACGCGGCCACCCGACGATCTGCAGCGCCGTGAGCGGGGTGCCGCCCATGGCATAGACGTCCGACAGCGCGTTGGCCGCGGCGATCCGACCCCAGTCGTCCGCCTCGTCGACGATGGGGGTGAAGTAGTCGACCGTCTGCACGATGGCGAGCTCGTCGGTGAGACGGAACACTCCGCCATCATCGGCGCCGCCGATGCCGACGAGCAGATCGGGGTGATCGACCGCAGGGAGGTTGTGCAAACGACGCAGGACCTGCGCCAGCTCGTCAGGACCGAGCTTGCACGCTCAACCGGCGCCGTGCGAGAACGCTGTGAGCCTCTGCATTTCGCCACCTCCTTCCTCCATCGCCTGAAACCGTTTCCGGCCCCGTGCAACGCCGGCTCGCGAAGCGTAGACTCACGCTCGGTGGTCGGTCGCAGCGCCGAGTCACCTCCAAAGATCCTCCGGTCCTCGCGACCGGAGCCGACAGACCCCCTCGTCCCCCCTGGGGGGTCTGTCATTTCTGGGTCCATCGCCAACCGATAGGCTGCCGAGCATGAAGCGGCTGCGTCGCCCCCTGATCACCGAGAGCCTCCGCGAGCTCGCTCGGCGCGCGCCCGATGAGGCAGCGGAGTACCTCGACACGCATGTGGACGAGTGGGTCGACCTCGCCAACACCAACCCCCACAATGCCGCGGACATCCTCGAGGCGATAGGCGCGGAAGACGCCGCCGACTACCTGACCGGACTCGACCCCGTGGACGTCGGTGAGATCTTCGACGAGATGAACACCGAGGTCGCCGCCGACATCGTCCAGATCATCGATCCCGAGTTGGCCGCTCCGATGATCGCCGAGATGGACACCGACCAGGCGGCCGACCTGATCGCCGATCTCGACCGCGATGCCTACGAGGCGGTCTACGCGGCGCTCGACCCCGACGTCCGCACCGAGGTCGAAGCGCTCCTGCGCTATCCGCCGGACAGCGCCGGCGGCATCATGACCACCGAGTTCGGGACGCTGCCCAAGGGCCTGCCGGCAGGCGAGGCGATCGAGGTGCTGCGTCAGATGCACGAGGATCTCGGCGCCAACCTCGTCTACATCTACGTCGTGGATCTCCATGGCAGGCTCGAAGGTGTCGTGTCGTTCCGGGACCTCGTCTTCGCAAGACCGGGCCAGTCGATCGAGGAGGTCATGGTCCAGGATCCGATCTACGTGCCCGCGCTCGCCGACCGGGAGGTCGTGTCCGAGCTGATCCAGCGCTACCACCTCCTCGCTCTGCCCGTCGTGACGGCCGAGCGCAAGCTCGTCGGCATCGTTCGCGTTTCGGAGGCCATCGACGCCGTGGCCGAAGAGGCGACAGAGGACATCGCCCAGATGGTGGGTGCCGGCGCCGAGGAGAGCGTGCACACGCCGGTCCACCGCTCCGTGATGCGCCGCCAACCGTGGCTCGTCGTGAACCTGTTCATGGGTGTCCTGATCGCCGCCGCCATCTCACCGTTCCGGGACACCATCGAGGCGAACACGAGCCTCGCCCTCCTCATGCCGATGGTGGCCTTGCTCGGCGGCAACAGCGGCGCCCAGAGCCTCGCCGTCATCATCCGGGCGATGGCACTCGGCGATCTCCCTCCCGGTCGGGCGCCTGCGGCCATCCGCCGCGAAGTGCTCGTCGGGGTCGCCAACGCCGTGACCCTCGGCGTGCTGTCGGCCATCGCGGCTGCAGCGGTCGCCGGCTCGACGCGTGTCGGGGTCGTGATGTTCGCAGCCGTCGTGGCCAACATGCTCGTCGCCGGACTGGCCGGAGCCGGGATCCCGGTGGCGCTGCGAAAGGCAGGGCTCGATCCGGCACTGGCCTCGAACATCTTCCTCACGATGATCACGGACATCGTCGGATTCAGCGGCTTCCTGCTGACCGCGCAGATCCTGCTCTGACACGGACTGGCGCTTCGTCAGCTCGTGAGAATGATCTGACCGAACTCGCTGAAGGGACCGACGAACACCAGCCGGAAGCCCTCTTCGAGCCGAGCCAGGTAGTGATCGTCGAGAATCGCCTGGTCGCCGGTGTCGATGACCTCGCTTAGCACCACGGCGGCCGCCTCCTCGGAATCGACCACGTGCGCCTCGAAGATCGGCGGGAACATCTCGCGAGCGTTCTCGACGACGTTCTGGATGTCGATGTCGGTGAGCCGTTCGTAGCTGTCGGGATCGAGCAGGATCACCACGGTCGCCCCGTCGTCGCCCTCGACGCGCAGCGCGATGGCCCACTCCGGATCGGCGATGACGCCATCGGCCATGGTGGTCGTCGTCGACTCCGCCTGGGTCGTGGACGTCGCGGCCGTGGTCGTGCTGGATGACTCGAGCGGCGCGAGGCTCGTCGTGGTGATCGCGCCGACGCTCGTCGTCGTCTCTGCCGTCTCGTCGCCGTTGCACCCGGCGAGGACGACCGAGACGAGCGCCAAAAGCAGCAGGAACCTGGCCGGTGACCTCATTGCCATCGAATATACCGAGCCTTCGAGGTTGCGCACCGCATTCGCGATCAGCGGTCGGCCAGCCACTCGTCGTAGTCGACACCGTCCATCCACCGCTGCGAAGTGACCACGGCGAACCGCTCTTTGACGATCTCGAACAACTCCGGCGAAGGGCCCGTCTCGAGCCCGTGCATCGCCAGATCGAGCAGTGGCCGCCATGCCCGAGCGCCGAGTGCGATGTCGACCCGGGACCGCCAATCCCCGTGGTCTTCGGGCCGCGGTGCCGCGTCGTCCGACCAGAAGGCCCGCAGCTTGCCGGCGGCGCGCAGCACGGCCCTCATCTGCTTCCTGGTCTCCCGGTCGGGCGGCTCGCCGTCGACGAACAATTCCTCGGCCCACTCGGCCAGGCGGTGATCCGGCCAGGCGGAGGGCTCGGTGACGACCGATTCGTAGAGCTGATCGCACCGATGGACGAGGCGCTCGATCCGGCTCACGTGTCTTCCGTGGCTACCAGCTGCTCGAAGGCGGCGATCAGCCTCTTCGTCACGGGGCCGACGGGAAACGTGGTGTCGTCGACACGAGTCACCGGTGTGATGTCCTTCGTCGTCGACATCGCCACGACCTCCTCGGCCCCGAGAGTCCGATCGAGCATGAAGGTGCCCTCGACCGTCTCGATGCCCTCTGCAGCAGCGGCATCGAGCATCGCCTGCCGCGTGATGGAGGCCAGGATGCCGAGCTCGAGGCCCGGTGTCTCCACGACGCCGTCGATGACCCACGCCACGGTGAAGTGCGGCCCCTCGAGGACGTGCCCGGTCCGTCCCACGAGCAGCGGTCCGTCGAAGCCGGCTGCCCTCGCCGCGCGGTTCACCGCCATGTTGGGGCCATACGAGAGCGTCTTGGCGCCCGTCAGCTCGGAAGCGAACCCGTCGGCGTGCCAGGGCGCCGGACGCACGGTGAGGGACATGGACGGCAGCAGCCCGCCGAACTCCTCGGCGAAAACGATGACGCGGCTCTCGGTGCCGGGCGCCTCCATGTCGACGCCGCCGGTGACGACGAGCCTGACCACCACGTCGCCTTCCGCGCCACGGTCTCGACACCAGGCCTCGAGAGCGGATCGCGGCGGCAGCGGCAGACCCGTCTTGGCCGCACTCGCAGCGAGTCGATCGAGGTGGGGGCCGAGACGGAAGATCCTCCCGTCATAGGAGCGCATGGCCTCGAAGACGCCGTACCCGCGCAGGACGGCGACATCGCGGACGGAGAGCATGGCCTCCTCAACCGGTGTCGGTGCACCGTCGACGAGGATGGGGCCGACGATCGCCATCAGCCGCGGTACCCGTTGCTGATGGGCAGGCGGCGGTCCTTGCCGAAGGCCTTCCGGCTGATGCGGACCCCGGGTGCCGCTTGTCTGCGCTTGTACTCGTTGCGATCAACGAGGCGGACGATCCGCGCCACCAGCGCTGCGTCGAATCCGGCCGCGACGATGGAGGCCTGCGACTCGTCCCCCTCGATGTAGCGCCGCAGGATCGCGTCGAGCACCTCGTACTCGGGCAGCGAATCCGTGTCGAGCTGATCGGGTCGGAGCTCTGCCGACGGCGGCTTGTCGATGATCGACACCGGGATCACCTCCCCGTCACGGTTGCGCCAGCGGGCGAGGTCGTAGACCGTGGTCTTGTAGACATCCTTCAGCACCGCGTACCCACCCGCCATGTCGCCGTACAGGGTGGCATACCCGACGGCCATCTCGCTCTTGTTGCCGGTGGCCACGACCATGCCGCCGAACTTGTTGGAGAGGGCCATGAGGATGGCTCCTCGAATCCGGGCCTGGAGATTCTCCTCGGCGACGCCGGGCTCGGTGCCGGCGAACTCGGGAGCGAGAGCCGTCAGATACTCGGAGAAGATGTCGTCGATGGGGACGCTGCTGAAGCGGCATCCCAGCCGGGACGCGAGATCCTCTGAGTCGGTGATAGAGCCGGTGCTGGAGTATCTGGTCGGCATCGTCACGCCGTGCACCGACTCCGGCCCGAGCGCATCGACGGCGATGGCGCAGGTGAGGGCCGAGTCGATACCGCCGGACAGGCCGATGACGACGTCGGTGAACCCGTTCTTCTGGACGTAGTCCCGCAATCCCGTGACGAGCGCCGTGTAGACCTCGGCCGGCTCGTCGAGCAACCCGGCACGCTTGGGTTCGGGAATCGGCCGGTCGCGTCCGGGATGACCCTCGCCGACAATGGCATGACGGTTCCCGCCACGAGGAGGCTGGAGCGGGACATCGACGACGAACCAGTCCTCTTCGAATTGTGGCGAACGGGCAAGCAGCTCTCCCCCGGCCAGGTACACCATCGACTGACCGTCGAACACCAACTCGTCCTGGCCGCCGACCGTGTTGACGTACACGACGGGCACGCCGGACCGCGCGGCCTCGCCGCCGACGATGCTGGTGCGCTCGGCGGCTTTGCCCTCGTTGTAGGGAGAGCCGTTGATGTTGAGCAGGACCTGCGCCCCGGCAGCGGCCTGGAGCGACGGCGGCCCGGTCGGCGACCAGATGTCCTCGCAGATCGAGACGCCGATGACGACGTCGCCGACACGCCACACCCGGTCCGGATCCGTGCCGCGCGCGAAGTAGCGGGCCTCGTCGAAGACCCCGTAGTTGGGCAGCAGCACCTTGTGATAGGTGCCGCGGACCCGACCGTCCGACACGATGGCGGCAGCGTTGGCGAGGCGGCGGTCCACCGAATCGTCCGGATCGGTGTCGACCGCGATCTCGTCGACGAAGCCGAAGACGGTGACGGTGGCTCGGGACGCGGCGGCGATCTCGTCGACGGCGGCGAGATTGTCTCTCACGAACCCCGGCTTGAGCAGGAGGTCTTCGGGTGGATACCCGGTGACGGCGAGCTCGGGCAGCAGCAGCACATCGGCGCCGGACTCCTCGGCCTGGGCCATCGCCTCGATGATGCGGGCGGTGTTACCGAGGATGTCACCGACGCGCAGGTCGAGTTGAGCACCGGCGACGCGAAGTCGTTCCATCGCCACGGAGCCTACCGACCCTCGGACTGCGATCAGTCGAGACCGCGTACGGTCTCGTCGATGAGGAAGTCGACCACCGAGGCCAGCGCCTCCGCTTCGGACGCACCGCTGCCCAGTGCCTCCTCGTAGACGCTCAGCTGCCTGTCGGCCGAAGTTCCCCGATCGACGATCGTGAGCGCATGCTCGACATGGTCGATGCAACCGAGCTCCTCGGCATCCTGGCGGACCAACTCGACGAGCTCGGCGGCGAGGTCCCTCATCGACACCATCTCCGAACGCCCGAAGTCGATGAGCGGAGCCGAGATGCCGTAGCGCTGGGCTCGCCACAGGTTCTCGTTGATGAGCATCCGTGAGTAGATCCGCCAGCGTTGGTTCTGGGAGCGGCGCCGGTAGAGCATCGCCAGCAACGACACGAAGAGCGCAGCCATGCAGGTGGCGTCGTCGATCGACGTGCAGATGTCCGTGGACCGCATTTCCAGCGTCGGATACCGATCGCTGGGCCGCACGTCCCACCACAGCTTGGTCGCATCCTCGATGACCCCGAGATCGACGAGCAGCGAGACATGCCGCCGGTACTGCGTCCAGTCGTTGAGCTCGTCGGGGAGCCCGGTGCGGGGAAGGGTCCGGAACACCGAGGTCCGGTACGACTTGAGGCCCGTGTTGCGGCCTCCCCAGAAGGGGGAGGACGTCGAGAGCGCCAGCAGGTGCGGCATGAAGTAGAGGACCTGATTCATCAGATCGATCCGCAGATCGGGGTCTTCGATCCCGACGTGCACGTGCATCCCCGAGATGACGAGACGACGAGCCACCCCTCCCATCGACTCGGCGAGAGCGTGATAGCGCTCCTTGTCGGTGTGCAGCTGCTCCGTCCAGTTGGCGAACGGATGGGTTGATGCCGAGATGGGCGCCAGGCCGTAGTCGTTGCACACCTCGCTCACTGCGGCTCGCAGCTTGCACAGATCGGTTCTCGCCTCGCCCACGCCCGACGACACGCGCGTGCCCACCTCGATCTGGGAACGGAGGAACTCGGGACTGACCTGGGCGCCGAGCAGCTCCTCGCAGCGCGCCATCAGACCGTCGGGCAGATCGGTCACCAAATCACGGGATTCCCGATCGACGATGAGGTACTCCTCCTCGATGCCGACGGTGAACGCTGGTCTCGGGACCGCCACGACACACCTCCCACGGGTTGTGACCGGAACAACATACCGCCATAGAATCGGACCCTCATGTCTGCCACCCCCACCGACAGGGCCGGGCGGGTTCGGGAGGCGGCAGGTCGGATCGCACCAGCGATGGTCGAACTGCGCCGCCGCATACACAGGAACCCGGAACTCGGCTGGACCGAGATGAACACCACGCGTGACGTCGCCGAGGCACTTCGTGGCCTCGGCCTCGAGCCACACGTGCGTGCCGACGGGTGCGGGTTGCACGTCGACATCGGCGAGGGTGACGTCGCCGTCGGCTTTCGGGCCGACCTCGACGCACTACCCATCGAGGAACGGACCCCGGTGCCCCATCGCTCCCTCATCAAGGGCGTGATGCACGCCTGCGGCCACGACGCCCACACCGCGATCGGCGTCGGTGTGGCCGCCGTCCTCACGAAACTGGAGCTGCCGGGACGGGTCAGGATCATCTTCCAGCCCGCCGAGGAGAACATCCCGGGGGGCGCTGCCGTGCTCCGCAACGAGGGCGTGCACACCGGTCTCTCGGCCATCGCCGCGTTCCACGTCGACCCCACACTCGCCCCGTGGCGGATCGGGACGCGGCCCGGGCCGATCACCGGGGCCGCCGATCGCCTCGTGATCCGCCTGTCGGGTCCGGGCGGCCACACGTCGCGTCCCCACCAGACGGTGAACCTCGTCTACGCCGCTGCCCGCGTCGTCATCGAGCTCCCGGAGGTGCTCCGGCAGCAGCTCGATCCGAGAACGACGGTCGCGGTCGTCTTCGGGCGGATCGAAGGCGGTCGGGCGGAGAACGTCATCCCCGATCGGGTCGAGTTCGGCGGCACGATCCGGCTATTCGACCACTCCCTGTGGAGACGACTGCCCAAGCTCGTCGAGACCATCGTCGCCGACCTCGTGGGCCCGCTCGGTGCCGCGTTCGAGATCGACTACGAGCCGGGGGCGCCACCCGTGTTCAACTCCAATGACGTCGTCCATGCATTCGCCGACGCCGCTCGGGCGATCCAAGGCGACGACGCCGTGACCTCCACCCACCAGAGCCTCGGCTCGGAGGACTTCTCGTGGTACCTGGAGGACGTGCCCGGGGCACTGATCCGGCTCGGATGCGCGCTGCCGAATCGTGAAGTGGATCTGCACTCGGCCGCCTTCGACCTCGACGAGGCCTGCATCGAAGCCGGCATCGCGATCGGTGCAGAGTCGATGGTCCGGCTCCTCGAACGTCACTCCGGTTCCACCTGACGTCACTCCGTGAGCAGCAGGCCTTCTGCGACGAGGGCCGCCTCGAGGTTGGGTGCGTCACCGGGGCGCACTGCGATGGTGAGCACACCGCCACCCCCGTGGGGCGCGTGGCGCAGCTGGATGTCCCGCACGTCGACGGCGCTGCCCGCCAGGGCCCTGCCGACCTTGGCGAGCTCTCCGGGCTGATCGGCGAGAGCCACCCGGACCGCTGCCGCCCGTGCGGTGAGCGACCGCCGGGACGTCTGCGCCGCCGACAGGAACGTCTCGAGGGCGGCCGTGTCGCGAGCCTCGATGGCGGCCGCCAGGTCGGCAAGCCGCCGCTGGAGAGCAGCGATCGTTTCCAGCACCGCACCCCGGTTGGTGTCCAGCACGTCGATCCAGAGCGCCGGATCGCTCGCCGCCACTCGGGTGAGATCGCGGAACGATCCGGCAGCGAGGTCGAGCGAACTGCCGGTCTCGACGGCGTGATGGACCAGCGAACCCGCCAGCAGCTGCGGTCCATGTGAGATCGCCGCCACGGCCTCGTCGTGCTCGGCGGCATTCATGCGCAGCGGCCGCCCGCCGACCGTCTCGATGAGCTCCTCGACCGTGGCGACGTCGTCGGCGGCGGCGCCATCGGCACAGACGACCCAGGCGGCCCCACGAAAGAGCGCCGGTCCGGCGGCTTCCGGCCCGGAGGTCTCCCGGCCGGCCATCGGATGGGTACCGACGAATCGGAGCTGCGCCGGCACCGCTTCGAGGACGGGGAGCTTCACCCCGGCGACATCCATGACGAGTGCATCGGTCTCCAGCTCACGCAGCGTGGCGACGACCGCCGACGGTGGACCTGCGAGGACGAGGAGGTCGGGCTGGGTGGACAGCAGTTCGGTGAAGCCGTCTGCGAGGGTGTCCGCCGCGCCGTTGTCGTAGGCGATCCGCAGGTGCTCGGCGTCGGGATCCCAGGCGACCACGTCGTGTCCGAGCTCACAGAGCGCCAGCCCGAAGGAAGCACCGATCAGACCCGTCCCGGAGATAGCGATCCGCATCGCGGTTCAGTACGTGACGCCGAGGACGTCGGCGAGCTTCCTGACCGTCTCCATGAGCTCGAGGAACTCCCTGGGGACGATGGCCTGCGCGCCGTCGACCAGAGCGGTTTCGGGGTCCGCATGCACGTCGATCATGAAACCGTCGGCGCCGACTGCGATCGCGGCGCGGGTCAGCGGGGCGACGAGTTCCCTCCGGCCCCCCGAGTGACTCGGGTCGACGACGATCGGCAGATGCGAGAGCCGTTTGACGACCGGGACTGCGGCGATGTCGAGGGTGTTCCGGGTTGCCGTCTCGAAGGTGCGGATCCCACGCTCACACATGATGACGTCGTGGTTCCCCTCCTTGTAGATGTACTCGGCGGCGGCGTTGAGCCACTCCTCGATGGTGGCGGTGAAGCCGCGCTTGAGCAGCACGGGCTTCGGCTGCTTGCCGAGCTCGGAAAGCAGGGTGAAGTTCGCCATGTTGCGGGTCCCGACGCGAATGAGATCGGCGTACGAGGCGACCAGTTCGACGTCTCTCGGGTCGACGACCTCGGCGATGAACGGCATGCCGAACGTCTCACGAGCCTCGGTGAGCAACTCGAGCCCCTTCTCGCCCAACCCCTGGAAGGAATACGGTGACGTCCGGGGCTTGAAGGCGTCGCCACGCAGGATGTTGGCGCCACCCTGCTTGGCCGCCTCGGCCGAGGCGAAGAGCTGGTCGCGGTTCTCGACGGCGCACGGTCCGGCGATCACGGCGAGGTTGCCGCCGCCCACTTTCACGCCCCCGACGTCGACGATGGTGTCGTCTGCCTGGAAATCGCGGCTCACGAACTTGAAGGAGCTCACCACCGGTACGGCGCGCTCCACGCCCGGGAAGGCCTCGAAGGGCAATTGCGTGATGGCTGCCCGATCCCCGATCGCACCGACGACAGTGCGGTGCTTGCCTGGCGAGACATGGGCCTCGGCGCCGATGTCGCGCAAACGCTCGGCGACGTGCTCGACGTCGGCGCGTGTGGAGTCGGAGCGCATAACGACGATGACGGCTTCGTCGATGGGGTTGCTGGGTGTGGCCATGATCTCGGATCCCGGATCGCCTGGAGACAGCCGCGCTGTCGGCTGCCGACAGAGGATAGGCGGCTCTCGACACCCCGGTGCCATCCATGGGTCGATTGTCACTACCGCGCAGGATGCTTGATAATGCAAGCACACTGCTTGGCTCTCGCTAGCGCTTGCAATAGCAAGCGGAGTGCGATATATTGCTAACTGTGACGCAAAG
>JABAOD010004461.1_pt2 | contig 39049 bp, 33 predicted proteins | sample 7062151 | NCBI WGS metagenome assembly JABAOD01 (sample SAMN14538626, study PRJNA623070) | marine sediment metagenome | biome: marine biome [ENVO:00000428]; feature: marine pelagic biome [ENVO:01000023]; material: deep marine sediment [ENVO:00002113] | place: India: Gulf of Khambhat ... | reverse complement strand
TTCTCCTGGCCGTCGATGACGCCGGTCTGGAGCGCGGTGAACACCTCGGAGAACGCCATCGGCGTCGGGTTCGCGCCGTAGGTCTGGAACATCTTGACCCGCCAGGCGCCCTTCGGCGTGCGCAGCTTGATGCCTTGCAGATCGGCCGGCTTTTCGATCGGCCGCTGGTTGTTGGTGATGTGCCGGAATCCGTTCTCCCACACCGCGATGATCTTGTACCCCTTGGACTCGGCCGCTGGCGCAAGCTTTGCCCAGAAGATCTCGCTCTCGATGCGGTTCATGTGGTTGCGGTTCTTCACGAGATACGGCATCTCGAAGAGGCCGAACTCGTCGGTCACGGTCGACATGACGGTCGACGGAAGCGCGAAATCGACCGTGCCGAGCTTCAGCTTCTGCAGCAGCTCCTGGTCCTTGCCGAGCTGGCTGGAGCCGAACACCTCGACCCGGGCCTTGCCGGCCAGCCGTTCATTGGCGCGGCGGGCGAACTCGTTCGCCGAGATGTCAAACAACGAGCCCGGCGCACCAACGTGTCCGAACTTGAGAGCAAGCTCTTCCGCGGCAGCCGGGCCGGCGATGCCGACCGCGAGCGCCAAACATGCGATTAGTTTCAAAAGTCTCATCTTTTCCTCCTTATTTCTTGCGTTATTGTTCTTGGTTGTTCTCCTGACTCGGCCGGCCGGCCGAGGCTCGATTACACCTAAGCGTTACGGCGCTCCGACAAAAACGCCATCGCAGCCATAACACCGCCTTTGTTGTGCGGGGTCCCCGCAACTTCCAGCCCCATTTCGACGCCCGCCAGGCTTCCCATCAGCATGAGGTCGTTGAACGCGCCGAGGTGGCCGATTCGGAAAATCTTGTCGGCGACTTTGCCAAGGCCCGAGCCAAGCGACATGTCGAAGCGACCCAGAATTGTCTTGCGCAATTCATCCGCACTGTGACCTTCAGGCATGACCACCGCGGTCAACGAATCGCTGTATTCGTCCTCCTTGACGCAGAGGATCTCCAGACCCCAGGAGCGCACCGCACGGCGCGTCGCTTCCGCAAGCCGGCAATGCCGGGCGAAGACCGCATCCAGGCCTTCCTCTTCCAACAGCATCTTCAACGCTTCGCGAAGACCATAAAGCAAATTCGTGGCCGGCGTGTAGGGGAAAAATCCCTTCTTGGCCGGCCCCAACATCTCTGCCCACGACCAATAGGATCTTGGCATGGTTGAGGCCTCCGACGCCTTCAGCGCCTTCGCGCTGATGGCGTTGAAGCCGAGACCAGGAGGCAGCATCAGACCCTTTTGCGAACCGCCGACGGTAACGTCGACACCCCATGCGTCGTGGCGGTAGTCGATGGACGCCAGCGACGAGATCGTGTCGACCATCAGCAATGCCGGATGACGGGCCGAGTCGATCGCCCTGCGCACCGCCGGAACGTTGCTCGTCACGCCGGTCGACGTTTCGTTGTGGACCACGCACACGGCCTTGATTTCTTGACTCCTGTCCTCGGCGAGCCGGGCCTCGATCGCACCGGCATCGACGCCGCGCCGCCAGTCTCCCGGTAGCAGCTCCACCTCGAGGCCCAGACGGCCTGCGAGTTGCGACCATAACGTTGCGAAATGCCCGGTTTCGTACATCAATACGCGGTCGCCCGGCGACAGGGAATTGACCAACGCCGCTTCCCAAGCGCCGGTCCCCGATCCCGGGTAGATGACGACCTCGCCCTCGGTCTGGAAGACGCGTTTCATGCCTGCCACGACTTCAAGCCCAAGCGCAGCGAATTCCGGCCCGCGATGATCGATTGTCGGATTGTCCATTGCCCGAAGAATGCGGTCTGGCACATTCGTTGGGCCCGGAATTTGCAGGAAATGCCGCCCACTATGGAACGCCATCCAGAGACTCCCTGTGGCACTTCGGCACTGAGGCACCGATGTTAATTTTCACAATTTTTGCATACAATTTTAGGGAGTGCAACCGCCCACTCGGGCACATCGCGCAATCACATGATCTTGTCCTTCCTATGCCTTTTTGAGGAGCCGGATCTTACCGGCCTCGATCGCAGCCTTTCGCGGACCATTGTATGCAATATCCATTGTATGCAATATTATGGGCTATAATTAACGAAGTCGGTTAATCTTAGCGGCGATCGGCATGACCACGATGCAACGCAGCGACGCAAGTCCGGTCGCAGACGAAACTGGCAGTCCCCTGGCGCGGCGGCTGCGTCGCGAAACGCGCGCGGAGGTTCTGTTCGATTCGTTCAGCCGCGGCCGGTACAGCACGGATGCCTCGATCTACCAGATCATGCCGGTTGGCGTAGCGGTCCCGCGGTCTGCGGATGATATCCGCACGGCAATCGCGATCGCCCGCGAAGAGGGCGTGCCGGTCCTGCCTCGAGGCGCCGGAACGTCGCAGTGTGGCCAGACGGTGGGCGCCGCCCTGGTGATCGATACCAGCAAGCATTTGCGCGACATCGTGTCGCTGGACGTGGCGCGACGGCGGGTGCGGGTGCGGCCGGGCATTGTACTGGACCAGCTCAATGCGTTCCTGCGCCCGCACGGCCTTTTCTTCCCGGTCGACGTGTCGCCGGCCAACCGTGCCACCATCGGCGGCATGGTCGGCAACAACAGCTGCGGTTCGCGGTCGATTCGCTTTGGCAATATGGTCCATAACGTGCGCTCCATCGACGCGATCCTGGCCGACGGGACGGAAGCGAATTTCGGTGACGTGCCCGGCAATCTGGCGGGGCTGGACGCGCCGGATCGTTACATCGAGCTGATCCAGAGCATGCGGGCCTTGAGCCTTCGCAACGCGGGCGAGATCGACGCCCGGATACCCAAGCTGCTGCGCAAAGTGGGCGGATACAACATCGAGACGGTCGATGCCGCGGGCCACAATATGGCGGACCTTCTGGTCGGCTCGGAAGGCACCCTCGCCTTCTTCAACGAGATCGAGCTCGATCTGCAGCCGATACCGTCGCACAAGACGCTCGGTATTTGCCATTTTCCGACGTTTCGCGGCGCGATGGAGGCAACGCAGCACATCGTGACGCTGAATCCGTCGGCGGTCGAGCTGGTGGACCGCACGATGGTCGACCTTGCGCGCGCTATCCCGATGTTCCGCCCGGTCGTCGACCAGTTCGTGCGCGGCGAGCCGGAATCGCTGCTGCTGGTGGAATTCGCCGGCGACTCGGCGGACCTGCAGCTGCGCGATCTGAAAAGACTGGTCACGCTGATGGGCGACCTGGGCTATCCGGACGCGGTCGTGGAGGCAACCGAGCCCGATTTCCAACGTCAGGTGTGGGAGGTGCGCAAGGCCGGCCTCAACATCATGATGTCGATGAAGGGCGACGGCAAACCGGTCTCCTTCATCGAGGACTGCGCCGTGCCGCTGGAGCACCTCGCCGACTACACCGAGCGGCTCAACGGGATCTTCGCGAAACATGGCACCAGCGGCACCTGGTATGCGCATGCCTCCGTTGGTACGCTCCACGTCCGACCGGTCCTGAACATGAAGGACGGTACGGACGTCCGCAAGATGCGCGAGATCGCCGAAGAGGCCTTCGCCATGGTCCGCGAGTACAAGGGCTCATTCTCCGGCGAACATGGCGACGGGCTGGTCCGGTCGGAGTTCCTGGAAACCATGTACGGATCGAAGATCGCCCGCGCATTCGAATCGGTCAAGGATCGCTTCGATCCGGGCGGGCTGTTCAATCCGGGCAAGATCGTACGGCCGTCGAAAATGGACGACCGGTCGCTGTTCCGCTATCCGCCGGACTACGCGTCGCTGCCCGTCGAAACGGCGCTCGACTGGTCGGAGTGGGGCGGCTTTCCGGCCGCCATAGAGATGTGCAACAACAACGGGACATGTCGCAAGGCAGGTCCGGGTGTCATGTGCCCTTCCTACCGGGCCACCGGCGACGAGATCCACGTCACCCGGGGCCGCGCCAATGCGCTGCGTCTCGCGATAACAGGGCAGCTCGGACCGGATGCCCTGACCGGCCCTGATATGAAGGCGGCGATGGACCTTTGCGTCGGCTGCAAGGGCTGCAAGCGCGAATGTCCGACCGGCGTCGACATGGCGCGCATGAAGTACGAGTTCCTGTATCAGTGGCGCAAGACGCATGGTTTGTCCCTGCGGGAGCGGTTGGTCGCGTACATGCCGCGCTATGCCCCATGGGCGGCGCGGCTGGCGCCGCTGCTGAATCTGCGCAACCGGAGCCGGCTGCTCGCCCGGCTCGGCGAATTCCTGACCGGGTTGAGCGCTCGCCGCAAACTGCCGGAATGGCGGCGTGATGTGTTCCGGCACGATCATCCATCCGCGGGGCCGGAGGACGGTCCTGACGTCGTGCTGTTCGTCGATACCTTCAACACCTGGTTCGAGCCGGAGAACGCACGCGCCGCATTGCAGGTCCTTGCCGCCGCGGGCTATCGCGTGCATGTCGCAATCGCCGCCGACGGCGGGCGTCCTTTGTGTTGTGGGCGCACCTTCCTCGCCGCCGGCCTGATCGAGGAGGCGCGCACCGAGGCGCGTCGCATGGTCGCTGCGCTGCGCCCATGGGTGGACAGGGATGTTCCGGTGATCGGGCTTGAGCCGTCCTGCCTGTACACCCTGCGCGACGAGTTCCTGGCCATGATTCCCGGCGAAGAAAGCCGAAAACTGGCCGGCAAAGCGATGCTGTTCGAGGAGTTCATCGCTTCGGAGGTCGCGGCCGAACGGTTTGCCCTGCAGTTCGACGGGTGTCGGGTCGGCAAGGCTCTGCTGCATGGGCACTGCCATCAGAAGGCGATGGGAGCCGTGGGACCGATCGAAAGGACCCTGGCGCTGATTCCCGGGCTCCAAGTCGAGACGATCGAGTCCACCTGCTGCGGTATGGCCGGCGCGTTCGGATACGAAGCCGAGCACTACGATGTCTCGATGCGCATCGGTGAATTGGACGTCCTGCCCGCGGTTCGCGAGGCGGGAGACGACGTTTATATCGTTGCGGACGGAACCAGCTGCCGGCATCAGATTGACGACGGAGTCGGCCGACAGGCCGTTCATGTGGCGCGGGTACTGGCGGACGCTCTCGTCAAACACTGAAGAATAACAGGGAGGAAAGATCATGAGCGAACGTGGCCCTGGCCCAGCGACATCCGGATACGCGGAACAACGGCCCCGGTCGCGCCGGCCCCTGCACGAGGCGGCTGCGGACCGGTTGCGCGACATGATCGTCGAAGGCGAGCTTGCGCCGGGCGAGCGGGTTCGCGAACAGGCATTGTGCGACAGGCTTGGTGTGTCGCGCACCCCGCTGCGCGAGGCGATGAAGATGCTGGCTGCGGAAGGGCTGGTAACGCTGCAACCGAACCGGGGTGCGATGGTTTCGGACCCCACCCCCACGGACATCGCCGATACGTTCAAGGTGATCGGCGCGCTCGAGGCGCTGGCCGGCGAACTTGCCTGTGAACGCGTGAAGGAGAACGATGTCGCCGAAATCCGGGTGTTGCACTACCAGATGGCGCTGCACCAGACGCGGGGGGAACTGCGCGAGTATTTCCGGCTCAACCAGCGCATCCACGAGAGGCTGGTCGAACTGTCGGGCAACCGCGTCCTGATCGAGGAGCACCGGCAGTTGGGCGGCCGAATCCGGCGCCAGCGGTTCGTCGCCAACAGGTCGGGCACACGCTGGGAGCAGGCGATGCGCGAGCACGAGGAGATGCTCGACGCGCTGGCGGCGCGGGACGGCCGGCGTCTGGCCGATATTCTGCGGCTGCATCTCGACAACAAGCTGACCGCCGCCGAACGGTTCGAGCGCGATGCGGACAAGCCGCTCGAGGTCGTGGCGGACTGAGCGGCGTGCGACCGCCCCCGCGTTGATTCGGCGGTCGGATTAACGAATTCCCAACCAGGCTCGGATTGAATTGACGGGAATGTCGAATTCACCCCGGTGTTGGCCATGCCGCTTGCACGATCCATCAGACCAGTTTGTCTCGTCGTCGCATTGCTGACGCCATTGGTGCTGGCCGCCTGCGGTGGCGGCGAAACGGCACGGGGCACAACACCGGCGGCGCATCCGCCGGCACAGTCGGCCCCGCCGCCCACCAACGTCCCCTACAAGCTGGGCAAGCCCTATATAGTGAACGGGGTACGCTATGTGCCGCGCGACGACCGATCGTATGACCGGGTGGGTATCGCCTCGTGGTACGGTAAGCCGTTTCACGGAAAGACGACAGCCAGCGGCCGCAGGTTTGACATGTACGAGATGACGGCGGCGCACACGACGCTGCCGACGGGCACGCAGGTCATGGTCACGAACCTTGCCAATGGACGGTCTGTGATCGTCACCATCACCGATCGCGGGCCGTTCACGAAAAAGCGGATCATCGACCTGTCCTACGCCGCGGCCAACCATCTCGGCTTCATCCGTCAGGGAACGGCGCGAGTCCGCGTCACCTATCACAGGCCGGCCCGGCCGGGTTGAGCCACAGCCGCGCCGGCAAATCGATCTTCCGCGGGCGCCAGCGTTCGACGGTCGTCCGGACCCGCGCAACCCGGTCCGCGGGGCATCGCGTTTCGGCCAAATGGGCCGGGCCACGGACGTCTGCGTTGAACGAATTTGCGCAGAAGTGGGATCCCGCCTGCATGTTATCTGTTGATTGTGCCGGCCCGTCCGGTCTTTGATGGACTCAAACCCCACTTTGGATGCGATGTGGCGGTTGAACCACGATTAGCGGGAGGTACCGATGAAACGATCTGTCCTGACATCCCTGATACTGATCGCCGGTTTCGGGGCCGGGAACGCACTGGCCCAGCCGGAGGTCGAAGTCCTGCATTGGTGGACGTCTGGCGGCGAGGCCCGTGCCGTGCAGACCCTGATGGAGGAGTTCCAGCGCAATGGCGGCAAGTGGGTCGACATGCCGGTTGCCGGCGGCGGCGGGGATGCCGCCATGCAAGCGCTCCGTGCCCGCGTGCTGGCCGGGAATGCGCCGACCGCAGTCCAGCTGAAGGGCCCGAGCATCCAGGAATGGTACGAGGAGGGCGTGCTCGCCGACCTCTCGGACGTCGGCGCGGCGGAGAAATGGGACTCGCTCCTGCCCGGCGCGATCGCAAAGCACATGAAATGCGGTGGGAAGTACTGCGCCGCACCGGTCAATGTGCACCGGGTGAACTGGATCTGGGCGAACACGGCAGTGTTGGCCAAAGCCGGCGTGGCCATGCCGACCAGCTGGGATGAATTCAACAAGGCCGCGGTCAAGCTAAAGGCGATGGGCATCACGCCGCTGGCGCACGGCGGGCAGGCCTGGCAGGACGCCACCGTGTTCGAGAGCGTGCTGCTCGGCATCGGTGGTCCGGAGTTCTATCAGAAGGCGCTGGTTGATCTGGATCCGACGGCACTGAACAGTCCGACCATGATCAAGGTCTTCGACCAGATGCGAACGCTGCGTGGGTTCGTCGACGCCAACTTCCCGGGCCGCGACTGGAACCTGGCGACGGCGATGGTCATCAACGGCGAGGCGGCGTTCCAGATCATGGGCGACTGGGCCAAGGGCGAGTTCACCGCCGCGGGCAAGACGCCGGGCAAGGATTACCAGTGCAACCCGACCCCCGGCGCCGGTTTCCTGTACAACGTGGACAGCTTCGCCATGTTCCGGGTCTCCGGAACCGACCGCAATGCGGGACAGAAGCTGCTGGCACGATTGATCGTCGGCGAGAACTTCCAGAAGACGTTCAACCTCGCGAAGGGCTCGATACCGGCGCGCCTTGGCACATCGCTCGCCGAGTTCGACTACTGCGCCCGGCGATCGGCCTATGACATGGACGTCGCCGCCAGCAGCGGAACACTGTTGCCGAGCTATGCCCATGGCATGGCGCTGCGCGGCCAGCAGGCGGGTGCGATCACCGACCTCGTAACGCAGCACTTCAATTCCGACATGGGTTCGGCGCAGGCCGCCAAGATGCTGGCCGAAGCCGTCGCCAACTCGTTGTAGACCGGTCTCCGCTGCCGCCGGCGCCGCGCGTTGCGGCCCGCGGCGGCGGAACAGGTTCGCCATGTCCGGTTGGCTGACCCGCAACGTCCCGAAGATCGTCGTCGCGCCGTCGCTGGCGGCGGTCCTGTTCTTCGTCTACGGGTTCATCGCCTGGACTGGCTATGTCTCGCTGACCCGCTCGCGCATCCTGCCGCGATACGACCTCGACGGATTCGGCCAATACGCCAAGCTGTTCCGCACGCCGCGCTGGGACGTGGCGATAGAAAACCTTTTCGTGTTCGGCCTCCTGTTCATCGCCATCTCGATAGCACTGGGTCTGCTGCTGGCGGTGCTGCTCGACCAACGCGTCCGCGCCGAAGGTGCGATCCGCACGGTGTATCTCTACCCGATGGCGTTGTCGTTCATCGTGACGGGAACCGCATGGAAGTGGATCCTCAACCCGGGCCTCGGCATTGAATCCCTGGTCCGGTCCTGGGGCTGGGACGAGTTCCGCTTCGGCTGGCTGGTCGATCCCGACATGGCGATCTACACCGTGGTCATCGCCGGCGTTTGGCAGGCGTCGGGCTTCGTGATGGCCCTGTTCCTTGCGGGCCTGCGCTCGGTCGATCAGGAGATCATCAAGGCTGCCATGGTCGACGGTATCAGCCTGCCCCGCATATACGTCAGCATCATCATTCCGTCGCTGTCGCCTGTGTTCCTCAGCGCGCTCATCGTGTTGGCCCATCTGGCGATCAAGAGCTTCGACCTGGTCATCGCGCTGACCGGTGGCGGCCCGGGGTTCGCGACCGACCTTCCGGCCACCTACATGTACGCTATGGCTTTCTCGCGGGGCGACCTGGGCCAGGCGGCCGCCAGTGCGACAGTGATGATGATTACGGTGGCGGCGATCATCGTGCCCTACCTCTATTCGCAGCTGAGGCCGCGCCATGACTGATGCGGTGCACGCCGCCGGCGTGGCAGGCGCATCCCGGCGCCGGATCGCGCGTCGGGCGATGCGCGGGCTGCTCTATCTGCTTCTGGTCCTGTTCGTCGCTTATTACATGCTGCCGCTTTTCGTCATGGCGATCACCTCGCTGAAGAGTCTCGACCAGATTCGTGCGGGCTCGCTGATGAGCCTGCCGACGAACACCAGCCTCACGCCATGGATCACCGCCTGGGGTTCGGCCTGCGCCGGCATTCTTTGCGAAGGGTTGCAGCCGTTTTTCTGGAACAGCGTGAAAATGGTCGTCCCGGCGGTGGTCCTGTCGACGTTTCTTGGCGCGGTGAACGGCTATGCGCTCTCACACTGGCGTTTTCGCGGAGCGAACGTGATTTTCGCACTGATGCTGTTCGGCTGCTTCATCCCGTTCCAGGTGGTGCTGCTGCCGATGGCCCGGACGCTGGGACTTCTCGGGCTGGCCGGCTCGCTCAGCGGGTTGGTCCTGGTGCACGTCGTCTACGGACTCGGCTTTACGACGCTGTTCTTTCGCAATTACTACGTGACCGTCCCCGTCGAGTTGGTCAAGGCCGCGAAAATCGACGGCGCCGGGTTTTTCACGATCTTCTTCCGGATCTTCCTGCCGCTTTCGCCGCCGATCATCGTGGTGACCGTGATCTGGCAGTTCACGCAAATCTGGAACGACTTCCTGTTCGGCGTATCGTTCAGCCAGGCCGGCACGCAGCCGGTCACCGTGGCGCTGAACAATATCGTCAACTCGACCACCGGTGTGAAGGAATACAACGTCGACATGGCTGCGGCGATCATCGCCGGGCTGCCGACCCTGATCGTATATGTGCTGGCGGGTAAGTACTTCATCCGCGGCCTCACCGCGGGCTCGGTGAAAGGATGACACGGATGGTTCTAACCAAAGATCCGGTCCTGAAGATCGAGGGGCTGAGCAAGAGCTTCCAGGATGTGGATGTCCTCCAGAACATCGACCTTTCGATCGACGAAGGCGCATTCCTGGTCCTTGTGGGGCCGTCGGGCTGCGGCAAGTCGACACTGTTGAACTGCATCGCAGGACTGGAGGAACCGAGTGCGGGTCGGATCCTGATCGGTGGCCGCGAGATGACTGGCGTCGCGCCCAAGGATCGTGACATCGCGATGGTATTCCAGTCGTATGCGCTCTATCCCAGGATGTCGGTCGCCCGAAACATCACCTTCGGTATGCAGGTGCGTGGCGCGTCGCGGGCTGATCAGAAATCGGCGCTTGCCCGGGTCGCCGGCATGCTCAAGATCGACCATCTCCTCGACCGCCGACCGGCCCAGCTGTCGGGCGGGCAACGGCAGCGGGTTGCCATGGGGCGCGCACTGGTGCGCGAACCCAAGTTGTTTTTGTTCGACGAGCCGCTCTCAAACCTCGACGCCAAGCTCCGGGTCGAAATGCGGGCCGAGATCAAGCGCCTGCATCAGAGGCTCGCGGCCACCATCGTCTACGTCACGCACGATCAGACGGAAGCGATGAGCCTGGCGACGGAAGTCGCGGTGATGGAGGATGGCGTCATTGCCCAGCGCGGCCCGCCGCAGGAGGTCTACGACTACCCGGTCAACACGTTCGTCGCCGGCTTTATCGGGTCGCCGGCAATGAACTTCATCGAGGGAAGCATCCGCGCCGGCGATGGCGCGGTGGAGATCGAGATCCCGCTTGACGGAACGACAACCGCGCTGCCGGCCGAACACTATCCGTTCGTGGGGGGTGCGACGAATGGAGCCGAGGTGATCGTCGGTATCCGCCCGGAATATGTCGCCGGATCGGACCGGTCTTCCGACGGGCCCGCCGTCGAATTGGAACTCGTGCCGACACTCGTCGAGACCAACGGGTTCGATCAGCATGTAAATCTCGCTCTCGGCCGAGGGGAGATCGGCGGCCGGTTCAGCCCGCGCGAGCGCGTTACGATCGGAACGCCGCTCCGCACGCGGATCGATCTGTCGCAGATGTCGGTATTCGATCGCGGGTCCGGAAAGCGCCTGTGACACGGCTGATCAACGCCGACGTTTCAGGGCCTCACGGATCGCGCTGACCTGATCCGTGACCGAAATCTCGCATTCCGTCGTCACTTCCAGTTCGCGATCCTCGTAGACGTTGTCTCCAGGATGCTCTGCAGCCCAGGCGGCGATGGCCTTGTCGCGGCCGCGCACCAGCGCGCGGACTTGGGGCCGGAACAGGATCAGCATATTCGAAAGCCACAAATTGACCGCCCATGACGGACGCACGTGGTCGATGATGAAATAATTGACCATTCGGCACACGTCCTCTGCGGTGTACCAGACCTCGCCGGTTACCCAGCGGTTGGTCGTGAACAGCTTGATCGGGGTGCCCTGCTTGTCGCAGGAGATCGCGATCAGATGGCTCAACGCGTCATTTTCCCCTTTCGGCGGTTCGAAATCGGGCAGCGGGGCCGGCTCGATGCCAGACGGCATGCCCTTCGGCCGCAGGAAGGTGTGGAAGTGGCCGTGCTCTCCGGGTCGCTGGTCCTTGGGATGGGCGTGATAATAGTACTGGGCGTTGCTCCGCGGATCGAAGACGTCGCCTTCTGGATAATGATTCCACTCGTAAAAGGTCTCGACATTGTGCAGCAGCTCGCCGACGATGTTGTCGCCGGTATTGCCGAGCACGCGGACGGATTCGAGGACTTTCTCGCCTGCAGCCAGCATGCCCACGAGCTCCGGTTCCGGGAGCCCGGCCACATCGACTGCTTCGACTTCATTCGGCACGCCGCATCCCCTCCTGTGTGCAGGTCCGGTTGTATCGGCCGTATAACGGAAATGCCAGTCACCTCTTGTTGATCGTCAATCGGCATCGGCGACCCGCACCAGTCGGAAACCGATCAGAATATGTTTGAGTGTCTGGGGGCGGGAATGGCGCGCCGCAGGGCGGCACACGCCACACCCCTTGTCGTCCCATGAGCCGCCTTTCACGACGAAGCGGTCTGTGCCTGCTGGCGTTGCGGTCCATTCGAATACCTGCCCCGCTGCGTCCAGCATGCCGAATGGGCTCGCGCCTGAGGCGATGCTGCCGGCCGGCACGGTATCGAATGGCCCGCCGTCATGACTGTTGAGTCGTTGCGGGTCGAACTTGTCGCCCCACGGGAAGCGGCGGCCGTCGACACCCCGCGCCGCCTTCTCCCATTCCGCTTCGCTCGGCAGCCGCCAAACGTGGCCGGTCTCGTTGCTGAGCCACTTGGCGAACGCTGCGGCATCGTCGTGACTTACCAGAACCACGGGATGGTCCGCCCGGCCGGGCGGCGGCGCGTCGTTGCGCCACAGGTAACGCGCGACCCGGTCGTACGGGTGGATCAGGCCGTAGCTGGCCCATGTTTCGGGATCGACATACGGGGGTGGCCAGGCGCTCGCCGTCACGAAGCGTGCATACAGCGCGTTGGTCACCGGGCGCTGCATGATGGCGTAACGGCCGGTCGTGACGGTTTGACGAGGCAATTCGCCGCCGTACCAGCCCTGCTGCCGCGTGACGTCATGGCCGTAGGCAGCTTCGTCCAATTCGTAGGCGGCGGCCCGTTCCTCCTCGTCCGAGCCCATGACGAACGGTCCCGCTCGAACCTCCACGACCACCGGTTCCAGCGCCCCTGCCAGCGCCGCACCGGCAAGGAGGCACAACAGGATCGGCGAAATCAGCAGGTTTGGCGGGAGTCGCATCACCTCTTTCATGCCGTGCTCTGACGCCCATGCTGCCATCATCGACTCGGTCAGCCAAGCTCACCGGCCGGGTGCACCGGGGAAGGGTCAACGTATCTCAGGCCGGCGCCGGCCATGTCGCCTTGCGGACAGTCCCAGGATTACACATTCTATTTACGTTCGATGCATATTATGGCCGGATCACCATGCCCCGATATCGACGAATAGCCCTCACCGCGCTGATCCTTGTTGTCGCCGCGAGCAGCTCGGTCATAGCCGAACCGTTACAGCTGCGCGGCGAAATAAGCCGCGGTGAAACACTGGTCCACCAGTTCAAACACGGCGCAATGTTGTATGAATTTCGTCTCGTCCCCTCCGGCAGCGGCTGGACGATCTGGATCGGCGATCCCATGCGGCGCGAATACAACTATGTGACTGCCGTGACGCCACCCTTCCGCGGCATCAATCCGGCCGTTATCGAGGGTTGGCATTTTCGCAACAAGGACAACACCGGACCGAACGAGGCCGGTGCCGACAATGTCAATGCGCCACAACGGGAACGCCGTTTCGCGTTCGTGAAGGATAGTTCTGGCTTCCAGGCGGCGCAGCAGGCGCTGGACGTGTTGCTCTGGCCCGATGGCCATTCCGATGCGGACATCAAGGACGCGGAACAACGTATCGCCCGGATTCCACGCTTCGAGGGCATGCTATTGATCGAAGCGCTCGAACTTGGCAATCTGATACCGGGTGAGCGCGCACACATCGAACGCATGGCGTTCCGCGTTACGCTGGAACTTCCGTGAGACAGCCACTTTCGTTTGGAAAAAGCGCCATATTCACTTCGCATTAACCAAGAGCCGCCAAAGTTACGACGCGACCGGTTCGCGTGCAGTGCGTGCAGCGGCTGTGATTGACGGCGCATCCCGCTTACCCGATCGACCCGATAACCCGAGGATCAGACCATGACCACTCTCATCCTTGCTATTGTCGTCGTTTTGGCCGCCTGGTTCGGGGCAGGTTACGTCACGTCGAGCGACCCTGCCTACGACCGGCTCCTGTCTTCCGCGCGGTTTGGTATACGTGGCCTCGGAATTCTGATCGCCCTCGCTCTTATCGCATCGCTGTCGTTCGTCTATGTCGACAAGGACCAGACCGGCCACAAGGACAAGGTCTACGGCTTCAATTCGCTACAGGAGGGCGCCATCCTGGCGACCCAAGGGGAGATGGGACCGCAGGCGGACATCCTGCCGCCCGGGTTCCATTTCCAGCCGGCCCTGCGCATCCAGTACAACGTGACGATGGCGGATGTCATCGAGATCCCGTCGGGCCGCTACGGCTTCCTCGTCGCGCGCGACGGCCAGCCGCTGCGGGACGACCAGACCTATGCCGATCCGTTCGCCGCAGAGGACGCCGATAAGATGATCAATGACGCGGCCTACTTCCTGTCCAACGGCGGGCAAAAGGGCCCGCAGACCACGGTGCTGACGCCCGGCAAGTACCGCCTGAACCATTTCCTGTGGAACGTCGAGATGGGGTCGGTCACCGACATCCCGAAAGGGTTCGTCGGCGTCGTGAAGTCCAATGTCCGTTCCCGCGTCGATTTCGGTAATCTGCGCGCCGACCGGCCGGCGGACTGCGCGCCGACCGCCGATGTCGGCGAACTGAAGGGCGTGCTCAGCGTGCCGCTGGTGCCGGTCGGCTGCATCGGCGTCTGGGAACAGGCGCTGAACCCCGGCAAGTACTACATCAACGAGAAGGCCTATACCGTCACGCTGGTCGACACCCGCGTTCAGACCTGGGAGTATCGCGGCGGGTTTACGCGGCGGCAGATCTCGCTGGCGGTGGACCAGCAGGGGCGAATCACCCAGCGCGAAGAGTCGGAAAACGTCTCGGTGCCGCAGAATGCGGCGGACGAGGCGATCTTCCTCAAGATCGAGGGCTGGACCATCGCCCAGCAGCTGCGCGTTCTCGTGCAGGTGACGCCCGAGCACGCACCGTTCGTTGTCGCCTCCGTCGGCGGCCTGCAGGAGGTCGAGGACCGCATCATGAGCCCGGCCGTGCAGTCCGTCGTGCGCAATGTCGCCGGCGGCATGATCCGGGTGCCGACGCAAATCCTCGATCCGGGCGGGAACCCAATCCTCGACGCCGACGGCGAGCCCGAGATGCGGACGATCACGCGCCGCGTCCGCGTGCTCGACGTGATCGAGAACCGCACGGCGCTCGAGGAAGCGGTCGAGGCGATCATCCGCGACGAAGGCTTGAAAGCCGGCGTCGACATCAAGGAGGTACGGCTGCTCGAGCCCGACCTGCCGCCGGAACTCCTGGTCGCGCGCAAGCGCGAGCAGCTCGCGCAGCAGCTCGCCAAGGCCTACCATCAGGAACGCGGCGCCCAGAGTGAGCGGATCAAAACCGAGCAGACCCGCGCCACCGCCGATCAGCAAGACAAGCTGGTCGAAGCGCAGATCGAGGTGAAACGCTCGGAGCAGTTCGCGCTGGCGCGGCGCAACGAAGGCCAGGGCGAACGGGACAAGCTGATGCTGATCGCCGAGGGCCAGAAATCACAGTCGGCAATCCTCGGCGAGGACCGGGTCGTCGAGCTGCGCAAGTTCGAGTTCGTTGTCGGTCGTTTACTGGACTTTTTCGACGCCAATCCGGAGGTCCTGACCTCGGCATTGACCAACGCGCAGAAATTTGTGCCGGAGCGGGTTTTCACGCTTGGCGCTGCCAACGGCTCCGGCGGCCTTGCCGGGGCGGCCGGCGTGCTGGGCGATTTTCTCGACAGCGGCTCGAAGAAAGAGGCCGCGGCCAAACAGTGACGGTGCGGCCGACCTCTCAGTCGCGCACCACCAGCACGGAACAGTCGGCGTGCCGGACGACGCGGGCGGCGTTCGGGCCGAGCAGGTAGTCGGCCTGGCCGGGTCGGTGGGCCGCCATGACGATGAGGTCGGCGGCGATCCGCTTCGCGGCTGCCAGGATCTCTTCGTACACGATGCCGTGGTCGACATCGTGCGCGACATCGAGATCGCCGGGAACATGCGCGGAGACGAACTCCTTCAACGCCCGCTCCGCATTTGCCAGCGCCCGCTTCTCGTAGCCGTCGGGGAAGAACGAGCCGACGATGGCCATGCCGAAATCGGGCACCACTGTCATGACGTGCAGCTTAGCCCCATGGGCGCGGCACAGCTCCAGCGCCGTCGGCAGGGCCTTCTTCCACGACGACTCCTCATTCAGATCGATGGGCAACAGGATGGTCTGGTACATGGCTCTTATCGTTAGGTTGTCTCGCCATCAGCGGCCGCGCGGCGCCGGCGTTGCAGCAGTACGATCACGCCCAGAAGGGCGAGCGCCGGAATATAGATAAGCTGTTTCGGCGGCTGGTCCGCTTCCACCTGCACGTCGAGGATCTCCCAGTCGAAATCGACACCCGCGGCCTCGGCCGCCGTCCCGAACACGATGTTGTCGACCAGCGTCTTGCCGTTCTCCTGACGAACCTCGATCCCGCCATGGGCGAGCCGGTCCGGGCCCGGCCCCGCCGGGCCGAGAGGCAGCGGGACGAACTTGGTCACGAAATCGCCGTCGATCGTCTCGCCCGACATGCGCACCCGCAGGATCGTGTTGGGGGGCTGCGCCTCGGCAATGGCCACGATCTCCGAGGCCGGCCGCGTCTCGAGCGGCGCCACGATCATGTCCATCCAGAAGCCCGGCCGGAACAGCGTCAGCGCGATGGCGATCAGCATCAGGGATTCCCACAGCCGACTGCGAACCACCAGATATCCCTGCGTGCCGGCCGCGAACAGCAGCATCGCCGCGACCGCCGAGACGATGACCAGCAGCAGATGGGGCACGCTGTCGATTCCGATCATCAGCAGTTCGGTATTGAAGATGAACATGAACGGCAGAATGGCCGTGCGAATATCGTAGGCGAACCCCTGCAGCCCGGTGCGGATCGGGTCGCCCTGCGAAATCGCCGCGGCGGCGAACGCGGCAAGACCGACCGGCGGCGTGTCGTCCGCCAGGATGCCGAAATAGAACACGAACATGTGCACCGCGATCAGCGGCACGATCAGCCCGGCCTCGGCGCCGAGCGTGACGATCACCGGCGCCATCAGGGTCGAGACCACGATGTAATTGGCCGTGGTCGGCAGGCCCATGCCCAGCAACAGGCTGATGAAGGCGGTGAACAGCAGCATCAGGACCAGGTTGCCGCCGGAGATGAACTCGACGAACTCGGTCATGACCAGTCCGATTCCGGTGAGCGTCACGGTGCCGACGACGATGCCGGCGGCCGCCGTGGCGACGCCGATGCCGATCATGTTGCGGGCGCCTGCCGCCAACCCGTCGATCGTATGCCTCCAGCCGACACGGGCGGCGGCGACGTAGTCTGGTGCGTGGCCGCGGAAAAATGCCTTCAGCGCATCCTGCGTGACGACCACGAAGATCATCAGCATCGACGCCCAGAAGGCGGCCAGCCCCGGCGAGAATCGCTCGACCACGAGGCACCAGATCAACACCACGACCGGCAACAGGAAGTGCAGGCCGGATTTCACGGTCTGTCCGACCTCCGGGAGGTATTCCATCCGGGCGATCTCGCTCTCCGGCGCGAGATCGGGAACGCGCGCCGCGATTCGCACGAGAAAGAGGTAGGCGGCCAGGATGACGGTCGCCGCGATCCACGGCGAAGCGGCACCGGCGACGTCCTTGACCCAGCCGAAGCCATAGTAGATGACGCCGGCAAGGATAATGACGCCGCCCGCCGTCAGCACGAAGCCGATCAGTCGGCGCGTGAGCGGCGAGACCTCGCGCCGCTGCAGGCCCTGCATACCCGCTTTCAGCGCCTCGAGATGCACGATGTAGACCAGCGCGATGTAGGAGATCACCGCCGGCAGGAAGGCGTGCTTGATCACCTCGACGTAGGAGATGCCGACGTACTCGACCATCAGGAATGCGGCCGCGCCCATGATCGGCGGCGTCAGCTGGCCGTTGGTGGAGGAGGCCACCTCGACGGCGCCGGCCTTCTCGGCCGAGAAGCCGACCCGGCGNNGGCGATCGACGAGCCGGAGATCATCCCGGTCATCGCGGACGAGACGACCGCCGCCTTGGCCGGCCCGCCGCGCAGGTGGCCGAGCAGCGAGAAGGCGACCATGGTGAAGTAGTTGCCGGCCCCCGCCTTGTCGAGCAGCGCGCCGAACAGCACGAACAGGAAAACGAAGGTCGTCGATACGCCGAGGCCGATACCGAAGACGCCTTCCTGGGTCAGCCACAGATGCGACATCGCTTTCTGGAAGGACGCACCCTTCCAGGCGATCACGTCGGGCGCAAGATGGCCGAAGAACACATAGGTCAGAAACAGCAGCGCCACCACCATGAGCGGCGGACCCAGCGACCTGCGGGTCGCCTCGAGCAGGCAGACAAGACCGATGCCGGCGGCGGCGAGATCGTACCATTCGGGCAGGCCCGGCCGGGTCGACAGCGGGGTCGCCATGATCGCGGTGTAGCTTGCCGCTGCCGCCCCGATTATGGCCAGCACCCAGTCCTGGACCGGAATCCACCCGCGCGGCGAGCGCTTGAGGGCGGGAAACGAGAGGAAAGCGAGGAAGACCGCAAACGCGAGATGGATCGACCGCGTGTGGGTATCGTTCAGCAGCGGGACGTAATCCGCCAGCATGAAGGGCAGCGGCGAGGCGATCCAGATCTGGAACACCGACCATGCAACGGCGACGTAGAACAGCAGGCGTCGCGCAAACGCGTTCGTCGGCGCGCGCGCGCCGGTATCGGTCTCGGCGACGAAGTCCTGTGCCGATTTCACGGTCTTATTGTCATTTTCGGCCACTGCCGTTCTCCCCTGTCGTTTCTGTCCGCGCCGCCGTTCCCCGAGTCACATCAATCCCTTCTCCGAGAAATACCGGATCGCGCCTTCGTGCAGCGGCGCCGCAAGTCCCTCGGTTATCATGCGTTGCGGGTCCAGCGCTCCGAAGGCCGGATACATTTTCTTGAACTGGTCGAGATTTTCGAACACGGCGCTGGTGATGGCGTACACCGTATCGGCGTCCAGGTCCTCCGAAACCACGACCGTCGCCCGCACCCCGAACGTATTGACGGGCCTGTCGTTGCCCCGGTAGATGGCGCCGGGAATGGTCATGTACGAATAGTATGGATTTTCGGCCACCAGGCGGTCGATTTCCGGCCCCTCGACGTCGACCAGAAGCGCGTCGCAGAGCTCCGTCGCTTTCTCGATCGATTTGTTGGGATGGCCTACGACATAGACCATCGCCTCTATTCGACCGTGGCATAACGCAAGCGACTGCTGCGCTGCTGGCAGGCTGCCCGCAAATGAGAAGCTCCTGGGGGTCCATCCCATTGCGTCCATGACGACTTGCATGGTTGAGCGCTGGCCCGAGCCGGGATTCCCCAGATTGACGCGTCGTCCGGCGAGGTCGGCGAGCGAGCGAATGCCAGAATCCCGCCGCGCGACGAGCGTGAACGGCTCGCCGTGAACGGAGAAGACCGAGCGGATATTGTCATAGGAAACGTCGGCGAATTCGAGGAAATCGCCGGTCTTGTTGTACGCCTTGTAGTGCACGTCGGACTGAACGATACCGACCTCGAAGGCGTTGAGCTGCACGCTGTCCATGTTGAACCGGGAACCCGGGGTCGGCACCGCCGAGCATTCCAGGTCTTTCGAGTGCCGTTCCACGAGATGGCAGATGCCGCGTCCGACCTGGAAATAGACCCCCAGGACGCTGCCCGTGCCGATGACGATTTCGGTCGCGCCGGATGCGGGCACTGCGAACGCCGCAAGCAGCGCGGCGGCCACTCCCATGACGCGGGTCAACCTCACGCGAAGGCCGTCGAGTCGTGCCGGTGTGGGCATATGGTGGGCGCCGCCGGATCAGATAGGGACGGGGGAACAGGCACTGCCGTCCCCCGCCCGTCGCATCACATGAGGCCGGCTTCCTTGTAGTACCTGATCGCCCCGTCATGCAGGGGCGCCGAAAGCCCGTCACGAACCATCTCTTCCTTCTTCAGATTCTCGAACGCCGGATGCAGCGATTTGAAATCGTCGAAGTTCTCGAAGACGGCCTTGACGACCTGGTAGACGACCTCCGCCGGAACCTGTGTCGAGGACACGAAAGTGGCACCGACGCCGAATGTCTTCACGTCCTCGGGGTTGCCGCCATACATGCCACCGGGGATCGTCGCATGGCGGTAGAACGGGTTCTCCTTGACCAGCTTGTCGATCGCCGGGCCTGTGACGTCGACCAGAACGGCGTCGCATGACGTGACGGTCTCCTTGGTCAGGCCGGACGGATGCCCGACCAGCCAGAAATAGGAGTCGATCTTGTTGTCGCACAGCGCCTGGCCCGTCTCAGCAGACTTCAACTCGGCCGCCAGTTTCAGGTCACTGCGCTGCCAGCCGAGTGCCCCTTCGAGGACTTCCCACGTCGCCCGCGTTCCCGATCCGGGATTGCCGATATTGAGGCGCTTGCCCTTGATATCGTCAATGTGCCTGATCCCCGAATCTCGGCGCGCGAGGATCGTTACCGGCTCCGGATGCACCGAGAAGACGGCGCGCAGCTCCTTGAACGGGCCCTGGTCCTCGAACTTGCTGGTGCCGTTGTAGGCGTGATACTGCCAGTCCGACTGCGCCACGCCCATGTCCAGCTCGCCGGCGCGGATCGTGTTGATGTTGTAAACCGACCCGCCGGTGCTTTCGACCGAACAGCGGATCCCGTGCTCCTTGCGGTTCTTGTTGACCAGGCGGCAGATGGCGCCGCCGGTGGGATAGTAGACGCCGGTCACGCCGCCGGTGCCGATGGTGATGAATTTCTGCTGCGCCTGCGCGGGCGCCGCCCCGAGAGACCAGATCCCGAGGGTTACGGCAGCGGCCAGCGTCGCTGCGGTCAAAATTCTTGCCTTCATGAGAAGCTCCCGTTTCTGTTTTGGTTTGCGCCGTATGTCGGCGTTGTTCCTTGGCGACGGATATCGTGACACATAGGCCGACGCGTCACGGCGACCGGCCACCAGATATCCGAAGGGATACGCGCGACTATGACTCCCCGGTATACGCGGCGTCAACCGCGAATGCGCCGATTTCCAAGGCTTTCACGGAAGCACGCCGTGTGACTTGAAGGCCGATTCGGCCCCCTCGTGGAGCGGCAATGCGACACCCGATCTCGCCATCGCCTTGCGGTCGAGGCCGGCAAGCGCCGGATGTTGATCCGTCAGGGTGGATAACGCATCAAGCACCGCGTCAACGACGGTTTCGACGATTTCGCTCTCGACCTGTGTCGTGGTGGCGAGAATCGCCCGCAGGCCGAACGTTGGTACGTCGTCGGGCACGCCGACGTAAAGACCGCCCGGCACAATCGCTGGCGCAAGCTCCGGGCGGCTCTCCAACAGCTTGTCGATCTCGGGTCCGGCAACCGGCACGAGGCGCAGATCGCAACGCTGCATGGCGTCGGCCAGCACCGGCGACGGGTGAGCCGCGACGACGGCCGCCGCGTCCAGCTCGCCCGTGCACAAGGCCGTGAACTGCTCCGCCGCGGATACTTCCATGACCTGTGCGAGATCGTCCTCATCTAGGTCGATGGCGCGAAACAGGGTTTCGGTCAGAACACGCTGGTACGTGTAGGCCGGCCCCAGATTGATCCGCTTGTTCTCAAGGTCCGCCGGCTTTTCGATGCCCGCGCCGGCGCGTGCGACCAGGGTTAGGGCCTCGGCGTGCAGCGACAGGGCGGCGCGCAGGGATTCGTCGGGCCCGTTCGGCCGGAACAGACTGGTCCCTCTTGATGCGTGCATCAGCCAGTCCGACTGGACGACAGCAAAATCAAGCAACCCGCTGGCGAGCCGCTCAAGATTTGCCGACGAATTCGCATTGCTTTCCACAAGGCAACGCCGGCCCGGCGCCTGTTGGGAGACGACGCGGCAGATCGCGCCGGCCGCGGGGAAATACACGCCGGCCACGGTGCCGCCACCGATCACGATGTCGCGTTCGGGCGCGGACTCGCTTGCGGCCGCTTCCGGCCCGGCGCTCTCGGCGGCCTCGCCGTGGTCGTGGTTATCCGGTCTTGCGGGCTGCGCAGTGGCAATCAGCAGCGCCGCAAGCAGTCCGGACAAAAGCGTCGATCGCAACACGGTCATGGCCTCCCAAGATGTGCGCGGGCGAGGTCGGCGTCGGCCAAGGCACGGCCGAGCAGGTTCGCGCCGTCTGCAATCTGTCCGACAAGTGCCGCATTGTCCGGGGCGACCGATCCGTCCGCCAAGTGGATATTGTTCTCGAAGCCGACGCGCGCGTGCCCGCCAAGCGCCGCCGCCGTCAGCGCGCAGGCCGATTCACGAGGGCCGAAGGCACAAATCGCCCAATCGAGCGCAAGCCTGCGGTCCGCCTGGAGGAACGGCAGCAGATCGGCAGGAACAGACTTCTGGCCCGGCGCATAGCGGCCCAGCACGTACAGCACGAACGGCCTGTCATACGGTACGACACCGCGCTGCCGCAAGTCAGCGAACCATTCGCAGTCCTCCGGCGAATAAAGGATGAATTGCGGTCCGATTTGCTCGCCCTTCAGCCACGTCAGGAATTCGGCGAATCCGGCGACCGACTCCTCGTCCGGGCAAAGCTCGCGGATCGCCATCGACACCGCCTCGGGCCGGACCGCGCGCACCGCCGCCATCTGCTCCGCCGGCCGGTAGATCCCAACCGCCTCGGTCGTCATCTGAACGATCATGGCATCGCCGGTCTCTCGCCGGACCGCGGCGATGGCCGCCCCGTACAGAGCCGCGTCGAGGCTGTGCTTGCCCTCGGCGTTGCGCACATGCAGATGGATCATCGCTGCCCCGGCCTCCCGGCACGCGGCTGCGACGTGGGCGCATTCCTCCGCCGTGACCGGCATCGCCGGATGGTCCGCCTTGTCCTTGCGCGCCCCGTTCGGGGCCACCGCCAGGATGAGCGGCGCGTCAATGTCGAAATTCTGCATGGTCATACCGTCGCCGCGGCGATTGCCGCATCGATCGCCTCGGCCAGCCGATCAACGATCAGGTCGATATGGCCGGGCTCGACAATGAAGGGCGGCGCCAGCAGGACATGGTCGCCTTTCTTGCCGTCCACCGTTCCGCCCATCGGGTAGCAGATCAGGCCGCGCCGCATCGCCTCGGCCTTGATGCGCGCGTTGAGCCGCGTGGCCGGATCGAAAGGCTCCTTCGTCGTGCGGTCGGCGACCAGCTCGACGCCGCGGAACAGGCCGCGGCCGCGGATGTCGCCGACGTGGCGGTGATTGCCGAGTCGTTCGGTCAGCGCGCGGTCCAGCAGGTCGCCCATGGCCCGGACGTTGGCCAGGAGATCCTCCTCCGCGATGACCTTCTGCACCTCGAGGGCGGCGGCGCAGGCCGTCGGGTGTCCCATATAGGTATGGCCGTGCTGGAAGAAGCCCGAGCCGCCGCGGATCGCCTCGTAGATCCGGCCGGCGACCATGGTCGCACCGATCGGCTGATAGCCGGCGCCAAGCCCCTTCGCCACGGTCATGATGTCGGGCGCGACGCCGTCGTGCTCGCAGGCATGCAGGGTGCCGGTGCGGCCCATGCCGCACATCACCTCGTCGAGGATCATCACAACGCCGTAGCGGTCGCAGATCTCTCTAATCCGCCGGAAATATCCTTCGGCCGCGGGCACCGCTCCAAGGGTCGCGCCGACCACGGGCTCGGCGATGAAGGCGATGACGGTGTCGGCGCCGAGCTCGAGGATTTTGGTTTCCAGCTCGTCGGCGACGCGCCGGCCGAAGTCCGCTTCGCTCTCGCCGTCCTCGGCCCAGCGGTAGGCGAAGCAGGGCGAGATGTGGTGCGTTTCGATCAGCAGCGGCTCGTACTGCTGGCGCCGCCACATGTTGCCGCCGGCCGCCAGCGCCCCCAGGGTGTTGCCGTGATAGCTCTGCAGCCGCGCGATCACGTGTCGGCGCTGCGGCTGGCCGATCTCGACGAAATACTGCCGCGCGAGCTTGAGCGCCGCCTCCACCGCCTCCGAGCCGCCGGAGACGAAATAGACATGGTCGATGCCGGTCGGCGCGTCCGCGACCAGCCGGTCGGCCAGCGTCTCCGCCGCCTCGCTGGTAAAAAAGCCGGTATGGGCGAACGGGATGGCGTCCAGCTGCCCCTTGATCGCCGCCACCACCCGGGCGTTGCTGTGGCCGAGGCAGGACACCGCGGCGCCGCCCGAGGCGTCGAGATAGCGCTTGCCGTCGCGGTCCTCGATGAACACGCCGTCGCCCCTCGCCGCGACGGGGTAATGGGCGCTCGTGTGGCGGTGGAAGACGTGAGTCATGACCTCGGAAATCCGTGACTGGCGATGCGCCGGGCGCGGCTCCGGCGGCGGCCCATAATGGCGTCGCCCCCGCCCGAGGTCCAGACGATGTTGTGCGGTCTTGCAGCCGAATCGCCTCGCCGTTGCGTCACGGCCGGCATCTTGACCGTCACGCGCCGGGTCCGCGCACGATCTTCTCGCCCTCGGTCAGGGTCCACACGACGATGTCCTTGATCGTGCTGCCCAGCGCCTCGTCGAACGCCATGACGATGCCGGCCATCGCGTTCCGCTTCGCCCTCACCCGATGTTCGAACGTCTGGGAGGCGACGATGACGCGTTGCGGCATGCGCACCAGCTTGGCGTTGATGCGCACGCGAACCCAGGGTGGCTCGCTGGCGGCCCCCTCCGCCGGCTTCCTGTCGTATTCCGCCTGGAACTCGCGCAGCTCCGATTTGAGCAGGAGGTTGGAGCGCAGGCCGATGGCGTCGCTGCCGACGGCGACGATGCGCCCGGAGTTCTCGAACGATTCGACGATCAACCGCTGGACCATCTCCGGCGCCCGGTCGGTCCAGTTGGCGCGGGCGAAATAGTCGATCTCGATCGGGCTGTACGAGACCGCGATACGCGGCGAATCGAGGGCCGCCGGCGACGTTGTCTTCTCCACCAGAAGCTGCCATTCCACGTGGTTCAGGTCGTCGGGATAGGTGCTCTTCGGGGTCAGCACATAGAGCTGCGCCGGCTCTCCCGTCCCCGGCAGCGGCACGGTGCAGCCCATGAGGACGGCGGCGATGACCAGGGCCGTACGCCTTGAGATCCCTCGCATCATTTGACCTCCACCCCCTGTTGCTGGTCGCCGAACAGGAACCGCGCCGGGTCGCGCTCGATCTGTTCTGTCAGCCGACTCAATGCACTCACCAGAATCCGCGCCTCGGCCATCAGCTGTCCGAACTCGTACAGGCCGGTGGAACTGAAATTGCTGATCGGTTCGCGGTTCTCCGTCATGAATTTCGCGAATTCCTCCGAAGCTATGGTCAGCTGCGCGATCGCCTTGCGGACCTCCGCGAGCACGAGGCGCGTGTCCTTCGTGACGCCACCGACATCCTTTTCGATCGAGGCGAGCATGACGTTGGCGCGGTCGGTCACCTGGCGAAGGCCTTCCATCGTCAGCACCCCTTCGGCGGNNGCTTTGATATTGTCGAGGGAACTCGCGATGCTTTCCAGGTTGGCGTCGCTCAGCAGCTTCTCCATCTGGCCGACCACCGCGATGGTCCGTTTGAGCAGTTCCGGCGCCGCGTCGATCAGCGCGGCCAATTGCGATGGACTCGACCGGATGACGGCACGGTCGCGGCCGGGCGGGGGCCTGAGGGGCGGCGACTTCTGCGTGCCACCGGTCAGCTGGATGTACGATACGCCAGTGATGCCCTGCATCGCGAGCGTGGCCTCGGTATCTTCACGGATCGGCGTGCCGGCCTCCACCTCGATGGTGACCAGGACCTGCTCGACGTTGTCCGGATCGATCCGCATGTCGACGACTCCGCCCACCGGAATGCCCCTGTATTGCACGGCATTGCCCGGCTTGAGGCCGGCGACGCTGCCCTCGAAATAGATGTCGTAGAGCACCGTGCCCCGCTCGGAGCGCGAGCCGGCGATCCAGACCGCGGTGGCGATCATCGCCGTGATGCCGACGATGACGAAGATCCCGACCAGCAGATAGCTCGCTCGTGTCTCCACTATGACCCTTCCCTGGACGGCGTGCCGGCGGCTGCGATGGCGGCGCGCGCCCGCGGCCCGTGGAAATAGGCCTGAATCCACGGATGCATGTCGCGCATGTGCTCGGCCATTGTGCCCACGCGGACCCTTTTGTCCACCAGCACCGCAATGCGGTCGCAGATCGCGGCGAGGCTGTCGAGATCGTGCGTTACCATCACGACGGTCAGGCCCAGGCTCCGCTGGAGGCCGTGGATCAACTCGTCGAACTCGGCGGCGCCGATCGGATCGAGGCCGGCGGTCGGCTCGTCGAGGAAGACGACCTCCGGGTCGAGCGCCAGGGCCCGGGCCAGGCCCGCACGCTTGCGCATGCCGCCGGACAGTTCGGCCGGATACTTCGGGCCTGCATCGGCCGGCAGGCCTACCATGGCGATCTTCAGGGCCGCCATTTCGTCCATCAGCTGTCGTGGCAGCCGCAGGTGTTCGCGCATCGGCGCCTGCACGTTCTCGGTGACCGTGAGCGACGAGAACAGGGCGCCGTCCTGGAATAGCACGCCGCAGCGGGTCTGGGCCGCCGCGCGGGCCTGGGCGTCGCCGCGCAGCACGTCGATCCCGAGCAGCTCCACGGTGCCGGCGCGCGGCCGGTTGAGGCCGAGGATGGTGCGCATCAGCACCGATTTGCCGCTGCCCGAACCGCCGACCACGCCGAGCACCTCGCCGCGCCGCACCTCCAGATCCAGCGAATCATGGACCACCTGCTCGCCGAACTCGTTGCGCAGTCCGTGCACGCGGATCACCGCCTCGCCGGCCATCCTCAGATCCCCATCGTGGCGAACATGATGGAGAACGCCGCGTCCGCGACGATCACAAGGAAGATCGACAGCACGACGGCGCGCGTCGTCATCCGGCCGACGCTCTCGGCACCGCCGGACACCCTGAGGCCCTCGTAACAGCCGACGATTCCGATGATGAAGGCGAAGGCCGGCGCCTTGACGAGTCCCACCATGAAATGGGCGAAGGTCGCCGCCTCCTCGAGCCGGACCAGGAACTGCGTGGTGCTCATGTCCATCGTGACGATCGCCATCGCGGCGCCGCCGACCAGCCCGACGATGTCGGCGAATACCGTGAGCATCGGCAGCGCGATCACGAGGGCGATGAGCCGGGGCAGCACCAGCACTTCCACCGGGTCGAGACCCAGCGCCTGCATTGCCGCGATCTCCTCGTTGACTTTCATGGTGCCGATCTCCGCCGTGAAGGCGGATCCCGAGCGGCCCGCGATCATGATCGCGGTCAGCAGCACGCCCAGCTCGCGCAGGATCGTGATGGCGAGCATGTCGATGGTCAGGATCTCGAAGCCGAGGCTGCGCAGCTGCACCGAGCCCTGGTAGGCGATCACGATGCCGATCAGGAACGTCATCAGGAGGATGATCGGGATCGCGTTCAGTCCCGCCCGCTCTAGCTGGTTGGCCAGCGGGACGAGGCGAAACCGGCGCGGGCGCAGGAAATGCCGCAGGAAGGTCACCGTCACCTCGCCGACGAAACCGAGCAGCGCCGTCAGTTCCCGCCCGGCGGCGACGGTGGTGCGTCCAAGCCGCTCGATGGCGACGGCAACAGGGTTGCGGCGCGACGCTTCCGGCGGCTCCCGGCCCTCGTTGTCGGCCACGAGGTCGAACAGCGGCTGCATCTGCGCCGAAATGCCCTCGAAGTCAACGCGCGCCCCCGCGGCCTCGTAACGGCGCGCTGCGGTGCGCAGCAGGTGGACGCCCGCCGTGTCGACGCGGTCCAGCGCCGACAGATCGAAGCGGACGCGCTCGGACCGCTCCGGCTCCAGCCCCATGACGGCCTGCTCCAGCGCGGCCGCCCCGGCAATCGTCCACATGCCGCCCGCCGAAACGACGAGCCGCCCGTCCGCCGCTGCCTGTCTGATCCAGCCCGGCCCGTCGCCCATGCCTGCCCCGCTACGGTTCGCGCTCGGAGCATAGCCGAGTCGCCCGGCCCGGCAAAGCGGGCGGATGCGACGGGCTGCCGGGCCGGGCCGCGTGGCCGGCACCGGTGGAACGACCCCATGCAAAGGCGTTTTCCGCGGCTTTCGGGACCGCCAAAGGGGCCCGATCACACGATCGTGTGCGGCGCGCGCGACGCGGTACCGAATCGTGACCGGACGGGGAGCGTTTCGTGAGGATTTGCCGCCAATCCTGTCCGCCCGGGCCAGTACGGCCCGTGCATTCAGATCTGGAAAGGAGGGTCACCATGAGAACATTGAAGATCCTGACAACGGTCCTGCCGGTGCTGGCGCTCGCCGCCGGGCTTACGGTCTCGACCGGGGCCGGCGCGGGGGCATCGTTCGATACGCCGCCGGCCGGCGCGCCGCGCAGCACCGGCCCGGTCATCTACGTGACCGGCCAGGACCTCTATTTCGATACCATCGTGCTCGGGCCGCTGCCGTTCGAGGGACCGTTCCAGAAACTCGAGGCGGCCGGGCCGACCGGCCTGCAGACCGAGTTCGGCCCCGGGGACCACGGCTATGTCGGCGGCCGCTGGTGGCTGGATGCCAGCGGCGACGGCGTGATGGACGCCGGCGACGTCTACTTCCTGTGCCCGCTGCTGGGGCCGGGCCGGGTCGCACCGTGACGCGACACTGACGGCGTCGAAGCGGCTCCCCGGGGGCGTGCCGCCGCCGGGGAGCCGTTGCGGTCCCGTCGGCAGACGCGGTACGCCCCCGGTCACTGCGCCGCATTGCCCCCGCCGGTATGCCTCGCTAAAGTGCCGCCGGCCACATTCGTTCACGGGGGCGGCGCGCGCATGGATCTGAAGCAGCATATCCGGAACATCCCGGATTTCCCCAAGCCGGGGATCAATTTCTACGACATCTCGCCGATGCTCGCGCATCCTCGGGCCTGGCACTACTGCACCGCCAAGCTGGCGGGCATGGTCGCGGACTGGGAGCCGGACATCCTCGTCGGCATCGACAGCCGCGGCTTCCTCGTCGCGGCGCCGCTGGCCCTGCATATCGGCTGCGGGTTCGCCATGCTGCGCAAACAGGGCAAGCTGCCGGGGAAGACCATCTCGCACACCTACGATCTCGAATACGGCACCGACACGGTGGAAATCCAGGCCGACGCCATCGAGAAGGGCCAGCGCGTCGTCGTGCTGGACGATTTGATGGCGACCGGCGGCACCATGTCGGCCGGTATCGACCTGATCCGCGAGGTCGGCGGCGACGTGCGCGGCGCCGCCTGCGTCATCGAGCTGACCTTCCTGGGCGGCCGCAAGAAGATCGACGTGCCCTTCGAGGTGCTGTTGAAATTCGACGTGTAGCGGTACCCGCACCAGCGACAGCGCGCGGAACCGGATGCCTGCCGCACTTCAAGACTGTTTGGACTCAGCCGTGAGCAGGCCGGCGCGACCGCATACTTCGAGACGGCGCTGCGCGCCTCCTCAACATGGAGACCTTTGCAGGAAACAGGATTTGTCATCGCGAGGCTGCGACGCAGCCGTGGCGATCCAGAAACGGGCACGCTTCGATGACATCCTGGACTGCTGCGTCGGCCTGCGGCCACCTCGCAATGATATCTGGTTGTACCCTGCAACGCTTCCCATGCGGGGGCGTACCGCCGCGTCGGAAAGGGGCGGGACGGCGGCCGGGAAGCCCGCCGCCGTCCCCCCGTCCAACCCCCGCGCGATGTCTTCAGTCCCCGTCGCCCTCGTCGTCCTGCCCCTTCAGCTTGAGCCGCGCCACGAGAGGCTCATGGTCGCTGCCCACCGTGTCGTCGACGCGCGGGAAGTCGACGTTGACGTGCACGATGTCGAGCTTGGCATTGTTCAGGAGCGCGTCGCTGACCAGAAGATGGTCGAGGACCTGGGAATTGCCCTCGAAATTGAAGGAGTAGACGTTATCGTCCCCGAGAGTGCCGATCAGGTTGGTGAGCACGCGGTCCGGCCCGGTGCCGGGCAGGATCTCGGTCAGATCGTTGGTGAACTCGAAGGTGTTCAGGTCGCCGAGGACGATGATCGCAGCGCCGGGATCCCCGTCGAGCAGGAAATCTACGTAGTCGTTGAGCGCCTGCATCTGCGCCTCGCGCTCGGCTTCGCCGGCCTGCACGAACGGCTGGATGCCGCCGAACACCGGTGTCGACCCGAAACGGGACGTCAGATGGTTGTTGATCACCGTGAACTGCGCGCCGGCGAACTCGAACACGCCCATGAGCGGGTTCCGCGTGCCGGCGAAGGCCGCCGGGTCGCCGACGCCGGCGAACAGCAGCTCGTCCGGCGTCAGTGAGCGGGACTCCACCAGCTCGATCCAGTTCGGGTTGTAGAGGAAGGCGTTGCGGATGTTCCCGCCCGGGACCCCTCCGGACGTCCCGTCGGCAGGCGCCACGTCGAAATAGGCGTATTGCGGGCCGCCGGCGGCGTGTATCGAATCGGCCAGCGCCTGCAGGGTGTGCGAGGCATCGGTCGTGCCGTCGTCGATCTCGCCGCTATTGTCCTGGATCTCCTGCACTGCGATGACGTCCGGGCTGCCGAGATTGTCTACGATCTGCGAGGCCAGAGTGGTCCGCTGGCGGTCGTCCTCGGGCAGCGGGCTGAGGTTGAGGAGGTTGTAGGTCGCGACGGTCACCTTGCGCCTGTTTCCCGACAGCCGCGTCACCTCGCGCCGCAGGCCGGCCGGGAAGATGTCGAACTCGGCGATGGCGTTGACCTCGAAATTGCCGAAGCTGTAGCCGACGACCCCGGTGATGCTGCCGAGCTGGTCGCCGACGGTGATGGCCGGCACGTCTGCCGGGAACAGCGTCCCATCGAGCTGGATCTGCACCCGTTCCGGGTTCTGGTCGCCCCGGTTGTCGGGATCGGGCTGAAGGCTTATCCCGCCGCGCCGCGTGCGGGCGTCGCGCGGCGCGATATGAGCGCCGTCATTGGGCAATACGAACAGCTCGCTGCTGAACGCGTTGAAGGTCCGCGTCGCCGACACCGCCACCGGGTCCTCGACCGTGACCAGCATGCCCTCCAGGCTCTCGTAGAAATCGATGCCGTCGCGTTCCGGATCGAACAGGCCGGCCTCGGTCTGCAGGTTCGCCGGCAGCTCGTCGTCGCTGATGACGTCCCGGTTCGGCGGGATGCGGCCCCCCGTCCCGATCACGACCGGAAACGGCAGCGGGTTGCCCGAAGACAGAACGGTGAATGCGGGGAACGACATCTGGGTGATGGACAGGTTGCCGGTTGCCGCGCCGCCGGGAACGAATTCGGTCACCGTGTCGGTCAGTTGCAGATGATCGCCGACCGCCGGTTTCGCGCCGGTCTTGAACACGAACAACGCATCCGACGTGGCGTCGTCGCCATCGCCGGTCCGGTCCTGGACGTAGTAGCCGTTGAAGGCCACTGCGGTCACGACACCGCTCGTCGTGACCTCCTGTCCCGCATAGGGTGAGATGTGGCCGGCGCCCTGAATCTCGGGGATCGATACGATCGCCTGCGCCTGCGCCTGTCCGCCGGCCCAGAGCGGCACCACGCTCGCGCCGAGGGCCAGGATCGCCAGGCTCCGCGGGCATCGCCATTCCCTGATCTTCGGTCCCATCTCGTGTCTCCTTCGTTGTTGTAAGCGTCCGCGATGGCTGCCGGGTTGCCCGACGCGCCGGCCGGCGAACCAACGCATCCTACACCGCGGTAAGGCCCGGTAATCGTTGAATTCCGGGCGTTTCCGCTTTGTTCAGGAATATTCCGGAAACGTTCTGGAGAATTTCGGCGTCAGGGGGCGGCGGGACCGCCACGGCGCAGCCTGGCCGGCGTCGCTACTCCGCCGCCTTCGGCCAGACATGCCTGCCCCTGCGGCCGATCAGTGCGGCGGCGCAGGCATCGAGGATGGCTTCCGCGTCGATGCGGTAATGCCGGAACAGATCCGACACGCTGCCCGACTGGCCGAAATGCTCGACGCCGAGCGGCTTGACGCGGTGGCCCAGCACGCTGCCGAGCCATGACAGGGTTTCCGGGTGGCCGTCGACGACGGTAACGAGGCCGCCATCCGCGGCCAGCGGCTCGAGCAGGCGTTCGACATGGCTGCGTGCCCCCAGGCCCTCGCCGTGCTGGCGTGCCCGTTCGGCGGCATGCCAGCCGGCGCCCAGCCGGTCCGCCGAGGTCACCGCCAGCAGGCCGGCGCCTGGCGACTCCACGCACAGCTGCTCCCAGGCCTGCATGGCTTCCGGCGCGACCGCGCCGGTATAAGCGATGGCGATCTCGGCGCCGGGGGCCGGCTCGCGCATCCAGTAGCCGCCGGCGACGATGCCGCGCATCGTCTCGGTATCGAGCTGGCGCCGCGGCTGTTCGAGCGGTCGCGTCGACAGTCGCAGGTAGACCGCGCCGCCCGCCACGTCGCGCAGCCACTCGATCTCCGACTCGCCGGATCCGTCGCGCTGCACGTAGTCGAACGCCCATTCCATGAGGACCGCGAGCTCGTCGGCGTAGGCCGGCTCGAAGGCGGCCAGCCCGTCCTGCGCGATGCCGATCAGCGGCGTGCCGACCGACTGGTGGGCGCCGCCCTCGGGGGCCAGCGCGATCCCGGACGGGGTGCCCGCGACGATGAAGCGCGCGTCCGTGTAGCAGGCGTAGTTCAGCGCATCGAGGCCGCGCGCGACGAACGGGTCGTAGAGCGTGCCCACCGGGATGATTCGCGCCCCGAACAGACGGTCGCCGATCCCCGCCGCCGCCAGCAACAGGAACAGGTTGTTCTCGGCGATTCCCAGCTCGATATGCTGGCCTGCGGGCCCCTGGTCCCACTTGAGCGGCGAGGCGATCGACTGCTCGCGGAAGGCATCCGGCCGGTCCTCCCTGTGGAACACGCCGCGCCGGTTGATCCATCCGGCGAGGTTGGTGGAGATCGCAACGTCCGGGGAGGTGGTGACGATGCGCGCCGCAAGGTCGCCCGCGGACCTGCCGAGATCGCCGAGGACTCGGCCGAAGGCATCCTGTGTCGACTGGGTCGCGGCACCGGGCGGCGCGATCGCCGGCACCTCCGTGCGGCTGCAGGGCGTGGGCTCAGGCCGCTGTGCGAACGGCACGCGCTTCAGGAAGGCCCGGATCGTTCCCTCGTCGATGTCGAGTCCGGCGAACCGTTCCCACTCCTCGCCGTGCGGGACGTTGTGGCCGGCCCGGAACGCCTCCATCTGCTCCGGCGTCATCAGGCCGGCATGGTTGTCCTTATGGCCGGCCAGCGGCAGGCCGTGCCCCTTGATGGTGTAGGCGATGAAGCAATGCGGGCGGTCGTCGGCAACGCCGCGGAAGGCCTCGAGCACGCTCGCCATGTCGTGCCCTCCGAGATTGGTCATCAGCCGGTGCAGCGACGCATCGTCGTGGCCGTCGAGCAGCGCCTTCAGGCCCGACGTCCCCGCGAGGTCGGTTTTCAGACGCTCGCGCCAGGCCGCTCCGCCCTTGAACGTCAGCGCCGAGTAGTGCTGGTTCGGGCAGGCGTCGATCCATTGCCGCAGCGCCTCGCCAGCCGGCCCTTCGAAGGCCGCCTCGAGGCGCTTGCCGTATTTCAGGTTGACCACCGTCCAGCCGACCGAGCCGAAGAAGTCGCGGATCCGCCCGAACAAGTGGTCGTTGACCACGCCGTCGAGCGAGTGGCGGTTGTAGTCGATCACCCACCACAGGTTCCGCACGTCGTGCTTCCAGCCCTCCAGCAAGGCCTCGAAGACGTTGCCCTCATCGAGCTCGGCATCGCCCATCACCGCCACCATGCGGCCGGGCCCCGCGTCGCTGTCGACCAGCCCATGCAGGCGGACGTAGTCCTGCACCAAAGAGGCGAACAGCGTGACCGCGACGCCGAGGCCCACCGACCCCGTGGAGAAGTCCACATCGTCCGCATCCTTGGTGCGCGAAGGGTAGGACTGGGCACCTCCGAATGCCCGGAACGCCTCCAGCCGTTCGCGGCTCTGCCGGCCCAAGAGGTACTGAATCGCGTGGAACACGGGCGATGCGTGCGGCTTGACCGCGACCCGGTCCTGCGGCTGCAGCACGTCGAGATAGAGCGCCGTCAGCAGCGTCGCCGCCGAGGCGCAGGACGACTGGTGGCCGCCGACCTTCAGCCCGTCGACGGCCGGACGGATATGGTTGGCGTTGTGGATGGTCCAGCAGGCGAGCCAGAGAACGCGCTGCTCGAGCGCCTCGAGCATGGCTAGGTCAGTTCGATCGAGCGAATTCGCCATTCCCCCGATATCGACGATTTCGGGCCACGAGTAAAGAGACGCGGATAAATATCGGCCAGGCTGTGCTGGTCGGCTCTGTGACCATCTACCCTACGAACCGAAGCGTAATGAACACCTCGTCAAATTGTATCTCTTGAATCAGCGGAGTGTTTTCGAATGTAAAATCGTGCAGTTTGAAGTGCCGAAACTCCAGCCCGATAATCATGCCAGGGGTGTATCTGTAACCTATACCCCCCATCATTTGCCAGGCGGCCGTATGAACGTACTTGTTTGATAGCGGGACGCCACTGAGAACAAAATCGCGTCGTGAAACTCGCGCAGCGCCGATTCCTCCGCCGAAGTAAGTGGTAGCGCTTTCGCCAATATTGAAGTCTACGTATCCGTTCGCCATGGCGCCGATTGACTCCAGATAGCCATCGGCGGTCAAAATATTCGGTACCCAATCTTCGACGGCGGAGTACACTTCTGCGCGACGATAGCTACCTTCAAGTTCGATGCGAAACCCTGCTCCCCGGTCGCTTGGATGCCACGAGTAACCAATCGCGCCCGTTCCGGCCAACGAGTAGTCAAAGAGGAAGGTTGTGGTATTGCCGGTCAGCGGATCTGTGCCGACCCATTCATTGCCGACGAAGGAGCCGTCTGATATGCCGCCGCCAAGAGAAAAGTACAAACCGCTATCGGATAATTCTTCCTGCGCGTCGACTGGTGCAGCGAAGAGAGCCGCCACAATGCCACAGAGGATGGGGAACGTTATTCGCATCTCGGTTCTCGCAGTATCTGGCGCCAGGAAACGGGTCTTCGTTCATGTAGCAGCATCAAGGTTGAGGAATTGTAAATTCGGCGAGTACACCGGGCATTTTTCTAAAATCGCCCCTTGAGAGCGTCGGAGCGCCTGCGGCGCGCCCGTAAGCCGCCCGACGCGTCCCGACCCGGTTGCGAGCGTGGCGGGCGGGCCTGCACCCTGGCCCGGCCCGGCATCTGATTCACGCGTTCTTAACGCCGGTTAACAACAATCGGTGCTGGCGGTTTGCAACGATGTGCAGGGCCGGCCGAAAGGGTGCAATGATGCGAGGGATCGCAGATACCATCCCGCCCGACGCAGCGGCCGATTGGCATCGGATCTGTCGGCGCATGGCGATCGGTGGGGGCGGGTGACATGACCCGGCTCGAGTCGCTGCTGCACCCCGGGGAGATCGTCCTCTGGCGGACCAAGCCGGCCTGGCAAAGCGCCAGGAACAGCATGCTGTGGCAGATCGCCGGTGTCGCCGGAGGCGGCTACGTCTTCGATTTCCTGATCGAGGGTTTCGATCTCGACCGGCTCCTGACGGCGTTGTACGGCGTGTTCGGCATAGCTGTGGTCGCTGTCCTTGTCACGTACTTCACGCAAGGTGCCGGCGTCATGGTGACCGACCGGCGGGTGCTTCGCAGTCAGGGCGTCTTCCGGCCCCGGCGTGAGGAGCTGGAGCGTCGGCACATCGCCGAGGCGGTCATCTACGAGGGTGACGAGACGCTGGTGCTGCGTGCCGCGCGGCCGGACGTGATTCGCCTTCTCGAGCCGAACAGCCGCGCGTCGCTGCGGTCCACGGGCGAGATGGAAATGCCGTTCCCACGGGCATCGGTGGAAAACGACGCGGTGCTCGAGGCGTTGGCGATCGAGCCGCAGCGGATCCAGCCGGTGCCCAGGACCGATGCGGTCACGAACCTGCATGGCGCACGGATCTCGCTATCCGTTGCCGGGGCCCTGCTGTCGGTGCTTGGCGTGTGGGCGGCGGCGGAGATGATGCTGCCTGACTTCGAGGGCGTGTTCTTCGCGTTCTCGGCTCTCATAGCGCTGGGGGCGGGCGCGGTGTTCGGACTCTGGCTCGTCTGGCCGGTCGCGCGGCTCACGGTCTCGCCCGAGACGGCCGGCTTTTTCGCCTGCACGCTTTATCATCCGGATTGGAAGGCGGTCTTTTCCGAGGACGAAACGTGGCGCGACGACTTGCGGCGCGCGGAACGCAGATTATCGCGCCTTTATGGCGCGCCAGTCGATCTGGAGAGCCTGCTCCTTCCCGAAGGTCCGCCGGAGGCAACGGAGATGCCGGCATAACCGTTCCGTGCATGGCAGGGCCGGCGTCCGGATCATGCGCGCGATAGTAGGCGCAACGACCCGCAACCAGTCCGGCCGTCCGCGGCTGGTCGCGGGGCCCCGAAATTGCGGGAACGCGTATTTCCGCAATTTAACCGTGTCTTAACCCGTTTGCTCCGATAAACGAGGTTGGCGCACTGCCAGGCGGGGCGGGCCAGGGCATAACGAAGGGTTGCGACATGCGGTTCATCTTCGGCGCACCGGTTGCCTTCGTCGCGCCGGCGGTCGGCTACATGCTGAACTGGATCATCGCCTGGTTCGTCAAGGGCGTGCCGAATATCGCGACCACCTATTGGCCGGCCAATCTGTTCTGCGCCAACAACGGCAAGATCTCGCTGTATTGCGGCCGCTCGCCTGGCGACCTCGAGCTCTTCATGCTGGTCTTCTTCTTCGTCGCCTGCCTCATCGGGTGGGAGTCGATCCGCATCCTGCTGCCCAGCACGCACGGCGCGGTGGAGATCGAGGACCGCGGCCGGGTCGGGACGACCGTCACGCGCGCCGTCGCCTGGAGCATCGTCGTCCTGCCGACCCTGATCCTGGCGCCGCATATCTATCTTACGATCGAGGCATCACCGGGGGCGTTCGGCTATTACGGCTGGGGCACGGAAACGTTCGTCGATTTCCTGCGCAGCTGGATCGCCGGCGCCGCTGCCATGCTGCTCTATGCGTTGGCACGCCGCGGCGGCAGCACCGGGATGGCCTGATCGCCGCGACGCGACGACGTGCCGGCCAAGAGTGAACTGGCGATGACCGCGATATGAGCCGAATCGACGCCATGCTGCAGCCGGGGGAGACCGTCATCTGGCGCAACCGGCCCGGGCTCGGCGTCGGCACCTCGCTGCTGATCGGCCTCGCCATCGTGGCGGTGTTGCTGGCCGTCATGGCGTGGCTGGGCGGCGGCTGGCAGTCGCTGTTTCGCGAGCCCTACCGCCTGATCCCGCTGGCGGCGCTGGTGGTGATCGGCGGCCAGCGCTCCGCGGACGCCGTCGCCGTGACCGACCGCCGGCTGCTGCTCACCCGCGGTCTGTTGCGGCGCACGGTCGCGGAGGTCGGCCGCCCGGATATCCTCTCGGCACGGGTCACCGCCACGATCCCCTATTACGGGCAGGTCGTCACCGTGCGCTGCCGGGACACCACGGCGGTGCGGATCTACCGCCCGGACTCCGCCGGCGCGGCGACCCTCGGCCAGGCCGAGATCGAAACCATCCTGTCCAAGGAAGCCGAGGCGCTGTGCAGGGCCCTCGGCCGCCCGGGCCGGCCCTGGGGCGAGGACGGCGCGCGCGGCCGGGCGTAAGGGCCGGGATTGTTTCCTGACATCTTGCCCCGGCGGGCGGCGCGTGGCAGGTTCCCGGTTCGATCCGCCATCTTCCGGAAGGGACTCATCGATGCGGCTCCTGGCCTTCGACAAGGACGGCGTTCCGACGATCGGCGTGCGGCGCGGCGACGAGGTCGTCGACCTGTCGCTGGCAGCGCCGGAGCTGCCGCGCGACATCCCGGGGCTGCTGGCCCTCGGCGAAGGGATCGTGGAGCGCGTCGCCGCCATGGTGCTGGACGCGCCTGCGGGGGCCGTCCGCCCCGCCGAGGGGCTGCGCTACCATCCGCCGGTCTGGAACGCGCCGAAATATCTGTGCTGCGGGCTGAACTACGCCGAGCACGCCAAGGAGGGCGGGCGCGAGCCGCCGGAGCATCCGTCGCTGTTCGTCCGCTACGCGCAGTCGCTGGTCGGCCATGACGAGCCGATCGTCAAGCCCTGGATCTCCGACAAGTTCGACTACGAGGGCGAGCTCGCCGCGGTGATCGGCAAGCCGGGGCGGCATGTGCCGCTGGAGGACGCGCTGTCGCACGTCGCCTTCTATGCGGTGCTGATGGACGGCTCGGTGCGCGACTTCCAGCGCCTCGGCACGCAGTGGACCCTGGGCAAGAACTTCGACCGGTCCGGCTCCTTCGGGCCCGACCTGGTGACGCCGAACGAGCTGCCGCCCGGCGCCTCAGGCCTGCGCCTGGTGACCCGCGTCAACGGCCAGGCGGTGCAGAACGACACCACCGATACCATGCTGTTCCCGGTCGCCGACCTGATCCACCGCTGGTCGAGGGCGATGACGCTGCAGCCCGGCGACGTGATCGCCACCGGCACGCCGTCGGGCGTCGGCTATGCGCGCACGCCGCCGCTGTTCCTGAAGGCCGGCGACGTCTGCGAGGTGGAGATCGAGGGCATCGGGCGGCTCAGCAATCCGGTGATCGACGAGGCGCGGGACTCGCCGCCCCTCGCGCCACCCGCCACGCCGGAACCGGCCACCGCACCGGCGGCGACCGGAGCCGCACCGTCGTCCGGACCAGCCGCACCGTCGGCGCGCCAGGCGGGGGCCGGAGATCCGCGCGTCGAATCGCACTATTCGCGGCCGGCGCTGGCGACCTCGATCCTCATGGCGCTGCGCGAGGAGGGCAAGGATCCGGACAACCTCAGACCCCACGACGTCATGGGCCTCGGCGAGATGCACGTGCGCGGACACGAGGCGACCCGCGAGCTCGCCATGCAGCTCGGCCTCGACCACGAGAAGAAGGTGCTCGACGTCGGCTGCGGCATCGGCAGCCCGTCGCGCTTCATGGCCCTGCAATACGGCTGCCGGGTCACCGGCGTCGACGTCAGCGACCCGTTCGTCGAGGTCGCCGGCATGCTGGCGGAGCGCGTCAAGCTCGGCGACCACCTGGCCTACCGCAAGGCCGACGCGCTCGACCTGCCGTTCGGCGACGCCAGCTTCGACGTCGTGGTCAGCCAGCACGTGCAGATGAACATCGAGGACAAGGCACGCTTCTATGCCGAGATGTTCCGGGTGCTGAAGCCCGGCGGCCGCCTCGGCATCTACGACCTCGTCGCGGGCGAAGGCGGCGAGCCGTTCTACCCGGTGCCCTGGGCCTCCGACGCGACGATCAGCTTCCTCGTCAAGCCGCACGCCCTGCGCGCCGGGATCGAGGGCGCCGGCTTCGAGATCTCCTCGTGGCAGGACACCACGGCGGCCGGGCTGATCTGGTTCGAGGAGCAGCGCCGGCGCGAGGCGGAGCCGGGCTACGAAGCCTCGCTGCTCGGCCCCGAGCTGTTCCTCGGCTCCGACTGGTACGAGATCCTCGCCAACCTGTACCGCAGCCTTGCCGGCGACTGCGTCGCCGT
>JABAOD010000745.1_pt1 | contig 39109 bp, 54 predicted proteins | sample 7062151 | NCBI WGS metagenome assembly JABAOD01 (sample SAMN14538626, study PRJNA623070) | marine sediment metagenome | biome: marine biome [ENVO:00000428]; feature: marine pelagic biome [ENVO:01000023]; material: deep marine sediment [ENVO:00002113] | place: India: Gulf of Khambhat ... | reverse complement strand
TACGAAGAGATGGGCACCAAGGCAGCCATCATCGGCAGCGTAGGGCGTGGAGGAATCGGTCTACTGGTCGTGGGTCATCCCGGTCAGTATGCTCTCGAGCCCTCAGAGAGAGACGAGATCACCAAGGTCCTATGATGCATGCAAGGCATCCATCTAACCTCTATATAGGACTCCTTGGTGAGGACAGCTGACAGGCCGTGGTGTGCCTCAGTGGATTGTTGATTACCGTAGAATCCTTCGTCCACTCATCCGAGAGATAGGTATCTCCGCTGGCGGTTTCCTTCGGCGAGAGAGCCTATCCAGACCTGTGGCATCCGGCAGAAGCTTTAAGGCGGGGCGTCCTTGAGTCGGCGTGGATTCGAGGGAGAGGACGCTGGTTGCCTACACGACGGCGGCCCACTCCCTCAGTCACACCTATATCCTTCTGATTCCCCTCTTCCTGGTCCTATGGATTGAGGATTTCGATGCGGACGTCTTCGTCATGGGCCTGGTGGCAGCAGCCGCCTACGTCTTCTTCGGTGGTGGAAGCGTCCCCTTCGGATACCTCTCTGACAGGCTCGGCGCCAGGACCCTGCTCATGATCTACCTCGGCGGAGCTGCCGTCTCCCTCATCCTCATGGCGTTGGCCTCGGATCTGCCCAGGCTGGTCCTCTCCGTCTCCCTCCTTGGCCTCTTCTCCAGCATCCACCACCCCACGGCAATCTCGATGATATCGAAGGAGGTGAGGGAGCAGGGCAAGGGCTTGGGGTACCACGGTATGGGGGGCAGCCTGGGCATTGCCTTGGGACCCCTTACGGCTAGCCTGCTCCTCCTCTACGTGGACTGGAGGGGTATCTTGCTCCTATTCTCTGCCCCGGCCTTCCTCCTTCTCTCGGCCTTCGCCGTCAGGGGACCGACGGAACTCGCAGCGAAGAAGCCGGCGCCACGCCAGGACATGCGGAAAAGCTTCCTGAATCGCGGCTTCACCCTCGTCCTCCTGGTATACATTTTCGCAGGCATCGCCTACTGGGGAGCCCTCACATACTTGCCCCTCTATCTGAGCACCCTCCAGCTTCCCCAATTGTCTCTCGGCCAGAGGGGTATAGGGCCTGGGGCGTACATCTTCTCCGGTCTCCTAGCGGCAGGGGCTGTTGGGCAGGTGGCCGGCGGCGTCCTGGCCGACAAGTTCAAGGTGGAGGTGGTTCTTGCCATAAGCTCCGGCGCCGTGGCCCTCTTCCTCGTGCTCTTGTCCGTGCCCACGGGGTTCGTCGTGGCGGCCGTGGCCCTGACCTTTGGCTTCCTCTTGTTCATGCTGGAACCCTTGCAGAACGTCTTGGTGAGTGTGAGAACCCCGGACAGCGTCAGGGGATTGGCCTTCGGCTTGGTGTTCCTGGCCGTCTTCGGCATCGGCGCCATAGGCGCCGTCATGGGAGGCTACATCTCGCTGGAAGAGGGCCTTCGGCCCTTCTTCCCCCTGCTTTCTGCCTTCATGCTAGCCAGCGGTCTGGCCGCCTTGATGCTCCTGAGACTCGGCCCTGCCACCAGGCCTCAGCCCACCATCTCTTCAAGCAGGGCGGAGTAGTCCTCATAGCTAGACTGGCATGGGCTCTTGGGGCTATGGAGGAAGAGACTCCCTCGGGGAAACTCGTCCGAGACGGCGATGATGGTGCTCGATACGGTCCCGGCCCCTTCGCGATGAAGGCAGATGGACTGATCGTCATAGACTCGATGATCGGATGCCAGCCTCCCCAGCCCGTCGAGGGCCTCATCAAGGCTGCCGAGGTCCAGACCTTCTAGGATCTCCTGGGCCCTCCTGATTCTAGGCTGTTGAACGTCATCCGCGTCCATGTTCGTGAGCAGGTGCACCTGTCCTTGCAGCTCGACCGTTCTGAGCTCCTCTCCGCAATGGGTCACAAAGGCGCGGCCGCGGTCACAGTATATCAGGTTGAAGGGATTGTACTCAACCTCTGCCACCTCCTCCTCCACGAAGTCCTTGACCTCCAAGGCCGAGGCGCGGCCCAGCGCCTCGAGACAGAGGAGGCCCCGGGACCGGCGGTTGGAGTCGAACTCCCCTTCGTGCCTGTTGGAGATGGCCACCACGAGGCCCACATCGTTTAGTCCGACCCAGGTTCCCCCGGCCTGCCGATCGCTGGGGGCGAGGATGGACCTTCCGTCCTTGGCGAGGAGGGGGCTGTCAGTTGGCCTGTCGTACACCTCGTCCCTGTTCATTAGCAGCAGGATGGGGTACCCTTCCACCACTCGCCGGAGGAGAAGGAGGGTGCACATCCGGTCCGGAGAACGCGCCTCTCAATAAAGGCTTCTGGGTCGCGTTTCCAAACCGTTAATAGGCTTTCCTCCCCTCCCTCGAGTGAGATGGACGTTGTCATACTCGCAGCTGGCCGAGGAACGAGGCTCCTCCCGTTGACGGCAACCAGGCCGAAGCCCATGGTCCCCTTCCTCAACCGGCCCCTCATGGACTATGGCATGTCCAGCCTACGCGAAATCGGCGTCCATCGCATCTTCATTCTCGTGGACTACCTGGGGCACCACATCGTCTCCCGTTATAAGGCCTGGAACGGCTACGATGTGGTCTTCACGGAGAGGAACGAGCCCCTGGGGACTGCGGGGGCCGTGAGCCTGGTGGCGGAACACATCGAGGACACTTTTCTGGTCCTCAGTGGCGATGTGCTCTCGGGCCTTCATCTACCGAGCCTGCTGGAGTATCATCGGGAGAAGGGGGCGGAGGCGACCATGGCCCTCTCGATGGTGGATGATCCCGGCCAGTACGGCATCGCCGTCATCGACGACGAGGGGAGAGTGACGAGATTCCTGGAAAAGCCTTCCAGCGGCGAGGCCTTCAGCAACTTGGTCAACGCTGGAATCTACGTCCTGGAGCCGGACGTACTTCAGGGGCTCCCCCCGAGGCGTCCTCTAGACTTTGCGAGGCACTTCTATCCTCACTTGTTGGACGCGGGAAGACGCCTCTATGGGTTCCCTTTCAAGGAGTATTGGAACGATGTGGGAAGGCCTGGGAACTACCTCATCGCCACGGAGGATTCCCTCCTAGGGAAGTATGCCACCGACGTCACGCCTTCGGTCTCCGCCGTCCGGGACGGAGGCTACCTCATCACGGGCAGGAACTGCACGATTGAGAGGGATGTATCGATAGGCAACTTCGTGATCCTTGGGGATGGGGTGGTGATCCGAAGGGGGGCGACCCTCAACTCCTCCGTCCTCTTCTCCGAAACCATCGTCGGTGAAAAGTGTAATATTCGGGAGTCGATAGTGGGCGAGAGGTGCGTGTTGGAGGAGGAGGTGGCCGTGAGGACGGGGAGCGTTGTGGGAGACGCGTGCTACGTTAGGAGAGGAAGCACTCTTGGCTACAACACCAGGCTCTGGCCCGGATCACGACTCGGCGAGGGCACCTTGATGAACCCTGACTGAGGGATAGGATGGAGCTGTACACTGCTGAGGACTTGGATGTGTACAGGGTGGTCGATCTGGGGCAGGCTCTGGGAACCGCCTACGGCCCGGCCTCCCTTCTGCTGACGGGGAGAGACGGCCTCCATGTCTCACGGATGGTCAAGAGGGCCCTCATATTGGGCATAGCCTACACGGGCACATCGGTCCTGGACCTGAGGCTGACGCCGAAGGTCGTCCTGGACGACCTCCTCACGCGACAAGGGGAAGGGGCCCTGTACATCGACTACCGCCCGTCCCAGATACGCATCAGCCTGGACGGGGAGGGGGTCGAGGAGAAACGTCCCGAAGTGTTCGGCATTCTAGACTCTCGAAAGTTCGTCAGGGCCCCTCTCTCAGACCTTGGTGCGATTTCCCTCTTTCCCAACGCCATCGACGACTACATCAGCGGGCTCCACAAGCGTGCCGACTTCCTGAGAAGCCTGAGCGTCTTGGTGGACGGCCAGAACCGCCCCATAGCCATCCTCATGGCTCCCCTTCTAGAGAGCTACGGCATGAGGGTAGAGACCTTCAACGACCGCGTGACCCACTATCAGCCTCCCAGGGGGGAGGAGGATTTCCTGACCCGCTTCCGCCAGATGCGCGGCGACTTCGCCATTCGATGCGGAGAAGAGAAGTTCGATCTCTACAACAGGGAGGGCGATCGTTCTACGTACCGCAGCTTGGCGAGCCTCATCCAGGCCCTTCAGTCCCTGTGAGGTGAGGTCCGGGACCCCTGTATCCGATCCTTCCCCGGGCCGTGAGGTAGATGCCTATGAGGGCTAGGGCTCCTCCCAGGATGTCGGTGGCGCTAGGGGCCTCCGCCAAGAGAAGGAGGGCCAGCAGTGTTGCCCCTACGGGCTCGCCCAAGAGGCTCGTGGAAACGACCGGGGCTTTCACATACCTGAGGGCCCAATTGTAGAGGGTATGTCCCAGGATGGTGGAGACCAGAGCGAGGCCCAGGAAGAGAAGGAGTTCCCGCTCCAGATCCCGCGAGGGCACGGGGTCGACGCGGAAGGCCAGGGTCGTTGCCAGCAGAACCAGCGCGCTTGTGGAGTACACCACGAAGACATAGGGAACCAACGAAACCCTCTGACGAATCCGGCGGCCAGCTAGGAGGTAGATGGCCGTCATGGAGCCACCGATCAATGCCAGGAGGTCGCCCAAAAGCCCACCCCCATTTCTAGCGTCTCCCAGGGCGATGATGACGACGCCCGAGAAGCCCAAGAGGATGCCCATGGTGCCCAACCTCTGAACCTTCTCCCCCGTGAAGTAGTGGGAGAGCAGGGCCACCATGATGGGGTGTGCGTTCACCAGTATGACGGATCCGGCTACTGAAGTAAGGTCCAAGGATCGTATCCACGTGGCGAAGTGGATAGCCAGGGCGATGCCCACCACGACCATCGTCATGAGGTCCTTGCCGCTTAGAGCGCGAATCTCCTTTCGGAACTTGCCCAGGGCTAGGGGCAAGAGGAGGAGGGAGGCGATCCCCATCCTGTAGGTCGCCTTCACCAAGGCGGGAGACTCGCTCCAGCGTATGAAAGTCGATGCGAAGGAGACGCCTACAACCGCCACTATGATGGCAATGTAAGCGCTGTTCTCCCGCATTCCCCGTGCATTAGGTGTGTCAATCTAAACCTTTCTCTGGAACGCAGGCTGCAGGTACTCGATACCCTCACCCGTTCGGCGGATGAATCCACCGCATCGTGAATCTCCTGGCGCATGGCCTCCTTGCCCTGGCTATGCAGAGCGGCATGTGGTTCCTGGCTACAGGTGAGCCCTTGAACGAGTATGCATTCCTCGCAGCCTTCGTGGCTCTCTTGCCTGACGTTGGTCGAGGCGAGAGGGGCGAGAGTTCCCCTATTAGTCATTCCGCGGGGTACGCGCTCCTTTGGAGCTTGCTCTCCCTCTCAGCCCTGGGATTCGCCTCTGCCTCCGGTGTCATCCCGCCATCGACCATCCTCCCCCTTCAGGCGGCTGTAATGATCGGCCTAGGCTCCCATCTGCTTCTCGACTGGTTCGTGGAGCCCGGGATTTTTGGCGTGCCCATCGAAGGCCGGTGGCCCAGGGTCTGCCTTGGGATAGGGCGGACACGACTCGGCAGGGTCAACCTAGTGGTTTCCTCAGCCTCAACGACCCTATTGCTTGTCCTGGCGGCGCTCGGCTAGGGTCACGGCCTCCGCACGCCCGACTCCGTCTATCTCCTCGATGTACTCCGCCACAGGAGGCGTGACGAGCTCCTTCCAGTTCCCGCCCTCGAGCATCCTCCTTCGTATCTCCGTTCCGGAATAGTTGTCCCTGTCGAGGAGAGGCTTGTCCAGGACCTTCACTCCTGCCTCTTGGAAGAGCCTACGAGTGAGGGGTTCATGGGAGAAGACTGCCTCGAAGGGGGGGACATGGGAAAGGACGTGACTCACCCACTGGGAGTGGACGCCGATGTCTGATATGGGTATGATCTGGCAGCCCTCTATTCCCTCCCTCTCAAGGGTCCGCCGAATCATCTCATGGCGTTCTGCGGCGGTGAACAGGTTACGGGGAGAGTGGGAATACTGGGCGCTTCCGACGCCTAGGACCACCTCCTCGAAGTCCTCGAGAATCTGTCTCAGCAGGTGAAGGTGACCTAGATGAAAGGGCTGAAACCGGCCAACAAAGAGCGCCCGTCGAGTCAAGTCATTCACCAAGGAATCGTTGTGGCCCGTCGCCGATGGGTCCGAGACTCCTCGCTATAAGCGTGGTGCTATATATCTTGCCCTAATCCCAGAGATAGAGCAACGCTGGGCACGCGCAAAAGAAATCGGCCTTCCTGACCCACATATCCCCTAGTGGGGAACCGCCCTATCAGGACTCACCACGGGCTTCGACCTGGGAGAAACCATGGTGGTCAACTTACTAATTAGGCTACTCTTCCTTGGCCCGACTAGGGCGTGATCCAGAACCTCCCTCAGCGTGTCCACGGGGACTATCTCTATCTTGTCCGCGTACCTGCTCTCGATCAAAACGTCGTTAGCGTTCGGTTTGGGGATGAGGGCCTTTCTAAAGCCCATTTCGGCCGCGGCTTCAATCTTGGCCGTTATGCCGCCCACCGGCAGCACTTGACCTCTGATGCTGAGGGACCCCGTCATGGCCACAGTCTGGTCGACCTCCACCTCCTCTAGGGCGGAGATGACTGCAGTGGCGACAGAGATCGACGCGCTGTCCCCCTCCACGCCTTCGTGGGTCCCGACGAACTGGACGTGAATGTCGTAGTTGCTCACATCCTCCCCAGTGTACTTCTTTATGAGGGCGGAAACGTTCTGGACCGCCTCCGTGGCGATCTCTCCCAGCCGCCCGGTGGCGATGATCTTGCCCTGGTTCCTGCTCTGGGCTGGCGTCACCTCAGCCACGATGGGAAGGACGATGCCGGAGAACTCAGCCATGCTGGGGTCGGCATTCAGGACTGCCAGGCCGTTGACGATCCCCACCTGGGCCCCCTCGGTGACGAAGGTCTTGTAGTCCCGCCTCCTCTCGATGAACCTGTCGGCCACCTGCTGCTCCAGGCTTCGGGCCATCCTCTTGGCGGCCAGTACATGCTCTGCCGTGGCGTACGTCGCGTTCTCCTCTCGGGCAATGTCGCCTGCGACCCTGATGAGGCCTCCCAGCTCTCGAAGCCGCAGGGTGAGCTGACCTCGGCGGCCGGCCCTTCTCTGGGCTTCTCGGATGATCTCGACGACCCCGCTCTTGTCGAAGTGGGGAATCTTCCCGTCCTTGGCGACCTCCTGGGCGACGAAACGAATCATCCTCTCCCGGTTATCCAGCGTGTCCGGCATGGTGCTCTTGACGTAGACCTCGTAACCGTAGCCCCGGATTCTCGACCGAAGGGCGGGATGCATGCCCTGCAGCGCGTCCAAGTTCCCGGCGGCCACCAGGATGAAGTCGCACGGCACGGGCTCCGTCTTCACCATGGCCCCGGCACTCCTCTCGCTCTGCCCGAGGATGCTGAACTTCTTCTCTTGGAGTGCCGTGAGAAGGCTCTGCTGGCTCTCCAGTCGCAGAACGTTGATTTCATCGATGAAAAGCACGCCCTTGTGGGACTTGTGGATGGAACCGGCCTCCACCCGTTCGTGGGCGGGCGTCTCCAGGCCACCGCTCTGGAAAGGATCGTGCCTCACGTCCCCCAAGAGGGCTCCGGCGTGGGAGCCTGTGGCGTCGACGAAGGGAGGCATGTCTTCATGGTCGTGACCCACGAGCAGCTTCGGGACCAGGAGCATGTCCTGACGATTGCCAGTGTACCTAGTGGCCATGAATATGATGGCGGCCACCAGAATACCGAAGAGGAGGACCATGGGCTGGGGCCCGCCGGGCGTCAGGAATGCCAGGAGGGCAGACATGAGGATGATAACGACGATGATGGTGGTCATCATGGAGGCACGTTGCTCCTTCCGCCGCATGGCCTCCGCCTTGTGGGCTTGGACTATCTCCTTTCCCTTCCCAGCGGGAACTATCCTTACCCTAGGCTCGTTAGCGTCCTCGGGGTTATGGTAGACAATGACGTCCTGGAGTTCCTCCGCGGGCAAGAGCTCGGACATGGCCCGGGCCAGCATCGACTTGCCCGTGCCTGGATCGCCTATGAGCATGACGTGTCTCTTCTGATCGGACGCCTTCTTGGCGACCTCTACCGCCTCCTCCTGGCCTATGACCTGGCCGACCAGCTTCTCCGGGATTCTGATATCGGCGGTAGTTTCGATAGCCTGGGTCTCAACCCACTCCTCCACAGAAGGCGCGCGTTGTACGTCGCTCTCCGTTTGAGAACTCTTCCCAGTCATCCAGTGTCATCCCGTGATATAACAGCGTGAAATAGGTGCTACGTCTTATTAAACTTATTCTCCAATAATCGAAAAGGTGAGCGAGGAGCGCCAGGCTGCTAGTCATCGGGGCAGGGCATAGGATGCAGCGCGTAGATCGCGACGGGCTCAGGGAAGAGATCTTGGGTGGCGTCATGATTGGCCCGAAGCGGATGCAGCGGTCGCCGGTAACTGCGCAACGGATATATCGTCAAAAGGCCGGCCGAATCGCCCCTATGGAGCAACCATCTGTGTTGCAATCATTTCCGCCAGCCTCTCGAAGGCCAACGGCACGTTCTCGCCAGTCTTGGCGCTCGTGTAAATATAGGGGGCGTCGTACTTCCCCACGGCCTTCTGGAGGTCCTTCTCTTCGAAGCTGATGCGGTCCTTAAGGTCTATCTTGTTGGCGACGAAGTGGATGGGTATCTCCCCCGTGACCTTGAAGACGGCCTTCACCCACTCGTGAAGGTCGTGTAGGGTGTCCTTCCTGGTCACGTCGCAGACGGCCAGGATGCCCTGGGCTCCGTGGAAGTAGGCCTCTTTGAGGAGCTCACGGAACCCCTTCTCACCCATGATGTCCCAGATGGTCATGCCGACTTCTATCTGTCCGCCGTCGGTCTGGACCGTCAGCTCTTTCTTCGACACCTTGGCTCCGAGGGTCGAGATGTATCTGTCGTCGAACTCATCGTGGATAAACCGTCGGATAACGCACGTCTTGCCTACGGCTCCCTCGCCGACGAGGCAGACCTTGACCTTCATCTTCTCCGTGTTCGCCATCGGGCCACTTCCCAGAAGCGGTCCGTCTACTCGGTTTCCCATTATAAAACCCTATAGACATAGTTATCACGGCGGATATCTGCTGGCCAATGGTTGCGGAACATTGGCCGGAACACGGCTGACTACGTGCCCTTCACGAGTAGTCTGGCGAGGGTCTCGAATGCCGCCCCTACGTTCTCGCCCGTCTTGGCGCTGGTTATCATATATGGACAGTCATGTCTAATGGCAAAGTCGGCGATGTCAACCTCGTGAATCTCTATTTCATCCTCAAGGTCCGTCTTGTTGCCCACAATCACCACAAGGGTGTCGCCGGCGATTCTCCGGACGGCGGAGATCCAGCCATCGAGGTCATCGAGGGTATCGGGTCTCGTCAAGTCACACACCGCTAGGAGGCCGCGGGCTCCATCGAAATAGGCCTCCCTCAGCAGCTCGCGGAACCCCTTCTCACCCATGATGTCCCAGATGGTCATGTCCACGCGGGCGGGACTGCGGCCCCTCTGCAACACCTCGGCCTTGGTTATCTTGGCCCCGATTGTTGCGAAGTACCTGTCCTCGAAAGTGTTGTGGACGTAACGATCTACCAGGCTCGTCTTTCCGACGGCAAACTCACCCACCAGGCAGACCTTGGCCTTGTGAACCTTGGCCTCTGTGGGTTCCAACAGGGCCATCCCAAGATGTTGGAAGCCAGGAGAAGATAACCCTTCCCTCGAGCGTATCACCCGTGATTCTAGTGCTCGTCTATTCCAGCTTTCTGGGATACGAGATTCCTCACGATTCTGCCGGACAGGCTAGCAAAGGCCATTTCAACGTTCTCGCCCGTCTTGGCGCTGGTGAAGTGCCAAGGTGAGTCGTAGGCTTTGGAGAACTGTTCCACCTCCTCCTCCCCAAACTCCATCTTGTCCTTCAGGTCCACCTTGTTGGCGAAAATCTCTATCGGGATTCGTCCCGTCACGCCGTAGACCCCCTCTATCCAATCGTCGAGGTCATCCAGGGTGCTCTTTCTGGTCACGTCACAGACGGCGATGATTCCCTTGGCGCCGTAGAAGTACGCCTCCTTGAGCAGCTCACGGAACCCTTTCTGGCCCATGATGTCCCAGACGGTCATGTCGACCCTTACGGAACCATCCCCCACCGGCGTGTCCAGTTTAACCTCCTTCTTGGACACCTTAGTGCCGAGGGTCTGGATGTACTTGTCATCGAAGTCGTTGTGGACGAACCTGCGAATGAGACTCGTCTTCCCGACGGACGCCTCCCCCACCAGACAGACCTTCATCTTGACCCGGCTTATCTCCATAAACCTCAAGTGCAACCGGACGAGACTGCATATAAACGTTAGGCTGATGTTATCAAGGACGATAGAAGGCGGTCGCCAAAGGTGGTGGTCGAAGCCGGCCCGGCAGGCGATGTTGAGGGCGTTCTCCATGACAAAACGGTTATATATGAATCGCCTCCTCAAAGCCATCAGGCAGGGTCAGACGTCATGGGAGAGCTGACCCCAGCAACGCGGCCTCGAGCTTCTTGGCCGCGGGAGGCGCCACGACCCCGCCCGGAGGGCTCACCCCTCCAGAGGACGACCTATGCCTAGAGTACGAAGGCCCAGACACGGGTCCATGGCCTATTCCCCTCGCAAGAGGGCTAGGAGGGAGGTACCGCACATCTCCTCTTGGCCGGAGATTAGCGGAGGCCCTAAGCTTCAGTCCTTCTCCGGCTTCAAGGCCGGAATGACCCACGTCCTCATGACGGAGTTCCGTCCTCACAGCACCACAGCAGGCCAGGAGATCCAGGTCCCCGTGACGGTCGTCGAGGCCCCCCCTATGCGGGTGGCGGCAGCCCGGACATACCGAGAGAGCGCCCAGGGGCTAAGGGCCTCTGGGGAGGTCTGGGCTAAGAATCTAGACAGGGAGCTTGCTTCCAGGTTGCCCCTGCCGAAAGGATACAATCCTGAGGAGGCATGGGCCCGGTTGGACCTGGGCAAGGTGGACGACGTGAGGGCCCTTACCTACACCCAGCCAGGCCTGGTGACGGGCCTCCCCCGAAAGGAGCCAGACTTGATGGAGACCAGGATCGGCGGGGGCAGCATTGAGGAGAGGACGGCGTACGCCAAGGATATTCTGGGCGAGGAGGTGAGGGTCAGCGACTTCGCGGAGGAAGGCCAGCTGGTGGACGTTGTCGCCATCACCAAGGGGAAGGGCTTTCAGGGTGCGGTGAAGCGGTGGGGCATCAAGATTCTGAGCCACAAGGACAGCAAGATAAGGAGGAGGGTGGGGACCCTGGGGACCTTCAAGCCTGGCTATACGAGGCCCACAGTGCCCCAGGCGGGTCAGATGGGTTACCACCAGAGGACGGAGTACAACAAGCTGATCATCAAGATAGGAGAGGATGGGGCGGAGATAAATCCCCAGGGAGGCTTTCTGAGATACGGTGAGGTCAGGAACACCTACCTGCTCATCAAGGGCTCCGTCCCGGGACCCTGCAAGCGGCTGGTAAGGCTCCGGGATCCCATGAGGGCGGAGAGGGCCAAGGTGGTGGAGCAGCCTGAGCTGACCTACGTCTCCCTCACTTCCAAGCAGGGTGCATAGCATGACGGATGAACCGGAGGAGAAGGAGGAGCTGCCGCAGATCCAGCCCAAGGACGTGAGGAGGGCTAGGAAGGCCCAGCTCCAGGATTGGTGCGAGGCCTTCGGACTCGACTCCTCCGGCAAGGTGGACGACCTGAGGAAGAGGCTCATCGCCTTCCTGGAGTCGGAAGAGTACCTCGTGCTTGAGGAGGAGAGGCCAGAGCTGCCCGAGCGTAAACCGGGGCAGGTCTATCTCTACTCCTTGAAGGGAACCGTCCTCAAGGTCCTCAACCTGCCCCCGGTATTCGAGTCGGAGGCACGTCCAGACCTCATCAAGAGAGCCGTGGACGCCTTCCGGGCCAACAGGAGACAGCCCTACGGTCCTAGCTCCATCTCGGGCATGAGACACGCCGTGTCTTGGTGGGGCAAGGGTCGCGGCGTCTCGAGGGTTCCCAGGCTGAAGGACAGCCGGCGGGCTGCCCAGGCCCCTGGCACCGTTGGAGGCAGGAGGGCCCATCCTCCCCGACCGGAGAGAGACTGGAGCAAGAAGTTGAACAAGAAGGAGAGACAGATGGCCCGTGCCTCCGCCTTGGCCGCTACCGCCGATCCAAGGTTGGTTGCCCAGCGAGGCCATCGTTTCAATGACGCCCTCTCCTTGCCCGTGGTGATGGATACAAAAGTGGAGGACCTAGGGAGCACACAGGAGGCAGCGGAGCTCCTCGAGAGGCTGGGGCTGAACGAGGACGTGGCGAGGGCGTCCCTGAAGAAGGTGCGGGCTGGTCGTGGGAAGATGAGAGGTCGGCGCTATCGGCGAAAGAGGGGGCCTCTGGTGGTCGTCTCAAAGGGCTGTGCCGCGGTCAGGGCCTTCAGGAATCTCGCCGGCGTCGATGTGACGGATCCTTCTGGCCTCAACGCTGAGGTTCTCGCTCCTGGAGGAGTTCCGGGGAGGCTCACCCTCTTCAGCATCAACGCCCTGGAGGACATTGAAGGTTGGTAATCATGACAGACCCTCACGATATCCTGCTCTATCCCGTGGTCACGGAGAAGTCGCTGAACCTACTTTCGGGAACGGCCGCTCAGGATTTCAGGGACGGCAACAAGCTGGAATTCGTGGTCAAGAGGGATGCCACGAAGCCCGAGATAAAGCAGGCGTTCGAGAAGCTCTTCGAGGCCAAAGTAGAAAAGGTAAACACCCATACTAAGAAGGACGGAAAGCATGCCATCATCGAGCTCAGAGAAGGCTACTCCGCCGAGGAGATCGGCATGAGGATAGGCATATTCTAGGAGTACCATGGGAAAGAAAATCATATCTCAGCGAAGGGGAAGGGGATCCCCCACTTTCAAGTCTCCCAGCCATAGGCATCTCGGCCACGTTTCACTCCCTCCCCTGACGGAGGCAAGGGGGGTGGTGGAGGAGCTGCTCCACGCTCCAGGAAGATCGGCCCCCCTCGCCCTGGTGAGGTTTCCTGAAGGGAAGTACCTCCTCGTGGCACCCGACGGCATGCACGAGGGGCAGGAGATCACCGTCGGCCCCGGTCCCCTGGACAGGGGCAACGTTATGGAGATAGGGAAGATGCCCGAGGGCACTCTCATCTGCAACGTGGAGTTGAAGCCGGGGGACGGAGGCAGGCTGTGCCGGTCCGCCGGATCTTCGGCGGTAATCGTGAGCCAGGGAGAGCGTACGGTGATTCAGATGCCATCGGGCAAGCTCAAGTCCCTGAATCCGAAGTGCAGATCCCAGGTAGGTGTGGTCGCCGGCTCTGGGCACAGGGAGAAGCCCTTCGCCAAGGCGGGCAAGAAGATCGGGGCCCTCTCCAGCAAGGCCAGGCAGCCCTTCAAGGTACGGGGCGTCGCGATGAACGCGGTGAGCCATCCTCACGGTGGAGGGGCGCACCAGCACGTGGGCGTCGCGAGCACCGTCTCTCGAAACGCGCCGCCTGGCAGGAAGGTAGGGAGGCTATCGCCGAAGAAAAAGAAGAGGAGGGAATAGAGTGCCCAAGAGAGGTGCTGGATCGGCCAAGGCCGCCAGGAGGCGGGCTAGGAAGAAGGCAGGGGCAGCAGAGGCCAGGAGGAAGAGGGAGTTCACATACAGGGGGTTCGCGCTGGAGGAGCTTCAAGGCATGAGCCTTGACGACGTCCTCGGTCTCATGCCGGCCCGCGTGAGGAGGACCTTCTCTAGGGGACTATCTAGAGAGCACAGGATCGTGGTGGACAAGCTGCGCTCTTCCGACGGCAAGCTGGTCAGGACTCATCGCAGGGACCTACCGATTCTGCCCTACTTTGTAGGGAGGGACGTGGCAGTCCATAACGGGAAGGAGTTCGTCAGGTTTGAGATCAGGCCTGAGATGATAGGCCACTACCTGGGGGAGTTCGCCCTCACCCGGAAGCCGGTCAAGCACTCCGGCCCCGGTGTTGGGGCCACCAGGTCCTCTAAGTTCCTACCGCTGAAATAGGGGTGATATATGGGATACTCGCTCGAGGTTGATGAAGAGACAACGGCGAAGGCCTTCGGGAACGAGCTTCCCATATCCCCCAAGAAAGCTCGAGAGGTGTGCCGCGCCCTTCGGAAGAAGCCCGTGGACACGGCCAAGGAGATGTTGGAGGACGTGATCGATAGGCGCAGGGCCATCCCTTACGGGCGGTACAGCAAGGCGGTAGCCCACCGGCCAGGCATGGGGCCCGGAGGGTACCCCGCTAAGGTGGCTAGACACATCCTCAGGCTCTTAGAGAGCGCCCAGCAGAACGCGGAATATAAGGGCCTGGACTCCGACAACATGGTGGTGTACCACATCTCCGCTTACAGGGGGAGACCCACGAAGTCCTATAGGCCCAGGGCCTACGGGAGGAGCACCCCTTGGCTCAAGGAGACCACCAACGTGGAGGTCATCCTGAAGGAGGTGGAGTAGTGGTCGGTGAGAGGAAGATCGTGGCGGACAACCTGAAGAGGGTTCTCCTGAAGGAGTATGTCATGAAGGAGACATCCAGGGCCGGCTTCGGCGGCCTGGACATTCAGAGAACCCCCATGGGCACCCGGATCACCCTCTTCGCCGAGAGGCCTGGAATCGTGATAGGGAGGAGAGGCTCCTCCATCAAGGCGCTCACCGAGGCCATCGATAATAATTTCCCCTTGGACAATCCGCAGATTGAGGTGGAGGAGGTGGGCAACCCGGCCCTAAACGCCCAGATAATGGCGGAGAAGCTGGCCAGTGCCCTGGAGCGGGGCTGGCACTTCCGCCGGGCGGGCCATTCCACCCTCCGGCGGATCATGGAGTCGGGGGCGAAGGGTGCCCTCATCAAGATCAGTGGCCCGCTGACGAGCCGGCGGCACCGGACCCAGAAGTTCAAGGCCGGCCACGTGAAGTACTGCGGTGAACCCAAGAACCTCTTTGTGGACCAAGGTTTCGCCTTCGCCAAGCTGAAGAAGGGCGTCATCGGGGTCACCGTGTGGATCACGGACCCGCAAGCCAGGTTCCCCGACGAGATCGAGGTGAAGGCTCCGGTGAAGGTGGAGGCGGTTCTCCCCGAGGAGGGGGAAGAGGCCATCATCGCCGAGGAAGCAACGGAGGTCCTCAAGAGGGCACGGAAAGGCCCCGATGAGAAGAAGCCTCCAGGGCCCGCCGAGAAGAAGGTGGAGAAGCTGAAGCGGCAGGCCAAGGAACTGGGGGAAGAGGTCGAGCTCGGACTAGAAGGCGAGGGAGAGGTGGAGGAACTCCCTGATGAGGCTGAGGAGGGCGAGGAGGAGGAAGAAGCGGAGGCCTCAGAGGAGGCGCCTGAAGTTCCGGAGGAGGAGTAGATGGCCCTGCTGAGGATGGGAGAGATAAAGGAGATGACCCCCCAGGAGAGGAGGTCGAAACTGAAGGAACTGCAGGATGAGCTGATGTATGAGCGGGGCGTGGCCGCCATGGGCGGGGCTCCTCCCAGCCCCGGCAAGATAAGGGCCCTTAGAAAGAACATCTCTAGAATGCTCACAGTCCTCGCCGAAGAGGGAAAGGTAGAGGGAGTGAAGGAGACCGTGATGGAAGAAACCAAGGAGGAAACGGCTTAGATGGCGATCTGCTCAACCTGCGGGCTTCCCGAGGAACTCTGTATCTGCGAGGAGATCGCCAAGGAGACGCAGCGGATAAGGATAACCAGCGACAGGCGGCGGTACGGGAAGGTGGTGACCATCGTCGAGGGCCTGGATGCCAGCGACGTGGACTTGGAGGACCTTGCTAGAACCCTCAAGACCAGCGTCGCCGCCGGCGGCACCGTCAAGAACGGCAGGATCGAGCTACAGGGGGAACACCGCAAGAAGGTTGAACACACTCTAAGGGAGTTGGGCTACAACGTTGAGGTCAGGTGATTCAGCAGGCGGCCGGAAGAAGCATTTGGTGAAGCACGAACTCATCGGCCTGGAGGCCCAGGTTGTGGAGGCCACTGATCGGAGCCAGGTGGGCATTGAGGGCCGAGTTGTGGATGAGACCAGAAACACTTTGGTCCTGAAAGCCTCAGGTCGGGAGTTCATCATTCCCAAGAAGGGGTCCGTCTTCCTCTTCCGCTTGGAGGAGGAGATACGCATCCCCGGTGATCGGCTGCGCCACAGGCCTGAGGACAGAGTCAAGAAAGCTTGGTGATGGAATGGCTACCCAGGGTAAGGACATAGGTCTCGACGTCCCAGCGCCCCCGGAGGTCTGCGACGACCCAAGATGCCCGTTCCACGGTCATCTGAAGGTTCGCGGACAGCTACTGCAAGGTAGGGTGACATCGGAGAAGATGCAGAGGACGGTGACCGTCCAGAGGGACTATAAGAGGCTCATTCCCAAGTACGAGAGGTTGGAGAAGAGGAGCTCGAAGTACAAGGCCCACGCCCCTCCATGTCTTCGCGTGAAGAGGGGGGATAGGGTGTTGATTGCGGAGTGCAGACCCCTCGGCAAGACCGTGTCCTTCGTGGTCGTAGCTAGGCAGGGGTAACCGTATGAAGGGACTACCAGGCAGGCAGACCAGAGGCCTTCCCCGAGGGGCCCGTCTGGATTGCATAGACAACACGGGGGCCAGGCTGGTGGAGATCATTGCGGTCCTCGGTTACAAGGGAGTCCGCCGGAGGTATCCTAGCGCTGCCCTGGGGGACATCATCGTTGGAAGCGTCAAGAAGGGTACTCCGGAGATGAGGAAACAGATAGTCAACGCTGTGATCGTTAGGCAAAGGAGGCCCTTCAGGCGACCGGACGGCCTCATGGTGCAGTTCGAGGACAACGCCTGCGTCATAACGACTGAGAGTGGGGAGACCAGGGGCTCCGACATAAAGGGACCTGTGGCGCGGGAGGCTGCCGAGAGGTGGCCCCGGATCGCCGCTACGGCTTCCATGATCGTCTAGGTGAGGGTATGGCGAAGAGCAGGAATCCGCGGAAACAGAGGAAACGAATCCATCAGAGCAGTCGGAACAAGCGGGGCAAGCTCCTTTCTGCTCACCTGAGCCCTAGATACCTAGAGGACACCAAGGTTCGTTATCCTAGGTCACTGCCCCTCCGCAAGGGCGACACTGTTGTGGTCCTGAGGGGCGCCCACAAGGGAACGGAGGGAAAGGTGACGGAGGTCGACCGGAGGCGCCTTAGGGTCTTCATGGAAGGCGTGACGGTCGCGAAGGCGGACGGCACGGAGGTAGGTAAGCCTGTCCAACCCTCCAACCTCATGATCACGAAGCTGGACATGACTGACCCCTGGAGAAGGAAGCTCATCGAAAGGGCGGGGGAGGAGTCTTGACAAGACGAAAGAGGCTGACGGCACCCAGGGCTTGGGGTATACCCAGGAAGGGAGTCAAGTGGGTTGCTAGCCCCTCTCCGGGCCCCCATCCCCTCGACCGTTGTATGCCCCTCCTTATCGTGCTCAGGGACATGCTGCAATACTGCGACAACGCCCGCGAGGCGAAGGCCATCATCCGCTCGAAGAAGGTGCTGGTGGACAACCGCGCCGTGAAGGATCCAGGGTTCCCTGTGGGCTTCATGGACACCCTCTCTCTGCCCATCCTGAAGGAGCACTACCGGCTCCTCCTCGACGCCAGGGGCAGATTCCGCCTGGTGCCCATCAAGCAGGAGGAGGCCTTGTGGAAGCTGGTCCGGATAGAGGACAAGACGGTCGTAAAGGGGGGGCGCATCCAGCTCAACCTCTCCGACGGAAGGAACCTCTTCGCAGATGACGGCCACTCCACCAGGGACACGCTGAAGATATCCCTGCCTGAGCAGGAAGTCATGGACGCCTATCCCTTCAAGAAAGGGAGCGTCGCCCTGTTGATAGGGGGAAAGCACGTTGGCCAGCTTGGGCACGTGGATGAGATGGTGATCGAGAGGGGCACGAGGCCTAACGTGGTCAACTTCGAGGAGGGATTCTCCACCATCCTGGATTACGCCTTTGTAGTGGGGAAGCAGAAGCCCGTCATAGCACTCCCCGAAAGCGCGGTGGTATAGGTCTCATGAACTCCATGCGGAACGTCAGAATCGAGAAGGTCGTCGTCAATATCGGCGTGGGGGAAGCCGGAGACAAGCTCCTCAAGGCCCAGAAGGTCCTGGAGAACCTCACCGGCCAACGTGCCATCCAGACTCTCTCCAAGAAGACGATCCGGGACTGGGGAATCCGGCGGGGAATGCCTATCGGCGCCAAGGTGACCCTGCGGGGCGAGAGGGCCGACAAGTTCCTCAGGGAGGCCCTGTGGGCCAGGAACAACGTCTTGGCCGCCTACAACTTCGATCAGAACGGCGACTTCTCCTTCGGGATTGTGGACTACACCGACTTCAAGGGAATGAAATACGATCCAGAGATCGGACTCTTCGGGATGGATGTCAACGTCTCCCTGCAGAGGCCGGGGTACAGGGTGGCCAGGAGGCGGGTCGGCAGGAGGAGAGTGCCCCGCCGCCACAGGCTGACCCGAGGGGAGGCCATCGAGTTCATCAGGCTGAGGTTCGAGGCCGAGGTGAGGTGATGGCCATGGTGAGGACCCGCAAGGAGTTCGGCCGGAAGAAGGGGTGTCTCCGTTGCAGTAGGAAGCGCGGCATCGTCCGCCGGTATGGCCTGCATCTGTGCCGGCAGTGTTTCAGAGAGATGGCATTCGAGCTGGGCTTCAGGAAGTACTCCTAGGTGATCGAATGAGGCACGACACCTTGAACGACGCCCTGGCCACCATCAAGAACGCGGAGGCCAGCGGCCAGACCTCATGCGCTATCAGGCCCGCCTCTAAGCTCGTCGGCAGGGTCCTGAATGTTATGCAGGAGAACAGATATGTCCGCGGCTTCGAGTTCAAGGAGGACGTCAGGGGCGGCTACTTCCAGGTCGAACTCCGCGGTAACGTGAACGACTGCGGCGTCATAAGTCCCCGGTTCTCAGTGAAGAGGAAGGACTTGGAGACCTACGAGGCCCGGTACCTTCCAGCCCAGGATTTCGGTGTGCTGATTCTGACCACTACGAAGGGCGTTCTCTCCCACTCCCGGGCGAAGGACGAGGGAATAGGAGGGCGACTGCTAGCGTACGTCTACTGAGGTGGTGGCATGACGATAACAGGTTTGGCTGCGACACAGGTAGACATTCCAGAGGGGGTGGAGGTGGAGATCTCCGACGGGGAGGTGGTCGTCCGTCGGGGGGAGACCATTCTCTCCAAGCGACTTTACCATCCCCGAGTAGAGGTGAAGGTCACCGACTCCGCCATTCTGGTGAGCTGCCCGCTACCCACGAAGAAGGAGAAGGCCCTGGTGGGGACCTTCGCTTCCCACATAAGCAACATGATAAGGGGGGTGACTGAGGGCTTCACCTACACCATGAAGCTCGTGTACGCCCACTTTCCCGTCAAAGTCACGGTTCGGGGGGACAGGGTCTTCATAGAGAACTTCCTGGGCGAGAGGCACCCACGAACGGCGCGCATCAGTGGTGATGCCAGGGTAGAGGTGAAGGGCGATACCCTGCACATTGCCGGGCCGAACCTGGAGGATGTGAGCCAGACGGCCGCCAACATAGAGCAGGCCACTCGCATCAAGAACAAGGATCCGAGGGTCTTCCAGGATGGCATCTACATCGTGAGCAGGGGTGAGAAGTAGATGCCCGCTGAGGGGGCGCTGCCCACTAGGACAGAGGTCAGGCGGGCCAGAAAGGCCGAACTCCAGGAGTGGTGCAGGGAGTTCGAGCTGGAGGATACAGGGACCGTCGCCGAACTCCGTGAGAGGCTCCTGGATCATCTGGAGTCCTTAGAAGAGGTCGCCGAGGAAGAGGAGGTGCCCGAGGAAGAGGGCGAGATCCTCGAGGAGGAGGCGTACGAGGTCAAGCAGAAGGCCGTCCTCGAGGCCGCCAAGGCCGAATTGCTATCTCTTAGGCTCCGACAGCAGATGGCCAGGCCCAGACTGCGACGCCAGGAGTGGTTTCGATACAAGAGTCTGGGCGAGAAGTGGAGAAGGCCGCGAGGACTTCACTCTAAGCTGAGGAGACGACTCGCATACAGGGGGGCCTCCCCAACCGTCGGTCACAGGGGGCCGAGGAGGGTGCGGGGATTTCACCCCTCCGGCTTCGAGGAGGTTCTCGTCCACAGGCCGGAGGACTTGGAGGGGATGGAACCCACGACCCAGGCGGCCCGCATAGCCCACAGCGTTGGAACGAAGAAGCGGATCGCCATTCAGGAAAGGGCCGACGAGCTGGAGATACGCGTCCTCAACAGGGTGGTGGAGTGAACCTCGATAATCAGAGAAGGATGGCCGCCGAGATCCTCAAGTGTGGCGAGAACAGGGTCTGGATAGACCCCAACAGGATGGAGGAGGTGGCCGACGCCATCACCCGGGAGGATGTGAGGGCTCTGATAGGAGGGGGTCTCGTCAGGAAGCTACCCATCAAGGGACAGTCCCGCGGGCGCGTTAGGTATCGCGCTCAGCAGAAGGGGAAGGGAAAGCGGCGGGGACACGGCAGCCGCAAGGGAGCTAAGGGGGCTCGGAGCCCGAAGAAGGCCCGCTGGATAAGGACCATCAGACCCCTTCGCCGGGTCCTTCAGGACCTGAGGGACGAGGGGAAGCTGGACCCCAGCTCCTACAGGAAGCTGTACCTGAGGGCTAAGGGAGGGATGTATAGGAGCAAGGCGCACCTAATGCAGCACCTTAGGTCCGAGGGGTATCTGAAGGAGGAGGGGTGATGGGCAAGGGGCCGCGCTACCGAGTGCCCTTCAGGAGACGTCGACGAGGGGAGACGGACTACCGGCGACGACTTGCTCTGCTCAAGGGCGGCAAGCCGAGGGCGGTAGTGAGGAAGACCCCCGCCAACACCACCGTGCAGTTCATCTCCTACAAGGAGGACGGGGATCAGGTTGTCGTCTCCGCCATCTCCAAGGAGTTGGCACGCTTTTCCTGGGAGGCCCCCACGGGGAACCTCCCCTCAGCTTACCTGACGGGCTACCTGGCAGGAAGACGAGCCCTCGCAGCGGGTGTGAAGGAGGCGGTGCTGGATCTGGGTCTACACCCGCCCTCCAAGGGAGGAAGGGTCTTCGGAGCGTTGAAAGGGATTCTCGATGCCGGAGTCAGGGTGCCTCATAGTGCGAATGTCCTGTCAGAAGAGGCGAGAGTCCAGGGTGGGCACATTTCCGAGGAGATGGTCGAACAGTTCCGGAAGGTGAAGGCCAAGCTGGAGGCTCTCTGATGAGGCGGGTTGAGGAGTGGATACCGAAGACCGAGTTGGGGAAGATGGTCGTCCGGGGCGAGGTGAAGTCGATGTCCCAGGCCCTGAGGACTGGACTGCCTCTCCGCGAATCGGAGATCGTGGACATCCTGCTGCCGGATATGGATGACGAGGTCCTGGATGTCAACATGGTCCAGAGGATGACGGACTCTGGTAGGAGGATCAACTTCGGCATCATCGTCGTCGTGGGCAACGGCGACGGCTACGTCGGTCTGGGCAGGTCAAAGGGAAGGGAGGTGGGGCCCGCCATCAGGAAGGCCATCGACAACGCCAAGCTCAACATGATTGAGGTGAAGAGGGGTTGCGGGTCCTGGGAGTGCGGCTGCTTCCGGCCCCACACCCTACCCTTCCGAGTAACGGGCAAGAGTGGGTCCGTGGAGATCACCCTCAAGCCCGCTCCCAGAGGCGTTGGCCTGGCGGTGGCGGACGTGGCCAAGAGCGTCGTCAGGCTCGCCGGAATCGAGGACGCTTGGGGCTTTGCCAGGGGCCACACGAAGACCACTATCAACTACGCCCGTGCCACCTTCAACGCCCTCCGCCAGTCCATGGAGTACAAGGTTGCGGATGACCAGATGAGGGGCCTTCACGTTATCTCAGGCCCCGTCAACCACTACGAGGTGGACCTGGCCGCTGTGATGGGACAGAAGGCAGAGGCTCCAGAAGCAGGAGAAGCTGCTGAGGAGGCTGAAGAAATGGAGGAGTTGCCACAGATCCAGCCCAAGGACGTGAGGAGGTCCAGGAAGGCCCAGCTCCAGGATTGGTGCGAGGCCTTCGGACTCGACTCCTCCGGCAAGGTGGACGACCTGAGGAAGAGGCTCATCGCCTTCCTGGAGTCGGAGGATTACCAGGCTCTGCTCCGTAAGGAGGCCGAGCAAGGGGAGGGGGCCGCGGCCGCAAAGGAAGGAGAGGAATGAGCCTGGCAGTGGTTCGGGTCCGGGGACAGGTCAACCTCCGCGGGGAGATAAGGGACACCCTCGAGATGATGCGCCTCAACAGGCCGAACCACTGTGTGGTCGTCCCACCCAGGGAGGCCTATCTTGGCATGCTGCAGAAGGCCAAGGACTACGTAACCTGGGGTGAACTGGAGCACGAAGTGCTCTCGAAGCTACTGTCTCAGAGGGGCCGTCGGACGGGAAACAGGCCGCTGACGGAGGAGTACGTGAAGGATGTCCTCGGCTTCCCATCCTTCGACGCCTTGGCCGAGAGTATCATTCGGGGAGACGTGGAGACACGTCGGCTCGAAGGGGTGAAGCCAGTCTTTCGCTTGAGTCCACCGAAAAAGGGATATGAGGGCATCAAGAGGCCATATTCGGACGGCGGCGCCCTGGGGTATCGCGGCGAGGCCATCAACGACCTCATCATGAGGATGCTGAGGTAGGGGCATGGGCAGGACGAAGAGGCTCCGAGGATACAGGACCCATGGCCGTGGGAGGAAGGCCGGAAGGGGTAAGGGCAAGAGGGGCGGCCGCGGCCAGGCCGGCCTTCAGAAACACCGATTCAAGTGGATCGTCAAGTACGATCCAGATCACTTTGGGCGGCGGGGCTTCAAGCGACACAAGTCGCTCAGGCGGCCCGGCCGGACCCTCAACCTGGATGAGCTTCAGGCGACCATCGCCAGCCTTGTGGATAGAGGCATCGCCAAGCCGACGGATGGAGGCTTTGAGGTGGACCTCGCCGCCGCGGGCATCGAGAAGCTCTTGGGGAGGGGAAACGTTAAAGTGCCGCTGAAGGTAATTGTTCCCTCGGCCACGCTCAAGGCCGTGGAGAAGGTGGAAGAGGCTGGAGGCACTGTGGTCCAGGGGCCCGAAGAGGGATAGTCCTTGATTCCCACCGGTGAGGGAAAGAGTCTCCTCTACAAGCTGAAGCCCATAACCGATCGGCTTCCTGCAGTCACGAGGCCCGAGGGCCACGTCCACTTCAGGACCAAGATGATGTGGGTCCTCCTCATCCTGGTCCTCTACTTCGCCCTCACCAACGTCTACATCTACGGCTTGGACAGGACCCAGGTGGTCGATTTCTTCGCGAGCCTTAGGGCCATCCTGGCAGGGGCCCAGGGTTCCATAATGCACCTGGGCATAGGACCGATAGTCACCGCTTCCATCATACTGCAGCTCTTCGCCGGGGCGAAGATCATACGCCTGGACCTGACCCGGGACGACGACAAGGCCGTGTATCAGGGAACCCAGAAGCTCCTTGTCATCATCATGATCGGGGTGGAGTCCGTCCCTCAGGTCTTCGGGTTCCTCAGACCCTCCCAGGCCTTCGTAGACATGCTCGATGCCTCCGTGGCGGGGTACGGCAACTTCCTCGCCAATACGATCATTGTCATACAGCTGGCCGTAGGCAGCTACATGNNGCGGGTGTCTCACAGGCCATCTTCACGGGGACGTTCAACTGGATGCCCGCCTCGCCAGGCGACCCCACGCCGGCCGGGGCCATACCGAAGACCCTCCACTACCTGCAGACCATGAGCGCCCAGGAGGTGTTCACCGGGGGTTACGAGGTCATTATCCTCGGGGAGCCCAATCCCCTCATCGCCCTGGTGTCCACCGTCGTCATCTTCCTCCTGGTGGCCTATGCCGAGTCCACGAGGATTGAGCTGCCGCTGGCTCACGGAATGGCCCGCGGCGCCAGAGGGCGATACCCGGTCAAGCTCATCTACGCATCCGTCCTCCCGATCATCCTCGTATCCGCAGTGCTGGCAAACATCAGCATGTTCTCTCTCCTCTTCTGGCAGAACCCAGACTGGCCCCTGGTGGGACGACAGTACTGGCTCGGCGCCTACCTGGATCCCTCCCATGAACTGGTCCGCGGCGGGGTCGTCCAGGCTACGACACCAGTGGGAGGCGTCGCCTACTACGTCTCGACCATCAGGGGGTTACGGGATTGGCTTCTCCCCCTGGCGGCACCGGACCGCTATGGGGCGTTTTACGAGATCATAGGCAAGACCCATACTCAGCTCTTCATCCACGTCATCATCTACGTCGTGGTCTTCGTCATTGGTTCCATCATCTTCGCCAGGTTCTGGATCGAGACCACGGGCATGGGACCGGAGGGCGTGGCGAGGCAGATAGAGTCCAGCGGCATGCAGATTCCGGGCTTCCGGAGGGACCCGCGGGTTTTGAAGAGGATTCTGGAGAGGTACATCCCGGTGGTGACTGTGATTAGCGGAGCGGCCGTCGGGGCCCTGGCGGCGGGAGCGGACCTCTTCGGCACCGTGGGTGATGCCAGCGGCACGGGGGTCCTCCTAGCCGTAGGCATCCTCATCCAGTTCTACGAGGCCCTCGGCAGGGAGCAGATGATGGAGATGCACCCGCTCCTTCGGCAGTTCTTCGGGACTTAGCCTCAGCGCTCTTCCCATTTAGGCTCGCTTTGGGGAGCCTCCTCTCAGAAGGTACCTCCGCCCATCAGGAGCAACATGAGCGCCTTCTGGACGTGAAGCCTGTTCTCCGCCTGAACCCACACGATGGACTGGGGGCCGTCCATCACCTCGTCCGTGATCTCCATCCCCCGGTGCGCCGGAAGACAGTGCATAACCACCGCCTCTGCGCCGGCCTCCTGCAGCAACTCCCTGTTCACCTGATACGCGAGGAAGGCCCCTTCCCTCTCCTCCCTCTCATCCTCCATGCCCATGGAGACCCAGACGTCCGTATAGACGACGTCGGCTCCGGCCACCGCGCCCTTCGGGTCCTGCGAGAGCTCGATCCGGGAGTCACTGTCTGCCGCCTTCATTTTCGCCTGGCTGAGAATCCTTGCATCTGGCTCGAACCCTGGAGGACAGGCCGCCGACATGCTCATCCCAACCAGGGAACAGCCCAGTAACAGGGAGTTGCAGACGTTGTTGCCGTCCCCTACATAGGCGAGTTTGAGATCGCTGAATCTGTTCTTGACCTCCCGAATCGTGAAGAGGTCGGAGATGATCTGGCAGGGATGTTCCAGGTCGTCGAGGCCGTTGATGACGGGAACGGTAGTCGCCCCAGCCAGGCGAACCATGTTCTCGTGGCGATTGGCCCGGTAGAGGATGGCGTCCACATACCTGCTGAGAACCCGGCCTGTGTCCTCCAATGTCTCGCCGCGACCCAGCTGCAGTTCCTGAGGGCTCAGGTACAGGGCCGTGCCGCCAAGCTGAGCCATGCCCACCTCGAAGGATATCCTGGTCCTCGTGCTTGGCTTCTCGAAGATCATGGCCAAGGTCTTAGACTTCAGCGGCTCGTGAACCTCCCCCGATTGTAGCCAGTTCTTGAGGCTGCGGGCCTCGTCGAGGATGGCTTTAAGGTCCTCTGCCACGTCTGAAACAGAGATGAGATCCCTCTTCGCCACGACGGCTTTCAACCTTCGTGCCCACTTAAAGTTTGTCAGGGCCGCCACCAAATGAGCCCGGGAACGGGGGCGGAACGGATGTCGTCAAAGGTTAAGTGTAACCAAACAATCGGCCTTTGATGGCCTTCGCGGAGGTGGAGGACCCCTCCAGGGAGAGGAGGAAGCGCCGAGGGAGGCTCCTGGGTATCCTTGGCCTCGTTATGCTGTTCGGCCCCGCCCTGTCCATCAGGTTCGTCCCTGCGGGGTGGGGGATCTACCTTATCGTTCTGATGGCCTTCGCCGTCGGCATCTTGGTCCTCAGCTACTTCCTGGTGAGATAGACGGGGAAAAGGCCTTTATCATCGGTCTAGATGTATCAAGCAGTGGCCGGGATAGGGTAGAGGTTATCCTGGGGGACTGTGGATCCCCTGACCCGAGTTCAAAAGGTTCGGACGTTCGTCTGGCCTGGGAGTCTCGGTCCCGGCCCTTTCGTTTCGAGGTTGTCGCGCAGTTGAGGTTTCGCCGTTGACACTCCATTGGCAATAGCCATGGCCAAATACGAAACGAAGTGAGGGGGTCGGTGAATGCGAAGCTAGACTGGCAACCTGGCAGCCCTGTCCATCGTCCCGCGTTCTCTTGGATATAGCTATGGCCAAATCCAGCTCTATGCAAAGGCGTACATCGGAGAACGGGAAGCAAAAGCTTAAGCGGACGCGACCCTTGTGTACCCTCGTCTGGGAGAAGATAAATCCCAGGCAAAAAGAGGCGGTGCGATGATAAAGCAAGCTGAGGAGAGTTATGCGGCACCTCAACTCGAGGAGCGGGTACAGTCCCTCTGGGACAGGGAGAGGCTCTATGAGAAGACCAAAGACCACAGGAAGGACGGGGAGGCGTTCGCCTTCGTTGATGGCCCTCCCTATACCACAGGCAGCGTCCACGTAGGGACGGCCCGAAACAAGATCATCAAGGACGCGGTCCTTCGATGGCTCCGGATGCGCGGCTACAATGTCAGGGACCAGCCGGGCTACGATATGCACGGTCTTCCCATCGAAGTTCTCGTCGAACGTTCCCTCGGTCTGACTAACAAGAGGCAGATCGAGAAGGAGGTAGGAGTCTCAAAGTTCGTCCAGACATGTAGGGAGTTCTCACTAGAGCGCCTGGAAAAGATGACGGAGGAGTTCCGGGACCTGGGCGTCTGGATGGACTGGGACAACCCCTACATGACCATCACCAATGACTACATCGAGTCGGCCTGGTGGACCCTGAAGAGGGCCCATGAGGAGGGGCTTCTGGTAAGGGCAAAGAGATCTCTCGAGTGGTGTCCCCGATGTGAGACGCCCGTAGCGGGCTACGAGATTGAGTTCTGGGATGAGACGGACCCCTCCATCTACGTGAGGTTCCCTCTTGTGGACGGCAGCGGAAGCCTTCTCATCTGGACGACTACGCCCTGGACCCTGCCCGCCAACCTCGCTGTCGCTGTCAACCCCGATTTCACCTATGCGTGGGTGAGATATCGCTCAGACAATCGTGAGGAGCAGGTTTGGATAGTGGAGGGGAACGTTGACGCCGTGATGGAGGCAGCCGGTATCGAGGAACACGATATCCTTAGGACGGCGAAGGGGACGGAACTGGTGGGCCTGGAGTATGAGCACCCCTTGCTGGCGGAGGTGCCAATCCAAAGGACCTTCGAGGGCGACTGGCTCCACAAGGTGTTATCGTCGGGCACCGTCACCCTGGAATTCACTGGCCTCGTTCACACTGCCCCGGGTCATGGGCCAGAGGACTTCGAGATCGGCCGAGAGCACGGACTGGAACCCTTCAGTCCGTTAGATGATAGAGGTCGATTCTCTGCGGAGGGCGGCAAGTACGAGGGCATGCCGACCCAGGAGGCTAACGATGTCATCCTCGAAGATCTGAAAAAGTCGGGCCTCCTGTTTCATAGAGAAGACCTGACCCACAGGTACGGTCACTGTTGGCGGTGTCACACTCCCATCGTCTATCGTTCCACGGATCAGTGGTTCATACGCGTCACCGATCTCAAGGAGAGGATGCTCTCCGAGGTCTCGCGCGTGAGGTGGACCCCAGAATGGGCCGGGAGTGCCAGGCAGCTCGATTGGGTGGTCAACGCCAAGGACTGGACCATCTCTCGACAGCGCTACTGGGGAATCCCCCTGCCCGTCTGGGAGTGCCCTCAGGGCCACTTGGCGGTGGTCGGGTCCACCGTGGAGCTGGAGAAGGGGGAAGGCTACGAGGCGGGAATGGACCTCCACAGGCCCTGGATCGACGGTGTCCAGTTGACGTGCAAAGAGTGTTCGGAGGATATGACCCGGGTTCCTGACGTCCTGGACGTGTGGTTCGACTCGGCGGTGTCTTCATGGGCCAGCCTCGGCTATCCCAAGAGGGAGGAAGAGTTCAGGAGGTGGTGGCCTTGCCCGTGGATAACGGAGGCCCACGACCAGACGAGAGGCTGGTTCTACTCCCAGCTGGGGGCAGGAGTGGTCGCCTTCGACCGCTGCCCGTACGATAGTGTCCTCATGCACGGCTGGGTATGGCCGCCGGAGGGTGAGGCCTTCTCCAAGAGTCGGGGTGACGCCCTCACGCCCCAGGAGGTTGCCAGGGAGTACGGCAGGGACGCCCTCCGGCTGTATGAGCTCAAGGCGGCCCCGCCATGGGACGACTTCGCCTTCCTTTGGGATGAGGTCAGGAACGCCCAGAGGACCCTCAACATCCTCTGGAACGTCCACCGCTTCTCAACTCTATACATGTCCCTTGACGCCTTCGATCCCGACCGGCACCCCCTGGAGGACCTGGAGAAGGGAATGCGGCCGGAAGACCGCTGGATGCTGAGCAGGCTCCAGGCGGCAACGGAGGAAGTTGACAGGGGGTTCTCTTCCTATGAGCTTCATAGGGCGGCTCGAAGCCTTGAGGATCTCATCATCAGGGATTTATCCCGCTGGTACGTCAGGCTCGTGAGGGACAGGACGTGGCTGGAGGGGGAGAGCCTCGACAAGCTGTGCGCCTACAGGGTCCTCTACGACGTGCTCGCGGGAATCACCAAGCTCATGGCGCCCGTCTCGCCCTTCATGGCCGAGGCCATCTACCAGGACCTTGGCGGTCCACTGCCCTCGGTGCACATGGAGGACTGGCCTGCGCCGAATCCTGCCTTGCGGGACGAGGGGTTGGAGGGGAAGATGTCCACGGCCCGAGCCTTCGTCGAAGAGGTGAGTCGGCTCCGCCAGATCAAGGGCTACAAGCTCCGCTGGCCCGTTGCAGGAGTCGTCGTTGCCCCGCGGGATGTCGACACCTTGAGGGCCCTGGAGGACATGAAGGACATTCTCCTGGACCAGGCTAACTCCAAGGCCTTAGACATCCTGAGCCCGGGAGAGGTGTGGTCCAAGCTCGACCTGAGCTTGACTCCCGTCCAGGCCGCCATCGGGAGGAGGTACAAGTCCCTGCTCCCCGCGATAGTCGACAAGCTTTCCAAGGCGGATCCTGAGGAGGTGAGGCGGTCGGTCGAGCGGGGATCATACGAGGTCCAGATCAAGGGCAAGCCGATTCAGATAACCTATGAGATGGTAGGGTTCGAGCACAGCCTTCTGGAGGGGTTCTCCGAGGGGAGCACGACGAAGGGAACGGTCTACGTGGACTTTCGACGGACCCCAGAGATAGAGGCGGAAGGCTACACCCGCGAGCTTGTTCGACGCGTCCAGCAGATGAGGAAAGAGATGGACCTGTCCGTGGAGGACTACGTCACGACGGAGGTCCAGTCCAGCGGGCGTCTACGAGCCTTCTTCGATGAGTGGCGAGAGTACATCTGCACCGAGACGAGGACGCGAAGCCTCTCCCTGGATGAAGGCAGGCCGAGGGGATCCCTGGTGAAGGATTGGGACGTCGAGGAGGAAAGGGTCGTCGTCGGAGTGACTAAGGCCTCCTGAGGCCGGCGAGAGCGCTCGCCAGGGTTTCCGCCAGCTTGGGGACGGTCAGGAAGTCCGTCAAATCCTCTGGCTTGATCCAGCGATACTCCACATGTTCCCAGTCCAGCGTCACCTCTGGACGATCGACCCGGAACATGAAGGGGTGGACGGCCCAGACGACGTCCCCATCCCGACCTCTGGCCAGGACCACATCTCCGGTGTTCACGTGCTTCGCCTCCTTCATGCCCGTCTCCTCCCTGATCTCAATCTCCGCCCGCTCAACTGCCTCTTCCTCTCCCTCCAAGTGGCCTGACACGCCGGCCCAATGACCCGGGAAGCTGCCCACCTCGCCGCTTCTCTTGAGGATAAGCACCTTGTCACGGTGCGAGAGAAAGGCCGTCACGACGTGCTTCATCTGAACCCCCTCGATCACCACGACGCCCCCGTCTGCGTCCACGGTGACCGTATCCCCAATCCGGAAGAGGTCCGTCTGCACGCCGTCCACCATCGGTATCTCGCTTATGATGGCACCCGTCGCCACGACGGCTTCCGCCCTTTCACACACCAAAGCTGCTGGAGCTCGACCCTTGACCATCAGGGAGTAGAGGACGTAGGAACCGGCAGTGCTCCCTTTGCCCCTAGGGAAGACGAGGACCTTGCCCGCCACGGGGGTGCCCGCCAGGCCGCTCTTCTCGTCTAGGACCTCGCCGCTGTCCTTGTCGATGTCCCCCAGGAGGGAGAGGGGTTCTTGGAATACTAGGGCCTCGCCCCGAACCCTCCCGCGAAATATCCTCCTCGCCTCCAGCTTCATCTCTTCCTCCTCATCAACTCCTCGTGACCGTCGATTACGACTCGCTGGCCCGACAGGCTAGGCAGGTAGACAGCGGCCTTGGCGGAGGCCGTTCCGACGTCCCGGGCAACCAGGTCCAGGGGCATCACCTCAGGGCAGGTGTCCAAGACCACCCGACCTCCGAGCTCCTCTATGCGCCGAATCGCCTCCCGGCCCCTCTGGGCCACCGCGCGGGAGGTGAAAGCCCACACCGGCACCTTCGGTCGATGGGCCTCCATCAGCTCGGCCACCTCCTGGAGTTCCAGCTCCGACAGTTGGGGGCATCCGAAGGCGATCATCTCATAATCCTCCGCTGAGAGCAGCTCCGCCTTCGCCTCTTCTAGGTCGTCCTTCCCGACCCCGTGAGTCTCCAGCCCCTCCGGTTCCGCCACCTCCCACTCCGGCGTCAAGCCCGAGACATGAAACATGCTGATATCGCTGCTGGTGGCCATGGCGGCTCCCAGGGCCTTCAGCTCGTCCTCAGTCCCTTCGAGGCCCTCGATATAGGGGACCCCGGCGCCCAGAAGCCTGCCGAGGTGGTGTCCCAATAGCGAGTACTCGTAGCCCCTAACGGGGGTACTGACGATAATCCGGTCCGTAGCCCTCCGATTCTCATCCAGGTGGAGGCCGTAGTCTGATGTCCAACCCGTGATTGCGGCCGCTAGGGCCGAAGGGCCGCCCTCTCTATTCGTCCTGGCCCCCAGGACGGAATTGGCGAAGATGGCGGCAGAGGATTCGGCCCAGGCCACGTGCTCCCCCAGTCTGGGTCGGTTGCCCACCTGGTACGGGACGCAGCTCCAGGTCTCCGTCACGCCCATCCTTCGGTAGGCCTCCGCAATCCTCTTCTGCTTAAGGGCGAAGTCCTCAGGGATGCCCGTCTCCTTCCAGGCTCCCAGGTCCATTCCCACGGGGTTCACCGTGGTGGGAACCCTCACTCGCGCCGAGCGGGAGAAATCCTCCACAAACTCCAATCCGGCGTCCCCGATGATCTTATAGCTGGCGCCGGAGACGTGAGCAGACGTGATATCTATCAGCCCATCCGCGCCGTAGATGTCGCCCAGGGTGACCAGCAGTTCCATGGCCTTCCTCTCGGCCGGGGAGCCGTCGGTAAGCGTCCTTTCCTGGGCCGGCGAGAGTTCCGTGGTTTCATCCTCCCCTGAAATACGACTCCACGGCTCTTACCGCCTCCTGCTTGCGGGCCGGATAAGCGGCCACCTTGGCCCTGAGGGAAACGACGTCATCGTGCCTCACCACCTTCAGCCTTCCCCGGTACGCCTCCTGCTTGTCAAATCTCAGGTGAAGCCTGCAGTCGTCGTCAATCCTTCGATCCAGCGCCTTCAGAACTCCATCCAACTCTCCGGACTTCCGGACCCTCTCCCAGAAGGCCTGGATCGCCCGGGGCTGCCGGACGGAGGCCCGTAGAATGATGATGGGGTTCCCGTGAAAGCCTTGGGCCTCCGCCTCGCCTGGCTTGTTGACGCCGCTCACGAAGGCGAAGGCCTTCAGAACGCGGTCCTTCTCCTCCGTGGCATGGCAGTGAGCCCTGAAATCCAGGCGGTGAAACATCCGACTACCCAAAGACCTCTTCCAGGAGCGCCCTCGCCGTCTCCTGGAACTCCCCAAGGGACCCCTCGTTGACGATCACGTGGTCGGCGAGGGCGATGACATTGCCTAGGCCCCACCTCAGCTCCCTCTCATCCCTCACCGAGAGCTCCTTCTCCGTCAGGATGTCATCATCTCTGGACCGCTTCGATATCCTCATGTATCTCGTCTTAGGCGAGGCTAGGACTGCGAGGATGGTGAGCCCGTCTCCGAACGTCTGGCGGAAGAAGGCCACCTCCTCCAGGCTCCTGACGCCGTCTATGACCATTCTCTCCGCCGACATCAGCTCCAGGGTTCTCCTCGCCCAGACATCCGGACCGTGAACCTCCCTCTCGCGGTGGGCCATGCCCCCTATGCCCTCGTCCGTTGGGACGATGCCCCTCCGGGCGGCCTCCTCCCTCACCACGTCCCCCATCCTGATGACGGGGAGCCCGATCTCTGAGGCCATCCTCAGGAACTCCTCCTTGCCACACCCGGGCATCCCCGTGACGCAGAGGGCCCTCTTGCGAGGCATTCGGGCTTTGTAGCCAGGTGGCGTAGATAACCATTTTGGTGAAGGCTGGGAGGCATCTGGCCCGCCTGGCCTCCACATAGAAAAGTAGAAATAAGTTCCCGGCCGTAGATTTCACGGCGGGAGGCGATTGTATGCCCCTTGAGCTAAACCTAGAGGAATTGAGATTCGGGACAGACCTGCTGAAGAGGGGCTTTGCGAAGATGCAGAAGGGCGGCGTCATCATGGACGTCACCAACGCGGAGCAGGCGGTCGTCGCGGAAGAGGCTGGGGCCGTGGCCGTGATGTCCCTGGAGAGGGTCCCCGCGGACATCCGAGAGGCAGGCGGCGTGGCCAGAATGGCCGATCCCAAGAAGGTCCAGGAGATCATCGAGGCTGTTACCATCCCTGTGATGGCAAAGACCAGGATAGGCCACGTCATGGAGGCTCGGGTCCTGGAGACCCTCGGCGTCGACATGATCGATGAGTCGGAGGTTCTGACGCCAGCGGATCCCTACTTCCACATCTACAAGCAGGACTTCACCATCCCCTTCGTGTGTGGCGCTCGCTCCCTGCAGGAGGCGATCAGAAGGATCTTCGAGGGCGCGGCGATGATTCGGACGAAGGGGGAGGCCGGGACAGGCAACGTGGTGGAAGCCGTCCGACACATGCACTTGCTGACCAAGGCCATCGCCGAACTGAAGGGCATGGATGATGAGGAGCTTCGTCGGGTTGCAAGCCACTACGGCAGGAGTTATCTAAGGGTCTTGGAGGAGATCCGGAAGTCCCAAGGGAGGTACGAGCCGGTCTCCGATGACGACTTCATCTTCTCCAGCGTCAGATTGAAGGATATCCAAGAAGGCCTCTTCGAGGCCCTGGTGGAGACCAGAGACCTCCAGCGGCTGCCTGTGGTGAACTTCGCCGCAGGTGGCCTTGCCACGCCCTCGGATGCTGCCCTGATGATGCACATGGGCTGCGACGGGGTCTTCGTCGGTTCGGGCATCTTCAAGTCGGAGAATCCGGAAGCCAGAGGCCGGGCCATCGTGGAGGCCGTGACCCACTTTGACGATCCGGAGATGGTCGCCGAGGTGTCCAAGGGCCTCGGGGGAGCCATGAAGGGTTTGGACATCACTCAGCTTCCCCTGGAGGCTCGCCTTCAGGAGAGAGGCTGGTAGGCAAACCGACCACATCCCTTACAAGTCTGTCAACGCCCTCGCCCGTCAGCGCGGAGACTCGCCTTCTCTTCCCTGTCCCCGATCCAAGATCGGACTTGTTCTCTACTTCGACGATGGGCGTTTCAGAGAAAACGGCCTTCAACTCCTCCAACAAGGCCTCCTGGTCTCTCATTGGATATCCACATGTCTCGGTCGGGTCCATCAAGAAGATGATAACGTCCGCTACATGCCTCAGGGCAACCAGGGCCTTCCGCTCAATCTCATTCCTTTCGTGGAGAGGCCGATCGAGGAGGCCGGGGGTGTCCATCACCTGATGGCGTCCTCCGTCCAAATCAAAGTGGCCCAAGGATAGGTCCAAGGTGGTGAAAGGGTATGAGGCTACCTTCGGGCGACCGCTGCTAATGGCCCTGACCAGCTGACTCTTGCCGACGTTGGGTGAACCCGCGATGACGATGGTTGGGAGGGAGGGCTGCACCGACGGCAGCCCTTTGAACATGTTCCGCACCTCGTTTAGGAACCGAAGGGAGCTGTCCACTTCCTCCACCAGGGAGGAGACCCTTCCGTAGCACGCCTTCCGAGCCTTCTCTACCTCGGCCCTGTCGCGGCTCCGCTTGACGGCTGTTCTCGTCCTACCCGCGACTTCCCCAACCTTCTGGTGGGCCCATCGGAGGGAACCAAGGTTCTTCCTCACCTCATCCACCCCCGCCAGGACGTCGATGAGTTCCCAATAGAACGGGGGCAAGCGTTCCATGGTGGGGAACGCCTCGTAGGTCCTTTTCAGAGAGGACCTGATGGTCTGACAGAAGGCGTTCACTCTGGAGAGGGACAGGGACTTGGATCTTTCTAGGGCGCTTCTGCCCTTCCCTACCGCTTTCTTGGCCCTTCTGAAGGCCCTGTCCAGAAGCTCCTCGGCCGTGGGAACCGTGGGGATGCGGAACACACCCCTCAACAAGGGCGGAGCAGGAATAACCCTATCGTCCCTCGACCCTGGGGCCATAGGGCAACTATCGCTTGCCTATTTAACCTATACAATAGGTACAAAATCAACAATACTCGCCAGAGCATAAGCCACGGACGATGCCCTGCGAGGAGAGCTGCATCGGACTTATGGTCCATCCGCCGGACGCTACCTGTTGTCACACCTGTGCCTACTATGACGGAGAGCGCTGTATAGCACCGGATGTCGGCTACTTCGCAAAGCACTTCGCCCGATACCTGTACGGGTAGGATGGGCGGTGGCACATCTTTGACCGGCATCGGCCGGGACCTCCTCCTTTCTTGGTTTCCCCGACCGAGTCAGGGCAGAATGATCTCACCACCGGGGTATTTCACAAGAGGAGGTTGACCCCCAGGGCCACTATGACGATGAGGACTATCAGGGCTCTGTTGACCCCGGCCAGGAAGTTTGTGAAGATGAAGTAGCGGGCGCTCAGGGTGACCCCTTCGTGGTTGAAAAGTGAGTAAACGTAGATGGGAATCGTATCGGACATGAAGGGCAGGATCAAGAGTAAGAATAGGCCCATGTACCTCGTCTTTGAGACGAACCGAATACAGAAGTCCGTCAGCCGCTTCGTGATGGAGTATCTCGAGGAGTTCCGCTCGATGAAACTGTCTGCCCTCACGCCCAGCGAGAAGATCATCCAACTGCCCGCCGCCTTGCCCGCCCCTACGGTGAGGGCTGCGATACCATAGAAGGCTGGCTCGGCCAGGAGAGGTAGCAGGGCGACCTCCACGGGTGTGGGCAGGAATACGGCCACGAGGACACTGTAGGCAAAGAGGAGCGGCAGGAATATGAAGGGGTCCCTGAGGCCGTCCATGAGCTGCATGAAAAACTCCAAGTCAGCACCTGGATCTACCCTCTGTCAGGGCTGTATAAAAACCCGTACAAACGGCTTTCGATTCTGATTATCAGGGCCGGTAATTAATGGTCGGAAGTCGAGGATCGACGCCCGGACGGGTGAGCAGAACGACCCTGCTGGCCTCGACCTCATCCCGGTAGTCGTATCCGACGGCTGGTGCCAGGGCGGAAGCGAATCTCCTCATCTTCTTGTGGGAGGGCATGTTGCCCATGCTCAGCCGGTCCCTCGACTGCCCCACCCATACGTACCCCTTGCACTCGATGAACTCGGCCTCTGACCTCTTGTCCAGCCCGGCGTACTCATCTTCCCAGCCCAGGTTGTAGCCTTCCACGAGGGTGTGTCTGATGACGCATCGAGTGTCCAGCGATGGCAGGAGTTCCAAGGTCTCCATGAGGTTTCTCCATTCTTGCCTGGATCTGGGAAGGCAGAGTTCGTTGTAGATCTCCTCGTTCGGGGCGGCCACCGTGATGTAGAGCTGCGTAGGAAGCGGGTCGAGGCGCTCGAGAACGGCCGGGGCCGTCCCGTTGGTGACGAGGAAGGTCGTAAGCCCCTTGGCATGGCACTCCTCGAGGAACTGCGCCAGTCGAGGATACATGGTTGGCTCTCCCGTGAGGGAGATGGCCACGTGCTTCACCTCGTTGGCTTCCACCCACTTCTCTAGCTCCACCTTCGGGTTTCCCTTGTATCCTGAAAGGAGGGCACTCTGAGCCATCAAGGACTCCGAGAGGACGAAGTGGGGATCGTCCACGTGACCTAGTCCCTCTCCCCAATAGGCCTGATCCCTCCAGCAGAAGAGACAACCGAGGTTGCAGTTGTTAACAGTAGGCGTCATCTGCATGCAACGATGACTCTCGATGCCGTAGAAGCGTTGCTTGTAACAGCCCCTATCATGCTTCAGGGATTGCTTCGTCCAGTGGCAAAGCTTGACGCCGCTGTGGGAGCCCACGAGCCTGTACCCCTGTCGCTTGAGGACTTCCTCTGTCTGAGGATCCAGCATCCTGCCCATCGATAGTCCTTCCTCGATAAATCCCTTATTGCCAGGCTTCGCGAGTCCTGCTTCATCGCTCTGGGAGCGGGAGAATCGGTAGACACACATATACCCCCTGGCCGATGGCCGTCTGGAGACGGGCACTTTGTATGCTATCGAGTCAAAGGGCCTGATCAAGGACTATCGAGATGTGAGGGCCCTCGACGGGTTGGACTTGCGGATAGTCGAGGGCCAGGTATACGGGTTCTGTGGTCCCAATGGAGCCGGCAAGACCACGACCCTGAAGATATTCGTGGGTTTGGTGTTTCCGACAGGCGGTTCCGCCAGGGTCTTGAGGATGGACGTCACCAAGGATGGGGTGGAGGTCAGACGAAAAAGATCGGATACCTTCCCGAGACCTACGGCCTTCCGAAACGTGAGACCGTCAGGAGTTTCCTCAGGTACATGGGGGTCCTGTCGGGAATACCGCGGGACACGCTGAATGGGGTGGTGGAAGGAAGGGCCAAACAGCTGGGCCTCGAAGGGATGCCGGATAGGAGGATAGGGGCCCTTAGCAAGGGCTTCAGGCAGAAGGTTGGCATAGCCCAGGCTCTGCTCCACGATCCCGAGATACTGCTCTTCGACGAACCGACCCTCGGCCTCTCCCTCCTCTACTCCATGCTTCTCATAGCAGGAGTGTCACCGCCTACGCCTCTGAATCCCATGGCTCTGGGCTACCGGGTCGTTGCCGGAGAGCCCCTCTCCGCAGCCATCTCATACGCTCTGGTATACGCCTCTGTCCTCTTCGTAGGCGGTCTGGCCATCTTCCGGAGGAAGGACCTTTAGCCCCGTCTTCACGGTGCGTATCAGGCCGCGGGTTGCCTGTCGATAGCCGGATTCGCTAGAAGATTCTATCAATTATCGAGTCAAGCGTTTGAATGAAAGCCCTAGACGAGACAGTCTCTCCGCGAAGGCAGGTGCTAAGACAAAGCCTTAACCTGTCCCCGCCTTCTCAGCACGATGCTGGACTGGGCTGAGAGGTACAGGCCCAGGTCCCTGAAGGACGTGGCCGGGAATCCCTCTGCAAACGGCAAGCTGGAGGCCTGGGCGACTTCTTGGGAGAAAGGCACGCCGAAGAAGAAGGCAATCATCCTGGTCGGCAATCCAGGCATAGGGAAGACCAGCGCGGCCCACGCCTTGGCAAACGACTTCGGATGGGGGGTGATCGAGATGAACGCCTCCGACACCCGGAACGCCACGGCGGTAAGACAGATCGCCACCCGGGGAGCCCTCTACGAGACCTTCACGGACGAGGGGGACTTCATCCGACATCAGGAGGGCGGGCGCAAGCTCATCATCTTGGATGAAGCGGACAACCTGTTCGGCAGGGAGGACTATGGTGGGATAGGTGCTATCGTCGACACCATCAAGAAGACTCAACAGCCCATCGCCCTTGTGGTCAACGATCTGTACGAACTGACGAGGCGCTCTTCTGCACTCAAGAGGCTCTGCGATACCATCAGGTTCCGGAAGCCTCGGCAGCAGACCGTCGCGAAGATCCTGCGGGGGATCGCGAGGTCAGAGGGCTTCCAGGCGGATGAAGCGGTCCTGCAACACCTTGCGGAGAGGTCTGGTGGGGACATCCGGTCAGCGATAAACGACCTTCAGGCCTTGGCCGTGGGCAAGAAGGCCATCGTCGACAACGATCTGTTGTCCCTAGGATACAGGGATGAGAAGAAGGAGGTCTTCGAGGCCTTGGGGGAGATCTTCAGGTCTGGAAGCCTCGAGAGTGCTCGGCGTAGCGCGATGGATCTCGACCAGGATCCCGAGAGACTCATCCTGTGGATAGACGAGAACTTCCCGTATGAGTATAGGGATCCGGAGGACCTTGACAGGGGAGCTAGACGTCTGGCGAGGGCAGACGAGTATCTGGGAATGGTGAGACGATGGCAGCAGTATGTGCTCTGGAAGTATGCCAAGGACCTCATGGTCGGGGGTGTGGCCGCGGCGAGACGAGGAAACTACGCCGGGGCCCAATATAGATTCCCTCTGTGGCTTGCCAAGATGTCGAGGACCAGACACATGCGAGCCACGGTTGATTCCATCTTGAGCAAGCTCGGACAGTCCTGCCGCCTCTCAAGGAGGGCCACGCGGGAGTCCCTCTTGCCAACCTTCAAGTTCTTGTTCCGACACAGCGAGGAGTTCAGAGTCAATCAAACCCACAGACTGGAACTCGAGGCAAGGGAGATAGCCCTGCTCCTGCGGGAGAAAGAGGATAGCAAGGCGGTGAAGAGAGTCCTTCAAGCTGTGGAAGGAGTGAGGAGCGGAAAGACCACGGTGGTACCCTTCTCAAGGTTTGAACCCTGACTCCTCGCCACGAATCTCTTCATAGAGATCCATGAGTTCGTTCAGAAACTGGTCGTAGGTCCTGCGAAACTTCAGCCAATACAGCCTGTCCCTCGTTTTCGTGGTAATCTGAATGCCAGTCAGTTTCACTTCCTCCATTTGGGGCCTCCTCTCTCGCCCATACCATTTCGTAGGGAATAGATAAATCTATTGGTTCAGTGGATATACAGAGATGTATTTGAATACATTATAGCAACTGCATACCGTGGACCATTCTTTTGTGGATGTCCATACAATACTATGAATCCAATGCTCCTATGGTTTGTACAAAAGAAGTTTGATATTCGGTAGACCGAACCTCAA
>JABAOD010000890.1_pt2 | contig 39144 bp, 37 predicted proteins | sample 7062151 | NCBI WGS metagenome assembly JABAOD01 (sample SAMN14538626, study PRJNA623070) | marine sediment metagenome | biome: marine biome [ENVO:00000428]; feature: marine pelagic biome [ENVO:01000023]; material: deep marine sediment [ENVO:00002113] | place: India: Gulf of Khambhat ... | reverse complement strand
CGTTCGCGGAAGCGGGTCAGCCGCGGCAGAAGCCACTTGGCGGCGAAGGAGGGCAGCACGCTGACCTTGAGCGATCCGGTCTGCTCGGCCGCGCGCAGCCGCTCGGTCGCCGCGGCGATGCCGTCCAGGGCCTCGCGCAGCGGCGGCAGATAGGCCTGGCCGGCGTCGGTCAGCATGAGCCGCCGGTTGAAGCGCCGGAACAGCTGGACGTCCAGCGCCGCCTCCAGCGCCTTGATCTGGTGGCTGACCGCGGCCTGGGTCACGAAGAGCTCCTCGGCCGCCTTGGTGAAGGACAGGTGGCGGGCCGCGGCCTCGAAGGCGCGGAGCGCGTTGAGCGGCGGCAGACGGCGGGCCATGGCACCGGTTTCACATTAGTTCGAGTTATCCGAATCATGAGATAACATCGTTTGTAGATATCGCCAAGAGCCAATATCTTCCTGTCGAGAAGAGAATTTCGTTAGGCGAACTCTTCACGCTGTTTGGGGAAAATACCGCAAGATTCGGAGTTTCCCGCGTCGCGAAAAGCGATAACCAGGTTTTTGGACGAAACGGAACACGCGCAAGATTCGGATAAGGAGAGCTGAGATGTCGAACGCACGTTGCGAGACCTTCGGACCCTCGATCGCCGCCCAGCGGGGGCCGCGGAGCGGAGCCCTGGGCAGCCTTGGCCGCGCGGTCGGCGCGGCGGTCGAGACGCTCTACCTCTGGCAGGAGCGGGCGGCCCAGCGCGCCCACCTGGCCGGGCTCGATGACCACATCCTGAAGGACATCGGGATCGGTCGCGCCGAGGCCGCGCGGGAGGCCGCCAAGCCGTTCTGGCGCGCCTGATCGACGTAGGGGCCGACCCCTTTTCTCGTCAGGGCAGGAACTGCTCGCGGATGATGCGCTTTTCCAGGTTGTGCTCGGGATCGAACAGCAGGTGCAGCGAAACGCTGGTGTCCTCGCGCACCTCGATCCGGGCGACGTTGCGCACCTCGGTGAAGTCCGCGGTGGCGCCGACCGGGCGCTTGTCCGGGTCGAGGATCTCGAAGGCGACCCGCGCCGTGTTCGGCAGCAGCGCGCCGCGCCAGCGCCGCGGCCGGAACGCGCTGATCGGGGTGAGCGCCAGCAGCCCCGCCCCCATCGGCATGATCGGGCCGTGCGCGGACAGGTTGTAGGCGGTGCTGCCGGCCGGCGTCGCCACCAGGATGCCGTCGCAGATCAGTTCCTCCAGCCGGACCCTCCCGTCGATGCTGATGCGCAGCTTGGCCGCTTGCCGGGTCTGGCGCAGCAGCGAGACCTCGTTGATCGCCAGCGCCTCCTGCTGCGCGCCAGACGCCGATGTCGCCGTCATGCGCAAGGGGTGCAGCCGGACCGGCTCGGCGCGCTTAAGGCGGGCCGGCAGGTCCTCCTCGTCGTAGCTGTTCATCAGGAAGCCGATCGAGCCGCGGTTCATGCCGTAGATCGGAACGTCGCCGTCGATATGCGCGTGCAGCGTCTGCAGCATGAAGCCGTCGCCGCCGAGCGCGACGATGATCTCCGCCTCGGCCGGCGGGACGTTGCCGTAGCGTGAGGACAGGCGGGCAAGCGCCTCCTGCGCTTCGCTGTCCTCGGCGGCGAGGAAGGCGATTCTCGATTGCGTCATCGGCCCCAATGCGTCTCCCGCGGCGGTCGCGGCAGTATACCCGACGGGGACGCCCGCGCCAGCGTTGCGACGCGGGTCGCTACCTGTAGCGTTAACGCCGGCGGGGCAGTATAAGGGGCAGCATGGTGGCGGGCGCCGTCAGGCGCGTCCGTTCGAGACATCGAGGAGGTCGAAATGGACGATATCGCAAGGGCGATCGTGGCGGACGGCAAGGGGATCCTCGCCGCCGACGAGAGCACCGGGACCATCAAGAAGCGCTTCGATTCGATCAATGTCGAATCGGTCGAGGAGACGCGCCGCGCCTATCGCGAGATGCTGTTCACGACCGCCGGCGCCGAGGAGGCGATCAGCGGCGTGATCCTCTATGACGAAACGATCCGCCAGAATGCTGCCGACGGTACGCCCCTGGTCAAGGTGCTGGAGGTTGCCGGCATCATCCCCGGCATCAAGGTCGATACCGGGGCCAAGAAGCTGGCCGGCTCGTCCGACGAGAAGGTCACCGAGGGGCTGGACGGGCTGCGCGAGCGCTGCCAGGAGTACTACGGGCTCGGGGCCCGCTTCGCCAAGTGGCGCGCCGTGATCACCATCGCCGGCGACAGGCATCCGAGCGCGGCCTGCATCTCGGCCAACGCCCATGCGCTGGCGCGCTATGCCGCGCTGTGCCAGGAGGCGGGGCTGGTGCCGATCGTCGAGCCCGAGGTGCTGATGGACGGCGACCACGACATCGACCGCTGCGCCGAGGTCACCGAGGCGACGCTGGCCGAGACCTACCACCAGTTGCGCATCCAGAACGTGCGGCTGGAGGCGACGCTCTTGAAGCCCAACATGGTGCTGTCGGGCACCGACTGCCCGAAGCAGGCCGGCGTCGACGAGGTCGCACGGCGCACCGTCGAGGTCCTGAAGCGCGCGGTGCCGGCGGCGGTGCCGGGCATCGTCTTCCTCTCGGGCGGCCAGTCCGACGTGCTCGCGACCGAGCATCTGAACGCGATGAACGCGCTCGGCGAGACCCTGCCCTGGAAGCTCAGCTTCTCGTACGGGCGGGCGCTGCAGGCGGCGGCGCTGAAGGCGTGGGGCGGCAAGGCGGAGAACCTGAAGGCGGCGCAGCAGGCGTTCCTGCACCGCGCGCTGGCCAACGGTGCCGCCGCCCGCGGCGCCTGGTCGATGAAGATGGAAAAGGCGGCCTGAGCGACCGCGCCGACTGGGAGACGCCGGATGTCCGACCGCGACGCCGTCCTGTTCGCCAACGAGGCATTCTACGCCGCCTTCAACGGCCGGGATTTCTCCACCATGGCGCAGCTGTGGGCGAGCGAATCGCCGGTCAGCTGCATCCATCCCGGCGGCGGGCCGATCTTCGACCGCGAGGCGGTGCTGGCGAGCTGGAAGGGCATCCTCGGCCACGAGTCCTCGGCGCAGATCAGGTTCCTCGGGCCGCGCGTGCACCTGTTCGGCGACTATGCGGCGGTGGTCTGCTTCGAGCAGATCGGCGGCAACAACCTGATCGCGACCAATGTCTTCGTGCGTGAGGACCGGGCCTGGAAGATCGTCCACCACCAGTCCGGTCCGACCGCCGAGGACCCGCCCCGCGCGATGCAGGGCGAGAAGGGGCCGGTGCGGATCAACTGACTCTGATTGCAATCTTCCGGAGGGGAAGCAGGCGTTGAGATCGGCCAAAAAAGTGGTAATGCGCGCGCAAATCGATCGGTGTCGCAAACTATGGAACGAATTCGATCCGATCGGGGTTCTGGCCGGGGGAGAGGGCCCACGCGATGAATACGATTCCTATCTTACGCAGACGATCAAATACGCGCTGTCGGATCCGGACCAATTGACCGCCTATGTGCGGAACGCCGTGCGGGTACAAATGGGAATGATCAGTTATCCCGAAAGGGAAATCGAGAGATTCGCTAATCGGGTCCGGGCTGAGCTAAGTGCGTAGCCAGCCGCCAGCGCTTCAGCCGCCCGTCACGCTCATGTGGCGGCTGACGGCGGGTTTGTGGCTGCGGCGGTCGATGACGAAGTCGTGGCCCTTGGGCTTGCGATCGATCGCCTCGAGGATCGCGCGCTCGACCGCCGCATCCGACTCGCTGGCGCGCAGCGGCGCGCGCAGGTCGGCCGCGTCCTCCTGGCCGAGGCACATGTAGAGCGTGCCGGTGCAGGTCAGCCGCACGCGGTTGCAGGATTCGCAGAAATTGTGGGTCATCGGCGTGATGAAACCGAGCCGGCCGCCGGTCTCGTTGACCCGCACGTAGCGGGCCGGTCCGCCGGTATTGAGGTCGATCTCGTCCAGCGTCCAGCGCTCGCGCAACCGGGCGCGCACCATCGACAGCGGCAGGTACTGGTCGACGCGCTGGTGCTCGCCCATGTCGCCCATCGGCATGACCTCGATGAAGGTGAGGTCGTAGCCGCGCTCGCCGCACCAGGCGACCAGGTCGTGGAACTCGTCGTCGTTGACGCCCTTGAGCGCCACCGCGTTGATCTTGATCTGGAGGCCCGCCCGTTCCGCCGCCGCAAGGCCGTCCAGCACCTGGTCGAGCTTGCCCCAGCGGGTGATGGCGGCGAACTTTTCCGGATCCAGCGTGTCCATCGAGACATTGATGCGGCGCACGCCGGCGGCGTAGAGCTGGTCGGAGAGCTTGGCGAGCTGGCTGCCGTTGGTGGTCACCGTCAGCTCGTCCAGGGCGCCGGTCTTCAGATGCTCGCCGAGCCGCTCGATCAGCCACATGATGTTGCGGCGCACCAGCGGCTCGCCGCCGGTCAGCCGCAGCTTGCGCACGCCGAGGCGCACGAAGGCGCCGCACAGCCGGTCCAGCTCCTCCAGCGAGAGCACGTCCGCCTTGGGCAGGAAGGTCATGTCCTCGGCCATGCAGTAGACGCAGCGGAAGTCGCAGCGGTCGGTGACCGACACGCGCAGATAGGTGATCTCTCGCCCGAAGGGATCTCTCATTACCCTGCCTCTCCTGCACCGACGGCGCATTCTAGAACATGCCCGCCATACAATCTACCCGCTGAGATATCTGGTATTCGGCGGCTCTGCGTCAATATCGGGTGAACCCGCAGGCGCCGTGCCCGCCTGCCGGCGGCCTTGCCGGAACCGGCGGGCGCACGCATATTGCTCCCCATGAGCGATTACATTCTCAAGCCCGACCCGGAGGACAAGCGCCTGACGCAGGCGGTGAGCGGCGTCGACCAGGACGGCAATCCGATCGAGACCCGCGTCGTCGTCGAGCGGCCGCTGACCCTGTTCCTCAACGGCCAGGAGATCGTCACCATGATGACGATCGGCGACCACCCCGAGTATCTGGCGGTCGGCTACCTGATCAACCAGAACATGCTGCGGCCCGACGACGAGATCACCGCCGTCGAGTACGAGGACGACATCGAAACCGTGGTTGTGCGCACGAAGAAGCGCACCAATTTCGAGGAGAAGCTGCGCAAGAAGACGCTGACCTCCGGCTGCGCCCAGGGCACGGTGTTCGGCGACCTGATGGAGCGCTTCGACGAGGTGCGGCTGCCCGGCGATGCCATCCTCAAGACGTCGTGGCTTTATGCCCTGACCAAGAAGATCAACACCTCGCCCAGCCTCTACCTGGCTGCCGGCGCGATCCATGGCTGCGTGCTGTGCGAGGAGGACCGGCCACTGATCTACATGGAGGATGTCGGGCGCCACAACGCGATCGACAAGATCGCCGGTTTCATGGCGATGAACGGGATCGGCAAGGACGGGAAGATCTTCTATACCACCGGGCGGCTGACGTCGGAGATGGTGATCAAGACCGTGCAGATGGGGATTCCGATCCTCATTTCGCGCTCAGGCTTCACCGCTTGGGGTGTTGAGCTGGCGCGCAAGGCCAATCTGACGTTGATCGGGCGGGCCAAGGGCAAGCGGTTCATTGCCCTGTCAGGCGAGAGCCGGATCGTCTACGACGCCGATCCGGCGACGGTGCGCCGCGACTCCGCATCCAAGGCCGAGCGGGCGGCGACCTAGGACGCTGTTGGCGCAGCTATGATCGCGCCCCCTGCGCTTAACCATGGATTTTCATAAATTGTTGATCAAATGGTGGTCCAATGGTCGGCAATGTTCCATTGCCGGAGACATAACCTGCGATGATTGGACGTGGATTACACATGCTCGGACTGAGGGGCACCAAGCGTTACATGGTCAGCGACGGGTCCGGCAGCGGCCTGCCGCCGCTGCCGATCGTCGACGACACGACCGCAATGATGCGGGATCTCGAAAAAGAGCTGGGACGGGTGTCCCGTGTCGGGGAGTCCTACTGCGTTATCCTTGTTCGCCTCGATAACCTCAAGGGCAACGAATTGGCACCGCAGATCGTGAACGGTGTCGGCAAACGGTTCGCGGTCGGCCTGCGGCCGTATGACTCGATCTATCGCTTCGGGCCGGACATGTTCCTGATCGGTGTCTCGCACCTCAAGCAGGAGGACGCGACCACCGTCATGGACCGACTGCGCAAGGTCGTCTCGAGCCGCCTGCTTACGATGGAGGACGGCAGCGTCGTGCCGGCGACGGCCTCGCTGGGCGCGATCATGCTTGACGGCACGACCTCGGTGGAGGAGAACCTGGCCCGCGCGGGGCGGGCGCTTCATGCCGCCGTGCAGAACGGCGGCGATGCGATCCGTCTCTGGTCGCCCGATCTCGACGCTGCATGATCGCTTGAGCGGGCCGGACCCGTAACGCCCGGTACCAGGGAGTACGGCATGACAGGCAACGGCGGAGCGTCTGTCGACAAAGCGGGATCGCGCGATATTTCGGTATCCGTCGCGCAGGCCCTTGCCGAACATGAACGCTTGCTCGAAAGCCTGCGCCGCGCCCTCATCTGCGGCCTCAAGCCGGAGTCCCCGATCGCCGACGAGGACGCCCACCGGCGCTGTCGGTTCGGCCAGTGGCTGGAGCGGCACAGCCAGTCGGGCATCCTCGAGGGCAACCTGTTCGTCGAGATCGGCCGGGCCCACAGGGAGGTGCACGAGGCTGCGCGCTATCTCGCGGGGAAGGCGGCAGGCGAACGGATACCGTTGGACGAATACGATGCCCTGATCAGCGCATTCGACGGGTTCAGGAATGTCGCCGCACGGATCCAGGAAGTCCACGGCCGGCCGGAGGACATTCTGGTGGCCGAGGACGAGGCCGTCGCGGAACTTCAGGGGAGGATGACCATGCTTGCCGAGCTCGAACGCGAATCGGAGCGGGCGGCGCGCACCAACCTGCCGATGTGCCTCGTGATGGTGCGTCCCAACGAACTCGCCGAAATCGAGGAAAAATTCGGCAATCTCGGCATCGATCGCCTGGTGGCTGGTCTGGCGGCCCGGCTGTATGCGAATTTGCGCCCCTACGATGCGGTCTATCGCTATGGGCGGTCCGAATTCCTGATCTGCCTGCCGGGGACCGATACGGGCCAGGCGAGCGCGGTGACGAAACGTCTTTGCGAGGCCGTGGACAAGAGTCCGTTTGCACTGTCCGGGACGGTGGAAACGGCGGTGTCCGCGAGGTTCGGCATTGCCTCGTCCGATCCTCGCGCGTCGGTGCAGGAAATCCTCGACCGGGCGTCGCGAGCCGCAAACATGGCCGGGACGGGCGCCGGCGAGCGCATTGTCGTGTGGTCTGCCGAGCTCGAGCACTAGGCATCTGACCCACGAACGCCCGCAGCACGTTTTTTTGGACGTGAAAACCTATCCTTTACCAATTGCCGGCCAATATGCCCCGCGATTTTGGCGTGCAGCGCGCTGCCGAGTGTGGTCGTCGCCGGTCTGTGCGCCCGGGTCGGAGACGCATGCGACGTGAACGAGGAGGGCTGGTTCATGGGCTTGTTCGGCAACCCGAAATCTTCTAATGCCGCAAACACATCCACCGAATTCGACTTCGGTGAACGCAAGGAAATGGCCGGCCCGCTGCCGGTGGTCGACAACCTGATGGAGACCGCCCAGTGGCTGGAAAACGCGCGCCAGAAGGTGTCGACGAGCAAGTCGACCTGCTGTCTCGTTGTCTGTGCCCCCAACCCGATCGAGGGCGCCGCAATGGAGCTGACCGTGGGCGAGATCGCAAACCGATTCGCGCACAGCCTGCGTTCGTACGATGCGATCTTCCGGCACGGCCGGGAGAAGCTCCTGGTCGCGCTGCCCCATGTCAAGCCGTCGGATGCGACCGCGGTCCTGCAGCGGCTTAACGGGATCATCGCCCGCCTGCCGTTCAAGATGCCCGACAACGGGCTGGATATTTCCGTTACGGTCTCGCTCGGCGGTGTCATGATGGATTCCAGCCCGGTGCAGGAAATGATCAACCGCGCCGATAAGGCCATGGAGGCCGCCCGGATCAGCGGCAACCACACCTGCATGTGGACGCCCGACCTGCACTAGAATCCCCGTGATCGCGGCGGGACAGGCCGTCGCGCCCAAATCGATCAGAGGGTCCGGTCCGTTCCCGACTGGACCCGCAGCTCGCCACGCGGTATTGCCATACGGTCCCCCACCGACCGGCGTGGTCGGCGGGAGACGGACCCGGGCAGGACGGACTGCCCGGTCGCGGAGGAGCGATCTGGTCGGAGCGATGTCGGGATCATGAACGGGGCCGTTGTCGGTGTGCTGCTCGCCGGCGGCCTGTCGCGCCGTATGGGCGGCGGCGACAAGATGCTGCGCCGGATCGGCGGCGAGACCATCCTGGCCCGGGTCATCGCCCGGATGACACCGCAGACCAGCCGCCTGATCCTGAATGCGAACGGTGACCCCGACCGCTTCGCCGAATTTGGCCTGCCGGTCGTGGCCGATTCCGTAGCCGGCCACGCCGGCCCCCTGGCAGGCGTCCTGACCGGCATGGAGTGGGCGGCGGCGAACGCCACGAACTGTCCCTGGGTGCTGACGGTGCCCACCGATGCGCCGTTCCTTCCGGAAGATCTTGCCGCACGGATGCTGGCAGCGGTCGAATCGGCCGGTGCCGAAATGGCGTGCGCGGCCTCTGGCGGGCGCGCCCACCCGGTTTGCGGACTGTGGCCGGCCCGCCTTGCTGCCGAGTTGCGCCAGGCGATGACGGAGGCGGACATCCGCAAGGTCGACGTGTGGACCGCGCGCTACCGGCTGATCGCCGTGAACTGGCCGACGGATCCCATCGACCCGTTCTTCAACGCCAACAGGCCGGATGATATTGCCGAAGCAGAGCGCCTGTTGAGCCGCGACGACCGCTGACCGTCACCCGGCATCTGCCCGGCCGGCATAGCGGGCCGCGTCATCGGGCCGGTCGAAGATAAGGCGACCGTTCTCGATGCGGTACCGTCCCTCGGCGTCCAGCAGCACTTCCAGGGAGCGTCGCATCGCGCGCAGGGCCTCGCGCTCCTGCCTCACCGCTGCGGCCGTCGCCGCGACGAACGATTCGCGCGTGGCGCGAAGGTCATCTGCGTAGGCCGCCCGCGTTTCCGCGTCGACATCCAGCAGGTTTACGGTCAGCAGGAGATCGGAAATGTCCGGTCGCGCCGCCTCAACTCGCTGGAGACGCACTTGCAGGTCGTCGATCTGGAAGATCGAACGCCACAAATCGCTCCGAGTCGTCAGGCGGGCGGCGTCGAGAAACGTGCCTTCCGCCGTATAATCCTCATAATACGAGCGATAGCGTGACATCGCGTCATCGGAACGAAGATACAACTCCCAATAGACGTCCCTCATGACCACATATGCCTCGACATAAGGGTCGGCGAGCTCTGCCCGCGTCAAGGTCTCGACGTTGCGCGACCCGGACTCGAGCTGATGCAGCGTGCGGTTTGCAGGGGCCCGGGCCCGGTCCACCCACCAAGCCGAACCGGTTTCGTGGACGAGAAGGCTGACGGCGCCGACTCCGAGAACCAGTACGCGGGAAACGGAGCGCCGGTGACTGAGCACTGCCCACAGCGAAAGTCCGACCAGTGCGACGCTGATACCACGAAGCGCGGCGCGCTCGGCCCAGTGGCCGAAGCCGTGGAGCGAATCCGTCACCACCCACGCGCTGACGGTGGCAAGGCCGGCCGCACTTATGGCAAGCAAGACGATCCCGACGCGCCGTTGCAGCGGAATCGTCATCGACGTCCAGGCATCGAACACTAGGTCATGCAGCCAATTCGATCGGTCCGACGCGGCGCCCGCCGGCCTTCTGCCGGATGTCGATTTCGACGCCGGCGGCTTTGCCCGCGCGGCCGCGACGGGTGGCGCGGCGGATTTGTGGCGCCGTGCCGGCTTGGTGGCGGTCGCCTTGCCCGTGCCCTTGCGCTTCGACTTGCGGGTCCCGGCCACGGATCGGATCCGCCTATTCGGCTGCAGCCGGCTCCCTGGCCGGATCCACGCGCGCCGCGCAGAACTTGAACTCGGGAATCTTGCCGAACGGATCCAGCTGCGGATTGGTCAGGAAGTTGGCCGCGGCCTCGGCGAAGCAGAACGGGATGAAGACCATTCCGGGCGGCACGTCGCCGCTCTGGCGCGTCTTCATCCGCACCGTGCCGCGGCGTGTCGCGACGGTCACGAAATCGCCGGGCTGCAGGCCGAGCCGTGCGAGGTCTGTCGGCGACAGACAGGCGACTGCCTCGGGCTCAAGATCGTCGAGCACCGTCGCTCGCCGCGTCATGGCGCCGGTGTGCCAATGTTCGAGCATGCGTCCGGTCGTCAGCACCATCGGGAAGGCATCGTCCGGCATCTCGTCCGGGTCGACGAGCTGCGTCGGCACGATGCGTCCGCGCCCGCTTTCCGTCGGGAAGCCGCTGGCGAACAGCACTTCGCTGCCCGGCTTATCGGGCGCTTCGCACGGATAGGTCACCGAGTCCTCGCGCTCAAGTCGCTCCCAGGTGATGTTGTCCAGCGATGGCATGACCTGCGCCATTTCCGCGAACACGTCGCTCACCGAGCGGTACGACCAGTCGAGGCCGATCCGGCGCGCGATTTCCTGGATCAGTTCCCAGTCCTGGCGCGCCTCGCCTGGCGGGTCGATCACCTGGCGGCCGAGCTGCACCTGCCGGTTGGTGTTGGTGAAGGTACCGGTCTTTTCCGCATGGGCCGAGGCCGGAAGCACGACGTCGGCATGGAACGCGGTTTCGGTAAGGAAGATGTCCTGGACGACGAGGCATTCGAGCGTGGCCAGGGCCTCGCGCGCGTGCGCCTGGTCCGGGTCCGACATCGCCGGGTTTTCACCGAGAATGTACATGCCCTTTATGCTGCCGGCATGGATGGCGTTGACGATCTCGACGACCGTCAGGCCACGTTTGGGGTCGAGTCCCATGTTCCAGAACGACTCGAATCGCTCCCTGATTGCGGTGTCCTCCACCGACTGGTAGTCCGGGTAGACCATCGGGATGAGCCCGGCGTCCGACGCGCCGTGCATGATCTCGACGACGGTGAGGCCGGGGTTGGGATCGAGCGGCACGCCCCACGCCGCCTCGAACTTCTTCTGCACCGCGGGGTCGTCCACCGCCTGATAGTCGGGGTAGACCATCGGGATGAGCCCGGCGTCCGATGCGCCCTGCACGTTGTTCTGGCCGCGCAACGGGTGCAGGCCGGTGCCGGGCCGGCCCACCTGGCCGGTAATCAGCGACAGGGCGATCAGCGAGCGCACGTTGTCGGTGCCATGGACGTGCTGTGAGACGCCCATGCCCCAAAAGATGATCGAAGCCCGCGAGGTCGCGTAGATGCGGGCCACCGTGCGGATCGTCTCGGCGTCGATACCGCAGATATCGGCCATCTTCTCAGGTGTGAAGCTGGCAATACCGCTCTTGAGCGCCTCGAATCCTTCGGTGTGTGCCTCGACATACTGCCGGTCGTACAGCTTTTCTTCGACAATCACGTTCAGCATCGCATTGATCAACGCGACGTCGCGGCCGGGCTTGAACTGAAGATTGTAGGTGGCGTGACGCGACAGTTCCTGGCGCCGCGGATCCATGACGATCAACGTCTTTCCCAGTTTGGCCGCCTGTTTGAGGTAGGTCGCGGCGACCGGGTGGTTGTCCGTAGGCCGTGCCCCGATGACGACGATGCAATCGGCATCCGCGGCCGCGGTGAACGGCGCAGTCACTGCGCCGGAGCCGATGCCCTCCATCAGTGCCGCCACGGACGAGGCATGGCACAGCCGCGTGCAGTGGTCGACATTGTTTGTCCCGAACCCCGTGCGGATCAGTTTCTGGAACAGGTACGCTTCCTCGTTCGAGCCCTTGGCCGATCCGAACCCCGCCAGCGCACCGCCGCCGTCGCGATCCAGTATCGTCTTGAGGCCCGCAGCGGCGCGATCCAGAGCCTCTTCCCAGCTGGCCTCGCGGAAATGCGTCCACGGATTCGCCGGATCGATCTCGTCGTCCCACTGTTTGGGCGCATCGTCACGCCGGATCATGGGCTTGGTCAGCCGGTGCGGATGGTCGACGTAGTCGAAGCCGAACCGTCCCTTGACGCACAGGCGGTTCTCGTTGGCCGGCCCGTCCCGGCCGTCGACCTGCACGATGCGCCCGTCCTTCACATGGACCCTGGTCTGGCATCCGACGCCGCAGAACGGGCACACCGAATCGACGCTGCGATCGGCAAACACGGTGCGCACGCCGGCCTCGTCGACAAGCGACGCCTCCATCAGGGCGCCGGTCGGACAGGCCTGCACGCATTCGCCGCAGGCGACGCAGGTCGACTCGCCCATCGGGTCGTCGAAATCGAACACCACCTTGGTGCCGTGCCCGCGGTAGGCCATGCCGATCACGTCGTTGACCTGCACCTCGCGGCAGGCCCGCACGCACAGGCCGCACTGGATGCAGGCGTCCAGATTGACGCGCATAGCCGGGTGGCTGTCATCCTGGGGCGGCCCGGCGCGGCAGGGAAAACGGCTCGACGACAGGCCGACGGCGTCGGCCCAGCGCCAGAACTTGGATTCCGGATCGTGCGCGACGTCGCGCTTCGGCTGGTCGGCGATCAGCAGCTCGAACACCATTTTGCGCGCTGACCTGGCCCGTTCCGACGCGGTCTTGACCTTCATGCCCTCGGTCGGTTTTCGGATGCACGATGCGGCCAGGACACGCTCGCCCTCGATTTCCACCATGCAGGCGCGGCAATTGCCGTCCGGGCGGTAGCCCGGCTCGGCGGAGTGGCACAGATGCGGGATCTCCACTCCCGAGCGCGTTGCGGCCTGCCAAATCGTCTCGTCGCGGGCTGCCTCGACGCTGCGCCCATCCAACTGAAATCGAACCTTCTTTGCCATCGTAATCGCTCTTGCCCTCTATACCCGCGGTGCCGCACGGCACATCCGTCCGCCGCGGCCGGGGCATATTACACAAAAACCGCGGCCCCGTGACAACATAGACCATTGTCCGGCGGGGCAGCGTCGGCAACCCCCGTTAACTACACCTTAACCTATGCATATTGGGCAATGCTGCAATGCACAAAAACCGGTTTCGGCAAGGCTGAAAAAGCTGGATACTTTGTCCTATACAAGTATCGAAGCATTTTTCTGTTCAGATGGATTATGGCCATGAACTTACAGATTTTCGAGAGCCTTTCCCGCATTGGTGCCGCCATCCATGAAAGCCGTCAGCGTGCCCGCACGCGGGCGGAACTGTCGCGTCTGACCGATCGCCAGCTTGCCGATATCGGTATCAGCCGCAGCGACATTCCCGCCGTCGCAGCGCGCGGGCGCCGTTACTGAATCTGCGAGTCAGCTGACCCTTCAGGTACCCTGGCCGGCGGCCTACCGCCGGGCGCAGGCGTCGTCTATCTTCTGCAGCAGCCGATTGAAGTCGATCGGCTTGGTATCGAAATCATCGCAGCCGGCCGCCAGCGCCTTCTCCTTGTCGGTGCTCATCGCGTGTGCGGTCAGCGCAATGATGGGTATCGCGCTGGTCGTCGCGTCCGCTTTCAGGCGCCGTGATGCTTCCCAGCCGTCGACAATGGGCAGGCTCAGGTCCATGATGATCAGGTCCGGCGTTTCGCTGCGGGCGACCGACATTCCCTCGACCCCGTCCTGTGCCACCAGGACGGAATAGCCTTTGCGCGACAGCCGACGGTACAACATGTCGCGGTTCATTTCATTGTCTTCGACGATCAGGATCGTAGGCATCGCGTCATTCTCCGGCCAACTCGGCTCGTTCGGCGGTGCGTGGCTCGATGGAACTGATCACCACGCGTACCATTTCACTCCACCCGCTCATCTCTTTGTCGATAACGGCATCCGCCAGACGGTACAGCTCGCGGCGTTCGGAATCCGAGAGCCGCTTGGCTGTGACCACGATGATCGGCACGGCCGCCGTCGATTCGTTCGACTTGAAGGCGCGTAGGAACGTCTTCCCTTCCTTTTCCGGGCTCGTCAGATCGAGAACTATGATGTCGGCGGTGTGGTTCTGGATCCACTCCAAGCCCTCGTCGCCGCTCGCTGCGCTGGCCACCGTCCAGCCCGCAGTCGAAAGTGCGCGGCCAAGGGAATTGCGCGACACCGGATCCTGATCGACGACCAGGACCGTCTGCCCATCACCACGCGGCAGCTGGTCCGCAAGCGTGCGAAACAGGCGGGTCCAGTCGATCGGCCGTACCATGAAGTCAACGGCACCGAATGCATGGCCGCGGTCCGACTCGTCGATCGTCGAGGACACGATGACCGGAACGCTCTGCAGAACCGGATCCTTCTTGAGCCTCTTCAGCACGGTCCACCCGTCCATGTCGCCGAGGGCGATATCGAGCAGGATGGCGAACGGCTGGACATCCCGCGCCAGGCGCAGTGCTTCGCCACCGCGACTCGCCGTCACCGCGCGGAATCCCCAGCGCGTCAGATGCCATGCCGTCAGCTCGAGGAAATCGATATCGCCGTCGATCACGAGAACGACCCGCCCGGTATCGGCCATCTGGCTCGGCGCCATAGCGCGCGACATTCCCGTGGCCGCTTCGGCGGAATCGCTGATCAGGGGCATGCGGTCGGGCAGGCGCACGATGAACGTCGACCCTTCGCCAAGCGCACTCGTCACCGAGATATCGCCACCGAGCATGCGCGCCATGCGCCGGCTGATCGCCAACCCAAGACCGGTGCCGCCATATTCGCGGGTGGTCGATGAATCCGCCTGGAGAAACTCGCCGAACACCTTATCGATCTGCTCTTGGGTCATGCCGATACCGGTATCGGTGGTGATGAATTCGATCCAGGTTCCGTCCGGCTCCTTGACCGGGCGCACCGCAAACCGGATCTGCCCTTCGTGTGTGAACTTCGCCGCGTTCGTCAGAATATTGAACAGGATCTGGCGGACCTTAAGCTGGTCCGAATACATCGGCTGCAGGTCCGGCGCGACGTCGACCGTCAGGCGATTGCTGCGATCCTCGACAATGTGCTGGATCGTGGCCACGACGTCGTCGACGACGCTCGAGACAACAAAGTTCTCCGGTGTCACCTCCATCTTGCCGGCCTCGATCTTCGAGAGGTCGAGCACATCGTTGATCAGTCCGAGCAGATGTTGGCCGGCACCATTGATCCGGCGCAAATCGCCCACGAGGTCGGAACGCCCTGCCTCACTGGCCTCCTCCAGGAGCATCTCGCTGTAACCGATGATGGCGTTGAGCGGCGTCCGGAGCTCATGGCTCATATTGGCAAGGAACTGGGACTTCGCCCGATTGGCCCGCTCGGCTTCGCGCATCGCGGTAATGAGCGCATTCTGCGTCGTTTTGAGGCGTGTGATGTCGCGAAACAACCAGACACTGGAAACCTCGTCGCCGGGCTGTCCCGGCAGCTCTGCGCTCGAAACCAGCACCGGAAGCCAGCCGCCGCTTCGCGTCCTGGCCGTGCCCTCGCGCGGCCGGCCGGCCGTTGCCGGCGAATGGCCCTGCATTGGCGCGAGCAGAAAGGCCGACACCGGCTGGCCCAGAAGTTCGCGCTCGGTATAGCCGAGGAGCCGGCAACACGCCGCATTGACCGTGCGGATCGAACCGTCGGGGCCGACCACCAGCAGGCCGTCGAGCATGCTGTGCAGGATATTGTCGACATACGTCTTGCTGAACGTGGTCTGGCGCAGGTCCCGGGCCATGGAGACAAACGACTCGACCAGATCGCGGATTTCCGCCCCGGCTCCGATATCGCTCGGCATCTCGTAATTGCCCTGGCCGATCTGCCGGGCCAGTTGCGACAACAGGCGGATCGGACGACTCAGGCGGTTTGCGACCACGATGGCGAGCACGATGCCGATCCCGCCAAAGGTCACCGTTATACCCAGCGACGTCCACAGGCTCCGGTTCTGGCTATCGCCGACCAGCTGGTTCTGTTCGTCGCGCAGCAGGGCGATCTGCTCGGTGATCGGTTTCAGCGTCATGTTGACCATCACGTGGCCGACGATGTCCTCCGCGAGGACAATCGGGACGCTGGCGGTGATGCTGTCGGCCAGGAACGCAGTGACGATGGCGTGGTCCGCGAAGTGCTCCGGCCTGGCGAAATGCTCCTCGACCTGGCCCGCGGTCATGCCCGGAATCGTGCCGACCTGATACAGCGGACCCTGCGTATCGAAAACGATGATGGCGCTGACATCGGGGGCGTTGGACAGATCGTCGACGAGATGCTGGATATCGTCGACGTCGAGCAGGTAGACTTCGTCGCCGATGCTCGTGCCCAGCGCGCGGGCGAGGTCGGTGGCGCGCCGCTCGTACTGCCGAAGAAGGGCCTGTTCCATCGACTCGACCGTCGAATTGCGGAGCTCGAGGGAGGTGACCCCGAATCCGGTGAGCAGCGCGGCGGAAAGGCTCAGCACGGTGGCGAGCGTCAGGCCGAGGACGACGAGCGCATAGCGCGCCTTCAGGGTCAGCGACATCAGTTAGACTGCCTGCCGGCCCGAAGCCAGACCCTGCGAGCCGCCTCGAATCCCTTTGCGGCATCGCCTTCAAGCCTGTCGTACCGGGCGACGTTGAAATAGTCCTTCAGTGTTGCCCGCCCGTCGGGGGTCTTGTGCATCGTTTCCAGAATTTCCGTAATCCGTTCGCTCAGCGCCGCATCGAGGGACTCGCGCACGAGAAACAGCGAGCGAATGACCGGTTCCGTTTCGTGGATGATCCGCAGCGAGCTTTTCAGTCCGGGCGGCGCGGCCTCCGGATCGGCCCAGTCGAGGTTGCTGATTGCGCCGGCGTCCGCGAGGCCGCGGTTGACCCAGGCGACGACATTGATTTCGCCGTTCGCAAAACTGTAGCCCACCACCCCGGCCGGGACCGGGTTGCGCGGGTCGGGCAGCTGCCACAGCGTGAGTCCTGCATCCTCCAGCGCGACGCGTGGAATCAGATAACCCGATGTCGAGCCGGGATCCTCGAAGGCGAATTTGCGCCCGTCGAGGTCGGCGAGCGATCGCACGCCGCTGTTGCTACGGGCAATGATTACCGTGTGGTACTCTGCGACGCCCTTCTTCCACTCCCGGAGCAAAGGCGTGGCGGTGCCGTCATCCATGAAGTCGAGCGCCGTGAACGCCGTCTCGGACAGCAGGTCGACCTTGCCCTGGCGGAGCAGGCTACGCATGCGCTCCGCGGACTCGGCGATGACAACGTCGACGCCGGCAATCCCGTCCTTGGCGAGCTGGCTGGCCAGATAGCCGGCCATGGCCCGCAGCCGATCGAGATGCTTGTGCGGTTCGTCAGAGATCCGGCCGAGAACGAGACGTTGCCCCGGCTCCGCCGCAGAGTTCGGCGCAAGGGCGAGGCCGAGCAGCATGACGGTTGTCAGGCCGGCGAGGAGTCGAAATGCATTCCGCAACATGGTGCTGGCAATCTTGCCTGCAAATTATTGAGCCACGGTAAACGCCGTTCCCGTTTCGCCGAACGAACCACTCTGCCGTGCCTGTGCATGGCCCGGCATATTTCGGTCACGACCACGCGACGCGTCGCTGAGCCGCGTCAAAGGCAACGGCGGGGTCAACGGGGCACGTCATCCGGAAAATACCGCAGCACCGAGAGCAGCGGATTCGGGGCCGCCTGGCCCAGCCCGCAGATCGATGCGTCCATCATCGCCTGCGAGAGTTCCTCCAGCAGCGCGACATCCCATGGATCCGCACCCATCAGCCTGACCGCCTTTTCGGTGCCAACCCGGCACGGGGTGCACTGGCCGCACGACTCGTCCTCGAAGAAGCGCATCAGGTTACGCGCCGCGTCGATCACGCTGTCCTTGTCCGAGAGGACGATAACAGCGGCCGAGCCAATGAAACAGCCGTGCTCCTGCAACGTGTCGAAGTCGAGCGGCACGTTGTCGAGGCTTGCGGGCAGAATCCCCCCGGACGCGCCGCCCGGCAGATAAGCCTTCAGCGTATGACCGTCCGCCATCCCGCCACAGTATTCGTCGATCAGCTCGCGGATCGTGATTCCGGCGGGGGCGAGCTTGACACCTGGCGCCTTCACGCGACCGGACACCGAGAAGCTGCGCAGGCCGTGTCGCCCGTTGCGCCCCTGCGCGGTGAACCAGTCCGCTCCGCGCTCGACGATCTCGCGCACCCAGTACAGCGTCTCGACATTGTGGATGAGTGTGGGCCGGCCGAATAGTCCCACCTGGCTCGGGAACGGCGGTTTGTGCCGCGGCAGGCCGCGTTTGCCCTCGATACTCTCCAGCATTGCCGACTCTTCGCCGCAGATATAAGCGCCTGCGCCGCGTCGCAAGTGGACGCACCGCCCGGCAGCGAGGCCTGCCGACTGCAGGGCGGCGATCTCCTGCTGCAGGACGGCCCGGATATCCGGATACTCGTCGCGCAGATAGATGAAGATGTCATCGGCTTCGGTGGCCCACGCACCGATCAGCATGCCCTCCAGAAAGCGGTGCGGGTCACGAGCCAGGTAGTAATGATCCTTGAACGTGCCGGGCTCGCCCTCATCGGCGTTGACGGCCAGCAGCCGCGGGCCGGCCTCGGCGCGCACGAATCGCCATTTCCTGCCCGCCGGAAATCCCGCGCCGCCGAGCCCGCGCAGTCCCGATTTCTCGAGAATGTCGATGACGTCATCGACGGTCCGGGTGCCCGCTTCGCATGCCCGCAGCAGCGCATAACCCCCATCCGCCACATAGGCGCCGAAATCGATATGGTTCGGCGGGACCGGCTCCGTGTGCCCGGCACCGGCCGCCTCGCGGACGTCTGCGGCAATGGCCGGCGCAACGTGATGCTGTCCGACCGCGACCACAGGTGCCTTGTCGCACCGTCCCATACAGGGTGCGTGGACAACGCGGAAATCGGCGTTTGTCGTAGCCGACAGCGACGCGTAAAGCTCCTCGGCACCGGCCAGCGCGCAGCTCAGGCTGTCGCAGACGCGCACCGTGACCGGAGCCGGCGCTTCCTCGTCATCGTCGACAATGTCGAAATGCGCATAAAAACTTGCCACTTCAAACACTTCAGACATGCCGAGCCGCATGATCTGCGCCAATGCAACGAGATGTCGGACGTGCAGACAACCGAACGAATCCTGCAGGGCATGCAGCAGTTCGATCAGCTGGTCCCGATCGCGCGATCTGCCTGAGAGCGCGCGCTCTGTCTCGGCCAGTGCATCAGGATCGGCTTGTCGTCCCTTCGGGTAAGGCAGCGCCTGCCGCCGGCCTGCGCCGGGGTGTCCGAACCGGCGCACCGTCCTGCCTTTTTTCTTCATCCGAACCGATCCTCCCAGTGTTCCGCTCTGGCCTACGCCACGATACGATTGTTAATTGCCGCGGCGCGGACCTCCGGTCTGCCCGCCCGCCTTATCTTCGGCGGGTTCGGCGGCAACCAGGGTTACTCTCGCAAGTACGATAGTCCGCTTTCCCGCATGCTGGAAATTCACTGTGGCGCGGCCGCCAACCACGGATTGGACCTGCCCGATCCCCCAATCCGGCTGATCCGGATGCCTGACGAAATTTCCGGGAACGAGAACTTGGGTCATCGGGGCAGTTCGGTTAAGGTTGGCCTAGCGTGCGACATCGCACGCCAAACGTGTCTGCGCGACGTCGCAAAACTGGGAGAACCTACCTTCAATGCCGGACCTTGTCGATATGCGTGTCGTTGGCCTGCTGTGCTCGCATCTTTGCCATGAACTGGTCAATCCACTGGGCGCGGTGAACAACGGCATCGAACTGCTGCTCGATGTCGGCGATGACATGCGCGACGACGCGCTGTCACTGATCGAAAGCAGTGCCCAGAGGACGACACGGCGCGTCGAATTCTACCGTATGGCATACGGTTTGGCTGGCACGTCGGCGGTCGACGACGTGGCAAAGGCCCGCGCGCTGGCCGATGGTCTGCTCATGGAGGGCCGGTTGTCGCTCGAGTGGCCGGACGCCGACCGTAACCCGACATTGCCGCAAGGTTTGGGACGCTTGCTCCTGAACCTCGCCGCCGCTGCGGCGGATGCCCTGCCGCGTGGCGGCGTACTGCGCATGGAGGTCGACGACTCCGGCGGCACCGTGCATCTTGGCGCAGTTGCCCGGGGTGACCGCGCCCGGCTCGAGGAGTCGACACGGGACGTTCTTACCGGCGATGTCTCGATCGAGCAGCTGACCCCCCAGAACATCCAGAGCTATTTTACGGCCAAACTGGCCGAAAGCCTCGGCGCCCGCATCGAGGTCTCGGAGCACGGTGAATCGGAGATTCGTTTCGACGTCCGCACACGCTGACGGAGTTGCCCTGAGACGCTGAAACTGGCGGTTTTGCGCACTACTCTTTACGGCTTCTTAAACATTGCATGAAAAGCTTTCGGCGTACCGGCATGCCACTCCCGTAGCTGGCATGCCGTGTCGGTTGCGGGGGCCCCGGCGAGAGCCGCGTAAACGGGTGCAGGCTATGGACGACTTGTTGAACGAATTTCTGACCGAGACGGCCGAGAACATGGACGTTCTCGACGTCGAGTTGGTCAAGCTTGAACAAAATCCCAACGACCCAGAGCTTCTGGGCAACATCTTCCGGCTGGTTCACACGGTCAAGGGGACTTGCGGTTTTCTCGGATTGCCGCGACTTGAAAGCGTCGCGCATGCGGCAGAGAGCCTGTTCGCTCGCTTCCGCGACGGGGAGCTCGAAGTCACACCGAAGGCCGTGTCGCTGGTGCTGGAATCGCTGGACAGGATCAAGGCCCTGCTCAGGGAGCTGGAGAAGACGGGCAGCGAACCCGAAGGAGATGACGGCGACCTGATCTCGCGGCTCGAATCCTTCGCCGAGGACGCCGTCATGGAAGCCATGATGGGCAACGAGGATGTCGCGGAGCTCGCCCAGGATTCGCCGGAACTCCAGGCCGCGTTCGACGCGGCGCAGTACAAGGCGGCATCGTCCGGTACCTACGAGACAACCGACGAGCTTGCAGAAGAGGGCGACGATGCGGAAGACGTAATCGACGCGCCCCAGGTTCCGTCCACCTTGCAACAGACCGTGCTGGCCGAAGACGGCAACGCCGCGGCGGCTGATGGCACCGCTTCGGGCGGCGTCGCGAATCAGACCATTCGTGTCAGCGTCGACCTGCTCGAGAGCCTCATGACCATGGTTTCCGAGCTGGTTCTGACGCGCAATCAACTCCTGCAGATCCTCCGGGCACGCGAGGACAGCGAGTTCTCCAGTCCGTTGCAGCGGCTCAGTCACGTCACGACCGAGCTGCAGGAGAGCGTCATGAAGACGCGCATGCAGCCGATCGGTAACGCATGGGCGAAACTGCCTCGCATCGTCCGCGACCTGTCGCTGGAACTGTCGAAGAAGGTCAACCTGCAGATGATCGGTGCGGAGACCGAACTGGACCGGCAGGTCCTGGAGCTGATCCGCGATCCGCTGACCCATATGGTCCGCAACTCATGCGACCACGGCATCGAGCTGCCGGCCGAGCGGCGCACCGCCGGGAAGCCGGAAACCGGCACGATCACGCTGAACGCGTTCCATGAGGGCGGCCACATCATCATCGACATCAGCGACGACGGCAAGGGGCTGTCCGTCGACAAGATCAAGACCAAGGCAATGGCGTTGGGGATCGCCACCGAGAACGAACTTGAAGTGATGTCCGATGAGGCCATCCAGCAGTTCATCATGCGCCCGGGGTTTTCGACCGCAACGAATGTCACGGCGGTTTCGGGTCGCGGCGTCGGCATGGACGTCGTGCGGACCAATATCGAAAAGATCGGCGGCACCATCGAGCTCAAGTCGGTGCAGGGGCGCGGCACGACCTTCGTGATCAAGATTCCGTTGACCCTGGCCATCGTGTCGGCGCTGATTGTCGAGGCTGGCGGAGAGCGCTTTGCGGTGCCGCAGATCAGCGTCGTCGAGCTGGTGAGGACCGGTCGCGGCAGTGAACACAGGATCGAGGACATCCACAACACCCCGGTCCTGCGACTGCGAAATCGCCTGTTGCCGCTGACCTCGCTGCGCGCGCAGCTGAAACTCGGTGCCGACGATATCGGGGACACGGACGACCGCTTCATCATCGTAACGAAGGTCGGGAACTTCTCGTTCGGGATCATCGTGGACAAGGTCTTCGACACCGAGGAAATCGTCGTCAAGCCCGTGTCGTCGTTGCTGCGTAACATCACCCTGTTTTCAGGCAACACGATCCTCGGTGACGGCAGCGTCATCATGATCCTCGATCCCAACGGCATCGCCTCGGATATCGGTGAGATCACCGTGACCGAAACGGCGACGGCCGAATTGACCGCGGCCTCGGACGGCGAGGCCGACGATCGCGTCCCGATGCTGTTGTTCCACGCAGGCGATGATACGCCGATGGCGGTGCCGCTCGCCCTGGTGGCGCGGCTGGAGGAGATCGACCTCGACGACGTCGAGATCTCGAACGGCCAGCTCGTGGTGCAATATCGCGGCGGGCTGATGCCGCTGCTGCCTCTGCGGGCCGATGGCGAGATCGCCAGGACCGGCCGACAGTCCGCCATCGTGTTCGCCGACCGTGACCGTTCGATGGGTCTTCTGGTCGACGAGATCGTCGATATCGTGGAGGACCGGCTGTCGATCGAATTGACGACCGAGCGTCCGGGTATGCTGGGCAGCGCGATCATCGACGGCGACGCCACGGATATCGTCGATACGAGCTACTACCTGACCCAGGCCTATGGCGACTGGTTCGTGCCGCACGGCGGCGATACGACAACGGTCGAACAGAGCCGCCGAAAACGCCGCGTGCTGCTGATCGACGACAGTGCGTTCTTCCGCAACCTCCTGTCACCGCTGCTGTCGGTCGCCGGATATGTGGTGACGACGGTGGAAACGGCCGACCGTGCCATGGAGCTGTACGAGGACGGCCGGGATTTCGACGTCATTCTCAGCGATATCGAGTTGCCGGGCATGAATGGATTCGAATTCGCCCAGGCAGTCCGCTCGAGTGAGCGGTGGGGCGACGTGCCGTTGATCGCGTTGTCGGCCTACACGTCAATCGACCATCTGCAGCGCGGTCATGACGTCGGATTTGACGACTATGTCGGCAAGTTCGACCGCGACACCCTGCTGCGCACCCTTGAAACGACGCTCTATCCGGAGCTTGCCGAGATCGAGGAGGGCTGATCCGGTGCCGGGTACCGTTGTTTGGCAGGTGGCAGATGGCGCTTCGCGTCGGTCAATGAAGCGACAGATCGCGGCGCCGGAGGATGGATCGAAAGAGAGAGATCGTGAAACGTGGGATGAAGATCGGTTTTGGGCCAGGCGCACAAGTGCGGCGCCGCTACACTGAGCGGAGTTGGAAATGAAATCCTGCCTCGTGGTGGACGACTCGCGGGTCATCCGTATGGTCGCCCGTAAGATTCTGGAAGAACTGGAGTTCGAAGTCATCGAAGCCGAGGATGGCCAGGTTGCAATCGATCGGTGCAACCAGACCATGCCGGATGCGGTGCTCCTCGACTGGCATATGCCGGTCATGGATGGCATCGAGTTCCTGAATGCCCTGCGTCAGCTGCCGGGCGGCGACAAGCCGCAGGTCGTGTTCTGCACCACCAAGAACGACCTTTCCCACATTCAGGAAGCGATCAGCGCTGGTGCGAACGAATACATCATGAAGCCGTTCGACAGCGAAATCATTCAGAGCAAGTTCTCGCAGGTGGGCCTCCTTTGATGCCGGTCGAGCCGGCTACAAACGCACCCCTCAGGGTGATGGTCGTTGACGACTCTTCCGTCGTCCGCGGCCTGTTGACCAGACTTCTGGAACAGCAGCCGGACATTGAGGTCGTATCATCTGTCAGTGACGGGCAGATGGCGGTCAACGCGCTTCGCCGTCAGCCGGTCGACGTTATCATCCTCGACATCGAAATGCCGCGCATGGATGGCCTTACCGCCCTCCCGATGCTGCTGGAGGCCCGGCCCGATGTGCAGGTCATCGTGGCCTCCACCCTGACCGAGAAGAACGCCGAAATCTCCCTGCAGGCACTTGAACGCGGTGCCGCCGACTATCTGACGAAGCCGTCGAGCACCCACGGCGGGTCCATGGACACGTTCAATCGGCAGCTGGTCGAGAAGGTCATCGCGCTGGGCTATGCATCGCGCGGCCACCCGAGACCGGCGCTACCCGCAGTGCCGCCGCGCCGTATCACGCCAAGCCCAGAATACAAGCCGTCGGCCCGCCCGTCCGGGCGGCAGTACCGGCCCTCGGTGCGACCGGTCCGCCCAAAGATCAGGGTCGTCGAACGCAAGGTCAAAGAGGCAGAGCGCGAGAAGGTCGCACCGGTCCTCACCAAGCCGGAGCCGCAGGAAATCGTGCTGCGCGCTGCCGGCAAGGCGCGGCCGCGAATCATCGCCATCGGCAGTTCGACAGGGGGTCCGCAGGCCTTGTTCAAAGTGTTTGGCGAGCTGGGCCAGGAGCTCAGCGTGCCGGTCATGGTGACCCAGCACATGCCGCCGACATTCACCAAGATTCTCGCCGAGCATGTCACGAGGGCGTCCGGGCTGCCGTGCAAGGAGGCAGAGGATGGTGACGTTCTCAAAGCCGGCCAGATCTATATCGCGCCGGGCGATTACCACATGACGCTCGGGATCAGAAACGAACGCCCGACGATCCGGGTCGAGCAGGGGCCGCCGGTTAATTTCTGCCGGCCCGCCGTCGACCCGATGTTCAGCAGCATTGCGGAAATCTATGGCTCCAGCACGCTCGCTCTCATCCTGACGGGCATGGGGCAGGACGGGTTGATGGGCGCGCGCGAGATCATCGAAGCGGGTGGGACGCTGATCGCGCAGGACGAAGCGACCAGCGTCGTCTGGGGCATGCCGGGAGCGGTCGCCACGCGTGGCCTGTGCAGCGCCGTGCTGCCGCTCGAGAATATCGCCGGTCATTTGAAGAAATTCATTTTGCGGAGTGCGGCATGATTCATCCGGAAGATTTCGAGCTTCTGCGCCGCATCGTAAAGAGCAGGTCTGGCCTGACGCTGTCGCCCGACAAGGCGTATCTCCTGGAGAATCGCTTGATGGCGGTCGCCAGGAAGTGGGGCATGAACGATATAGAGGGTCTTGCAGCGACGGTTCGCGGCGCACCGAACGAAGAACTGTTGCGCGAGATAACTGAAGCCATGACAACCAACGAAACACTGTTTTTCAGGGATCAATCGCCGTTCGACCAGCTCGAGAAGGTCGTGCTGCCGCGACTCGTCGAGCAGCGCAGCGACACGAAGCAAATTCGCATCTGGAGCGCCGGATGCTCGAGCGGCCAGGAGCCGTATTCCATCGCGATGGTGATCAAGCAGCTCGGGGCCGCGCTCGACGACTGGCGCATCGACATCCTGGCCACCGACATTTCGCGGACCATGCTCGACAAGGCTCGTGCAGGGCTTTACACGCAATTCGAAGTCCAGCGGGGGCTGCCGATCGCCATGCTGATGAAATACTTCACTCAGGCCGGCGACAAGTGGGAGCTCGATGCCGGCATCCGGGCCATGGTCAATTTCGAAGAGTTCAATCTGCTGAACGATCCGACGTCGCTGGGGCGCTTCGATGTCGTGTTCTGCCGGAACGTCCTGATCTATCTGGACCAACCGACGAAGACCAGGGTGCTGGAAAACATCTGCAACCTTATGCCCGACGACGGTGTCCTGTATATGGGGGGGGCCGAAACGGTAATGGGCGTGACCGAAAAATTCCAGCCGGTCAACGAATACAGGGGCATGTACGAGATCTCCAAGGGCCCGCCCGGTGCGTATGGCAGCGCGCCGCAGAACTACGCGTCCAACGCCTGACGACCGCTTGTACCACCCAATGTTCCGTAAACGCCAAACGGCAGATTCTAGCAACCGGCCGTTGTATCGGCGTGCCAGCGAGGCGGCGCTGCCGTCGTCTTGTTCAGGCGATGATCTCGTCTGTGGTCGCGCCGGAATCCTCGCCGCCTGCATTCCTGTCGGATATGCTGCTGGCCGCGGGCTCGCGCAGCACATAGCCGCGGCCCCAGACCGTCTCGATGTAGTTCTCGCCGTCGGTGGCGGCCGACAGTTTCTTGCGCAGCTTGCAGACGAAGACGTCGATGATCTTGAGCTCCGGCTCGTCCATGCCGCCGTAGAGATGGTTGAGGAACATCTCCTTGGTCAGCGTCGTGCCCTTGCGCAGCGCGAGCAGCTCGAGGATCGCGTATTCCTTGCCCGTCAGGTGCACGGGCTGTCCGTCGATCTCGACGGTCCGCGTATCCAGGTTGACCGACAGGCGGCCCGCTGTGATGACCGACTGCGAGTGCCCCTTGGAGCGGCGGATAATGGCCTGGATGCGTGCGATAAGTTCACTCTTGTGGAAGGGCTTGGTCAAATAGTCGTCGGCTCCGATGCCGAGTCCCTTGACTTTGTGCTGCATGTCCGAGAGCCCGGACAGAATAAGTATCGGCGTGTCCACCTTGGCCGAACGCAGCCGATGAAGGACCTCATATCCGTCGATATCGGGCAACATCAGGTCGAGGAGAATGATGTCGTAATCGTATATCTTGCCGATCTCCAAACCGTCTTCTCCGAGATCTGTCGTATCGACGACAAAGCCCTCGGACCGGAGCATCGTTACTATGCTGTTTGCTATCGATGTATCGTCTTCGACGAGAAGGACTCTCATGCTTTTTCTCCAGCGAGAACTGCTCTACGGACGGTTAACCATCTTGAGTAAAAAATGTAAAGGGTTTCTTAATTCTGTGACGGTTCGTCGACTTTTTTTACCGGATGTTAAAGTCTGAGAGCGAAAATCGACTGATATTTCAATCCGGTGCGTGTCTGTCGGCGTCTTCCGGCATCGGTTTCCGCACGGCGTCCGGATCACCCGTCGGGCTCCGCCCGGCGCCATTTGAAACAAAGTTTTTTTGAGGCAACGACATTGTCGGGACTGTGACCGAGATACCGGTGGCTCAAGGTGTTCAGGCATACGGCGCTGTGCCGGCCCCTGGCATCGACAACGGCGTCACCGCGATAATTCCCGGTCGGTTTCCGGTGAAGATTCGAGATGGGGGTTGCGGCAAATGACAGTTCGCGAGCACGAGTTGAAAGCGCATCGGTTCAAGATCGACGAGACGCGACAGAAGCTTCAGGATCTGAATGAGCTGAAGCGGCATCTCCATGCGACACTCGACCGCATGTCGAAAGACGAGAGCACGGTGTCAGATGCCGGTGATGGGGCGTCGGCCGTCACCCGTCGCCGCGACACCTTGTGCAAGTCGCTGGAGGAGATCGACCGGCAGGTCAAGCAGACCGAAGCCGAACTCGCGGCAAGCCAGCAGGCGTTCGACGAGCAGGAGCACGCGCGCGAAGGATACGACCGCGTCCCCGTTGCGGTCGGCAGCCGCCGTGGCCGCGGCCAGGTCGAACATATCAGGATCGTGCGGACGCAGCGCGATTGACGCCGCCGAACGGGCCTTGCGACTTATCCGATTTCAGGAAATCGTCGGCTGGATTGGTACGGCTGCAGCCCAGGGCCGCAACGGTGTCAGTAACCGGGGTCCGGGGAGGCGTCCCGGTACTGCTGCAGCCTCGTCGCGCGCAGACCGCCGATCCCGTGGCGATCGATCAGGCGCTGCCAGGACAGGAATTCCTCGATTGAGAGGTTGTATCGACTGCACGCATCCTCGAGGCTGATCAGCCCCGACCGCACGGCGATCACGACCTGGGCCTTGCGGCGGATCACCCAGCGCTTGGTATTGGGGGATGGCAGGTCGTCAAGCGTCATCGTCATTTATGCCCGGCGTGCAAATGCGCATTTCTTGGAACGCAAACGTTCCGGAAATCGGTTTTGGCAAAATCGAATCGCGCTGCATCCGCTGCGCGTGTCGGCAATATCGGCCGTAAACGCTTAAGAAATGGCTAAGCCCCTGGCGCGATTACAGGTAATTTTCGTCAAGATGATGCAATTGCCGCAACGGGCCGCCGGCAGGCGCCACGAAGATGCCCCGAAACGCCGGGTTTTCCTAGCTTACAGCCCTGTTTACCCGTCTGTTCGCGAATGCTAACATTTATCACGTTTTACGTGTTTTTTTCCAACGGCTGACGGACCCGGCCGCTGCGGCTGGCGATGCGGCAGATTGCGAAAGGCGGCCGGGAGCGGCGAAATGGCGACCAGAGATCCCGTCCTGGTTCCCGCAGAGGACGCAGCCCGAGACCGTGAGCCGGACTCGCAGCGCGAAGAGGCGCATGGTCGCCGGGACGCGGAGCTGGTCCGGCTCGATGCGGACGGTGTCGTCGTCGTCTGGCCGCTCGCTGCCCGCCGCGCGACGGGGCTGACAGAGGAGTCGGTGGTCGGCAAGAAACTCCAGGCCCTTTGCGTCGACGGGACCGTTGACAGGACGCTCGCGACGGTGCGGGGCCGGCCGCTTTTGCTCGAATTATCGCTCGACTGCGGAGTCCGCGGCGCAATTCCGCTGCACGCCGTCGTGTCCGCGAGTCGGGATTCGGGCGGACGGCTGACCGGATTTGACCTTGATCTTCAGGCAGCCGGCGCGGCGCAGTCGGCGGATTTCGCCCTCGCGGAGGCAGTGGCACCCGAGTTCGCGGCGGCCCGCGACCTCGCGATGCAGGAGTCGCCGGCGTTTCTAGTCGACGCTCAGACGCTTCGCATTCTCGAATCGAACGCCGCCGCCGCCACGGCTCTGGGACGATCCGCCCATGACATGGTGGACCGCTCGCTACCGCATGTCCTCGATCCGACCCGCAATCGCGTGCAGCGACAGGTGTCCGGTGATCGCGGCATCGGGATGTCTCATCTCCGGTTGGAAACGCCGGACGGCGCTTCGCGCTGTTACGGTGTGTCGCTGGTGCCGGTCCGGCGGAGCGGTCAAGGACTTGCGCTTTGCGTTCTGCACGAGCTGACGGGTTGGGTCGGCATGCACATGGATCTGGTGGCGTCCAATGAGGAGCTCTCCCAGCTGGCCCGGCACGACCATCTGACCGGCCTGTTCAACAAGGCGATGTTTTACGACACTCTGGCACTGGCCAATTCGCGCGTTGACCGGTCGGACAAGTTGATGGCGGTTCTGTATATCGATCTCGACGGCTTCAAGCCCGTTAACGACCGCTTCGGCCACGATGTCGGTGACCGGCTGCTGGTCGAGGTTGTGCGGCGGCTGCAGTCCGGCCTCCGGGTGAGCGACGTGATGGCGCGTCTCGGCGGGGACGAGTTTGGAGCGATTCTGGAGAATCTGCGGCAGCGTGCCGACGCGCTCAAGGTTGCGCGGAGCCTCATTGCGCGCCTGAAGGATCCTTTCGAGGCAGGAGGAGAGCGGGTCAGCATCTCGGCCAGCATTGGCGCAGTCGTCACGGACCGCAGCGTCGAGGATGCTGCAGCCCTGGTGGCGCAGGCCGATCGCATGATGTACAAGGCGAAATCGCTGGGCCGCGGGCGGGCCGCTCTGGCACCGGTCGGCGCGCTGCCAACACGACCGCGCACCACGCGTCCGTCGTGAGGCTGTTGCTCTGCCCATTCCCGGCGAATATCATCAGCATATTGAAATCAATGAAACTTTTGTGCTTGCCGTGGCAGAGGCTGATACATATACTCCGCCGCACCTTTGATTTTGGTGTAGTAATCAGGGATTAGCCAATGTCACCTCTTCTTCCACCTGACTATCGACCCAGCGAAGATGAGGAGTTCATGAATCCGATGCAGCTTGAGTATTTCCGCCAGAAGCTTTTGAGCTGGCGCGTGGAGCTGCTCGAAGAGTCGAACGGAACGCTCAGCAGCCTGCAGACGGAAAGTTTGGCCGAACCTGATCTGGCCGATCGTGCGACCCGTGAGACGAACAGATCGATCGAGCTGCGAACCCGCGATCGCGAACGAAAGCTCATTTCAAAGATCGACGACGCTCTGCGCCGCATCGACGAGGGCACCTACGGCTATTGCGAGGAGACCAACGAGCCGATCTCGTTGCGCCGCCTGGAGGCGCGCCCGATCGCAACCCTCAGCCTCGAGGCTCAGGAGCGGCACGAGCGGATGGAGCGCACGCACCGCGACGACTGATCGGTCCTGTGCAGAACGCGCCTGCGGTATGGAGCAGGCATTGACGATGGGCACGTCGCGACGCGGCGCGTATTTCGGGCGGTCAGGTATTCCGGCTCCGCAGGGCCGCTGTTTTGCACAGGAACTGGCAGGGAGTTAACCGGGATTTAACCCGATCAGTGTTTCTTTATGAGCCCCGGATTCGATTATTCCTAAAAGCTGTGCAGAGCGGATCGCAGGAGTGGAGTTGAGATGGCCGTCGATTACAATATGCCGATCTTGATAGTCGATGACTACAAGACCATGCTGAAGATCATTCGGAACCTGCTCAAGCAGCTCGGGTTCACGAATGTCGAGGAGGCGACGGACGGCAGCGAAGCCCTGGGCAAGCTGCGTGACGGGGAATTCGACCTTGTGATCTCGGACTGGAATATGGAGCCGATGACGGGGCTTCAGCTCCTCAAGGAGGTGCGGGCCGATGACAGGCTGCGCGCGGTCCCCTTCATCATCATCACCGCCGAAAGCAAGATCGAGAACGTCGTCGCGGCAAAGGAGGCGGGTGTGAGCAACTACATCGTCAAACCGTTTAATGCTGCGACCCTCAAGGCGAAGCTGACGAGCGTTCTCGGGCCGTTCTGACAGTGTCGGCAGCAGTTCGCCGGCACACCGGATCTGGAGTGGTGTTCTTGGCTGATGTCAGATGCATGAATGCCGTGGCGGTCCGGCGGGGCGACGCGCTGGACATGGCGTCGCCCGGCAAGGACCCAGCCTTGCGGCGCGATGGAGCTGCCGATGTCTAGAGTCGCGAAGATTGTGATTGCATTCTGTGCGGCCGCCGTCGTGGCGGCAACGTCCGCCATGGCGCAGGAGGTCGTGCAGGCGCGCGGGTGGGCGAAACCGTCGTATGGCCGGATCGTCTTCGACTGGCCGCGCCCGGTGCAGCATAAGGCGACTCTCAAGGGCGACCGGCTGGTGGTCGAGTTCGATCGGCCGATGCGGTCCGATCTGAACAATGTGGTGCGGGCCCTCGACGACTACGTGACCGCTGCACGAATTTCGGGCGACGGCAGGACCGCGACCTTCACGCTCGCCGGCCGGTATCAGATGGACAGCTTCGCATCCGGTGCCTCGATCATCGTCGATTTGCGGCGGATCGGAACGCCGACGCGTGCCCTCGCGGGACAGGCCGGCGCCGAGGGGCTGCAGGTGCGGGTCGGCCGCCATCCCGGCTTCACGCGTGTTGTGTTCGATTGGGGCGACACCGTGGACTACGCGGTGCGGCGCGAATCGCGAAACGTTTCGATGCGCTTCGACAGGACCGGGGCGATCGATCTGCAGTCGCTCGACAGGGCGCTGCCCAAGCCGGCCTTCGGTTCGCCGACCGTGCGATCGATCAGTGGCGATCTCATTGTCGATCTGGCCGTGCCTGCACGGTCGTATATTCGCCACTTCCGGGACGGCGGGAAGATCGTGCTCGACGTGCAGGATGAGGGCGGCGATTTCGGCGGTCTGGTCGCGGGTGATGCGGTTGGCGGCCGGATGATGGAAACGATATCGCCGACCGGCGAAGTCGTGGCGGTTCCGGCGATGGTGGGCTCGACGGTGGCGGTGGCGCCGGGCGGCCGCATTCCCCTCGTGACGGAGGACGTCGCCGACGTGCCGGCGAAGGCGGTGCCCTATCAGGGCTCCTACACGCCGCTCACCCACTACGATCCCAATGCCTCGGGTCGTCCGCGAAGCCTGCTGCGGTACCAGAACAAGACCGGTGGCGCGAACGTCAATGGCGGTTGAGCAGAGCTCTGCCCTGTGTTGCGCTGCTGGCGCCGGGCATCGCTTTGGCCCCGAAAAACCGGTTTCTTCCAGGCGCTTGGCCAAGTACGGTGTTCGCGGCACCTGACCGATGTGTCACAATAGGCCCGCCCGCCGGATCGGACGGTGTTTTGGCGGGAACGGAGATGGGTTGAATGCCCGACGAACCAGCCGGTAGGCGCGAAAGACGCAGGTGGCGGCTGCAGGCCGCTCTGGTGGGCGCCGCCTTCGTCGGCGCGGCGGCCCTGTTCGCGGCCTCGGTGCTGGACGGTGGCGAGGATTTCGCGTGGCTCGCGGCGGCGGGTTCGCTGGCGCTCGCTGCGATCGGCTACGGTGCGCTGCGACGCCTTCTGGCGGCCGCGGAGCGCGAAGCCGCGGTCGGCGGGAACCTGCGTGCTCTTATCGAGTCCGATCCCGACGCACTGCTGCTCGAAGGTCCCGACGGCGGTGCGCTGGCGATGAACGGCGCGATGCGCTCGCTGCTTCCGGCACAAGATGCCGGTGGGCAGGACGTTGCGGGGACGCAGGCCTTCGCGGCGTGGCTGGGGTCGCTCGGGCAGGCGCCCCGGGCGCTGCACGAAGCGCTGCGGCGCGGCGGGGATGGCACGCTGCAATTCTGGATCGTCGCCGAATGCCCCGCCGACGGCAGGTGCTCGGGCTACGAGATTTCGGTGCGGCCGGCCGGTCCTGCAGGCCGCGTCTGGCGCGTGCATCGGCTGGGCGGTGATGCCGTCGATGGCACGGCCGGCTGGTCCGACAACGCGGAACGGCACGCATTGTCGACCGCGGCCGGGCTGTACAGCCTGAACGAGACGGGCCGGCTCGTCTATCTGAACCCGACCATGGCCGAATGGATCGGCCGCGACACCCAGGACCTTCTCCGCGAGGCTCTGTCGATCCACGACATCGTCGCCGACAATTCGACCGACGATCCGATGCGGCCGGGAATCGGGATCCTCTCGATCGTGCGGCCCGACGGCGGGCACCGGGATTTCCAGACCCTGACTGCCGTGGTCAACGGCCGCGACGGCGTCGAGGTGCACGCCGCCGCCCGGCCGATCGGCCCCGCGGGCAGCAACGCCCAGCGCTTTCAGCGCCTGTTCCAGGAAATCCCGGTCGGCGTCGCACTCGTCGACCTCAGGATGCATATCGGCGACTGCAACGCCGCATTCCGCGAGCTGGTGGCCGACCGGAACGCCCCGGGCAGGCTGTTCACCGATTACGTCGTGGATGCGGAGCGCGAGGCCGTTTCCCGCGAGCTGAAATCGATCCTCGCGGGCCGGTCGCCCGCCCGTTCGCTCGAGGTCGGGTTCAAGGGCGACGGCGAGGTCGTCGCCTCGATCTTCGCCGGCCATCTCGAGGACGACGAGGGCCGCGTCGCCGGCCTCGTGCTGCTGGCGATCGACGCCACCGAACAGAAGAACCTCGAGGCGCAGCTCGCGCAGTCGCAGAAGATGGAGGCGGTCGGCCAGCTGGCCGGCGGCATCGCGCACGACTTCAACAACGTGCTGACCGCGATGATCGGGTTCTGCGACCTCTTGCTGCAGCGCCATCGCCCCGGCGACCAGTCCTTCGCCGACATCATGCAGATCAAGCAGAACGCCAACCGCGCGGCCGCCCTGGTGCGCCAGCTGCTCGCCTTCTCGCGGCAGCAGACGCTGCAGCCGCGCCTCCTGAACGTCACCGAGGTTCTGGCCGAGCTGTCGAACCTGCTGCGCCGCCTGCTCGGCGAGAAGATCGAGCTCAACATGGTGCACGGCCGCGACCTCGGCCTGGTCAAGGGCGACCAGGGCCAGCTCGAGCAGGTGATCATCAACCTCGCGGTCAACGCCCGCGACGCCATGCCGGGCGGCGGCCGGCTGACCATCGAGACCGGCAACGTGCAGAACGAAAAGCCGCGTCAGGCGCATGGCGAGATGATGCCGCCCGGCGAATACGTGCAGATCTCGATCCGCGATACCGGCATGGGCATCCCGCCCGAGAACTTCGCCCGCATCTTCGAGCCGTTCTTCACCACCAAGGAGGTCGGCTCGGGCACCGGGCTCGGCCTGTCGACCGTCTACGGCATCGTCAAGCAGACCGGCGGCTACCTCTTCGTCGACAGCGAGGGCGAGGGCAAGGGCGCGGTCTTCGACATCTATTTCCGGCGCCAGCACGCCGATACCGCGGCGGCCGACCGCGGCGTCCCGGACGAGATCGCCGCGGATCTGACCGGCGGCGGTACGGTGCTGCTGGTCGAGGACGAGGACCCGGTGCGCCTGTTCAGCGCCCGTGCGCTGCGCAACAAGGGCTACAAGGTGATCGAGGCGAAGACCGGCGAGGCGGCGCTGGAGCTGCTGCCCGGCGGCGACTTCGACCTGCTGGTGACCGACATGGTGATGCCGCGGGTCGACGGCAGCCAAGTGATCCGCGAGGCGCGCAAGCAGATCCCCGACCTGCCGGTGATCTGCATCTCCGGCTACACCGAGGAATCGGTCCTCAAGGAGGTCGAATCGCTCGACAACCTGCGCTTCCTGTCCAAGCCCTTCAGCCTCAAGCAGCTCGCCGGCGCGGTCAAGGAATCGATCGGCACCCGCGAGCGCCGCCGCGTCGCCACCGGCGAATAGCCGCCCGCCCGAAAAAGACGCGGGCGCGGCCGGCCATCGGAACGACCCCATGCGCAGGGGTTTTCCGCGCCTTCCAGCGCCCCCTGCCGGACGCCCCGCATGGCGGGATGGCGCCGGGGACCGGGCTTCGGATGTCACGTCCGAGGCCCGTCGCGCCATGCGGCGTGCGTGACCCGAATACGGGGCCGGCCGCCGCGATGCGCTGCGCAGTGAAATCCGCAGCGGCGCTCCCGGGGCCAGCCCGGCGGCCGGCTGGGCGTGGCACGGGCCAGGTCGCTTGAAGGTAGACCCTGCAATCCGTACACTGGCTAAATTCCAGGAGATGTCCGTACGGCCTGGCCGGTTTCCCGCGCCCTCCCCAACCCCTCCCCCCATGGCACGGCCATGCGTGCTCGCAGCCATCCGCGCAAGAAAGAGGGGCGCGTTCGTGCCGCGTGCGCCGACGAAGCCCCTCTCCCTTGCACCGGTGTCCGAAGGTGCGGGCCATCCTCCCATGGGGGGAGGGGTTGGGGAGGGGGCGGACGCGACCCGCTGACAACCGCCGCGGGGTGCTGGCCGCTGACGGCCGGCGGCTGCCAACGGATTTTCGGAAAAAAGGAGAATACCATGACGGCATCGGGACGCCGAACCGCATCGACAGGCGCAGGCGCATCGGCGGGCGACACCCCCTGGGCAGGTCACCCGTCGGCAAGCGGGCTGAACGCGGCCGACCGCGCGGCGGTCGCGGAAAAACTCGCGCTGGCGACCGGCGGCGCGGCGCCGCACCACGCCTGGCGGCTGGTCGGCGAGGTGGCCGCGGCGGCCGGCTTCGATCCGGCGCAAGCGGCCGACGGCGGCGCCGCGGGCGCGCACCGCGACTCGCCCGTGCTCGCGGCGCTCGAGGCGGCGATGGCGCTGGCCCCGCGCGACCCGCTGGAGGGCATGCTGGTGGCGCAGATGACGGCCGTCCACGCCGCCGCCCTGCGCTGCCTCGGCCGCGCCGCCGCAAGCGCCGGCGATGCGCAGCTCGAGGCGCTGTACCTGCGCCTCGCCGCGCGCCTCCTGCACCTGTTCCAGCGCCAGTCCGAGACGCTGGACCGCCGCGCCCGTGCGCGCCGACCTCGACGCCCGTGCGCGCGGGAAGGCGGCAAGGCGGGCCGAAACGCGGGCGCGGCGAGCCGGCCCGCGCGGCGGCGCGCCCCCGGTGCCGGATTCCTGACGCCGCCGGCTCCGGTGCGCGCAGGCAAGCGGAAACACCCCACGCCCGACTCCCGTCCGGGCGGAGTCTCCTGCCGGTGACGCCGGTCTGCCCGCGCGCGGCTTTCCGCCGTCTCAGTTGCCGGCAAGCGTCAGAGTGAACGATCCTTCGTAGAGACTCGCACCGTCCCACGGCTCCTTGAGCGCATCGAAGCGCCCGGTGCCGGTCGCGCCCTTGAACGTTCCGGTCCCGGAGAGAACCTGGTAATCCCCGCCCTCGCGCTTCTGGTCCCATCCGCCGACGAATTTGAGCGTCAGCGACTCGCCGTTCTGGAACGTATAGGTGCTGTAGCCGCTGTAGCTGCCCTCGGCCGAACCGGCGTCCATGATCAGGACGAATTCCTTGTAGGCGATGCGGCCGTCCTCGAACACGGCCACACCGACGTAGTCGCCTGCGCTCACGGCGCGTCCCTCGACGTTGGCGGCCTGGAGGACCGGACCGCTGATCTTCTTGGTCACTAGGCGGAAGCTAAGCGTCTGCTCTTCGGCCGCAACGGACCCGCCGGCCATGCACGCAACGAAAGCCGCTGCGCCGGCGATCTTCCATACTGACATGGCATGTCTCCCTGTTTGCTGGGCCCTCGGGTCCCGAACGAAGCAAACCGGGGCGACCCCGGGGGCCGCATTAACGGGGNNCCCCTGCGGCAATGCCGGCGTGCATGATGTGAAAAAACCCACAGCCGCGCGCGAGCGCAGGAGCTATGGCAATTCCGGAGAAGCTTCGGGAGACATGTCATGAAACTCTTCGGCCATGAAGCCATGAGCAGGACGGCCATAGCCCAGTTCGTCGATGGCCTCCCGCCCAACCTGAAGTTCATCGAGCCCTTTCTCGCCGAGGATATCGTCCACCACTCCCTCAACCGCGACGTGCTGGACGTTTTCGGCGGGCATTGGAGCGACGCCGGCCAGAGACACCACTTCATGCGCGCCGCGAACGAGACCGAACACCAGGCCTACCGGAACGGGCTGACGTGGATCGAAAAGAACGGCCGGGAGGCAGCCGGTTCCCTGCGGCGTCTGTATGCACACGGGACCACCCGGAATTTCAATGCGGGTCACATCGCGGGCCCGCTGGGTTATGCCTTCCACGCCCTGCAGGATTCCTATGCTCCGATGCACGTCACCCGGAAGACGGTGGGCACCGACCACATCATCACGAAGATCCACGTGTACACGCAGCAGGACAGTGCCGTGCACGGCGCCTCGGACATCTGCGCATCGAAGAATCTGGATACCCCGCTCAACCAGGACGCCATCGCGGCCTGTCGCGAATTCACGAAGATGGTCGTGGTCGCCAGCCTGGAGCGGACGGACCCGGGTTACCTGGCCCGCTGGACGAGCCTGTGGCGGACGTTCGTCTCGATGTTCCTGCGCGAACAGCTGGCCTTTCCGGCGCGATAGACCGGGCCCCGGGCGCCCGGACGGGTGCCGATCGTAGCGCCGGGCAGCGGCGATGGCGCGCCACCGGTCCCCGGCCTGCAGCTCCGCCACGCATGCCTCATGCCGGAGACTATTGGACGGAACACCAAATCGTCACTGCGAGGAGGCCGCAGGCCGACGCGGCAATACGGAAAGCCTCGGAAACGACCGCTTTTCTGGATCGCCGCGGCTGCCCTCATCCTTGCCCGTCGAATCCTGAGCCTGTCGAAGGACGCAGCCTCGCGATGACGATGGTCCGGTTCGCGTAAAGGTCGCCATCCTGAACCTGTCGATGGACGGCGCGATGGATGATGCGCCGCCGGCCGATGCATCGGTGCGTCGCCTATGGTTCGCGCGCTCGCGACATGGTACACAGTGGGCGGCGCCCGCGCTGGGCCGGCGGCCGAATTCGGCCGGTGAACGGACGGTGCCGCGTGGCGGAAACGGTTCGGAAAGGGAGAACACGAATGTTCCTCGTGCGCAGATATTGCAGGGTCCTGGCGCTGCCATTGGCGGCGCTGATGTTTGCCGTATCGATGCCGCTCGGCGCGGTGCAGGCCGCGCTGGTGTCCACCGACCAGGCGCTCGAGACGCGCGCGGTCGAGGCCGACCGCATGCGCATCGTCGCCGTGATGGCGCGCGCCGACGTGCAGCGCCAGCTCGCCGCCCAGGGCGTCGATCCCGACGAGGCGCTGGCCCGCGTCGCCGCCCTGTCGGATGACGAGGTGCGCCGGATCGCCGACCGCATCGACGCCATGCCGGCCGGCCAGGACGCGCTGGGAACGCTCCTCGGCGTGGCGGTGGTGGTCTTCATCATCCTCCTCGCGCTGGACCTCCTGGGCGTCGTCGATATCTTCCCCTTCGTCGAGGGCGCGAAGCGCAAATAGCGCGGGGCCGCGCCGGGCCAAACGGGCAACGGCCGGCGGACACCGCCGATCTGCGGGGTCGGGTCGGTCACGGCGAACCCGGTATCCCGGGTGCGGCCGGACCGGCGTGATCCATCGGCCGGAGCCAAGATCCCCGCTGCGCCGCGCCGCGACGCACGGCTGCGTACAAGGTGCTCTTGCGGGCGCGGGGGCATCTGCCGTTGCCGGGCCGCCGGCGCGACATAACTCTGCATGGCAGCGGGCCGGCTTGGCCCTTGCGGGCGGAGGCGCGGGATGAGAGAGGTGATCACCGGGGCGTTCGTGTCGCTCGACGGCGTGATGCAGGCGCCGGGCGGGCCCGAGGAGGACCCGACGGGCGGCTTCAGGCACGGCGGCTGGGTCGCGCCCCATATCGACGAGGCGTTCGGCGCGGCGGTCGACCGGCTGTTCGGCCGGGAGTTCGACCTGCTGCTGGGGCGCAAGACCTACGAGATCTTCGCGGCGCACTGGCCCTATGCCGAGGGCGGCGAATACGACTCGATCGCGAAGACCTTCAACCGCGTCACCAAATACGTCGCCACGCGCTCCGGCATGGCGCTCGACTGGGCGAACTCGGTGGCGCTCGCGGACGCGGCGGCCGACGTCGCCCGGCTCAAGCGCGGGGACGGCCCGGCGCTGGTCACCCAGGGCAGCAGCGACCTCATCCAGACGCTGCTCGCCGAGGACCTGATCGACGAGATTCACCTGTTCACCTTCCCGGTCGTGCTCGGCGGCGGCAAGCGGCTGTTCGGCACCGGCGCGGCGCCGGCGGCGTTCACGCTGATCGACAGCGCGGCGTCGACCAAGGGCGTGGTGATCGCCCGCTACCGCCGCGACGGCGCGGTTGCGACCGGCGACTTCGCCATGGACCCGCCGACGGCGGCGGAGCTGGCGCGGCGGGAGAGGGTGCGGCGCGAGGGGTGAGGGGGGCAAGCGATTCAGCGGGCTGCGAACGTGCAGCACCGACCCTGAGCGGTCACCGGCAATCGCGGCTTATTTCTTCTTGTTGTTCCCGTCCCACGCAGTGAACACATCTGCGATGATGACCAAGAACATCATGGCCGGTACGAAGCCGTACCAGAAATAGGTTTCCGGAAGATAAATCCACGCTCCGGCAAAAATGCTCGCTATGACGAGCCCGATCAGCGGGAATAACAAGCACTTTTTCGTTCTCGACGTCATGGCATCCCGCGATGCAGCCACGTTTCACCTGATCCGGGGCTACAATGACTATTTCCCATCGCATTCTTGAGGAAATA
>JABAOD010008595.1_pt2 | contig 39451 bp, 37 predicted proteins | sample 7062151 | NCBI WGS metagenome assembly JABAOD01 (sample SAMN14538626, study PRJNA623070) | marine sediment metagenome | biome: marine biome [ENVO:00000428]; feature: marine pelagic biome [ENVO:01000023]; material: deep marine sediment [ENVO:00002113] | place: India: Gulf of Khambhat ... | reverse complement strand
GTGGCACTCCGGAGGTCTGGTGGGGCGTTGATGAAGGCCTCGATGATGGCCGGACCCGCGAATCCGATGTCGCTCAGGGCGTCGAAGAGCGATCGGAATGGGAAGAGGCCGCTGCCGATCGGTCCGCGGTTGGACTCGGCGAGATGGACGTAGCCGAGACGCGGGCCGAGGAGGCGGACGGCCTGTCGGACGTCCGGTTCCTCCAGGTTCATGTGGAAGGTATCGAGGTGTCCGAAGACGATGTCGGGCCGGTCGATACGGTCGAGTAGATCGGCCGCCTGTGCGGCGCTGTTCACGAGGTGAGTTTCGTATCGGTTGATGATTTCGATGCCAAGGCGGATGCCGCGTTCCTGAGCGTGGTCCGCAGCGGTTCGGAGAACCATCGCGATGGTGTCGATCTCGCCTCTGGTAGGGGCGGCCCCTGTGAGGCGGCCCAGGTGGCCGTAGAGCGCTCCGGTTAGCCATTCGGAGCCAATGCCCGCGGCAGTGTCGATCGCTGTCACGAGAAACCGGATCGCTTCATCGGGGTGGTCGGGTGCGTGTGCCTCAGCCGGCAGTCCCAGGGAGCAGGTCGCTGACAGCTGAAACCGGTTCAGGAGTGTCACCGTATCGGGGATGGAAAGCGCGGATGGATTGAGCAGTGGGATCTCAACGATCTCGAACTCCGCGGCCGCGGCCCCCGCCGCTGCCGACGCGGCGCCTACTTCGTCCCAGCGTGGCGCCCAGATGAACGTGTGGGCTCCGAGGCGTAGGCGCATGGTGGTCACCGTCCTTGCGTTCTTGCAGACCCGCGGTAGTTGCTGGCAGGCCATAGGCGGTCGATGGAGAGTGCCGCCGCTCCTTGAATACCGGCGTCCGGTCCCATGGTGCTGGCGACGAACTCGAGGTCCCGCGTGGCGAGCTCGAGGGGGCGGCTGACGACTTCGGCCCTTGCGGCCCCGATGAGCAGCGGTTCGCGCCCGAGGTCGCCGCCGAGAACGACCACATCGGGGTTGGCGAAGCTGATGACGCTGGCCAACACGACGCCGATGAGTCGACCTGCTTCGCGTACGCGTGACTTGGCCTCGGCGTCGCCACTACGGAGCAGGGCTACGACATCTCTCGTCGTCTCGGCGTCGCGTCCGAGGGCCCGCATTTGGGATGCGAGGGCTCCGCCGCCGGCAACGGACTCCAGGCAGCCGACACGACCGCAGCGGCACAGTGTCGATCCGTGCTCGTCCAGTTGGATGTGGCCGATGTCTCCGGCCGATCCGGTTGCCCCCTGATAGAGCTCACCGTTGAGAACGATGCCGGACCCGATGCCTGTACCGACCTTGACATACACGAGTGACCGCGCCTGCTGCCGAGCGCCACGTTGCTCCCCGAGGGCCATGAGGTTGACGTCCTTCTCGATGAAGGCGGGGATGCCGAACGCGTCACATAGCTCTTCTCGCAGCGGATAGTTGTGCCAACGCGAGAGGATCGGCGGATTGGTTGGTCGTCCAGTCGTGGCGTCAACCGGTGCCGGTATGCCGACAACCACGGCGAGGGGAGCCTTCCCGTTGCTGTGAATCTGCTGTCGCATCTTGGCGAGCAGAGCCGGGAGAGCGTCGGGTCCCTCACTCAGGTCTAGGTCGATGTCTTCGGGGCCCGACGTCGGGGTGCCGAGCAGGTCGACTTCGGCGAGTCGAGAGTGGGTGATACCGAGGTCGGCGGCGAGGATTGTTCCCGCCTTGGCGTTGAACTGAAGCAGGCTGGGCCTTCGTCCGCCGGACGACTTGGCTTCGCCGCCGGCTGACAGGAGGCCAAGGTCGAGGAGGGCGTCGATGCGGCGAGTCACCGTCGACCTGGCCCAACCGGTCGCGGCGACGAGTTCCGCTCGCGTGCTCGCACCGGAGTCTCGGACGATCCGGATGAGGCGGCCGTCATTCAGGTCCAGGCGGGCGGTTGCTAGATGATTCTGCGGTGGCATTGTTCTGCGGATTCTCTGTTCGAGTCAGTTGAACTTTTGACTCATAACAATTATAAGTTGGTGAGGACTGCTCATAACCTTAGCGGAAGGTTGACTGTGTACCTCGGACTTGATCTCGGCACCAGTTCTGTCAAGGCTGCCATCTTCGACGCCGCCGGCGCACTGCGCTGGGTCTCCGAGGCGACGTACGACTTGTCCGTGACAGGGGACCACGTTGAGATCGATCCCCGTGAGTGGTGGCAAGGGTGCATCGCTGCGATGGCCGGAGTGCCGAAGGGGCTCGCTGCTAGCGTGCGAGCGGTTGGTCTGAGCGGCCAGATGCACGGACTCGTCATCACCGACGAGCGCTGCAATCCAGTCCGGGACGCGATCCTCTGGCCTGACAGGCGGGCGGTAGCGGAGGTCGACGCGTTTGCTGAGATCGAGGCGGCGAGTCCCGGATCGTTGGCGAATCCGTTGGTGCCGGGGATGCCCGGTCCGATGCTCCTGTGGATGCGTCGGCACGAGCCCGGCGTCCTAGAGGCGATGCGCTACGCGCTGTCGGCGAAGGATTGGGTGCGGTCTCAACTGATCGGCGACGCGGAAGTTGTCACGGATGCCAGTGACGCGTCGGCGACGCTGCTTTACGACGTTCGAGCCGACGGCTGGTCCTCGGATGTCGTCAGGAGGCTGGAACTCGATCAGTCCGTGTTGCCGACACCGGTGGCCTCAGACGCCGTCGTCGGAGCCGTGACTGCACGGGCGGGCCGCGAGCTTCGGCTACCGGAAGGTGTGCCGGTTGCCGCGGGGGCCGGCGACTCGGCAGCTGCGCTACTTGGCCTCGGGGTGGAGGCTCCCGGCACCGTCGTGCTGAATGTTGGCACCGCCGGCCAAGCGATCGCGGTGGTTGGCGACGTGCGGCACGATCTTCCCCACGACCTGTACGCCCAATACCGAACCGCCAGCCACGAGCCGACGTGGTATGTGATGGCTCCGGTGCTGAATGCAGGTCTGGCGTTGAACTGGGTCCGCACCGTCCTTGGCATCGAGTGGGACGTCCTGTTCGCCGAGGCGGAGCAGGCGTTGACCAAGTCTCCGGATGATCCGGCTTTTGTGCCGTACCTCGCCGGGGAACGTGATCCTGCAATCGGTCTCGACGCCAGAGGCGCATGGCTCGACCTGTCGGTCTCCCACGACGCGGCAGCCCTTGCACGAAGTTCGCTTGTGGGTGTCGGGTCCTATCTGGCCCTCCGGACGCGGATGCTGGTGGAACTGTCCGGGGCAGAGCGAGTCGTGTTGTCCGGTGGTTCGACGCGCAATCTCGAGTGGGCGCAACTCCTCACAACGCTCATCGGGCGCGAGGTTGACATTGCCGTGGACGCCCATGCCTCAGTACGAGGCGCCGCGATCCTTGCAGCCCGCTCGCAAGGAGACGACATCCCCGTGTTGTCCGCCGGTGGACATTTGGAGCCGCAGACTGCATCGCTGAGGAGACTCGGGGACGCGTGTATCGCCACGCTGAAGAGTCAACATCTTTTGCTTGCCTCAAGTCAAAACTACGTCTAGCATCGGTTATAACCTCGAATCGGCGAGGGCTCGTTAGGAGGAGACGATGAGGAGCAAACGCTGGTGGCAGACGATGGTCGTCCTGCTGACCGTTCTTGCACTGACCGCAGCTGCATGCGGCGACGACGATGAAACCGCAACGACCGATGCGCCTACGACGCAGGCGCCCGCCGGAGACACCGAAGCGCCGGCCGAAACGGTGATTGTTGGTCTGATCACGAAGAACGAAACCAACCCGTTCTTCGTCAAGATGCGCGAAGGCGCTGAGGCCAAGGCAGCGGAGCTCGGCGTTGAGCTGAGAGCCTTCGCCGGCACGGGCGATGAAGACAACGCATCGCAGGTATCGGCCATCGAGGACTTGATTGCCGCTGGAGCTGCAGGGTTCCTGATCACCCCTGCGGACACGATCGCAATCGTGCCCACCATCGAACGGGCGCGGGAAGCGGGTCTGGTAGCGATCGCTCTCGACACCCCACTCGATCCAATCGACGCGGCCACCGCGACCTTCGCAACCGACAACTTCCGTGCTGGGGAGCTGATCGGGCAATGGGCGGCGGCAACGATCGACGACCCGGCTAACGCCAAGATCGCACTCCTGAACATCAACGAGAGCCAGCCCACCGTCGGCGTGCTGCGCAACCAGGGCTTCCTCACCGGATTCGGCATCGACATCGGAGACCCCAACAAGTGGGGTGATGAGACCGACCCGAGGATCGTTGGACAGGACATCTCGAACGGCAATGAGGAGGGCGGACGCAGCGCCATGGAGCGGCTCATCGCTCTCGATCCCGGGATCAACGTTGTCTACACCCTCAACGAACCCGCCGCGGCCGGAGCCAAGCTGGCGCTGGACGCGGCCGGCATTGAGGCCTTGATCGTGTCGGTCGACGGATCATGCACCGGCGTGAGCGATGTCGCCGACGGCAACATTGGCGCCACGTCGATGCAGTTCCCGCTGCTCATGGCGTCGCTCGGGGTTGAGGCCATCGCGACCGGCGAGATCCCCCCGAATTCGCCGGGTATCGACTTCTTCAATACGGGCGTCGAGTTGATCACCGACGGCGCGGTAGATGGCGTCGAGTCCCAAACGAGTGCGTGGGGTTTGGATAACTGCTGGGGCTAATCGCCACTTGAACCATGCAATGACGAGTGGTTGGGTGCGGTGAGCGCATTCCCGCACCCAACCACAAACCACCGATCTGGAGAGATAGGAAGCGAGCTAGCGCATGGCTGATGACCCGACGACGCAGCCCACGGAGAAGCGTTCGACCGACCAGTTGATGGCCGCCGAAGCAGTCGCTGGTGCTGCGGGCGGTGAGTTCGCCACATTCGAACAGGGCCGATCCCCGATGGATCGGCTCCAACGCTTCCTTCACAGCCGGCCGCTGGCAAGCCCGTTGGCGGTCCTGCTGCTGGCCTTCGTCTTCTTCAGTGTCGCCGGCGATCGTTTCCTGACGGCTACGAACATGTCGACGATCCTCGCTCAAGTCATGATCATCGGAACGCTGGGGATTGCCCAGACGCTGGTGATTCTCACTGCGGGCATCGACCTGTCCGTGGGTGCCATCACCCTGTTCAGTTCGGTGACCATGGGGAAGCTGGCAGTGACCTGGGGATGGAATCCGTGGCTCGGACTCCTGCTCGGGATCGCTCTCGGCCTTGCGTGCGGAATCGGGAACGGGTGGCTGGTCACCCGCCTGAAACTGCCGCCGTTCATCGCAACCCTGGGCACGCTCAGTGTCTTCGGGGCGCTCGCGCAATGGTTCTCCGACAACGCAACCATCCGGAACTCAGATGTGATCGCCGAAGCGAACAACCTCCTGTGGTTCGGGAATGTGTGGGAACCGTTCTCTGGATTCCGCATCACGTTCGGGGCATTCTTCATGCTCGTCTTGTACGCGTTGTTCATGTATGTGCTCCAACGCACTGCGTGGGGTGAACACGTGTATGCAACCGGAGACGAACCCGAGACGGCTCGGCTCGTCGGTATTCGCACCGACCGGGTCCTGCTCTCGGTGTACGCGGTCGCCGGTCTTCTCTGCGGTATCGCCGGGTGGCTGTGGATCGGGCGCATCGGCGCAGTGAGCCCGATCCCCATCGTCAACGCCAACTTGGAGAGCATCACGGCAGTGGTCATCGGAGGCACGAGCCTCTTCGGCGGACGCGGACGGGTCCTCGGCACACTCATCGGAGCGCTCATCGTGGGCGTCTTCGACAGCGGCCTGTCTCAACTCGGATTCGCCCCGCTGTGGCGAGTCTTCGCCGTCGGCGTCCTGGTGCTCGTTGCCGTCGCGCTAGACCAATGGATTAGGAGGGTGGGCAGATGACCACGACCACACAGACCCCCGTGCTCGAGGGCCGCGGTCTCACCAAACGATTCGGCAACGTCACCGCCATCGAGAACGCCGACTTCGAGCTGATGCCGGGCGAGATCCTGGCGGTCATCGGCGACAACGGCGCCGGCAAGTCGTCGCTCATCAAATGCCTCTGCGGCGCGTACACGCCCGACGCAGGAGAGATCCTCCTCGACGGCAAGCCGGTCAACTTCAAGAGCCCGCTAGATGCCCGTGCCCTCGGGATCGAGACGGTGTACCAGAACCTCGCCGTGTCTCCCGGTCTCGACATCGCCCAGAACATGTATCTCGGGCGGGAGCGACGCAAACCCGGGATCCTGGGTTCGGTGTTCCGGCTCCTCGATCGGGCCGCGATGCAAGACCACGCCCGCAAACAACTCGGCGAACTCGGACTCCTGACGATCCAGGACATCGAGCAGGCGGTCGAGACGCTGTCCGGTGGTCAGCGCCAAGGTGTTGCCGTGGCAAGGGCGGCCGCCTTCGCCACCAAGGTCGTGATCATGGACGAGCCGACTGCGGCGCTCGGTGTCAAGGAGTCGCGCCGGGTCCTCGAGCTCATCAAAGAGGTTCGCGACCGAGGCCTGCCGATCATCCTCATCAGCCACAACATGCCGCATGTCTTCGAGGTCGCCGATCGCATCCACATCCACCGCCTCGGTCGGCGGGTCGCGGTCGTGACGCCACAAACTCACTCGATGCCCGACACCGTCGCCATCATGACTGGAGCCCTGGAGCCGGATGAAGATGCCAGACGCTGACATCCCCTGCGGCGACAGTGCAAATGCGACGCCGTCGGCGAGTCCGCTTCACAGGCTCTTTGCCGAGCAAGGCCAGAGTCCGTGGCTCGACAGCGTTCGCCGCGACTGGATGCAGAACGGTGAGCTTGCTCGATGGGTGTCGAGAGGTGTGAGAGGGGTCACGACGAACCCTTCGATCTTCCAAGCCGCTATCGCCGGATCGGCCGCCTATGACGCCGAATTCCGGTCGGCCATGAGCGACGATCCGGACGTACGCAGCGCCTACTGGGCCCTCGTGTGCACCGATGCGAGGGATGCGCTGGAGATCTTCCGACCGGTGTACGAGGACTCGCGGGGTGTCGACGGGTACGTCTCTGTCGAGGTGGACCCTCGGCTTGCCCATGACAGCGCAGGAACGGAAGCATCGGCGAGGGAACTTCACAACCGGATCGACGCTCCGAATCTGTACGTGAAGATCCCTGCGACCGTCGAGGGCCTTGATCCGATCCGCCAGATGATCGCTGAGAAGCGGTCGATCAATGTCACCCTGATCTTCTCGCTCGAACGCTATGACGAAGTGATTGAGGCGTACATGGCCGGCCTCGAGGAGGCAGCCGGGGATCTCTCCACAGTGTCGTCGGTGGCGTCGTTCTTCGTGTCGCGAATCGACACCGAGGTCGATCGCCGCCTCGAGGTCATCGGCACCGCCGAGGCATTGGAGTTGCGCGGCAAGGCTGCGATCGCCAACGCACGACTCGCAATGGAGCTCCACAAGCGACGTTTCGCGAGTGAGCGGTTCGAGGCGCTTCGCAACCGCGGCGCACGGCCCCAGCGATTGCTTTGGGCGTCCACCTCGCCAAAGAGCCCCCGCTATCCGGAGACCTACTACGCGGACGCGCTCATCGGGCCAGACACAGTCAACACCCTTCCCCCCGCCACGCTGGAGGCTTTCGAGCGTGAAGGGAGCGTGGCACGAACGCTCGATACCGACCCGGCCGGCGCTCGGTTCGTGTTTGCGGCCCTCGCTGAGGTCGGCATCGACGTGGACGATGTGACTCGCAGGCTGGAGGTCGAAGGTGTCCGGGCGTTCCGGGCGAGCTTCGACGGCCTACTCGCTGCGCTCGCTGAGAAAGCCAATGACTGACCTGAAGGAGCCCTCGTTGAACCACGCCAGTCGGCATACCGCACCATAACGCTCACCGCCCCGAGCGTTATGGTGCACTCCTTTCCGCCCATAGCCGGCATTCGGCGCTAGCTGCGGCTTGTGGCGCACGCGACTGTTTCGTGCCCTGTGGGGCACGTTGTTCGGCGGTTCGGTTGGTCGGAGGGGTGGGGATCGGGCGACTACCGCGTCAGGTGTCGGGTGGGTCGCGGTCGGGTGAGGGTCGGATGAGGCGGCGACGCCCGGGTGGGGTGTCGCGGTCGAGCGTGAAGCCTTGCTGGTGGATCACCACGTGATGGTGATACCAGCACAGGAGGGTGAGATTGTCCGGATGATGATCACCACCGTTGGCTTGCTCGAGAATGTGGTGGGGTTCGAGCCGATACCTCGACGTGCATCCGGCGATGGTGCAGCCACCGTCACGGTGCCACACAAAGTCCCGCACCCTCGGCGGGATCGTGGACGCAGTCACATCGACCGTCATCACGTCGCCGTCGTGCACTGCCAGAACGGAGATGACGCCGTCACACAGGATCTCACCGAGCGTGTTGGGTCCGACCTTGACCCCGTGACGAGTGACCGCGCCTGCCCGACCGTTGGTGCGGGCTGCAGTGGCCTGGTCGACGTGGACCGTCGCGGCGAGGCGTGTCGACACCGACGGACCCTCGGCACGAGCGCCTGTGGGGTCGAGGCTGTCCATCGCCCACGCCACCAACGCATCAGCCCGGCGTTGCGGCAACGAAGGCCGATACGGATCATCTGCAGGCACGAGCCGGTCTGCGGTGTCCTCCAATGCCTTGAACACGTACTCACCGTCAACTGCTGAGAGGCGGCCATGGAGGTTCCATGCCGTGTTCTCCAGGTTCGGTTGCGCGAAGAACCGGCGTATCCCGAACAGCGTTGTCTCGTCGGATGGGCTCATCCCGACGTTGCGGGCAGCGAGTCTCCGCACTTGCTCCACCCCGACACCTGCAGCCCGCTGCAGCGTCACGTCGTCGGCGTCGGTGTTCGCCAACTTCCGGGTCGCCACGACACGATCGAACGACACGTCACCGTCGACCAGCTCATCCTCCAGCAACCTTGATTCGGACACCGCGGCGTAGGCCAACGCACGACCCGTCTCGGGTGCGACATCGAGGCGACCCGTCACCCACTCCCCCAAGGTGCGTGCACCATCCACGGTGCACACCTGAGCCTCGTCGAGTTCGGCGATCGTCTCGAGCTGTGCGGCACGGATCTGCGAGACCAGCGACTCGAGATGCAGCAGACGCTGCTCCAACTCGTCGATCGTGCGGGGACCGGTTGACATCAACATGGATCGATTGTGCCCAACAGGTGTGACAGAAACCGACCCAAATCACCCGAATCCCAAAGAAATCACTGAGATCTCGTGGGGCTGCGGAGAGCCGCGGTCCACGGGCTTACGCCGCCGCGCCGAGCGCCGCCGCAGTCACGACAACGGCGTCCAGAAACCCCGCCAGAACCGACCCGCCAACCCGGCGGCGCCACACCGCCCACCGCATCACCCGGCACGAGCGACGGCCTAGAGGTTGCCGCGCTCGGCCTGGTCGCGCTCGATCGCCTCGAACAGGGCCTTGAAGTTGCCCTCGCCGAAGCCGATGGCGCCCCGGCGCTCGATGAACTCGTAGAAGACCGTCGGGCGGTCCTGCATCATCCTGGTGAAGATCTGCAGCAGCGTCCCGCCGTCGTCCTCATCGACGAGGATGTTGAGCGCGCGCAGCTCATCGAGATCCGCATCGAGATCCGGGATCCGGTCCGGCAGCTCGTCGTAGTAGGTGTCGGGGACCCGCATGAGCCCCATGCCGCGGCGCCGCGCCTCGGCGACGGTCGCGACGAGGTCGTCGGTGGCGATGGCGATGTGCTGCACGCCGGAACCGTGATAGAAGTCGAGGTACTCCTCGATCTGCGACTTGCGACGACCGGTCGCCGGCTCGTTGATGGGCAGACGGATCACGCCCGAGCCGTCCCACACGACCTTCGACATCAGGGCCGAGTACTCGGTGGAGATGGCCTCGTCGTCGAAGTGCCGCAGCAGCACGAACCCGAAGACCCGCTCGTAGAACTCGACCCACTCGTCCATCGCGCCGAGCTCGACGTTGGCGACCACGTGATCGATGTTCTTGAGGCCGATGCCCTGCGCGATCGAGTCGGTGCGAGGACGGAAGTCGGGCGGCGGCCACACCACGGACGGATCCTCGACCAGCGAGTGGACGGTGTCGCCGTAGGCGGCGATCACGGCCTGATTGACCTTGCCCCGATCCCCCTCCAGGACGTGTGGCTCGACGAGACCGGTCGCCCCACGCTCGAGCGCCAGTGCGTAGGCGCGGTCGGCGTCGGGCACGGCGATTGCGACATCACGCACCCCCGGGCCGTGGAGCAAGAGATGGCGGCTGATCTCGTGGTCGGGATCGAGCGCTGCCGAGAAGATGAACCGGACGTCACCCTGCTCGAGGGCGTATGAGGCCACATCGGGAACGCCGGTCTCGGGCCCGCGATAGCCGACGATCTTGTAGCCGTGGATCGCCCGGTAGTAGTGGGCCGTCTGATAGGCGTTGCCGACCCAGAACTCGACGTGGTGGAACCCTTCGATGGGGAAGTCGGCCTTGTGGGCCTCGATCGCTTCGTTCATGCTCTTCCTCCAGATGGTTAAGGCTGATACTACACGTGCAGACCCGCATCGTCAGGCGTCGTCGGCGCTTCCACAACGGTGCCGACACAAGGCCCGAACCCGATCCGGGGCCTGCCGTCACCGCCGCACGAGGCTCGCAGCTCCACGGTGTCGCCGTCTTCCAGAAACGTACGGGTCGAACCGTCGTCGAGGGTGATGGGATCCGCTCCGCCCCGGGTCAGCTCCAACAGGCTGCCGAAACTGCCGGGCTCGCTCCCCGACACCGTCCCCGATGCGAACAAGTCGCCTGCGCGCACCACCGCTCCGTTGCTGGCGGCATGGGCGAGTTGCTGGTCCATCGTCCAGTACATGTCGGCGAAGTTCGTCCTGGCGACGACGGTGCCGTTGAGCACGACTTCGAGATCCATGTCGACGGCGCGCCGCCCGGGCCCGACGAGATATGGCAGCGGGTCGGGATCCTGTGCCGGCGCCTCCGTCCGGTAGGGCTCCAGCGCCTCCATCGTGACGAGCCACGGCGACACGGTCGTGGCGAAGGACTTGCCGAGGAACGGGCCGAGCGGCTGGTACTCCCAGGCCTGGATGTCGCGCGCCGACCAGTCGTTGACGAGCAGCAGCCCGGCGATGTGGCCCTCCGCATCGGCCACGGGGATCGGCACCCCGAGGTCATTGCCCCGGCTCGTGACGAAGCCGACCTCCAGCTCGATGTCGAGCCGCTGTGAAGCACCGAACGTCGGGGTCGCGGCATCACGAGCCTTGCGCTGGCCCAGCGGGCGCCGGATCTCCGTGCCCGACACCACCACCGTCGACGATCGCCCGTGGTAGCCGATGGGGATGTGCTTCCAGTTCGGCAGCAGCGGGTCGCCGTCCGGCCGAAACAGACGACCCACGTTGGTGGCGTGCTGCTCCGACGAGTAGAAGTCGACGTAGTCGCCCACTTCGACCGGGAGCACCATCTCGATGTCCGCCTGGTCGACGAGCACCGCGCCGGCATGAGGGACGAGCTCCTCGTTGCCCGCTGTGAGCAACTCGCCAACCCGGGTGCGGATCGGGCCCAAGCGGTCGAGCATCGGATTGAGCGAGGTGGCGTCGACCTCCTGGCGTCGCAGACGCATGACCCCGACCTCGTGGAGCGCGACCAGGTCCACGACCTGCTCACCGATGGCCACCCCGGGGCGGGCGCGATCGCCGGCATGGCGACGGAACACCCCGAACGGGAGGTTCTCGAGAGGGAAGTCGGATCCGGCGGGCACGTCGACCCAGGACACCCCGCTCATCCCTGCACCCCGGGCACGCCCATCGCCACCAGATCCTCGACGGGCTCGGCGATGCTGCAGCTCCCGAACCCGTGGAGACCGGCCGACCTGGCCGCCTGCAGGTCCCGCGCCGACAAAGCGTGATCGCCCCAGGTCAGGCTGGCTGCACCGAACCGGAATGCGGCTGGATCCCGCTCGGAGAGGACGCGGACGATGTCGTCGTGCGGTGCTCCCGCACGGGCGAGCTCGTTGGCGACGGCGAGGTTCACGAAGCCGTGCACATCGACCCCCAGCTCTGCGTCACGGGTGCGGACGGGGTGATGCAGACCGGCGGTCGCCTTGACCGGCACGGCGTGCTCGGCGAGGAGTACCAGCACCGCGGCCAGTTCCTCGACCGACGGGACCGCTTCGGGGACCACACCACCGCACCGGATCTTGGCGTGTGCCTGCGCTCTGCGCTCCCGAGCCGAGCCGATGGCTGCGACGGCAGGCCCGGCCGCGTCGCCGAACGGGATCTCCAGAAACGTCAGGGTCTCTTCGCCCAGCGTCGCCGCGGCGTCGACCACACGTGACACGGCGGCCGCCGGATCCCCCGGAGCCACCGCACTCAGCCTCGCCTCGACGGCGGAGACGGAGGCGGCAGGTGACATCTCGGCGGCGAAGTCCTGGCCGGCGGCTATCGCAGGGCCGAGCGGGCCGTCCACGATCAGGCCGATGCGCCATGTCATCTCACCCCGACGCATCGTGGCGGCGAGCAGGCCGGCCAGGTCGGTGAGCCGGCTCGCCGGACAGAGAAACCGGTGGAGGATCCAGCCGTCCGCCGACTCCCGAGCGACGCGGAACTCGCCGACGGCGTCATCCAGGGTCAGCGACGCCGGGGGAAAGAGCCCGGCGTAGTCGATGAGACCGGTGAGCAGCGCCCGCGACGGGGTCAGGAGTGTCGGCTGCAGCATCAGGGTCTCCGATCGGTCACCGGAAAGGCTACCCCTGTGGCCGGCCCGACGTCGGCAGCCGCGGACAGCCCGTATCTAGTCCCCCCGGGTGGCCGAAAAAGGGTCAGAACACCTGCGCCGACACCAGGTACAGTGAGCCGCAGGGCAAGGACAATCGCCTGCCGTGCGCACACAACGGAACCTCGGGAAGTGGGGGCGACGAGCGGCACGGCAGTGCACTCGGGTAGGGAGAGACAGGCGAACATGACCGCACGCAACGCCACACAGGTGGTCGTTCCGTTGGAGTCGCTCTTGGCGGCGATGAGCGATGGGGTACTCATCACCGACGAGCACGGCCACCGGACCTACTGCAACGCGGCGCTCAGCGACTTGGTAGGTGCGGACCCGCTGGAGCCGACCGGGACGGATGCGCCACCGCGGTGGCTCCCGGAGTCACAACAGGAGCGGTACTCGGAGTACATCGCTCAGGCACGCCAGGGCAAGATCACGAACGACATCGTCTCACTGGACTGGAAGGTCCAGACGTCGATGGGTCAGCACATCGGGGCGCTCATCAAGCTCATTCCCATGCGTGGCAGTGGCAACGGACCGGTGCCGTTGATGTGGCTCATCGTCCCAGACCGGGTGGTCATGGACGGTCCCCAGGGAAGCTCGACGCGACTGAGCCAGCTCGAGGAGAGCCTGCGCCGCATCGCATCCGAACTGGGCAGGGTCGGCATGGTCCCGTCGGCAAACGGCTCGTATGCGACCAGGGCATCGCTCCCGGAACTCGACCGGCTCTCGCCGCGAGAGGCCGAGGTGCTCGAACAGCTCCTCGCCGGACACCGGGTGGCCACCATCGCCCGCGAGCTCGAGGTGAGCGAGCACACCGTTCGCAACCATCTCAAGTCGATGTTCCGGAAGCTCGGCGTGCACTCGCAGGCGGAGCTGGTGGGGCTGGTCCGAACCGGAGAGCGTTCCTGACGCCCCGGCGGAACTGACGGCTGCGACCAACACGTCGTCCTCGCCGTCGGCGCCGATCGTCTGCGCACCCATCCGTGACGCAACCCACCGGTTGCGGCGCGTTACGCTGCGGACCGATGGCCCGACTTCGGCTCTTCGCCAACCTCAGAGAATCAGCGGGGACCTCGCAGACCGAGTTCCCGGGATCCACCGTGGGCGACGTCCTCGATGCCGCAGCAGGGAGCTTCGGTGACACATTCGTCGCCGGCCTCGACGCAGCGAAGATGTGGGTGAACGGCGATCCAGCCGAGCGATCCACGCCCGTGACCGACCACGACGAGATCGCCCTCATACCACCGGTTTCGGGTGGCGCCATGACGGTGCCCCGGCAGACCGATGTCGTCGGCCTCCTCCTCCCCCTCGCCCTGGCGGCGGTCGTGATCGCCGGCAACTACCACAGCGCCGCGGTGTTCGCCTTCGGCCTCGTCGGCGTCGGGCTCGTGTGGATGTGGGACCTCGGGGAGATGCTCGACGCGCGTCGTGTTCGCGTGAACCTGGTGCCCGCCATGGTCGCGCTCACCGTGACCGTCAACGGTGTGTATGGCTGGGGTCGGGTCGGTCTCGTGGGTGGCCTCATCATCGGGCTCGTCTTCACCCTCGCCTGGGCGACGTTCGACGCCGGGCAACGGACGATCGACGCCCTCGTCATCTCGGTCGCCGTCGCCATGGTCGGCAGCATCGGGGCCGGTTTCCTGATGATCGTCCGCCTCAACAGCCAGGTGGAGGTCGTCGGGTTCGTGGTCGTCGCAGTGGCTGGCGCGGCGACGGCATCCCTGATGTCGGGCTCGGGCCAACAGGTCGCAGGGATGGATCCCAATCTGGCGCTGCTGGTGGGCGCCGTGATCGGAGGTCTGCTCTCGCCGGGCTTCGCCGACACCGCATCGTGGCGAGTCTTCGGTCTCGCCGCGGCACTCGCGGGCGGCGCGATGATCGCGGGCCGGGCGTTCGGGGCCCTCCTGCGTACCGGGCGCGTCGTCCACACGATTCGTGCCCCGGGTGTCTTCACCCCCATGGATGCGGCGGTGCTCGGTGCCGCCGGCTGGTGGATCGGCCTGCTGCTGTTCGGCAGCTGACGCTCAGGCGAGGGCCTCGCCGGCGAGGAGACCCACCCAGGCCAGCGCCAGACCCATCACGACCGATGCGAGCACGTAGCCGACGGCGATGCCGGTCGTCCCTTCCCGCACCAACGCGACCGACTCGAAAGCGAACGTCGAATACGTCGTGAAGCCGCCGAGCAGCCCGACGAACAGCCCGGCCCGCACATCGCTGGAGAGGCGTGTCGCCAGCAGCCCGATGAGCAGCCCCAACACGAACGACCCGAGCATGTTGATCGCAAAGGTCGCCACCGGGAATCCCTCGGCGGCCACCCCGATCCGTCTCGTGAGGCCATAACGGAGCGCACTGCCCGCACCGCCACCGAACGCGACAAAGAGGATGGCTCGCATGGCGGCGAGGATAGGTCGACGCGGCCACCACTCCTGGCATGGTGAAACAACAGGGAGTGGCTATCCTCCAGGCCTGGACATGACGCAAGTGCTCCGATTCCGTCGGCTGCTCGTCCTCACACTCCTCTCCGTCGTCCTCGCTGGGCTCCCGACCGCGGTCGGGGCGCAGACCTCGGACGATGTCGAGCGGGAGAAGAGGGAGCTCGAGCGCGCCCGTGCCGAGGCCCAGGAGGCGCTCGACGAGCTCCGCGCCGCCAACGAGGCGCTCGACGCCGCCCTCATCGAGCTGAACGAGATCAACGGCGAGCTGGCCAACCTCACCTGGAAGACGACCCAGCTCCGTACCCGCACCAGCGAGTACCGCGAGGAGTCAGACGAGCTCCGCACCCGGGCCGAGACCCTGGTGCGCGAGGCCTACATGGGTGGCCGTGGTGATCTCATCCAGGCGTCGCTCGAGGCGAACACGATCCAGGACGTGGTGACCCGTCAGCTCATCCTCGACCAGGCGACGAGCGCCGACCTCGTCTCGATCACGAGACTCGAGGCCGTGAGCCGTGAGATGGACAGGCTCCAGCTCGATCTCGCCGACGACCTCGACCGCGTCGCCGAGCTCCGGGCCCTCTCCGAGCTGGTCGTGCGCCGCATGGACACCGCCCAGCAGCGAGCCGACGAGGCATTCGCCAAGGCACAGCGGGTCGCAGCCGATCAGCTCGACGACTACCGAGAAGCCGAGCGGCTCAAGAAGATCGAGGACGCCAAGAAGAAGGAAGGCTCCGGTGGGGGCCTGCCTCCGGGAACGACTCCCGGCTGGCAGTGTCCGGTGCCGGAAGGCCGCTTCATCAACGACTGGGGCTTCCCCCGGTCCGGTGGCCGGACCCACAAGGGAACCGACATCTTCGCCTCGCGCGGCACCAACACGCTGGCAACCTCGGCCGGCACGCTGCGGCTCGACACCTACAGCCTCGGCGGCAAGATCCTGTGGCTGCGCGGCGACGACGGCATCCACTACTACTACGCCCACCTCGATGGCTATCCGAGCGGCATCCGCACGGGAAGCCGCGTCTCGAAGGGGCAGGTCATCGGATTCGTGGGCAACACCGGCAACGCCATCACCACCTCACCCCACCTTCATTTCCAGATGCACCCGGGCGGTGGCTCCGCCGTGAACCCCTACCCCACCCTGGCGGCTCACTGTTAGCCTGCAGCCCACGCAAGCCGCTCCCACGATGGCGAGCGACGAGGCGACACCCTCTGGAGAGGCATGACACTCGAAAGCCAGAACCGCCGCAGGATCGACATCATCCGTGATCCCGCCTTCCTCGACGATCTCACCACGATCGACACGGCCGAGCTGAGGGCCCGTCGCGACATGTGCGATGACGTCGCCGGCGAGCTCAACTACTACCGGCGGATGCTGCACGGCCGGCTCGACCTGCTCCGTTTCGAGCAGCGTCGTCGGAGCGGCGAGGAGACCCGCTCGCTCATGGAAGCGTTGCCCGAGATCCTCGCCGACCGCACCGCAGCCGAGCCCGACGACAACGGCGGTCCCCGCCCGGGCATGTCGAGGACCCTCGCCATCGAGGCCCCCGAGATCCCCTCCTCGGGACGGCGTTCGGTCGACCGGGCCCTCGGGGACGACTTCCTGACCCACCTGCCGACGATCGACGACGAAGAGCTGGCCGACATCAGGTCGGACCTGTCCGAGGTCGAGGGCGAGGTGTCTGATCAGCGCAAAGATCTCTACGCGGCGCTCGAGCGGATCCAGGACGAACTGGCGCGTCGCTACAAGGACGGCTCCGCCGATGTTGGCGACGTCCTCGACGGCTGAACCGATACGAGCCGAGACAGTCAGGTCCGGTCTCGTCGAGTCCGTTGACGAGCTCTCCGCATCGGTCGTCGACAGCCGGGGACGCATCATCCGTTCGTACGGCGATCCCGACCGGCCCCTCTTCTATCGATCCGCCATCAAGCCCTTCCAGGCGGCCGTCAGCCTCGACCTGGGGGCGAATCTGCCACCGGAGCACCTGGCCGTCGTCTGCTCGAGCCACGGCGGCCACCCGGCGCATCTGGCCATCGTGTCCACGATCCTGGAGAGAGCCGGGCTCGACGAGTCGGCGCTGCAGACGCCATCGGACTGGCCACTGAGCGGCAGGGCGTCACGCCTCGCAGTGCGTGCGGGCCATCGCCGGCCCAAACCGCTCTTCCACAACTGCTCGGGGAAGCACGCCGGCTGGCTCGCAGCCTGTGCCGCTGCGGGGATGGACGTCGCCACGTATCTCGAGCCCGACCACCCACTCCAGCAACGGATCAGGCAACGGCTCGGTGAGGTCTCCGGCGTCGAGACGGTGCCGGTCGGCGTGGACGGCTGTGGGGCGCCGACACTGCGGGGATCGGTCACTGGTCTGGCTCGCGCCTACGCACGACTCGTCGACGACGAATACTCCAGGGTCCGCACCGCCTGCTCACGATTCCCGGCGTTGGTTGCGAGTAACGATCTCGTCAACGGCAAACTCGGACAGTGGTGGCCCGGGCCCGTCAAGTCCGGTGCCGAAGGGCTGATCGCCTGCACGGGCAATGGGTTCGGCGCTGCCGTCAAGAGCCACAGCGGCTCATATGAGCGTGCCACCGCCGCGCTCGGGGAAATGTTGAGAGCGATGGGATTGTTGTCTGCAGCAGCGACGCAGGCGCTCGCCGACGTCCTCGCCCCACCCGTGCTCGGGGGCGGTCGCAGCCAAGGGACCATCCGCGTGGTCATTCCGACGTGAAACCAATGAACCTCACCATCCACGACGATCTCGATTCACCGGTGCTCGATCTCACTCCGGTCGCACCCCGGAGCGGGCCTTTCATGACACGCGAGTTCCTCGCCGCCACGGCCCGCCACACCGGAGCGCATATCGCGATCGTCGAGTCGAGCCACGCCGCCATGCTCATCGAGCGTCACGGCACGACGATCCGGTTCGCCGGCGACCCCGACCTGACCGACTACCACTCTCCGCTGGGCAGCGGCGTGCCGGAACTCGTCGCCGCCTTCGCGGCGAGCCTCGAGCCGGGGACGCAGCTCGACCTCGACTCGATGCCCGAGGAGGCCGCAGACCCGGTGGAAGCGGGACTGCAGACGGCAGGCATCACCACCACACGCCTTCAACACGAGATCGCCGCCGTGCTGGACTTGCCGGCATCCTTCGACGACTACCTCGGCGACCTGTCGAAGAAGCAGCGCCACGAGGTTCGCCGCAAGCTGCGCCGCTTCACCGAGATCGCCGGTGAACCGAGACTCGTCCGCGAGTCCGGCTCCGACGTGGTCGGCGTCTTCGCCGACATGCACCGCCGGGCCGCAGGCGAGAAGGGCACCTTCATGACCGAGGAGATGGAGGAGCACTTCGTCGAATTGGAGAAGAACGTCGGCGCCGTCGTCGACGTGCTGTACGGACACGACGGGCGCCCGGCCGCAGCTGCGTTCGGCTTCGAGGACAACGCGACGTTCTACCTCTACAACTCGGCGTACGAGCCGGATCTCGCCGATGCGTCGCCCGGGATCGTGCTCGTGGCAACGGCGATCGCCGACGCCATCTACCGCCAGAAGACCCGGTTCGACTTCCTCAAGGGCGATGAGGTGTACAAGTTCAGGCTCGGAGCCGTCGAGCGACCGCTGTACAGGGTTCGGGGAACCGCATGATCACTCGGGTCGCCTACCTCTCGATGCACACCTGTCCCCTCGTGCAGCCCGGCAACGGCGATGCCGGGGGCATGAACGTCTACATCCACGAGNNCGGCGCTCGGACTCCGACACGCCCGACGTCGTCGACGTGGCACCGGGGTATCAGGTCGTGCACGTCACCGCCGGTCCTCCCACCCGCCTCGACATCGCCGACATGGCGCCCCACGTCGGCGAGTTCGCCGAGGGCGTCATCAAGTGGCTCAGCGGCAGCGGCAGGGTCTTCGACGTCGTGCACTCCCACTATTGGCTGTCTGGCTGGGCGGGTGTGCTCGTCAAGGAGGCGCTGCAGCTGCCCCTCGTCAACTCGTTTCACACGCTCGGCAGGGTGAAGGATCGAGCGCGTCGCGCCGACGAGGAGGCTTCGAGCCCCATGCGGACGTACACCGAAGCCGAGGTCATCGCACACTCCAACTGCGTCGTCGCCTCGACGCCGTACGAGTTCGACGATCTCGTCGAGCACTACGGCGCCTCCCTGGAGGCGCTCTGCACCTCCCCACCGGGCATCGACCACGACGTCTTCTGCCCGGGTGATCGTGCCGATGCGCGGCGATGGCTGGGTCTCGAGACCTCCACACCGATCGTGTTGTTCGCCGGCCGGATCCAGCCGCTCAAGGGAATCGACATCGCGATCGAGGCCGTCGCCCGGTCCGCGACGCGGCCGGCACCGCACCTCGTCGTCATCGGCGGACCTTCGGGATCCGACGGATATCGCGAGCTCCAGGCACTGCGTGAGCTCGCCAAGACGCTCGATGTCGATTCCCGGGTGCACTTCATAGCTCCCCAGCCACACGATCAGCTGGCTCGCTTCTATCGCGCCGCAGACGTTCTCGTCATGCCCAGCCGCTCCGAGTCGTTCGGCCTGGTCGCCGCCGAGGCCCAGGCCTGCGGGTTGCCGGTCGTCGCGGCCAGCGTGGGTGGCCTGCCCTTCGTCGTCGACGACGGAGAGTCCGGTTTGCTGGTCGACGGTCACGATCCCATGAGATACGCATGGGCCATCGACAGGATCTTGTCCGATGACGCACTCGCCGACCGACTCGGCGCCGGTGGCATCGCCAAGGCACGGGACTTCAGTTGGCCGAAGACCGTCGACCGACTCCTGGAGCTCTACTCCGGGGTGAGCGGGGCGTGACCCCCGAAGCGGCCCGCACTCTCATCGCCGCAACGACCGCGACATGGGTGGAGGACCCCGATTCGTCGGCGGTGTGGTCGGGGACCCACGAAGGGCGCCTGGGCCTTCGCATGGCGCAGACGACCAGGGACTTCACGACGATGTGGTTCGATGTCGGCGAACTGACCGTCGCCACCGAGGCCTACCTCATGCCGCCGCCGCGGCACCACCATGACGAGGTCTACCGCCAGGCGCTGCGTCGCAATCACGACGCCTGGCCCGCCTTCATCGCCATGGACGTCACCGGGGGGCTCTACGTGCGAACCCGCACCCGGCTCGATGGCTACTCCGCGCAAGAGCTCGAGGAGACCGTCGGCGCCACGTATGCCCTCGTCGATCTGGCGTTCCCCGGCCTGGTGGCGGCCGGTTTCGGTGGGCGCGAAAAAACGCAGTGAAGAACTTGTCGACAACCGTTGTGCACAACCGCCTGTGGATAGCTGTGGATTTGTGGAAAAACGCCCCATATGGCGCCGGCAAACGTGCAGGTGACATCAACAGGCATGGACAACGATGCCCAAATCGCGAAAACTGCCCGCATCGCGCCACCTTGATAGGCCACGATTCGACACGTATCGTCAAAGGGTCAAAGCCCAAGGTGCTTGAGCGTCAGACCTCGTTCGGGGAAGTGCGGGGGACGTCGCAAGGGTTCCTTGGGCTTTGTCGTGGAGCAGGGACCCACGCCCGTGAATGACACGATGCTCAGTCACGTGTCGCTCCCCTTGCCGTGGAAGGCCTTCGGTCTGCCCGATCCGCTGGCAGGGTCGACGACCACGTTGGTCACGGGCGATCCCGGCTGGCGATGGACGACGGCGGCCCCGCCCCTCGACATCCCCGAGACCCCGGCCTTCGGCGGGACCGCAGAGCCGGGTTGGGACCTGGACCACGTCGTCTTGCTGGTGCCCGACATGGCGGAGCTCCACCGGGCCATGCACTCGATCGGCCTCGAGCCGCGCCTGTCGATGGATGTTCGCGGGCGGGCCACGTCGTTCTATCGCGTAGGCACGGTGCTCGAGGTCGTGGAATCCCCCGTGCGGTCTGCAGCCCTGTATGGCATCGCCCTCGTCACAGATGAGCCGCTCGAAACCGTGGCCCTGCGCTGGCGGTCCATGGGCATCGAGGTCGGCGACATCCGACCGGCGATCCAGCCGGGAAGACGGATCTTCACGGTCGGTGCCGTCGAGGCCGGCCTGGCGGTGATGAGCCGGGACCGCGAAACCGGCTGAAGGCCGCCGATTCGAACTCTGATCGGCCGAGTGATCTAGGCTCGCCCGATGCTCAGAGCACACCTCAGCCGCGAGAGCGGCGCCGACGCCCACACGGGCGATGGCGCTCCAATGCCGTGATCGCCGCTGCCGTGATCGCCGCGGCCGAGATCGCGTCGGAGGCCACGACGTCGATCGAATGGGTGACGCTGATCGTCGGCTTCTTCGGGGGCCTGGCGCTCTTCCTCTACGGGATGGAGGAACTCACGGAGTCGTTGCGCATCGTCGTCGGCGACCGGGCACGCCGCATTCTGGGGAGGCTCACCGCGAACCGCGTGACCGGGCTGGTGACGGGCGCCGGTGTCACCGCCGTGGTCCAATCGTCATCGGTCACCACGGTGCTGCTCGTGGGATTCGTGAGCGCCGGGCTCATGACCTTCACGCAGACGATTCCCGTCATCCTGGGATCGAATGTCGGCACGACGATCACCGCCCAGATCATCGCGTTCAACGTCACCGCGTGGGCGCTCGGCTTCGTCGCGATCGGCTTCCTCGCTGCCGCGACCTCGAAGACGAGCAGCCGCCGATCCATCGGCGTGGCGACCGTCGGTCTCGGGCTGATCTTCCTCGGCATGAGCCTGATGGGCGATGCCATGGCGCCACTGCGCAGCTACGACCCCTTCATCAGCGCAATGGAGCAGCTCGACAACGTCTTCGTCGCCATCATCGTCGGAGCCGCCTTCACTGCCTTGGTGCAGTCGTCGTCGGCAACGACGGGTGTCGTGATCGTCCTCGCCGGACAGGGGCTCATCACGCTGGAAGCGGGGGTCGCCCTCGTGCTCGGAGCCAACATCGGCACCACCGTGACGGCGATGCTCGCCGCAATCGGCAAGGAGCGGACCGCGCAGCGGGTTGCGGTCGCCCACCTGCTGTTCAACGTCATCGGGGTGATCCTGTGGGTGCCGTTGATCGACATGCTCGTGTCGTGGACCTCCTCGGTCGGGGGCGGGCTGCAGCGTGAGATCGCCAACGCCCACACGGTGTTCAACGTGGCCAACGCCCTCATCTTCCTCCCCTTCGTCGCCCGGTTCGCAACGGTGGTCGAACGCATGGTGGTCGACAAGCCCGCCGTGCCGGGCGTCGCTCCGCGCTACCTCGAGGACGCACTCATCTCGACGCCTTCGCTCGCCCTCGCCAAAGCCCGTATGGAGATGCTGCGCATGGCGACGAGAGTCCAGGGAATGCTCGTCTCCATCGTGCCGGCGATCCTCGACCGCGACACGGACGAGCTGGATCGTATCGAGGCGATGGACAACGAGGTCGACGAGCTGCACGGCGTCATCGTGGAGTACCTGGGTCGCGTCTCGGAGGAGAAACTCTCGCCCGGCTCCCGCGAGGAACTCGTCGACCAGCTCGAGGCGACGAATGCGCTCGAAGCCATGGGCGACATCATCGAGACGAACCTCGTGACGATCGGCCGGCAGGTGACGGCGCTGTCTGTCATGACGAGTCGCGAGACCAGGGAGATGATCGGGCGCTACCACCGCGACGTCCTGCGCGCGTTCGAGCTCGCGATCGTGGCGCTGAGCCAGGAGGAGGACGCCGCTGCCCGCACGGTGATCGGTATGAAACGCGAGGTCAACAAGCGGGAAGAGGAACTTCGCGATCACCTCGGTCTCCGCCTCGTCGGCGACGAACCGAACCGGGTGGCGACCTACCGGCTCGAGATCGACATGATCGCCAATCTCAAGCGCTTGTTCTATTTCACGCGGCGGATCGCACGTGTGGCGATCCCGGCACGCGAACAGGCGACTGCCGACGCCGAGTGACCCCGAGGGCGTCACACACCGAAGATGAGCTGACGCAATCGCACCGGTGAGACCGCATACGTCTCCGGATCCAACCGGATCGACCCGAGCCGCAGGCCCTCCATCGCCGCCCCGTGGCGGGTGGCGAGGCTGATGGTCCCGCCCACATCGTGCAGTACTCCCAGACCGAGACAGTTGCCGGTCCCGTCCTGGACACCCACGACCATCTGGTCCAGCTTCGCCGAGTCGAATCCCTCCGGCAGCGTCGGTGCGAACACGTGGGGCGACACCGACCAGTGTTGGAGAGGCTCGGCGAGCTCCTCGCGGAACGCCGCCCGCCTCGCATCGCGGCGGTCGAGCGGGCTCAGCGGTGCCGATACCTCATCGGGTACCACTTTTGCGACCCGCGATCCCAGGAAGCGTCGCAGCATGCCGATGGTCGGCTCGAGCTCGGATCCCCGTTGCATGGCGATGACGAGCGTGGGCTTCAGCAACTCGACGAGGTGGTACTTCAGCGTCTGCCCGACGACGCCCGACACCACGCCGGTGGTGTCGAGCACGACGAAGTCCGACCGGGCCGTCGCCTCGTTCACGAGATCGGCAGCGGCCACCACATGCGGGAGCACGACGCCCTGGGGTTGCACCGCCCCCACGAACTTCAGCGCATCGGCTCGCTCCAGCGTCTGGAGCTCGTACTGGCCGGGAACGAGACGCAGTCCCACGCAGGCCGGCGGCCCGGTCGTGTTGGCGGCGATGTCGGCATCCACGAACGCAACGGACCGACCCGCCTCGACGGCGTCCTCGAGCAGCAGGCGCGCCATCGTCGTCTTCCCGGTGTCCGGAGCGCCGATGATCATGATCACCCCGCGCTCGCCGACGACCCGCTCACGGAGCGATGCGTAGGGCATGTCGTTCATGTCTCGGACTCTGTGCGCATCACGCGTCGGATCCTAGGTGTGACGACGGGGTGCGCAGGTGTCACGGAGCTCGGGAACGCGGAAGGCCTTTGGCGGATCATCGGCGAGGCGTCAGACGTTGTGGGAGATCCGTCTGACGCCCCGCCCCGACCGTCCCAGCGGTCGTGAGCCGTCGGCTCGTCTGTCTCTTCCCGGCAGTGCCGCAGGATCGACAGCTGCCGACGATTCGGAGGTTTTCTGAGCGGGCGATCCACGACGCGACGCAGGTCTGTGCCTACTTCAACTACATCAATCGGATCGCCGACGCCCTCGGGGTCGAGCACGAGGACTTCATCGACGAGGTCGGGCGGCCCCACCGTCCGGACGAGTGACGCACGTCGGTAGGATCGGTGAGACGTAGAGGGGAACGTTCGCCATGACAGCAGTGTTCGCATTCGCCGCAATCTTCGGTGGTCTCCTCGTTCTGGTGTTCCTGTTCGGAGGCGATTTCGACGCCGATGCCGACGTCGACTTCGACCTCGACGGGGACATCGACGTGGATGCGCCGGCCGGGACCGCCTTCAGCGTGCTCGCCGGCATCTTCTCCGTCCGCAACCTCGTCTTCTTCGCCGCCTTCTTCGGCGTCGGCGGGCTCCTCTTCGAGTGGTTCGGGGCGGGCGGTGCCGTGGCCTTCGTGCTCGCAGTGGGAATCGGGTTGGCGGCTGCCTTCATGAACCACCGTCTCGTCCGCTACATCCGCCGCACCGACACCGACAGCACCGTCACCGACGACCGCATCACCGGGAGCGTGGCCCAGGTCGTCTTGCCGATCGGCGCCGAACGCAAGGGCCGGGTGACGGCCGACATCGACGGCCACCGCATCAATCTCGTCGCCCTTCCCTACCGAGCGGACGACGACTCGCGCTTCGAAGTGGGTGAACAGGTCGTGATCGTCGCCGTGAAGAACGGTTCGGCCTACGTCACCGCCGCAGATTTCTAGAACGAACCAAGGAGCATCATGGAATTCGTCGCTGCATTCGCCGTACTGGCCGCGATTGCGCTCGTCATCGTGGTGGTGGCCGTGCGGTCGCTCATCGTCATCGTGCCGCCCAACCAGATCGCGGTCATCACCGGTCGCACTCGAGCCCTCCCCGACGGCTCGGAGGTCGGTTATCGAGTCGTGCGAGGCGGACGCACGTTTCGGGTGCCCATCCTCGAGCAGGTCCAGTACATGGATCTCAACACCATTGCCATCGAGGTCTCGGTGCACAATGCCTACTCGAAGGGAGCCATCCCGCTCAACGTCCAGGGCATCGCCAACGTCAAGCTCTCCAGCCGCCAGGGGTTGCTCGAGAACAGCGTCGAGCGCTTCCTGGGTCGCCCGGCCGAGTACATCCCCAAGCTCGCCAAGGAGACGCTGGAGGCAAACCTCCGTGGAGTGCTGGCCACCCTGACCCCCGAGGAGGTCAACGAAGACCGCCTCAAGTTCGCCCAGACGCTCATCGACGAGGCCGACGACGACATCAAGACGCTGGGCCTCGAGCTCGACGTGTTGAAGATCCAAAACGTGACAGACGAGGTGGGATACCTCGACTCGGTCGGCCGCCGCCAGACAGCACTCGTCATCAAGGAGGCCCGGGTCGCCGAAGCGCTGCGCCAGGCGGAGGCAGAGGAGAGCGAAGCCGATGCCCGCCGCCGCGCCGAGATCGCCACGGTCGAGGCGGATCTCCAGATCGTCGAGCGCGAGAACGAGCTCCGCATCCGGAAGGCCGAGCTCGACCTCGTCGCCGTGGCCAAGGAGGAGCAGGCCAAGGTCGAGGCCGATCGGGCCAGGGTGGTGGCAGANNGCCGATCTCACGATCGTCGAGCGCGAGAACGAGCTGCGGGTGAAGCGAGCCGAGCTCGAGAAGACGGCCGTCGGCAAGGAGGAGGAGGCCAAGGTCGAGGCGGACCGGGCCCGGGTGGTCGCCGAGCAGGAGCTGGAAGCGGAGCGCATCGAGCTGCAGAACCGGCGGCTCGAGGCGGATGTGATCGCCCCGGCCAAGGCTCGCAAAGAAGCGATGGAGCTGGAAGCCCGGGGTCAGGCGGCATCGATCCTCGAGGACGGCAACGCCCAGATCGAGGTGTTCCGCCGTCTCGTCGCCCAGTATCAGGAGGCGGGGAACGACGCCGAGAGGATCTTCGTCCTCAACATGCTCCCGGAGCTCATCGACAAGATCGTGGGCACCGTCCAGGGCGTGAACATCGACAAGGTCTCCGTCATCGACTCGGGGAACGGCTCCAATTCGATCCCCGGGCTGCTCGGCCAGCTTCCCGGGTCGGTCATCAAGTTGACGGAGCAGATCGAGAACGCCACGGGCGTCAACATCCTCTCAGGCCTCGGACGCAGAGGATCCTCCGAACTCGCGTCGGAGCCGACGGCGGACTGAACGGCCGGCCGGCTCGTCCCGGGGACTATCCCAGCTCGATGCCGACGATGTGACCATGGTCGCCGCCGTCTCTTCGAGATCGGCGTCGGTCCGGCGGCGGCGTCGGAGCGTGAACTCCGGTCGGCCCACCGGCCCCGTGTACGGGAAACGATCGAGATAGGTCTCGAGCACCTCGCGGCGACGACGGCGATCCTCGACCAGGAACGCCTTGCCCGCGACATCCCGCCCGCGCAGCCTCACCTCTACGACCGTCGGCGTCGAGAAGTTGCGCCACCACGTCTTGGCATCGGCGTCGCCCGCCCAGATGTACAGCGTGCCCCCGTCCTCGATGTACTGCAGCGGCAGCGTGTATTCGGTTCCGCTGCGGCGACCCTCGTAGGTGAGCAGGAGGAGACTCCGGCTCACCAGCCGATGGAGAGGCGACAGCAGGACACCGGCCGCCAGTGCATTACCGATCTTCATTGCGTGTTCTCCTCGTGATCGCGATCTCCATCGCATCACGTCGCGGCTACGCCGGCCAGGGCACGAAGTCGGATTTCCAACGGCGCGCACCTCGTCGTCGGAACCCGGGCGCCGCCTACCGGGCGATCGTCCGCAACGTGCGGCGCATCACCTTGGCCGAGGCGGTGCGGGGCAGCTCGGCGATGGGAACCACCCGTGCGATCTTGAACAACGGGTTGAGATGCGCCCTGATCATGCCCTGCATCTCGGTGCGGAGGGCCTCGGTGTCCGGCTCGCCGCCGACGGGAACGACGTAGACGACGAGCTGCTCGGGTCCCCCACCCGGCGGAGGCACCGCGACGGCAGCCACTTCGGCGACGCCGGTGACGTCGCCGACGACCCGCTCGATCTCGGCGGAGCTCACCTTGATCCCGCCCAGGTTCATCGTGTCGTCCACCCTGCCCATCGCCCGGAACAGCTCCCCGGGGAGCCGGAGCATCTGATCACCGTGGCGACGAAGCGGGACATCGGATTCGGGCAGATCGGAGTGGTAGACCTCGTCGTGGTCCCTGTTGAGCAGCGATTCCGAGAGCCCGATCGACGGCGGAACGATGAAGAGCTCGCCACCGGAGTCCGGGTCCTCGTCGACCACGCGGATGTCGAGCCCGAGACACGGCGTCGTGAAGCAGCCGGCGACGGCGGGGACCACGATCGTGCTCGAGATGTACCCGCCCCCGATCTCCGTCCCTCCGCAGTACTCGATCACCGGAGCCGCGACGGTCTCCATGAGCCAGGCCATGTCGTCCTCGTTCGCCGCCTCGCCGGTCGAGGACACGACACGCAGCCTGCCGAGGTCGAGCCCGGTGGTGGCATCGGCCGCTCGCCATGCCGCCACGAGGCTCGGCACCACCCCGAGGATCGAGATCCCGGTGTCGGCAACGAACTCGAGGAAGGCGCGACCGGTCGGCACATCGTCGTAGAGCGCCATGGTCGCCCCGTTGACGAGCGACGCGTAGATGAGCCACGGGCCCATCATCCATCCCAGGCTCGTCGGCCACGCCACCACGTCGCCGGGCCGGATGTCCTGGTGATAGAGCCCGTCGGCGGCGGCCTTGATGGGCGTCAGGTGGGTCCAGGGGATCGCCTTCGGATCGCCGGTCGTCCCGGATGAGAAGAGGATGTTCGTCGGGTCGTAGGGATGGGCCCTCACCGCGTCGAAGGAGCCATCGTCGACGACGAACTCGTCCCATCGTGTGTCGGCGGCCCGCATCTCGCGGTCGCCCGGGTCGACCACGATGGCCCGGCGGGCTCCGGCGGCGACCACCTTGTCGTACATCGGCAGGGTCCGACCCGCCCGTTCGAGCACACCGCTCGTGACGACGGTGTCGCACCGGGCGATGCGGAGACGGGTCGCGATCTCTTCCGCGGCGAAGCTGTCGGCGATACCGACGACGACACCCCCGGCGAGGACCGTTCCCAGATAGGCGACGACGGCTTCGAGCGTCATCGGCATGGCGATGGCGACCCGGTCCCCCGGCTCGAGACCGGCGGCCGCGAAGCCGTTGGCGAACGAGTCGACGAGCCGACGCAGCTCGCCGTAGGGCACTGCGAGGTTCTCCCCGGCCCGGCGGTGGATCACGGCGGTTCGTTCCGGGTCTGCAGTGAACGCGCTCTCGGCGATGTTCAAACTGGCACCGTCCAGCCAGCGAGGATCGCGTGGGTCGTCCGACATGATCGACGCAGGCGGGGTGTGGAGCGGGATGCCGAGCCGCTCGATCGTGCGCCTCCAGAACTCGTCGCGATGCGCCACCGACCAGGCGTGCAAGGCGTCGTATCCAGCCAACCCGAGCTCGATCGCCAGCTCGGTCACGTTGGCGGCGGCGATGATCTCCGGCGTCGGCTGCCAGCTCGGTGGGCGCATGGGCGCGAGCGTACCCCCGCCGTCACGGGTCCTTCACATGGCGGTCGATGGACCTGCTGGGCAGATCGGCGAGAATGCCGCCGTGCCCAAGCCAGCCTGGTGGGGAAGCCGAGCCCACATCGTCTTCACGATCGTGGTGTTCGTCGTACTGGCTTCGCTCGACAACGCCGCCGTCGCGGTCATCCCGGCGATGGTCATCCCCGTGACGGAGGCGCTCGACACATCCGAGCAGGCCATCGGTGTGGCCACCGCCCTCGTGATCCTCATCGTGGCGGTGAGCGCGGTCGGATGGGGCTACTGGGGCGATCGCGGGTCACGCAAGCGTCTCCTGTTCTGGGGCACGGTGGTGTGGGCCGCAGGGGCGTTTCTCAGCTCGACGGCCACGAGCTTCGGACAGCTGCTCGCGTACCAGATCATCACCGGGCTCGGGCTCGGCTCGATCGCATCGGTCGGGTTCTCGGTCATCTCGGACTTCATCGCACCACGACGCAGGGGGCTGGCGATGTCGTTCTGGGGTCTCTCCCAGGGCGTCGGCGGCCTCGCCGGTGGCCTGCTCGCCAGCCAGGTCGGAGCGGACGACTTCACGCGACCCCTCGCACTCATCGCGCTGCTCGGGTTGGCATTCGCATTCCTCTACCTCCTGACCTTCGACGCCCCGCGCGGCTTCGCCGAGCCGGAGCTGGCCGAGCTCCACGAAACCGGCGAGGTCTACGACTACCGCATCGAGCCCGAGCACATCCCGAAGCTGTGGGCACGGGAGACGAACCGCTGGCTCATCCTCCAGGGCCTCTTCGCCCAGGTCGCCTACGGGTCGCTGATCTGGGTGCCGTTCCTGTACCAGGAAAAGGTGATCGAAGCGGGCTACGACTCGGTGACGGCGACGAAGGTCGGCGGCATCCTCGGCGCCATCTTCCAGCTCGGCGGACTGTTTTCGATCGTCGCCGGAATCATCGGCGACAAGCTTCAGGCGAAGAACAAGTCCGCCCGCGCCATCGTGTCCGCCGTCGGCATCCTCGGAGCGATCCCGTTCTTCCTCGCTTTCTTCTTCATCCCGCTGCGCGGTCTCGAGGTCACCGCGGGAGCGTCGACGGCGACGCTCATCCCCGAAGTGCTCGGCCAGATGGTCACCAATCCGTGGGTCACGCTCGCCTTCTTCACCTCGCTGGCCGCGCTGGCGCTCACCGGTGCCGATTCGCCCAACTGGTTCGCCCTCATCTCGGACGTCAATCTCCCCGAGCATCGCGGCACCATCTTCGGGCTGGGCAACCTGGCCAACGGTCTCGGCAGGTCGTCGGGCAACGTCCTCGTGGGGGCACTGGCCGGCAGCATCGAGCGAGGTCTGCCTCCCCCGCTCAATTGGGCGGTCGGGCTCGCCGCCTTCCAGGTCTTCTTCCTGCCAACCGGATACATGTACGCCCGGGCTGCTCGCAGCAGTCCGGGGGACATCGACGAGGTGCATGCGATCCTCGATCGCCGCGGCCACCACTGACTCTGCGAACCGCTTCAGCGCCGGCTCTCTGAAACCGATTCATACTCTGCGGATAGCTGGGTCTTCCCTTCGGATGTGACGGGTGTACGTCAACAACTGAAGGGGAACACGGCCCATGCTCGTCATGGTCGCCGCTGTGTTCACGCTCGCCGCGCTGCTTCGGTGGTGGTGGGAGTCGCGTGCGCACATCCGGCGCATGCGAACATTGCTCCACCGGATCCACGTCAACGGCATCCGGGGCAAGTCGACGGTCACGCGCATGATCGCCGGGATGCTGCGCGAGGCGAACTACACGACCATCGCCAAATCGACCGGTTCGGCCGCCGCCGTCATCGACCGCAACGGCATCGACGTTCCCATCGCCCGCAGTGGCCCGCCGACGATCCTCGAGCAGATCGATGTCGTGGCCGAGTACGTGACTCCCGATGTCGATGCGCTCGTCATCGAGTGCATGGCCGTCAACCCGGTGTATCAGAAGGCATCCGAGCGCGCCATCGTCCGCTCCGGCATCGGCGTGATCACGAACGTGCGCGAAGACCATCAGGACCTGATGGGCGAGACCCTGCCGGAGATCGCAGTGTCATTGCTCTCGACCTGCCCCGACCGCGGCATCCTCATCACCTCGGAGCAGAACCGGGAGCTTCTGGCGCTGATGGGCGAGGAGGCCGCCCGCCGCGGCTCGACGATGCTCGTGGCCGATCCGGAGATGGTCACCGACGAGGAGCTCGCCCGCTTCGACTACATCTCCTTCAAGGAGAACGTGGCCATCGGCCTCGTGTTGGCCGAGCACCTCGGCATCAACCGTGAAGTGGCGATGCGAGGCATGGTGCGTGCCGCCCCGGACCCCGGCGTGCTGCGGCTCCTCGAGCTGGAGATCGGCGGCAAGCAGGTCACGTGGGCGAATCTGTTCGCCGTCAACGATCGCGAGTCGATGATCGCCGCCTACGAGCGCTTGCGGCCGTACGTGACGGCGGACACCACCACGGTCGGCATCCTCAACAACCGCTCCGACCGGCAGCGGCGAGCCATCCAGTTCGCCGACGTCGCCGTGCACGACCTTCGCTTCGACCGTCTCGTCACGTTCGGCGCCTATGAGAGCCACGTCACCGAGCGTCTGCTGCGCAACGGCTACGACGCCGAGCGGATCATCAACCTCGGCGAGGAACGCGATCCGACGGTCGAGGAGATCATCCAGCGGACGATCCTCGACATGCCAACCGAACACGTACTGCTCGTGGGGTTCGTGAACATCCACACGCACCAGGCCGAGCTCATGCTCGAGTACTTCGAGCACCGCCGGGGCGGGGGCGGCTCGACCGGGCACGAAGTGAGTTCCGACATCATCGTCGATGATCGCGAGGCTTCGACGCCGGTCGCCGCCGGCTGACCTCGTGCACGACTATCTCTTCACCGCCGACGTCGTCCGGCTCGCCTTCGTGCTCGGCGTCATCACCTCGGTGTTGCTCTACGAGCGACGCCACGTCACGACCGGGAGCATCGTCGTTCCCGGTTACATCGCAGTCTTCCTGTTGCAGCCGATCGTGCTTGCGACCACCGCCCTGGTGGCCGGCATCGCGTACTGGTTCGTCAACAGGTTGCTCACCCGGTGGGTTCTTCTGTACGGCCGGGTGAAGTTCACAGCCCTCGTCCTCGTGTCGATGGTCCTGCAGATCCTTCTGCTCAAGACCACGCCCGAGACCGCGTGGCTGTGGGAATCGAGCGCCCCCCTGGTGGTCGCCGCGGGATATGTCGTGCCCGCGCTGATCGCCCACGACATGGGGCGCCAGGGCATCAAGAAAACGCTCGCCGCGGTAGCGGCGAGCGGCGCCATCGTCGCCATTCCCCTGGCGGCGCTGGTGCTCGCGATGCCATCACTCACCGCGGACGCCCAGCTGGTCGGGTTCGACGTACTCGCATTCCCCCCGGCCTGGGTACCGGTTGCCGTGCTCGTGAGCGCGGTGACCTCGTGGGCGCTGATGCACAACTTCTCGCTCCGTGCGGGAGGCTTCATCGGCGCTGCGTACCTGGCGATGCTGATGGCCGATCTNNATCGCCACATGGGCGTTCGTGGTGAGTGTCCTCGAGCCGAGGCTCATCCTGTTCGGTCGCCGCAAGTTCGCCGCGATGATGCTGATGTCGGCGATCATGGCGTGGGGTGGTACCCGGCTGTTCGGTGGCATGCTCGGGTTCGAGTTCGCCGCCTATCAGAGTGTCGCCGGCGTCACATTGACGCCGCTGTTCGTGCCGGGGCTCATCGCAAACGACATCCATCGCTCCAGCCCGATCCGAGTCGTGGCCGGCGTGACGCTGGGTGCGACCTTCACCGCCGCCACGACGTGGACCGTGGCCGGCGTGTTCGGCGTGGCGCCGGCATTCGATCTGACCCTCCCGGCGGTCGTGGGCCTGGCAGCGCTCTCAGGAGCCGCCGTGTTCGGGCCGCAGATCATGAACCTCGGAGCGCGGGTGATGTCGCGGGTTCGAGCCTGGGCAGGTCAGCCAGAGGCCAGCGTCTGATCGTCGCGATGGATCGGCAGCTCGAGACGGAACTCGGTACGTCCGTTGCTGCGAACGTGCACCAGGTCACCGCGCATCTGCACGGCGAGGCGCCTCGAGATGTACAGGCCGAGACCGAAGGAGTCGGTCAGCCCCGGATCGCGGGTACCTCGCACGTAGGCATCGAACAACGAATCCTCGAGCTCGGGCGGGATTCCCGGCCCGTCGTCCCACACACCGACGAAGACCGTCTCTGCGTCGGCGTCGACGTGGAGACCGACCGATCCTCCGCCGTGACGCGTCGCGTTCGCCACGAGATTGCGGACGATCTGGCGAACCCGGCCGACGTCGGCGACGGCGGCCACGCCTGGTGCGGTTCGCCACTCCACGTCGATCCCGTTCGCCACCGTCTGGAGGACCTCGGCGATCGGCACTCGCTCCTGGACGACCGTGAGCTCGAAGTTGTCGGGTCGAGCCGCAACGAGGAGATCGTCGACGATTCCGGCGACATCCGACGCTTCGCGGGCGACGAGCGACAACAACTCACGAGCCTCGGCCGAGTCGAAGGTGTCCAGACTCGTCGCCAGCTCGTTGGCGAACCCGGCAACAGCCGTGATCGGTGTCCGCAGTTCATGGGAGATCGATGCCAGGAAGCGGTCCTTCGAGTCGATCTGCTCGGCCAGGACCGCCTCGGCCTCTTTCAGCGTCGTCACGTCGACGTCCGAGATGAGCACGCTGGCGTAGTCCAGCTGACCGTCGACCTCCGGGACTTTCCAGGTCGATCTGATCCACCTCAGCGACCCCGACCCGTCGCGCACCTGATGTTCACGTCGCACGACGGCAATCCCCTCGATCATGGCGGCACATTGCTCGACGAGAGAGGCGAACAGACCCGAGGTCTCGCCCGATTCGATGATCCGGTCCAAGTCCTCCAGATCGGCCGTGGTCCGCCCGTAGAACGCGTTCCACTCCGCATTGGCACGCACTCCGAGCCGAAGGGCCAGAGCGTCTCGCACCAGGCGGGGGTTGGCGAGGAGGTGAGCGCGAAGCGCACGCGGCGACAACGCCTTCATCCCCAGGAGCATCTGACGTGTCTCCGAGTAATCGACGACGACGGTCGGCACCGGCGCGGCGTCGATGAGGTTCTGCAGATCGTCTTCTCTCATCTGGGCCGCGTGCGTGGTGACATGCAAGACCCAGGCGACGAAGACGATGCCGGCTCCCGTGGCTGCCGCGTGATAGAGCACGACCGGGTCGTCGTTGCCGAGCGCCACATCGGCCGTGAAGGCTCCGAACACGGCCAGCACGGTGGCGATGGACCAGCGAAGCCAGCGATCGGGACGCATCGTCGCCGCCAGCAGCCCGAAGGCCGTGAACTGGACACCGAGCACGGCGTAGTTGAGGTCGGGGAAGTCAGCGCGGAAGCGCAGTACCTCGATGGGCACAGCAACGGCGAGCGCGAGCACCAGATTCGGTCGACGCGTCACCAGCATCCATCCACCCAGCGCCGCGATGACGCCCGATGACAGCACGGCCCACCACTCGGATGTCTGGCCCGTGACCGCGAAGACGAAACTGAGGATCGCGAACCCGGTTGCGGCCGCGGTGATCACCCAGACGGCAATCCAGTCGATCCGTCGTCGGAGCGCGGTCGATCGCATCACAATGCCCATGGGAGAACTGTCGGCCGATCCGAACTGCTGCTTACCGAAAACTCGTTCGCTGCGAACGACTCTGTGACTCGTGGCGAACGCCGATCGCAGCGTGTTTCGACGCACTCTTCCCGCTCGATTGCCGGATCCAGGGAGCGTCGATACGCTTGCCATGAGACGTGGGGAAGGACAGGTCGTGCGAGCACGTTTTGCGAGGTTGACGGCAACCATCGCCGTGCTCATGCTCATCGGCCCGGCACCCGCCGCCCTGGCCCGGATCACCGAGGGCGCCGACGTGTGCAGCGGCACTGCGACGATCGAGGGCGTCGACTACACGCCGGCGAACGACACTCCGGGCAACGCCATTCCGATCCCGAACGCGGAAGGCGTCCGCATCAGGTGGACCGGAACGGCCGACATGGACAACTCGTCCCACAACGGTTCGCTCTACGTCAACGTCGCCGGATTCAACGTGCGAGTCGCCTCGTGGACCGGCGGAGGCACCGAGCGAGGCTCTGGCGGGTTCTACGAGCTCGATGACTTCTACGAAGAGCTGGATCGCATCGTTCCGATCGGCAGGGTGCCCGGGGTGTGGAAGATCTCAGGAGAGCACAACGCCGAGAAACGCTGCGCCGGGTTCGCGATGATTCGCCTCGAGGGCAATCCACTGGGGACCCTGGTGGGCTGGATCGTCGTCGTCGGTCTGCTGGTCACCGCAAGTGGCATGATCGTGGCGATGCGAGCGAAGATCGACATCAGGAGGCCCCCGACATGAGAGGACGACCGGTGCTCGGTGCGATCTCGGGGTTCTTCTTCGGGATCTTCACCTCGCTGGCGCTCATGATGTTCGGCATCTGGCCGCTGGATGCGCTCTCCGTCTTCGGGCTCCCCGTGCTCTTCCTGATCGCCGGAGCCGGACTGGCCCTCTGGGCACCGCTCGGGCGCAATCGCGCCGCCGGGACCACGGAGGCCTCCTGAAGGCGCTACCCGACCGCGACCCCAACGATGGCGGCTTTCTCTCGAGGAGGCTCGTCATCGGCATCGGCGCGCTCCTCGCCGTCTCCGTGGCGGCGACGGTGGCGTACATGCTGGTCGAGGATCTCTCTGCGATCGACGCCTTCTACCAAGTGGTCATCACCCTCTCGACCGTCGGGTTCAGCGAGCCCGGGCAGGGCTTCTCGACCGCGAGCCGTCTGATCACGATCGGCCTGATCCTGGTCGGTGTCGGAGCCGCCCTCTACTTTCTCACGGAGATCACGGATGCCATCCTTACAGCCATCACGTCGGGACGTCGTCGCGAGCAACGAGAGGAAGCCATGATCCAAGCCGCATCCGATCACGTCATCGTGTGCGGGTACGGACGCGTCGGCAGACCGATGTGCGAGATCCTGCGCGCCGACGGGTACGAAGTCGTCGTGGTCGAGATCGACGAGGCGCGCTACACCGAGGCGCGAGAAGCCGGCCTGCTCGCCATCCAAGGCGATGCGGGGCGTGACGAGTACTTGGAGCAGGCCGGGCTCATGAGGGCGAAAGCCATCGTCGCCAGCCTCACGCACGATCCCGGCAACATCTCGATCGTGCTCTCGGCACGAGCGCGGCGGCCCGATGCCTACATCCTGGCTCGCGGCGGGGATGCGGAGTCGCAGCGCAAGCTCTACCTGGCCGGCGCCGACCGGGTCGTCGCACCCGAGGCGGCGGGGGCCGAGCGGCTCGCCCGACTCGTGGGTCATCGCGAGATCACGGAGTTCGTCGAGGTCGCCGTCGGAGATGCGCGCTACGACTTCGAGGTCGAAGAGCTACGTGTGCTCGAGAGCTCGTCGATCTGCAACGACACCCTCGCCGAGAGCCGCATCCGCGACCGCACGGGAGCACTCGTGCTCGCCGTGCAGCATGCCGACGGCGAGGTGGCAGCGCCCCCGAAGGCCGGGACACGCATGGGGCCCGGCGACATCGTGGTCGCACTCGGCTCGCGAGAGCAACTCGATCGACTCCGGGCGCTCACCAACGGGAGTTGAGGGGCTAGCCTCGTCGTATCGAGCTGAAGGATTCGATGCGCACCTGAGCGGACCCACGTCGTCCCGGATCCCTTGATCCGCCTCCGAGCGAGGAGCTCACATGCCCGCACTCCATCTCATCGATCTCTCCTTTGCGTACACGTCCGCCGTCGCCGTCATCGACGACCTGACCGCACACATCGGTCCCGGGTGGACCGGGGTCGTCGGCGCCAACGGTGCGGGCAAGACGACGTTGCTGCGTGTCGTCGCCGGCGAACTGGCGCCCACGTCGGGCCGGATGGTCACGGATCCCGGTGACGCCGTCATCACCGTCGTCGAGCAAACGATCGATCGACCGGGGACCACCGTCCTGGATCTCGCCGCGTCGCATGACTCGAGCGGGCGGAGATGGATGGGCCGTCTCGAGTTGCGCCCGGACGACATCGGACGATGGGAGACGTTGTCTCCCGGGGAGCGCAAGCGCTGGCAGGTCGGCGCCGCCCTGGCGACGCGGCCCGACATCCTCTTGCTCGACGAACCGACCAACCACATCGACGCCGAAGCACGGGGACTCGTCGTCGACACCTTCAAGGAGTTTCAGGGGGTCGGGCTGATCGTGTCGCACGACCGCACGCTCCTCGACGAGCTCACCACGCGCACGCTTCGCATCGATCGCACGGGGTCGCGGCTGTGGAACGGCAACTACACGACGGCGCGCGCCGCCTGGGAGGCGATCGAAGCGGACACGCATGAGCTCCGCGATGCGGTGCGACGACGAGAGCGGTCGACGGCGCGCAGGCTCGCCGACGAGCGGCGCACGGCGGACCAGCGAAACGCATCGCGGCGTCGCGACGTGCGTCGCGCCGGCGTCGCCGACCGGGATGCACGATCGATGGCAGCGAAGGGGCGTCATGCCGCCGGTGCGAGCTCGGGGGCGCAACGGATGTCGAACCTCCGCTCCGACCTCGAGCGCACTCGAATCGAGCTCGACGGCTTCGCCACCCGGAAAGAGATCGGCGGGTCGATCTTCGTCGACTACGAACCGAGCCCGAAGCGAATCCTGCTCCGACACGAGGGAGACCTCGTCGCCGGAGACGCCGTGCTCGCCCGGGACATCGACGTGTCGGTCGAGCGAGACGACCGGATCCGGCTGACGGGGCCCAACGGGGCCGGGAAGTCGACCTTGCTGTGGGCACTCCTCTCCTCGTCGGCGGCGACGAGGCCGCACCTGCTGCACCTGCCCCAGGAGCTCGACGAGACGCAGCGACACAGCCTGCTCGAGGACGTCGGCCGGCTCGACGGCGTCGCACGAGGGCGGGTGCTGTCCATCGTGGCGCTCCTCGGTGTCGACCCGGATCACCTCCTCGCCACCGACGATCCATCGCCGGGCGAGAGCCGCAAGCTGGGGCTGGCGCTCGGGCTCGGCACCCACCGGTGGGGTCTGCTCCTCGACGAGCCGACGAATCACTTCGACCTGCCCGCCATCGAACGTCTCGAAGCCGCGCTGGGCTCGTACCCGGGGGCGCTGGTGGTCGTGACCCACGACGAGCAGTTCGCACGGGAGACAACGACGATCGAATGGCATCTCGAGGACGGCGTTCTGAGGCGCTGAGGGTCAGCCCGCCGGAGGACGGAACATGACGGCTTCAGTGGGTCCGAGCCCGGTGGGCGTGACCTCACCGGTCTCCAGGTCGAGTATGAACACGTCCACACGGTCGGCGAACACGATGAAGCGGCCGTCACTCGACCAGTCGAGACGCTCGACGAACGGATGCTCGAGTTCGACGACGGGCTCGCCCTCCGCTGTCACGACGAGGAGGCCTTCGGGCCCGCCGACGGCGATTCGGCCGGTCTCCGACTCGACAGCTGCCGTGTGGCCATCGAATGCCAGAGACGTCGAGGGCCCGCCGCGATGGCCGACAGGGAAGACGCCGACGCCGCCGTCGGTCGCCACGACGATGACTTCCCGACCCGCACCGAGAAACTCCCCCTCGACGCCGAACTCGACACTCGACAGGGCGAGGAAACCATCCTGGCTGGTCAAGAAGCCCCATGGACCCCAAGCTCGCAGCTTCGCGCCCGGTTGCAGCTCGGTGACGGGCATCACCGACATCGGCGCGCCCAGCATGACCTCCACGCTCGTGACGTCGTCCTCTTCGATGGCGATCGCCAGCTGGTGCGGCTCCGACACGTGCCACGCGTACCCGGTGACTCGAGATGCCACGACGACCTGCTCCTCGAGGCGTCCCGCCATCAGCACGGCAGTCGACTCGGCCGCCACGGGAGCGGCCAGCGCGACGTAGCGACCCGAGCTGTCGAAGGCCGCGAAGTCCTCGAACGGGAGGCCATCGATCGTGACCGCAGACCACGCCACCGGCGCCGGTCGCAACGACAGCGCTCCGCTCGGGGGCCACATCACGACGTCCATCGCCCTCCCACCGTTGGTGGCGACGACGAGCAAGGCGTCGTCGAGCCCATCGATGGCGGAGGCGAGGCCTCGCTCCTCGGCGGCGAGCCCGAGTTTGGTGAGCGGAGTCGCCGTTGCGCCGTCGCGCACACCCGAGCCGACGAGGAGCCCCACTGCGAGGGCCCCGATGGCCACCAGCACGGTGACGATGCCCCTGCCCGCTCGAGGAGGCGGCGCCCATGGCGGCTCGGGTGTGTCGAGCGGCCGCACTTTCATATCGGTTTTGGGGGTCGATCCCACCCCGGTCTCCATGCCGCAAACCCTATCGGTTGCCGTCACCACGGCGGCCCTGTTCAGGATGGTGATGAAGAACCTGAAACATTCTCAAGGTTGTTTCAGGTTCTCCGATATCTGAGGTGGGAATACCCTTCTCATCCGTACCTGAGAGAGCGGCCTGCGAGGCCGCTCTCTCGCGTCCCGGGCTCTCGGGCCGACTCACTCTCGCTTCCGGCCGAACCTGTCGAAGCGGGCGTCGAGATCGACGCCGGCCTCCTCGGCGGCAGCGACGATGGCCGTCGACGCATCGGTGAGGTCGATCGGATCGGGCCAGGTGATCTCGCGTTCGAGCCGTGACTCGATGTCATGAATGGTGATGTCGGCAGGACCGATCTCACCCACCTCTTCCCACTCGATCGGGACCGCAACGCTCGCCTCGGGTCTGGGGCGGAGCGACCAAGGTGCAACGACCGTCGCCATCGCCGTGTTGCGAAGCCAGTCC
>JABAOD010007660.1_pt1 | contig 40080 bp, 47 predicted proteins | sample 7062151 | NCBI WGS metagenome assembly JABAOD01 (sample SAMN14538626, study PRJNA623070) | marine sediment metagenome | biome: marine biome [ENVO:00000428]; feature: marine pelagic biome [ENVO:01000023]; material: deep marine sediment [ENVO:00002113] | place: India: Gulf of Khambhat ... | reverse complement strand
CACCAACCTTGGATATGCCCCGCACCCGCGGCCACCGGCCTGCGCAGGACAAATCCAAGGTTAGTGGCGCGGCGGCTGCCTGGCCGACTCCCAGCCACAGTATACCAACCGGCAGTAGGCACCGGCACGGACTATTCACGCGACCGCAGGGCCAGTGCCGCCTGATACAGGGCGCGTCTGCGCTCACCCGTGATCTCGACCGCTAACGCCACCGCCTGCTTCAGCGGGAGCTGTGCCAGCAGGGTGCGCAGGATTCGCTCCACCTCGCTTGAGCTCGCGCGCCGGTCTTCAGCGAGCGCGCCCTGAACCAGCACCACGAACTCACCCGCCAGGGTCTTGCGCGGCTGCCGTGCCGCCCATCCCGCGAGCTCCAGCAGGCTGGCATGACGAATCTCTTCGAAGACTTTGGTCAGCTCACGTGCCACCACCGCCGGGCGCTCGCCCCCCAAGCTGGCCGCCATCGCCTGCAGCGATCGCACGATCCGGTGGGGCGCCTCAAAAAAGATCAACGTGCGCCGCTCCTGTCGCAGGCCCTCGAAGAACGCTGTGCGCGCTTGTGCCCGCGCGGGCGGAAAGCCCTCAAACACAAAGCGATCGCTCGGCAAGCCGGCGGCAGACAGGGCGGCGATGGCCGCGCACGGGCCCGGTACCGGCACCACACGGATACCGCTTGCTTGGGCGGAACGCACTANNCCCGGATCGCTGATCAGTGGTGTACCCGCGTCACTGATCAGTGCGATACACTTACCCGTGTGCAACTGTTTTATTAGGGCGGCTGACTTACTACGTTCGTTATGCTCATGGAAAGCAGTGACTGGTGTGGCAATACTGTAGTGTCGCAGCAGCCGACGGCTGTGACGCGTGTCCTCGGCAGCGATCAGGTCGACCTCGGCTAGAACGCGCACGGCACGAAACGTCATATCTTCCAGGTTGCCAATGGGGGTGGCGACGACATATAAGGTACCTGCTTCGTTTGACATCAATGCACCTGCTCTAGATACTTTTTCTTAAACGGCATTTACCATGACAGCGATCTTCCGGACAAACTTGACTACACGCGCACTGCTCGTTGTTGGCGTGCTGTCGCTTAACGCCTGCACCATCGCGCCGACAAAACCACCGCAACCTCCGGCCGCCAAGACGACGGCCGAAGAGGCAGAGTACAGCGGCGAGTATTTGCGCGCCGCTGAAGAATATGCGCGCGCCGCCGCCGAGGCCGCCGCCGCTGATAAGGTGGCCCTGCAACTGAAAGCGGTCGCCACACTGCTTAAGGCAGGTCAACTTCACGAAGCGCGTCAGAAGATTCAGGACATCGAAACGGCTAGTCTGGAACCGACCCTGCATGCGCGCAAGCTTATTCTACAGGCGCAAATCGCATCACAGTCCGGCGCCCATGAGGAAGCGTTGCGGTTGTTAAGCGAGGCGCAACATACGCGCAACCTAGATCCAGGGCTGCTGGCAGAGGCCTACCTCATTCGTGCCGACGCGGAGTTGGCATCGGGGGACCCTGTCGGTGCCGTTAAGAATCTCATTGTCCGTGAGCAGTATATCGTCGGCCCGGACGTCCTTGCCGACAATCAACTGCGGCTATGGAAGATCCTGAGCTCTCTGCCACGGGCGACACTGAAGCAGGAGCGGAAAACCACCCACGATTCAGTCCTGGCCGGCTGGCTCGATCTCGCAACTGTCGCGGTCGAAAACGCGGGCCGACCAGCCTTACTCGACAAGTCTGTCGAGGTGTGGAGGCGCGCCAACCCAGGTCATCCCGCAAGCGAAGACTTGCTCAACGAGCTTGCGAGCGCCAAGCCCGGGCTTATCGGCCGCGTCGACCAGATTGCGGTCCTGGTACCTCTCAGCTCCAGCTACAAAGTGGCCGCCGAGGCCGTACTGGCCGGTGTGCTGGCGATGGACGCGGCCAACCGTGATCCGGACAAACCCACCGTCAAGGTGTATGACATCGGTAACAACCCCGCGCGCGCACCCGAATTCTACGATCAAGCGGTGCGCGAAGGCGCTCAACTTATCATCGGCCCGCTCGGGCGCGAAGCCGTCGATCAAGTCGCGAAACAGGCTAAGCTGACCATACCGGCGCTGTTGCTAAGCCACACACATGACAACCAGGACCCATTACCCGGCTACGTATTTCAGTTTGGCTTGCCACCGGAGCAAGAAGCGCGGCAAGTGGCGGAACGTGCTTACCTCGATGGCCACCGACAGGCGGCCGTGCTGTACGCCGATAGCGCCTGGGGTAAACGCATGTACAACGCTTTTGTCAACCATTGGCAGCAGCTTGGCGGTATCCTGCTGACGTCCGCAGCCTACGTTCCAGAGCAGAATGATCACTCGCAGGCAATAAAGCGGTTACTCAATCTCTCGCACAGCGAGGCGCGCAATCGCGCGCTTGAAGCGAAGCTCGGCACTAAGCTGGAGTTCAGGGCTAGGCGCCGCGAGGACATCGATTTTATTTTTCTGGCTGCCGATGCTAAAAGCGGGCGGCTTATCAAGCCACAACTCAATTATCATCAGGCCTTCAGTATTCCAGTCTATGCAACCTCGCACATCTTCACTGGCAAAGCTGATCAGGTGCATGACGCCGACCTCGACGGCGTCATGTTCGGTGACATGCCTTGGATGCTGGTGAGCGATGGCAAGATCCAGCAGATGCGCGAAGCGCTGCAGCGCAACTGGCCCTACGCGCATACGCAGCTCGACCGGCTCTTTGCCTTGGGTGTAGACAGCTATGCTATTGTCCCGTACTTGAACTGGATCAGCTCAGAAAGCGCAGTGCGCTTCAACGGCGTAACCAGCGGCCTCAGCCTGGGACGCGATGGCCGGCTGCACCGGCAGCTCCTGTGGGCGAAGTTTTCCAAGGGGGTCCCGGAACTCCTGGATACTTTCATCAGATACGGCGGTCAGTCGCAGCAGGACGACGGTGACAAGCGGACAGCCCGCAAACCTGCGCCAAGGTCGTGAAGCCGAGGACCGGGCGTACGCACACCTGCGCCGCCAGGGTCTGAAGCTAGTGGAACGCAACTATCGCACACCGTTCGGCGAGATTGATCTGATCATGGAGCAGCGAGACGTGGTCGTATTCGTCGAAGTGCGCTACCGGCATTCGGAGGATTACGGGGGACCCGCGGAAACCGTCGATGCCCGCAAACAGGCTAAGTTGCGCGCTACCGCCGCCCATTATTTGCAGCGGCACCAGCGCGTCGCGAAGCGGCCTTGCCGATTTGACGTAGTCGCCGTCACCGGAACGGGCAAAGGGGAACGCATACTTTGGCTGCGTAACGCCTTTTGATCAAACAACGAGCAGGAAACGATCATGGCCGCAAAGAACCCGGCAGTTTCAGATGTGGACTTGCTGACGGCGCGTGTGAAGGACACCTTCGAGCACAGTGTTCAAACCACGCGCGCGGTGGCGCAGGACCTAGCGCCGCTCATCACGGTCGCTGCCATCAACATGGCCAATGCGCTCTTAAGCGAGCACAAGATTCTCGCTTGTGGAAACGGCGGCTCGGCAGCGGACGCACAACACTTCTCTGCCGAGATGCTCAATCGCTTTGAGCGCGAGCGCCCCGGCCTGCCGGCCATCGCTCTAACGACGGACAGCTCGACATTAACGTCGATCGGAAACGACTACCGATTCGAGGACATTTTTGCCAAACAGGTGCGCGCACTCGGTCAGCCTGGTGATGTGCTGTTGGCGATCTCGACGTCGGGCAATTCTGCCAACATTAACCTGGCGGTCGATGCGGCGCATGAACGCGGTATGAGTTGCGTCGCACTGAATGGTCGCAACGGGGGTCAGTTGACGTTGATGCTTAACGAGGCCGATGTCGACATTTGTGTTGCTGGGTCCTCAACCGCGCGGATCCAGGAAGTACATGGTATCGTCATCCACTGTCTGTGTGATCTGATCGACTACCAGCTGCTGGGCGAAGCCTAGCGATTCGCCACCCTCCAGCAGGTGGACGGCTTGGGCTCAAGCGAAAAAAAAATTGTCCGCGATCCCCGGGATCTAGCTGGCCGACTGGCGTCGTTGCCACGTCCCTTTGTTTTCACCAACGGCTGCTTCGATATCCTGCACCGCGGTCACATCAGCTATCTGGAGGACGCGGCTCAATTGGGCGCGAGCCTGATCGTGGGAGTCAACACCGATGCCTCGGTCAAGCGGCTACAAAAAGGGCCGGGGCGCCCTGTCAACCCGCTTGAGGACCGAATGGCGCTGCTCGCGGCGTTGGCCTGCGTTTCACTGGTCGTGCCGTTTGACGACGACACGCCACTCGCGCTGATTAGAGCGGTCAGGCCCGACCACCTCGTCAAGGGCGGTGACTGGCAAGCGACCAGTATTGTCGGCGCCGATTTTGTCACCGACTATGGCGGCGGCGTGCATGTCATCCCTGTACGCTACCAACGCTCCACCAGCGAGCTTATCAGGCGTATCCGTGAACATGGCTGAGGTGACAAGCGATTTCGCCAATGCGCTGGCACAGATTGTCGGCGCTGACAACGTGCTGACCGATCCGGCCGACCGATGGACTTACGGCTACGATAACTCGCGCAAGCATGCCGAGCCCGGGATCGTCGCGTTCGCCGTTAATCATGATCAAGTTACAAGGATTGTAAGTCTGTGTAACCCTTATCACGTTCCATTGGTCGTGCGCGGGCGCGGTACCGGGACAACTGGTAGCGCCATACCTCTTCGAGGAGGACTGGTGCTATCGCTCGAGCGCATGGATCGAATCGTGGATATCGACCCTGCCAATCGTGTGATGCGAGTAGAGCCTGGCGTTATCAATGAAAACATACAGCGACTGGCGGCCGAGCACGGTTTTTTCTGGCCACCCGATCCTACGAGCAGCGGCTATTGTACTGTCGGTGGCAACCTTGCGCTTAACGCCGCCGGTCCACGCGCCGTCAAGTACGGCACGACACGCGAGAATGTGCTCGGGTTGCGTGCCGTCACTGGCGCCGGGACTGAAATTCACACTGGCGTGTACACCACCAAGGGCGTGGTCGGCTACGATTTGACAAGGTTGATCATCGGCTCCGAAGGCACGCTTGCCGTGATTACAGAGGCGACGTTGAAGCTCACGCCGCGACCGCAGGCCAAGCGCACCCTACAGGCGATTTATGCAACGGTACGTGATTCAGCACAGGCGGTATCGCGTCTCATGGCACAGCCGGTCATTCCCTGTGCGCTCGAATTTATCGACGGCGCCGCGATCGACATGATTCGCGACTACGCTAAGGTCGATCTGCCGCAGGATGCCGGGGCAATGCTAATGATCGAGGTTGACGGTCCGGAAGTAGCGATGCAAGCCGCGGTCGATGCGGTGACCACGGCGGCCCGCGGCGACGGGTTGCTGCAGCTGGCAGTCGCTACCACCGCGGACCAGGTCGCCGCCCTGTGGGCGATCCGCGGCGCGCTGTCACCGGCGCTGCGCAAGATAGCGCCCAACAAGCTCAATGAAGACGTTGTCGTGCCGGTCTCGCGCATTGCGGACCTAATCCAAGGCCTGGAAAAGCTGAGCCATGAATACGGGATCCCGATTGTGAATTTCGGGCATGCCGGAAATGGCAACCTCCACGTCAACCTGCTCTACGATTCACAGGATCCCGAGCAGGAGCGCAAGGCACGACCTTGCCTGTCGCGGGTATTCGACTTGGTACTGGAGCTTGGCGGCACGCTTTCCGGGGAACACGGCGTCGGTCGCGAAAAACGTGACTACATCAATCGCGAGATCGATCCTGCGACACTCGACCTGATGCGACGTATCAAGCGGCAGTTCGATCCCAATGGCATCCTGAATCCCGATAAGATCTTCCCGCCTCAATAGACTTTGTTTACGACACGCGTTAAACGCAAAGAACGTGGAGGCGCAAAGTACGCAGAGAAAATCTTTGCGCTCTCTGCGCCTCCGCCTCCTTCGCGTCGTTAGGGCGTCGCCACTACTGGTCTATGATATGTTCGTAGAGCTTACGGTCGTCTTCACTGAAGCAGCAGCAAATAATCTCGTCAAGCCTGCTCTCATATTCGCGCATCACGCTAACGGCGATCCGACTGGCTTCTGCTTTTGGGTAGCCGTAGACACCCGTGCTGATGCTGGGGAAGGCGATCGTACGCACGCTATTCTGCAGCGCCAACTCGAGCGAGTTTCGGTAGCAAGCGGTGAGCAATGCCGCTTCCCCTTTGTGCCCACCGTGCCAGACCGGCCCCACGGTATGAACGACCCACTTCGCGGGTAACTTGAAGCCGGGCGTAATGCGTGCTTCTCCTGTGGGACACCCGCCAATCTTTCGGCAGGCTGTAAGCAACTCCGGACCCGCGGCGCGATGAATCGCGCCATCGACGCCGCCGCCGCCGAGCAGGCTCTCGTTGGCAGCATTGACGATTGCGTCCACCGACAAGGTGGTAATGTCGGCGCGAACAACTTTGATCATGAGACCCGCCCCACCATGGAATGAATGAGCCCGAAGATGGTGTCACAAATCACCCAAGAAGGCGATGTGGCGATTGTCGGGGTAGCTATGTGCTGGCCACCGTGCCTCGGCGGTACCGTCCCAGCGACTGGACATCGCCGTGTGGGCCCCGTTACTTGACGATTTTTAGGTGGGGACCCTTCCGTGGCGGGCCGGGGTCGGTCGGTTCGGGCCCGGACAGATTCTGATCATCATTCGTGCCATCGGGGAAGGCTATGCCTTGGCCATTTTCCCGGGCGTAAACTGCACGCACCGCGGCCATAGGAATCTCGAGCGCGTGGCTGCGGCCAGCAAAGCGGGCGGAAAACACCAGCCGCTCATCGTCGATGGCATAACCATAAACGGCCCGCGGATGGATATTAAGGACAATACGACCATTTTCAACGAAGCGTGCCGGTACTTTCACCTCCGGGAGTGACGCATCGACGATCAGCTGCGGCGTCAGCCCGTTTTCGACGGCCCACTCGCGTATTGCGCCGATCAGAAACGCCTTAATCGAAGCCATCGGACACCTGCTGGCCTGCATCCGGTGTTACTTTTTTGATTTGAGCTCCTTCTCCGCTTCGGTCAAACTCAGCTGGAAGGATTTGCGCGCGAATATCCGCTCAGCATAGTCCATGATCGCCTTTGCCTGGCGCGGCAGATTGATGCCGTAGTAATCCAATCTCCACAAAATCGGCGCCAGGCAGCAATCGACCAACGAAAACTCGTCGCCCAATATGTACGGTTGCTCCTTGAAGACCTGCGAGATCACAGTGAGGCCGTCGCGAATGGTGTTACGTGCCCGTGTCGCGGCACGGCGTTCACCGTCGGTGATGGTGGGCAGCAGACTGTACCAGTCGCGATCGAAGCGCATGAGCATGAGTCGGGCGCGCCCGCGTGATACCGGATCGACTGGCATTAGCGGCGGATGCGGCAGGCGTTCATCCAGGTATTCGTTGATAATCAAAGAGTCATAAAGCACCAATTCCCGATCGACGATCGTCGGAACTTGGTTATACGGGTTCAGGTCGGCCAGCTCCCGCGGCTTTCTGTTAGGGTCGACCTCTACAATGCGGCACTCGACATCCTTCTCGAAAAGCACAATGCGCGTACAGTGGCTATAGGGATCATTGATTCCGGAATACAGCGTCATGATCGGCTTGCGGTTGATGGGCGATGCCATTTACTTCTCCGGTGCAGACACAAGCGCCAAAGGGGGCACGAAGCCCCCTTCTCGACTTGCAGATGATTCACGCGCTAGTGCACGTCCTTCCAATACTCCTTCTTCAGGAGGTAGACGAACACCAGGAACACAGCGAGAAAAATGAGCACATACACACCCAATCTGTAACGCACCAGCTTGGCGGGCTCTCCCAGATACACGAGAAAATTCGTCAAATCGCGTATCGCCGTGTCATACTGGGCCTTATCCATCGCCCCCGGGCGCTCGAGCTCAAACCCACTCAACACCTTGCTGCCGTCAGCCTTGCTCTCGAAGATGGCACGCTGCGTCCCCTGTAGCTCGTATAACACGTGCGGCATGGCGACGTTGGCAAACAAGGCGTTATTCCATCGGCCCGGCCATTTGTCCTCCCGGTAAAATCCACGCAAGTAATTGTAGACCCATGTTGGGCCGCGCGATCGCGTTACCAGCGTCAGGTCCGGGGGCGCCGTGCCAAACCAATCCTTGGCATCCTCTTCCGACATTGCGATGGTCATGAACTCGCCGACCTTATCAGCCGTGAACATCAAATTTTGCTTGAGCAAGTCGTCGCTGATACCGAGATCCCGTCCCATCCGGCTGTAGCGCATGTAGGCGGCGCTGTGACACGACAGGCAGTAGTTGACGAACAGGCGTGCGCCGCGCTGTAACGATGGCTTGTCATTCAGATCGACACTAACCGGGTCGAGCTTAATGCCAGGCGCTACGGCAGCGAGCGTCAGCACAGGCGCGGCAGCAATAGCGAGTAGCAGGTAGAGCTTTTTCACGCTCACCTCACCCTGTCGGGCACGGGTTTGGTCTTGTCGATCTTCGTGTACCAGGGCATCAGGAAGAAAAACGCGAAATACAATATCGTGCAGACCTGTGCCAGGGTCTTGTACAGACCCTCCGGCGGCTTGGTGCCGACATAACCCAAGATGATGAAACTGATTGCGAAGATCGTGAGCGCTGTTTTGTAGATCCATCCCCGATAGCGGATCGACTTGACGGGCGAACGGTCTAGCCAGGGCAGGAAGAAAAACAGTATGATCGCTAGCCCCATGAAAAACACGCCCCACAGCTTCCCCGGGATCCAGAAGAAGTTGACCGTATTGGCGCGCAGGATCGAGTAATAAGGGGTGAAGTACCACAGTGGCTTGATCTCGGGCGGTGTCTGCAGAATGTTGGCGGGGACGAAGTTATCGTGCTCCAGAAACCAGCCGCCCAGCTCGGGGGCAAAAAACATCGACGCCGCAAACAGCATCAGAAAGACCGTCACGCCGACCATGTCCTTGACGGTGTAATAAGGATGAAACGGGATCCCGTCGAGAGGCAGGCCGTCTGCACCTTTCTTCTTCTTGATCTCGATGCCGTCGGGGTTATTGGAGCCCACTTTGTGCAAGGCGACGATGTGGATGTAAACCAGCCCCACCAGCAGCAACGGAACAGCGACGATATGCAGCGAGAAAAAGCGGGTAAGCGTCGCATCGGACACGACGAAGTCACCACGGATCCACTCGGCAATGGGTGGACCCACCCAGGGCACGGCATCGAACAGCGAGATAATGACCTGCGCACCCCAATAGGACATGTTGCCCCACGGCAGCAGGTAACCCATGAACGATTCCGCCATCAGCGCGATATAGATCACCACACCGATCAGCCATATGAGCTCACGTGGCGAGCGGTGCGAGCCGTAAAGCAGGCCGCGGAACATGTGCAGGTAAACCACGATGAAGAATGCCGACGCGCCCGTGGAGTGCATATAACGGATCAACCAGCCCCAGGGCACATCGCGCATGATGTATTCGACCGAGGCGAAGGCCAGCTTGGCATCCGGCTTGTAGTGCATGGCCAGAAAGATACCGCTGGCGATCTGCATGACGAGTGCCAGCAATGCCAGCGAGCCGAAGTAGTACCAGAAGTTGAAGTTTTTCGGGGCGTAGTACTTCGATAAATGCTCTTCCCACACTTTGGTCAGGGGAAAGCGTTCGTCGACCCAGGTCAATAACTTCTGCATCACGCGACGCCCTCGCTGTCGACGCCGATGAGGATACGCGTGTCACTCAGATATTTATGCGGCGGTACCACCAGGTTGGTCGGCGCTGGTACGTTCTTGTAAACGCGTCCAGCCAGATCGAAGAGCGAACCATGGCAGGGGCAGAAGAAGCCGCCGCGCCAATCCGCGCCGAGCCCCGACCCCGCACCCGCCTCCAGTTTGGCCAAGGGTGAACATCCCAGATGGGTACAGATTCCAACCAACACAAGGATCTCAGGCCTGATCGAGCGGGCTTGATTGCGCGCATAGCTCGGCTGCTCGCTGCTCTCCGAATCTGGATCAGCGAGTTGGGCGTTCATACCCGGGAGCGCCTCCAACATGGGCGCTGTACGATGGATGATCCATACGGGCTTGCCGCGCCACTCCCACACGACCATCTGTCCGGGCTCGAGCTTGCTAATATCCACCTCGACCGGTGCGCCCATGGCCCGGGCCCGGGCGCTTGGCGTCATGCTGGCGATAAAGGGTACGGCGGCAAACCCGGCACCGATGACACCGAGGCCTGAGGTAACAACCAACAGACGCCGCCGTGTTTGGTTAACCCCCTCGTCAGCCATGGACTCTCCCAAGAAACAACGTTTCCTCTTACCGCCGAAGGTAAGTGCAGACTTTAATTAAGGTTTTGCTTTTTCGGCGCGAAAAAGCGCCGGCGCATTATACATCAAAAACCGATCATTGAATCATCGGCCCCGTCGGCGAGCGGGCGCTGCCTGCACGCCGCCCTGTGGCGGCGCTGCGCATTTCCAGATAGCTCAGCATCGCGCGCAACAAAGTGGCATTCCACAGTGGATTCTCGGCAAGCTCGCGGTGGCCTGAATTGAGTGCCGCCAAGGCGCGCTCGCGAAGCGCCGGGTTGCCGGTAGCGCGGGCCAGATCCAGGCTGACCTGTGCGAGCACACCCGAGGGCGATGGCATCGGCCCGTCAAGGATGACGTCCTGACCTGCTTCACCGACGATCAGCGAGGCCTCCGCCAGACGCCACTCCTGCGACCCATAAAAGCGCCTCCAGGCCGCCTTCACAACCCTGCTCGTCACTTCGTAGTCGACTTGCATGCCCGTCAGCCGGGCCCAGGCAAACAATCCCTGCGCAACATAGGCGTAGTCTTCGACCCCGGGCCTGCCGACGGCTTGGCCGTTAACAAGCGCGCGCCAACCCGCTTTCTCGCCAAAGGCGCTGCACGAGATAGTTACGCAGCGTATGGGCGGTTTCTCGATACTGCGCCTCCCCGGTGACGCGAGCGGCGTAGGCAAACGCCGATAAAGCCAACCCATTCCACGCCGCCAGCACCTTGGTGTCTCTGGGCAACTGACGCTTGCCGCGGGCATGAAGGAGCTTGCGGCTCGCACTGGTGAGCAGGGCGACGGCTTCGGCCTCGCTGCACTGAAGGGTCTTGGCGACATCTGGTACAGGCATGCTTCTCATGGGGAGGTACCCAGCGTCGAACGGAGCGGGACCGTTCATGCCCCAGGCGAGTGCATAGGCCTCGCGTTCCGGCGGTTGCAGAAGTCGGCGCAGCTCCTGCGCGCGCCAGAGGTAATAGCCGCCTTCGATACCGTTATTATCAACAGACGATAGCGATGCGATCAGCGCACCGTCACCGGCAGGCAGCTCGCGCATCATGAAGCCCAACGTGCGGCGGGCGACGGTTTCGTAATCCGGCCGGGTAAACACCCGTGATGCACGCAGATACAACTGCGCCGATAAAGCATTATCGTACAGCATTTTCTCGAAATGCGGGGTTGTCCAGCCGGGATCGACGGTGTAACGAAAGAAACCGCCTGCCAGGTGATCGTGCAGTCCCAGCGCCGCCATCTCGTCGAGGGTCAAGATCAAGAAAGCCTTGAGCTCGGGCGAATCTGTCTGTTGCCACCAGTGACAGGAGAAGTAACCAATCGAGATGTAGAGCAGCTTGCCGTCGCGTCGCGCCTGCGCGACGGCGTCCTGATCCCAGTCCTGCCAGGCGACCGGGTCATCGGCATGCAGGGCAAGATATGGTGAGGCATGTCCACCGAGCTCGTTGACCAGCGCCGAGGCTGCCGGTGCGAGAAATAACTGGCCCACGAGGAGCGCAGCGCCTCGTCGCCAGAACGTGGATCAGCATCTCATGCGCGTTTTGACCGCTGCCGTGCAGATTTGCGGCCGCCACCCTTGCCGCTGCCCGCGAGCGCGCTGTCGAGCCCGCCGATGGCGGGCTCGTCTTGTTGCGTATTGTCTCTGGGTCGCAGGCGACGGGCAAAAAAGATGCCGATTTCGAACAACAGTAGCATCGGTATCGCGAGCAGCGTCTGCGAGAACGCATCGGGCGGGGTTAACAGCATGGCAACCGCAAACACACCGATGACGACATACGGTCGCTTGGTGGCGAGCGCGTCGGGATCCATCGCACCCACGCGCGTCAGCAAGATAATGGCGATCGGTACCTCGAAGGATATGCCAAAGACAAAGAACAGGCGCAGCACAAAGCTCAAATAGGCGCCGATGTCGGTCATGACCTGCACGCCATCCGGGGCGTAGGCCGTGAAGAAGCTGAAGGCGATCGGGAACACGACAAAGTAGGCGAACGCCATACCCGCGTAGAACAGCAGCGTGCTCGATACGAGCAACGGGAATACCAGTCTGCGCTCGTGCTTGTACAAACCGGGGGCGACAAACGCCCAGAGCTGGTAAAGCACGTACGGCAAGGCGATGATAACGGCCACGGCGAAAGTCAACTTGATCGGTATGAAAAACGGTGCCGCCGGTTCGGTGGCAATCATACTGCTGTTTTCGGGAAGCACCGCCATCAAAGGCCGCGCCACGATAACGTAGATATCACGCGCGAAGTAAACAAGTGCCACGAACACCGCAATGACCGCGCCGACTGCATACATCAGGCGGTTACGTAGCTCCACGAGGTGGGATAGAAACGTGCCCTCGGCGCTATCGTGCTCTTCGTGCTCCACCCTGTTTCTTCCTAGAAGTCATTTTCTTGGCGCGCGTGGTCGACGCTGCGGGCTTGCTCGACTTGCGAGTACGCGTTGCGCGCGCGCGTTTGGTCTTAACTTTAGGAGGTAGACGCTCGCGCTGCGGTTCTGCGGCATCAGCAGCGGTGTTAGCGGCGCTCTCGGCGTCGATGTCCCTTTGCAAGCGCTCGAGTGCGTCGCTGGAGGAGCGCTGAATAAGCTGACGGGTCTCGCTAAGCTCTTGCTGGAGTTTGCGGAGCTCGCCTAGCTCTTCCGTGCGTAGCTCCTGGTCGAAGTCCTCTTTAACGCTGGCCACGAACCGGCGCAGATTGCCGACCCACTTGCCAGCTGTACGCGCCACTTCCGGAAGTCTGTTTGGACCCAAGACAATGAGGGCCAACAGGCCGATGAGTGCCAGCTCCCAAATACCGATATCGAACATGGTGGTCAGATGGGGGCGTTACGGGTGTGCTCATGCCTTTTGCTTCTTCTTAGCCGTGACCTCACCTTCGATCACCTTGTCTGTCTGATTTTCCGCCTGCGCGCTCTCCTCTTCGCCCTCCTCGCCTTCCTTTACCGCCTGCTTGAAGTTCTTGATCGCGCTACCCAAGTCGGAGCCGATATTGCGTATCTTCTTTGCCCCAAAGATGAGGATCACGATCAGTAAAATAATCAGTAGCTGCCAGATGCTAATACCGCCCATAACCGCCTCCAGTCCCCGAGCCCGCGCAATGCACGCCGGGAGCGATGCATTCAGCCCAAGGGCACTTGCCTATCTTACATAACGCCTGCTTGCGCTTCTACTTGGTGTCGCCGCGGCGTGCCTTTTCCTCCACGCCGGAAACGCCAAAGCGCCGCTCAAGCTCATTTAATACATCATGCGGCTTGCAGCCCTGTTGCGCAAGGAGAATCAGGGTGTGAAACCACAGATCGGCCGTCTCGTGCACCAGCTCTCGCGCCTGCCCGGACTTGGCGGCAACGATCAGTTCCGTTGACTCCTCGCCGATCTTTTTCAGGATTGCATCAAGACCCCTTGCATATAACTGCGCAACGTATGAGGACTCGGGCTGCGCCTGCTTGCGCTGCTCAAGCACCTCCGCCAGCCTGGTCAGGATATCGGACATGTCAAATATGGTATGTGCCGTACACGGCTTAGCGCTTCTTGCCGTAGATATCTTCTTCGCTCTTCAAAACCGGATCGACCGCGACCCAACGATTGTCCTCGAATCGCTGATAAAAGCAGCTGTGGCGGCCCGTGTGACAAGCAATGCCCCCTATCTGCTCGACGGTCAACAGGATAGCATCATTATCGCAGTCCAGCCGAATCTCCTTGACCACCTGCGGATGCCCGGATTGCTCACCTTTGCGCCACAATTGACCCCGCGAGCGCGACCAATAGATGGCGTGACCTTCACGCAAGGTCGCCACCAATGCCTCACGGTTCATCCATGCAAGCATCAGCACCCGTCCGCTACCCGCTTCCTGCGCGACCACAGGAATCAGCCCGTCGGTGCCCCATTTGATTACACTAAGCAGTGATTCAGAAGACATCGGCGCTCGACACCCAAACCATCGGCCAAGTTATAACCTCACCTCAATACCGCATTCGGCCATGCGCTGTTTCGCCTGTGAGATTGTGTACTCACCATAATGAAAAATACTCGCTGCCAGTACTGCATCGGCGTGTCCGTCCAATATGCCGCTGACCAGATGGTCAAGATTACCGACGCCCCCGGAGGCGATCACCGGCACACCGACAGCATCGCTCACCGCCCGTGTCAGAGCCAGATCAAACCCGTCACGCGTGCCGTCTTTGTCCATGCTCGTTAACAAGATCTCACCGGCTCCGTTCTGGGCAACCCAGCGCGCCCAGTCGACGGCGTCCAAACCTGTCGGCCGGCGACCCCCGTGCGTGTAGACTTCCCAGCGCAGAGCGCCATCGGCTTGCACCTGTTTCGCATCGATGGCCACCACGATACACTGGTCGCCGAAATGATCCGACGCTCGTTTGACCAGCTCCGGGTCGTTGACCGCCGCCGTGTTGATCGACACCTTGTCGGCACCGGCGTTTAGCATACGCCGCACATCGGCTAGCTCCCGTATGCCCCCGCCGACCGTGAGGGGGATAAATACTTCGCCCGCCACCGCCTCCACCACATGGACCATGGTCTCGCGATCGTCCGAGCTCGCGGTGATATCGAGAAACGTGATCTCGTCGGCACCCTGCTCGTCATAGCGGCGGGCAACCTCGACCGGATCGCCGGCATCGCGGATGTCCACAAAACGAATACCCTTCACGACCCGGCCATTGTCCACATCCAGGCAGGGAATGATTCGTGTTGCCAGACTCATAAATCTACAACTCAACGCAAAGACGCAGAGGTGCAAAGATCAACTAAGATGATGTCAAACGCAATCATGAAATTTTTCGTCCTTGCGCCTTTGCGTTGAAAGTTAATGGTTTTCTCCGGTCAGCTCATCTGCCAGCTTTTGCGCTTCCGTTAAATCGAGCAAGCCCTCGTAGATCGCACGACCGGTGATCGCGCCAACAATGCCTGCTTCGGCTACTGCACACAAGCGCTGGATGTCGTGCAAGCTGCTGATGCCGCCCGAGGCGATTACCGGCACAGAGACCGCCTCGGCAAGACGTTTCGTCGCCTCCACGTTCACACCGGTCATCATGCCGTCACGGCCGATATCCGTATACACAAACGCCTCCACTCGGTCGTCTTGAAAGCGCCGGGCAAGATCAACGACCTCAAGTCCGGACAGCTTAGCCCAACCATCGGTAGCCACCTTACCTGCCTTGGCGTCCAGGCCCACAATAACATGGCCACGAAACTCGGCGCACGCTTCGGCGATGAACTGCGGTTCAGCTACTGCTTTAGTACCGAGAATGACATAGCGCACACCGGCACTGAGATACGCGCGAATGGTCTCCTTGTCACGAATACCGCCACCGACTTGGATCGGCACCTGCGGCAAACGGCTGGCGATCGTCTCGATGATCGTGGCACTTACGGGCTTCCCGGAGCGCGCCCCGTCGAGGTCAACGATGTGCAAGCGCTGCGCACCGGCTTGTACCCAGCGCAGCGCCATCGCTACGGGGTCCTGCGAGAATACGGTCTCATCTTGCATGCGGCCCTGACGCAGGCGCACACACTTTCCACTCTTGATATCGATAGCAGGAATGACTATGAACCCCATGATCGCCCATCCCGTGGCGTTGCTAGATGCTGCCGTCCCAAGCGACAAAGTTGCGCAGCAATTGCAAGCCAACATCCGCACTCTTCTCCGGATGGCATTGCAACGCAAAAAGGTTTTCGTGGGCGGCGGCCGCCGTGAATCTCAAACCATACTCGGTCTGTGCGGCCACATAGCGCGAATCGCTGCATTCGACGTAGTAGCTGTGCACGAAGTAGAAATGCGCATCCTGAGCGATTCCCCTCCAAAGAGGATGTGCCTGCAGCTGGTGTACTTGATTCCACCCCATATGCGGTACTTTGAGTGCACGTCCGCTTGCCGCCTCGCGCATGCGATCTGGTGGAAACAAACGTACGCGACCTGGAAGTAGGCCGAGTCCAGGGATGCCACCGCCCTCCTCGCTGAATTCAAACAACGCCTGCAGACCGAGGCAGATGCCGAGGAAGGGCTTCTCGCGGGTCGCCTCAAGCAACACCTGGCGCAATCCTTGTGAGTCCAACGCCGCCAGACAACGGCCCATTTCGCCCTGTCCGGGGAAAACCACGCTGTCGCTACGGCCGATTTCCTCAGGATCGGAAGTGACAGCAACCACGATCGAGGGTGCAACGTGCTCGATGGCCTTGCGCACAGAATGCAGATTGCCCATACCGTAGTCGATGACTGCAATGTGTTTCATTTCGACAGGTCAGAATATTGCTGCGTGGATAATGCCGGAACCCGCCAGGTGAATCCGTGCGTGTTCGCGGAAGTGCGGCGGCGTCAGAGACTACCCTTGGATGACGGAACAACTCCTGTCATCCGCGGGTCGCGTTCGAGCCCCATTCGCAGTGCCCGGCCGAATGCTTTGAATATCGTCTCCGCCACGTGGTGTGAATTCTTGCCGCGCAGGCTATCGATATGCAGCGTCACTCGGGCGTGGTTACAGAAACCTTGGAAGAACTCGTGGATCAAATCGACATCGAAGTCAGCCACACGAGCCCGCGCAAAGTCCACCCGGTACTCGAGACCGGGACGCCCTGAGAAATCGATCACAACCCTCGTCAAGGCCTCGTCGAGCGGCACGTACGCGTGACCGTAACGGCGAATGCCCTTCTTGTCGCCGAGCGCCTTGCTTACCGCCTGACCCAAGGTGATACCGATATCCTCAACGGTATGGTGGGCGTCGATCTCGAGGTCGCCACGGGCCTCGATCGATAAATCGACCAGGCCGTGCCGCGCCACTTGTTCCAGCATATGCTCGAGAAATGGCAAGCCCGTTTGCAGCCTTGTCGTTCCGGTACCGTCGAGATCGACCTCGACTGTGATCTGGGTCTCCTTGGTATCGCGCGCGACTTTGGCGTGTCTGTGCTTCACTGTACCCATGCTTGCATACGCTACGAGGGCTCGAATGGTATCACAACCCCTGGCGCCCTAGCAGAGCGCGAATGCTGATGTCAGCCGGTAAGGACGCGCTCCAGCGTGTGTAGAAATGCATCGTTTTCTTGCGGCGTGCCAACGGTCACNNCCTTTTAGCGCCTTATCACCACCGTCTAGGTTCTTCACCAGCACGCCAGACGCGAGCAAGGCTTCGTAGACCTGCTTCGCTTCAGGCACGCGAAACAGCACAAAATTCGTCTCACTCGGCCACGGCTTCACCCCGGGCAAATTAACGAGTGCGGCAACCAGCCGTTGCCGTTCTGCACGGATACGCTTTACCTGCTCGGCAATAAAATCGCGCTTTCTTAACACCAGCTCCACGCTGGCTTGCGTCAGACTGTTGATGTTGTAAGGCAACCTTACTTTGTTGAACTCGCGAAGCCAGGCCTCGGCACCGAGCAGGATTCCTAAGCGCAGCCCCGCTAGGCCTATCTTCGACAATGTGCGCAACACCAGCAGGTTGTCGAAACGACTGAGGTGATCGATAAAGCTGGCATCGGTGAAGGCGAAATAGGCCTCGTCGATCACGATCAGACCCACTGTCTCGGCGATGAGGCTTTCGATCGCGTCGAGGGCAAAAAGATTGCCGCTAGGATTGTTCGGATAGGCGATAAAGGTGACTGCCGGTTTATGACGTCGCATCGCCTCGCGCATGGACGGCGCGTCGAGGGCAAAATCCTGGTCCAAGGGCACGCCCACAAAACGCATCCCCACAGCATTTGCGATCACCTCGTACATCACGAACGTCGGTACCGGGGCCAGTACGCACGCATCCGGGCGCGCCAATGCCAACAGCACGATCTGGATCAGTTCATCGGACCCGTTGCCGAGCAGCAGCGCCGTCCCCACCGGCGCCCCCATCGCCTCGCGTAGCAGCTGCTTGAGCCGGCGGGGATCCGGGTCGGGGTAGCGATTGACGTCGATCTCACGCAGCACCTCAAGCCAGGCCTGTTTGACCTCTGGTGGCCAAGGATAAGGATTTTCCATGGCGTCGAGCTTAACCATGCCGGTAGCCTCTGGAACGGTATAGGCGTACGACGCGCGAATCTCTGGCCGGATCAGGCGCTCTACTTTGTCGCCAATGTTCATACCTATGCGCAGGTGGGTGGCGGATCCTTCGAGCGGCTATCGTTTGAGTCGGTACTCCGCCGAGCGCGCGTGCGCAGTCAGGCCTTCACCACGCGCCAGGACGGAAGCAGTGCGCCCGAGCTTATCTGCGCCCTCGCGCGTGCACATGATCAAGCTTGTGCGCTTCTGGAAGTCATACACCCCGAGCGGAGAGCTGAATCGCGCCGTGCCCGAAGTAGGCAACACGTGATTGGGCCCAGCGCAGTAGTCTCCAAGTACCTCGGCCGTGTAACGTCCAAGGAAGATCGCGCCGGCGTGGCGAATGCGCTCCGCCAACGGCAGCGGATCGTCCACCGACAGCTCGAGGTGCTCTGGCGCCAGCCGGTTAACCAAATCGATAGCTTGCTCCACGCCGTGCGCGGTAATCAGCGCCCCTTGCCGTTCAAGCGCCGTTTTGATGATGTCACGTCTTTCCATGTCCGCAATCAGCTGCTCGATGGCCGTACGCACGCGGCGAGTAAAAGTCTCGTCCAGACTAATAAGAATCGCCTGCGCGTTTTCATCGTGCTCCGCTTGCGCAAAGAGATCCATGGCGGCCCAATGCGGATCGGTCTGACCATCGCAGACTATTACCACCTCCGAGGGGCCGGCGATCATATCGATATCGACCTGACCGAAAACCATGCGTTTTGCCGCTGCCACATAGACGTTACCGGGACCCACGATCTTGTCGACCCGCGGCACAGTCTCGGTACCATAGGCCAGTGCGCTGATGGCCTGCGCACCACCGATAGTAAATACGCGATCGACTTCGGCGAGTGCGCTCGCGGCGAGTACCAAATCATTCAGCACACCGCCCGGTGCCGGTACCGCCATCACGACCAGCCCGACGCCGGCCACCTTGGCTGGGATCGCATTCATAAGCACCGATGAGGGATAGGCTGCCTTGCCGCCGGGCACGTAGATACCCACACGATCCAACGCGGTGACCTGCTGACCGAGCAAGGTGCCGTCAGCGTCGCGGTAGCGCCAAGGGGAAACAAGCTGGCGGCGGTGATAAGCGCGGATGCGCTCGGCTGCCTCTTCCAACGCCGATTCTTGCTCTGGGGCGATTGACTGTGCCGCTCGCTCGATGCGTGCCCGGGCGACCTCGAGCTCGGCGGCGCTCGCACACTCGAAGCCATCGAAACGGCGCGTATACTCCAGAAGTGCGGAATCGCCGCGGATTTGCACATCCGTGACGGTTCCGCGTACCGCCATCCCATCTCCACTTGTGCGCTCTCAGTGCTGTCGCGTTGTTGCAGGCGTGTAAACTCGCGCTCGAAGTCGGCGCTTCGCGTGTCGAGGATACGCAGCTTCAGATCGGATGCGGACATACCTACCCCACTGCCTGCGCCAGTCTCTTTACAAGCGCCTTCACCGCTGAATGCCTCATCTTTACTGAGGCCTTGTTTGCCACCAAGCGCGCGCTGATGTCGGCGATATGCTCGACCTCGACTAAGCCGTTTGCACGTAGCGTTCTGCCGGTGTGCACCAGGTCGACGATCCGATCGGATAGGCCGACCAGCGGCGCGAGCTCCATAGACCCGTACAGCTTGATGATATCGGTCTGTATACCTTTGGCCGCGAAGTGCCGACGCGTGGTTTTCACGTACTTCGTTGCGATACGCAAACGTGTCCAACTCCCGGGATCATCCGCGGCTGCCAACTGCCCCGGTTCGGCCACGATCATCCGGCAGCGGGCAATCTTCAGATCGAGCAACTCGTAAAGGTCATCTCCGTCAACCTCCATGAGCACATCCTTGCCGGCAAAACCGAGATCGGCGGCGCCGTACTGGACGTAGGTGGGCACATCGGCGGCGCGGATCACGATTAGTTTGACGTTGTCGTCGTGCGTGTCAAATACGAGCTTGCGGCTTGAGGCAGGATCTTCTGTTGGTGCGATGCCGACGCGCGCCAGCAGCGGCAGGCTTTCCTCCAGTATACGACCCTTCGATAGGGCAATTTGCACCGCGCGCGACATGATCCTAAGAGCGGCTGGCGCCGTCAGTTGTTGACAGCCTTATCGATCGCAAGCGTACCGGGGACGCGGCGGATGCGAGCGCCCAGCTGTGCCAGCTTCTCCTCAATACACTCATAGCCACGGTCGATGTGGTAGATGCGATCGACGATGGTGTTGGACTCCGCGACCAAGCCAGCTAGCGCAAGACTCGCCGACGCGCGCAGATCCGTCGCCATGACGGGTGCGCCTGTGAGTCGCTTCACGCCGCGGACGATGGCGGTATTACCGCGCATTTCGATATTCGCCCCCATGCGCTGGAGCTCGAGCACATGCATGAATCGGTTCTCAAACACTGACTCGGTGACGGTTGCCGTGCCTTCGGCAGTACAATTCAGCGCCACGAATTGCGCCTGCATGTCGGTCGGAAAGGCTGGGTAGGGCGCGGTACGGATATCGATAGCATTGAGCCGCCTGCCTTCGCGGTTTAACGCAATCCAGTCAGGGCCTGTGAAAAGCTCGGCGCCGGCCTCACGCAGCTTGTCTAACACGGCTTCCAGATGCTCCGGGCGTACGTCGCGCAGCCTGATGTTGCCGCCAGTCATGGCAGCAGCCACTAGGTAGGTGCCGGTCTCGATGCGGTCTGGAATGACTTGGTGAGAGGCGCCGTTAAGTCTGTCCACACCCTCGATAACGACCGTGTCACTGCCGGCTCCCCTTATCTTCGCCCCCATGTTGATCAAGCACCTCGCCAGGTCAGTGACCTCGGGCTCGCGTGCGGCGTTTTCGATGACAGTCGTGCCCTGTGCTAGAGTCGCCGCCATCATAATATTCTCCGTGCCTGTCACCGAGACCATATCCATGAAGATCCGCGTGCCGGCGAGTCTACGAGCGCAAGCCTTGATGTATCCGTCTTCAATCCTGATATCTGCACCCATCGCCTGCAGACCCTTGATGTGCAGATTGACAGGACGCGACCCGATCGCACAGCCTCCGGGCATCGACACTTCCGCCTCACCGAAGCGCGCCAGCAAGGGTCCCAACACTAGGATCGAGGCGCGCATGGTCTTTACCAGCTCATAGGGCGCACGCAGTGAGTTTACGCTACTGGCGTCTGTCTCAATGGTCATCTTTTCATCCACGACCAAATGAACACCGATGCGTCCCAACAACTCCATGGTCGTGGTGATATCCTGCAAGTGCGGCACGTTTGCGATGCGCATCGGTTTGTCGGTCAACAATGAAGCAACCAGCACTGGCAATGCCGCGTTCTTTGCGCCCGAGATCCGAATCTCGCCGCGCAAAGGAATACCGCCAGTTACAATAAGCTTGTCCATGGGTTCACCGACGACTTCGCCGCATCGACATCACCAATCCTGCGCCACGCGCGTACAAAAACAAAAAGGCTGCCTCACGGGCAGCCCGACTGGCAAAACACGCGCCCGCAAATCGCTCAATCTTGGGATCCCGCGACGAGTTTCTGCAGTTCTCCTTTTTGGTATAGCTCAATCATAATGTCGCATCCACCAATAAACTCCCCGTTGACGTAAAGCTGCGGGATAGTCGGCCAATTCGAATACTGCTTGATCCCCTCGCGGATCTCCGGATCGGCCAATACGTCAATCGCCGTAAACTCGGCGCCGCAGGCGTCTAGCAACTGACTCGAGCGTGCCGAGAATCCGCATTGCGGCGTACCCGGCGTACCTTTCATGTAGAGTACTATCTTGTCCGATGTGACCTGCTTTCTGATCCTGTCTTGTGCTGACATACCGCTTTACCTCTGCTTACTCTCTCCTTGATTGTTCGATACCACCGCGCTGCTCCGTCCATTGCTCGGGAGTGTATGTACGCAGCGAAAGCGCGTGGATCTCACCACGCATCTTGTCTCCCAATGTCTTATAGACCAGCTGGTGTTGTTGCACCATGGTCTTGTTGGCAAAGGCTTCTGACACCACGACAGCTTCGAAATGCTGCCCGTCGCCGGACACACTCACGCGTGCGCCCGCGAGACCCTGCTCGATCATCTGTTTGATCTGTTCGGGCTGCATCGCAGCTGAAACACTATTATCGAGGTGAATTTGGCCATTTCAAGGGCCTACAAGGATACGTCAGGCCGGACATGAATTGAAGGGGTGGCCGCCCCCCGTACGGGACGTGGCTGGAAACGCCCGCTAGCAGGCTGCTGAAAAAACTCATTCTCAGCAGCCTGCTAGGCACCACAAGGATGTGCCGCATCATTTTTCAAACACTAAGTGTTTGAAAAATGGAGCGAGTCGCGAAGGAGTGGTGCAGGGAGGCACCGGGTACGGAGCCGAGGATGCACATGCGCCGCGCCGAAGCGAGCTCAAGAAGTACAGGGATGGACTTTTTCAGCATCTTAGCTAGTTACGCAGCTTATAGCCCCGGTGCAACAGTGCGAGACCGAGGCCGGCCAGTCCTACCATGCACAACCCCACGATGGCCAAGCTTAGGATCGGGTTCACGTCCGATACGCCAAAGAAGCCGTAACGAAAGCCATCGATCATGTAGAAGAACGGATTGAAATGCGACAGCTTCTGCCAAAAGTCTGGTAACGCCTGCACAGAATAAAACACCCCGCTCAAAAAGGATAACGGCACAATGACAAAATTCTGAAACGCGCCAACATGATCGAACTTGTCCGCCCAGATGCCGGCGATAAGCCCGAGCGTACCGAGTACTGCGCTAGCGAGCAGCGCAAAGGCAACAATCAGCAGCGGACTGTGCACTGGCAAGGGGACGAACAGAACCGCCGTCAGGCCCACACCGATGCCGATGGCGAGACCCCGCACGACTGCTGCCAACACGAATGCGAGATACATTTCCAGACTCGAGATGGGCGCTAACAGCACAAACACAATGTGTCCGGCGACCTTAGATTGAATCAAGCTTGAGGAGCTGTTGGCAAAGGCATTCTGGATGACCGCCATCATCATGAGACCGGGCACAAGAAAGGCCGTGTAGCTGATGTCTTCAAATGCGCGCACTCTGCCTTCCAAGGCTTGTGCGAAAACGAGCAGATACAGCAGCACCGTGACAATAGGTGCGCCCAGTGTCTGCCAGGCGACGTTGGCGAAACGCAATATTTCCTTGCGCAAGAGAGCGCGGAAACCGCCGATATTCATTCCGCTACCTCACTGGTCAACTCTAAAAACACATCTTCGAGATCGGGCTCCTCAGTACGCAAATCGGTGATCCGCAGCTCGGTGTGCCGTAGTTGATCAAGAAAATCGACAATCGATTCCACGTCCCGGTCCAGACGAAACTCGAGTTGCCCATCTCGTCTGTCGTAGAGCTTCACCGCCAGGCTAGGGGGAAGTACAGGTACGGGTTCCTCCACCGTTACGATTACTTGCACGGGCCTACCCACGCTCCTACGCAACAAACCTTGCTTGGTATCAAGTGCCACCACCTTCCCATGGTTCAGGATCGCAATACGATCGCACAGGGCCTCGGCTTCTTCCAGGTAATGCGTGGTAAGAACGATGGTGTGTCCATCTCTATGGAGCCGGCGTATGAAATCCCACAGCGATTTGCGCAACGCGATATCGACCCCGGCCGTCGGTTCATCGAGCACGACAACCTCGGGTCTGTGCACAAGGGCTTGTGCAATCAACACGCGTCGCTTCATGCCGCCGGAAAGTGCGCGCATGTTACGCTCGGCCTGCTTCGTAAGGCCGAGCGCGTTTAACAGCTCGTCTATCCACGGCTCATTGTCACGCCCGAGACCGAAGTAGCCTGACTGAATGCGCAGCACCTCGCGCACGGTGAAGAAAGGATCAAACACGAGTTCCTGCGGCACAATCCCCAGGCAACGCCGAGTGTGGCGATAGCCGCGAACGACATCACGCCCGAGCACGGTCACGCGTCCGCGGTCGTGGCGCGTCAGCCCGGCAACAATATTTATCAATGTTGATTTGCCCGCACCATTCGGCCCGAGCAACCCGAAAAATTCGCCACGTGCAACAGCAAAGCTGACGCCTCTTAGCGCATGGACGGCGCCAAAGTGTTTATGTACTCCTGCGATCTCGATGGCCTTGTTCACACCCGGCGGGCTTGTCCGTGCAAATGGGTTGCTCGCATCGCACCACGTCTGGCAATCATTCGTGTTGCTGTGCGTGCGCCAGGGACCGCTGGACGCTGCCTCTTTTTATTCCGTGTGTTCGAAAACAGTGGCCACAAGTCTGCTGCTCTCAGCATTTCGGCAACGGGACCGCATAGGATATTTGGTCGCGTTTATATATACTCATCGCCTCGACGTCACAGCTGCGATAACCTGGATGTTGTATGGCCGATCGCCTGTCATTCCAAGCACATGGCCGCGAGGTCCTGGCTCTAGAAGCCAAGGCGGTAGCGGAGCTGGCTGACCGTATCGATGAGCGATTCGCGCAAGCCTGCGAACAGATACTCGAGTGTACCAGACGCAAGGGTCGCGTTGTTGTCATTGGCATAGGTAAGTCGGGACATGTAGGTGGAAAAATCGCTGCCACTCTCGCAAGTACGGGCACCCCGGCGTTTTTCGTCCACCCTGGCGAGGCCAGCCACGGTGACNNGTGACCTTGGTATGATCACAACGGATGACACCGTGCTGGCCATCTCCAACTCCGGCGAGACCAGCGAGATTCTGACCATCCTCCCGATCATCAAACGCATGGGCGCCACGCTCATCGCCCTTACGGGAAACACCGACTCTACTGTAAGCAAACATGCGACCGTAACGCTTGACGTAAGCGTGGACAAGGAAGCTTGCCCACTCAATCTGTCACCGACTACAAGCACAACTGCTGTACTTGCCATGGGAGACGCACTAGCGGTAGCGTTGTTGAAAGCACGCGAGTTTACGCGTGAGGACTTTGCCCGCTCTCATCCGGGTGGCAGGTTGGGCCGACAGCTGTTGCTCTATGTTGAAGACTTGATGCATACCGGCAACGAGATCCCACTCGTGAGCGAGAACGCCTCGCTGCAGGAAGCTTTGCTGGAGATGACGCGAAAGGGCCTGGGCATGACAGGCGTGGTCGACACGAACAACCGGTTGCGTGGGATCTACACGGACGGCGATCTGCGTCGCACGCTAAACCAAGGTGTAGACGTTTATAACACAATAATAGTTGATGTCATGAATCGTAACCCGAAAACAATAACCTCTGGTATTTTAGCCGCGGAAACTGTGGAGATGATGCGTCAACTCAGAATCAATGGTCTTTACGTTATTGACGACAACAAGCAGGTGATCGGCGCGCTTAACATGCATGATTTGCTCAGAGCAGGAATTGTTTAGTGTCAACAGTCGACATCGACAACAAGCTGCGAGAGTTGGCCGTTAACATCCGTCTAGTAGTGTTTGACGTCGATGGTGTGTTGACAGATGGTCGCTTTTTGCTGGGCGCAGACGGTCACGAATACAAGGCATTCAACTCGCGCGATGGCCACGGCATCAAGATGCTCCGCCGAAGCGGCGTCGAGGTCAGTGTTGTGAGCGGACGCAGGTCTGAGTCAGTCACCCAGCGCATGGTGGAACTCGGCGTAAAGTACGAATTCCAGAACTGCGGCGATAAACTACAGGCACTTGAACGATTGTTGCAGACACTAGGGCTGGCAGCATCAGAGGTGGCGTTTGTCGGCGACGACGTTCTGGATCTACCGATCATGCTTAGGGTTGGACTGGCTGTTGCGGTTAATGACGCTCATGAGATTGTACGCGACTATGCGCATTGGGTTACACCCCACGACGGCGGAAAAGGTGCAGCACGAGATGTCTGCGATATGATCATGTATGCTCAGGGAACGTATGCTGCCGAGCTACAGCGCTATCTCTAGCTTCCCTTCGATCGCCTGGACATTGCGCCGATGAAGTTGGATCTGCGCAGACTCGCCATCGGCATCGCGCTGCTGCTTGCGGCAAGCGCATCGTGGTGGTTCTTGCGCAACGTAGAGCAGCCTGAATCAAGGATCCGACTCACAGCGCAGGCCCAAAAACAGCCAGATTATTACATGGAAAATTTCCGTGCGACTGTCATGGATGCAGACGGTGAACGAAAGTACACGCTCGAAGCACAGCTCATGCAGCACTACCCGCATGATCACACCGTGCATTTGATAAAGCCGCATTTCGTGCAGTTCAAGGCTGGACACCCCGTCATCAAAGGCTGGGCGGATGTAGGACGGTATGACGACATTGCCAAAGAGGTCATTTTGTCGGGAAACGTAAGGGTCATTCAAAAGCGCGACGCTTCCAGCAGGGGAAGTGAAACGACAACGAAAAGACTTCGGGTCCTGCTCCAGTAGCTTAGCTGCAAGCTGCAGCGCACTTACGCGACATGTCCGTCAATCTGAAAGCCCCCTTGCTAGCGTTGACCGGAGTGGTCCTTGTGACAATGGCGTTTGGCGCTGCCCCCAAAAAAGCGCGCATCGGCAGTGGTCAACCGATCAACATCTATGCGCACACCATCGAAATGGACGATAAGACGGGCATAGCCTGGTATCGCGGGGACGTCTCTATAACGGACGGCGAGTTCTCCATCAAGGCTGATCGCGTCCAGGTGCTGATGCGTGAGGGGGAGATTGAGATATTCAAGGCCTTCGGCGAGCCGGTCGATATTAAACGTCGGGCATCTGCTACGCAGCCGGAGATCAAAGCAAAGTCACTGCGTGCGATTTACAATGTCAAGACGCAGAAACTTGACATGTTCGGCAATGTCGAGCTGTATCAACAGGGGTCGGAATTGCGTTGTGCTGAAGTTCATTACGACATGCAGACCGGTCGCTTCGTTGGTAAAGCGAATCAAGATCAAGAACGCTGTTACGTCGTGATGAAACCCAAGGACAAGGAGGAACAGACAACTGGCAAAGGGGCAGGTAATCAGTGAGCACTCTGTCGGCGAGTCATTTGAGCAAACGTTACAAGGGTCGGCTCGTTGTCAACGATGTTTCGCTGGAAATCAGGACCGGTGATGTCGTGGGACTGCTTGGACCCAACGGCGCTGGCAAGACGACTTGTTTCTACATGATCGTCGGTCTCATCTCCATGGACGGCGGCGAGATCATGTTGGACAACGCCCGTATCAGCCACTTGCCAATGCACAAGCGCGCTCAACTCGGGCTCGGTTACTTGCCGCAGGAGCCATCTGTCTTTCGCGGCCTGAGCGTTGAGGAGAACATCCTTGCCATACTCGAAACGCGTCCCAGCACGACGGAGATGGCGCGCCGCGAGCGATTGGAACAGTTGCTAAACGATTTGCGCATTGCCGAACGCCGCGATACCCATGGCATTAGCCTCTCGGGCGGTGAGCGCAGGCGCGTCGAAATCGCACGCGCGCTCGCGAGCGAACCGCGTTTCATGCTGCTCGATGAGCCGTTTGCCGGCGTCGACCCCATTTCGGTATTGGAGATTCAGCAGTTAATCAGACACTTACAGCAACTGGGCATCGGGGTATTGATAACAGACCATAATGTCAGGGAAACACTCAAGATCTGCGACCGCGCCTACATATTAAACGAAGGGCACGTCCTGACAGCGGGCACACCCGAAGATATCCTATATAATCAAAACGTAAGAAAGGTGTATCTCGGAGATGATTTCAAGTTGTAAGGTTTATACTCTTTTAGCCCTGTCGGTGATTTAAGGGGTCCGAGCGGCCAATGTGAGCCCCCGTTCCATGAATGTCCGGCGGGGGGGGCTGCTATCCTTAAATAAGGAAGATCGCCACGGAGCGGCGATCACCGGTTATCCTGGCGGGATCGATGTAGGAAAAGTACGGTAGAGCGGTTAGGTTTGACTCCATGAAGCAAACCCTTGACCTGCAGCTAGGTCAGCATCTGACGATTACGCCGCAGTTGCAACAGGCAATTCGCCTGCTGCAGCTTTCCTCCATTGAGCTTCAACAGGAAATCCAGGAAGCGCTCGAGAGCAACCCCTTGTTGGAAGAGAAAGAGGAAGAATCTGCTGAGCAGCGCGAGGACGGCGCGACAGAAAACTCCGACGGCACGGATTTTGTTTCAGACGCCGGATCGCTACAGCCCACCGATTTGGAAATGGATCAGCGCAAACTCGACGATGCGACCGGTCCGGACAATGATTGGAACGAAACCCTGGATCTACCCATAAGCCCTGGTTTGGGGCGCGGCGCCGGCGCTGACGACGAGCTGCCAGACCTCGACGCGCGCAACAGTCGACCACAGACTCTGCGCGATTACCTCGAGTGGCAGATGCAGATGACTCCGTTTTCCGACAAGGATCGAGCCATTGCATTGGCAATCATCGACTCGATTAATGAAGACGGCTATCTCACCTGCACGCTGGAGGAAATTCACCAGATCCTGGCAAACGAGCATGACGTTGAGTTGGACGAGATCGAGGCGGTACTACATCAAGTGCAGAACTTCGATCCGATCGGCGTTGGTGCCCGAGACTTGGGTGAATGCCTGCAGCTGCAACTTCGCGCGCTTGATGAAAACACGCCTTATCTGCAACAGGCACGCGAATTGGCAACGCCAGCCTGCCTTGGATTGCTCGCAAATCGCGATTATACGCAACTGCGTCGTCAAACGAAGCTGGGTCAAGAGGATCTACAGCATGCGGTGTTGCTGATACGCAGTCTCAATCCGCGGCCGGCTGCGAATGTGCAAACTGCGCAGACGAATTACATCACTCCAGATATCATCGTTCGCAAGCACAAAGGCATCTGGCGGGCAGAAATGAACGGAGAGGTGGCACCGCGTCTGCGGATCAATCGCGAATATGAAAAACTTATTACCCGAGGCGACACCAGTGCCGATAATAAGTATCTACAGGATCAACTACAGCAAGCGCGCTGGTTCATCAAGAGCCTGAACAGCCGCAATGAAACGTTGCTTAAGGTTGCCCGCACTATCGTCGATCGCCAGCGGGCGTTTTTTGAACATGGTCCGGAAGCGATGAAACCGCTCGTGCTGCATGATATTGCTGAGGCGGTCAACATGCACGAGTCCACGATTTCGCGCGTCACTACCAACAAGTATATGTTGAGCCCGCGAGGCATTTTCGAGCTCAAATATTTCTTTTCCAGTCACGTCAGCACTGCCGATGGCGGGACCTGCTCGGCAACGGCAATACGTTCGCTTATTAAGAAACTCGTTGAGACCGANNAGACCGAATCTCCTGCTAAGCCGATCAGCGACAGTAAGATCGCCAAGATCCTCGAACAACAAGGTATCAACGTAGCCCGCCGCACCGTTGCTAAATACCGCGAATCAATGAGGATACCACCATCAAATCAGCGAAAATCCATCATATAATCGCGCAGAGGTGCCTATGCAGATAACAGTGAGCGGCCAACAAATGCTGATTACCGAACCTTTACGTAGTTACGCTTCCGAAAAGCTTGCCAGAATTCAACGACGATTTGATCATGTAACCACAACAAACGTAGTGCTACATGTGGAGAAAAACCGCCACAAGGCGGAAGCGACAATCTACGCTAAAGGCGTTACCTTACATGCTGATGCCGAAGGTGACAGCATGTACGCTGCCATCGATTTCCTCGCAGACAAGCTGGACCGACAAGTTCTCAAGCACAAAGAAAAGGTGACGACCAATCACCACCGAACTAACAAAGCTAGTAAGAGTCGAAAGTAACGTTACATCGGCTACATCAGTCTTGCGAACGATTGTCGTAAAACAACACGGAAATGCGAATCGGCGATATCCTCACCCCTAAGCGCGTCGCTGCGCACATGCGCGTGTCGAGCAGGAAACGCATGCTGGAAGAAGTGAGCGGATTGCTGCGCACCGAAGAAAGCAACCTCGACGCTAATGCGGCTTTCCAGTCCCTCGTGGAGCGCGAACGCTTGGGTACAACGGCCATCGGCAACGGTGTTGCCCTACCGCATGGTCGAGTGAAAGGGCTGACAACAGCCGTCGGCGCCTTCGCGACTCTAGCTGAAGAGATCGATTGCGACGCCCTCGATTACAAACCTGTCAACATCGTTTTTGTCTTGCTCGTGCCCGAAAATGCAGGTGAAGAACAGCTCGCCTTCTTGTCGAAACTTGCCGATGGTTTCAGTGATAAGAAACTGCGTGAACGAGTGCTGCACGCTGAGAACTCTGAAGACCTGTATCGTGTGCTGGTCGGGGTCTTTGATGTGCCTGACCGCAAAGTCAGCTGATCACATCACTCAACATGGTGTGCCGTGTGCTCACCGAATATCGACTTGAGTTCTGACGACGCTCAGCCAACGCTCGTTGAGTTTTACACGCCACCGTGCGGCCTCGTTGCGACTCACAAGGACTGCGCGCACACCATTGACGGATAATTGCCAGTTGCTGCTGCAGTGGACCAATGAACTTTTTCATCATTAGCGGACTGTCGGGATCGGGCAAGAGCATCGCCCTGCAAGCGCTGGAAGACATGGGTTTTTATTGCATTGACAACCTGCCGGTAGCGATGCTCCCCCACCTCGCCAGACAAATCGGTGATGCCGAGGCTGACGCTTTTCGCAACGTGGCTGTAGGCATCGATGCACGCAATCAGGCCTTCTTACACGAAGTCCCGCAAAGCCTCAGGGACCTACATTCCCTCGGCATACGCTACAAGATCGTTTTCCTCGAGGCCGAGGAGGCGGTTTTAGTAAAACGCTTCAAGCAGACGCGGCGAAGACACCCCTTAATGGATAAGAAGACCTCGCTATTAGAGGGCATTCGCCGCGAGAGATCGTTGCTTGAGCCACTGTCCTTCGAGGCGGCTGTACGCATAGACACGACGTACACACGCCCGATGGAACTGCGCCAGCAAGTCCATGATCTGGCAGCAGGCCAGCAGACCCAGGGACTCACGCTGTTGTTCGAGTCGTTTGGCTTCAAGCATGGCACACCGCTCGATGCTGACTATGTGTTCGATACACGTTGTCTCCCTAACCCGTACTGGGAAGCGGAGCTGCGCAGATTTACCGGCCTCGACGAACCCGTAGTCAAGTTTCTCGAACAACATGCACAGGTCCATGCCATGTTTCATGACATCTGTGCGTTTCTGGAAAAGTGGCTGCCCGCGTTCGAGCGCGAACAACGCGGATATGTCGCAGTCGCCTTAGGTTGTACTGGTGGGCAGCATCGCTCGGTCTACATGGCGAAAAGGCTCGCTGAGCATTTCGCGCAAAAAAACCTCACCACTCAGATCCGTCACCGGGAGTTGTCATAAAGGATCGCCACAGTTCGTATGCAAGAACGTGTGCGCGATATCTGAGCTTTACCTAGATCAGTTGCGGTGGATTTCGGTCTGATCGACGCCGGCGGAAGTGAGCGTCACTAGTGGTACCGACGCCCACCCTCGGGCAGGAAAGGCCCCATCTCTTTCAAGGCCTCTGGCGAGTACAGAAAACAAGGCTTGCCAGCACCGACGATGGCGACCACGTCTCGCTTATACCTCGGCTTAGTTGGACTGAATCCCTGATCGACCCGGGGTTCGAAGGTATCGTTCAGCAGGGAGATGCTGACTATTTTCTTCACCCGCATACGTTTCCAGAACGGTACGGGCCTCCCCGATGCGGAGTAACCACCCGTTTGGTAGCAATCGACTACCAGCTCACCGCGCTCATCGGTGTATGCCGCGTGCGGCTCGACCACCCTTACCCCGCCCTGGTCATGATAGCGGATGGCGGCACAGCGCTGCTCGTTAATAGATTTCTTCAGGAGCTCGAGCACATCGCTCGACATGCCATCACCTTCAGTGTCAACTTAATTAATTCTAGCGAAGATCTTTGTCGCATTTCAATGTAGCCCACCGTACAGCCCCAGGTCAGATAAGAAAGAGCGTAGCTAGGCCGAGAAAGGAGAGGAATCCTATAACGTCCGTCACGGTGGTGAGCGCCACGCCGCTGGCAAGCGCAGGATCGATTCCCAGGCGGCGAACGCCCACGGGAATGATTACACCGGCCAGCGCGGCGAAGACTAAGTTGATAATCATCGCCATTGCGATGATGAGCCCAAGCCAAATATCATGGAACCAAATAATTGCGATCAATGCCACAATGAGTGCCCACAGCATGCTGTTTAGCACTCCCACCATCAGCTCGCGCACGAGAAACCGCCGTGCGTTTGTATCTGTGATAGTGCCAAGCGCGAGTCCGCGCACCACAAGCGTTACCGTCTGCGTGCCCGCGTTGCCGCCCATGCTAGCGACAATTGGCATGAGCACCGCGAGAGCGACGACCTTTTGTATTGTGCTCTCGAACAGACCGATTACCCATGAGGCGACAACCGCGGTAACCAAGTTAATGCCGAGCCAGACGGCCCGGCTGCGGGCGCTATCCACTACCGGTGCGAAGATGTCCAGCTCCTCGCTAAGCCCTGCCGGCGCCATCACCGAATGGTCTGCTTCTTCGCGGATCACGTCGACTACATCATCGACTGTAATCCGGCCTAAGAGCTTGTCGTTCTCATCGACCACGGGGGCGCTGACCAGGTCGTAGTTTTCAAAAGCCGCTGCCACATCGCCGTCAGAGCTCATAGCAGAAAACTTGATCGGTTGCGGATTCATGACCTCCCTTACATGCTGCTTCGGATCTGCGGTAAGTAGTTTCACCAATGGCAATTCGCCCACCAGTCTTTGCGTCTTATCCACCACATAGATCGTACTTGTCTGCTCCGGTAGCTCGCTACGCAAGCGCAAATAGCGAAACACCACTTGCAATGTAATGTCTTCGCGCACCGTCACCGTGTCGACATTCATCAGACCGCCGGCCGTGTCCTCGGGGTATGACAACACCGCGGCAAGCCGTTGGCGTTCCTGTTTGTCCATAAAAAACAGGATCTCCGCCGTGACCTCCGGTGTTAGCGCGGGCAGCAGATCAGCGATATCGTCCGTATCCAGCGCCTGCACGGCGGTGATGAGCGAGGCCTGGTCAAGCTCGTTCAAAAGATCGGCGCGCACGGCCGCTGGCACTTCCAACAGCACCTCACCCATGAGTTTCGGATCTACCTGGCGCCACAGGCGGTGGCNNGAGCATGTGGGCGATGTCGGCCGGATGGAGTGCAGCTAGCCTGGTTTCGAGTTCCGCTGTGTTGTCATTCTCGAGCGCCGCGAGGATAGCCTCGAGCTGATCAGGCGGCTTTTGCGGTTGTGGCGCTGTCATTTGTCGTCCGTCTGTCGCGTGCGGGCTTACAAAATTCGATTCTAGCACTGAGCAGAATGCGTTGCCCGCGGTGAGCCGCGTGCGCAAAGGGTGCGACAGACTTCTCGCCTATCAGGCAAAAGGGGCTAATCGAGTTGTATTGAAGGCGGGCGCAACGAACGAGAGATTGTCGCCCACTCGTGCAGAAGTATTTACTAGTTGCCAGCAATCGTCATGTTGCCAATCACGATCGAGCCGGTGCGGATGTTTCCGCGTGTATCTACATCTTTCCCTACCGCCACCACATCGGCGAACATCTGCTTGAGGTTGCCGGCTATCGTGATCTCCTCAACTGGAAACTGGACCTCGCCCCCTTCGATCCAGAATCCGGCAGCGCCACGGGAGTAATCGCCAGTGACGGTGTTCACGCCAAAGCCGATAAGCTCGGTGACCAGCAGTCCTCTCCCAACTTGGCGCAACAGCTCGCCGAGGTCTTGCTCGCCCGTTGTAATCGTCAGATTGTGCACGCCACCGGCATTGCCTGTCGTCTGCATGCGAAGCTTGCGTGCCGAGTAGGAATCGAGCACGTAACTTTGCAACACGCCTGCACTGACGATGTCGTGCGCAACCGTGGCTACTCCCTCCCCATCGTATGGCGCACTACCGAGCGCCTTCTTCAAATGTGGCTGCTCGTAGATACGAATGTGCTCTGGAAAAATGCGCTTGCCGAGATGATCGAGCAGAAACGAGGCACCGCGATAAAGGTTCGAACCTCGTATCGCACTGATGAAATGCGACAGCACGCTCGTGGCCACCGGCGCTTCGTAGATCACCGCTGCCTCGCGCGTATCAAGCTTGCGTGCGCCCAGTCGCTGCAGCGCACGCCGCGCGGCCTTGGCGCCGATTTCCTCCGGCGGCTCTAGGTCGGCACGATCACGCGCGGTGGCGTACCAGTAATCGCGTTGCATGCTACCCTCCCCCTGGGCGATCACGCTGCAGCTCAGGCTGTGCCGTGTGGTTGACAGCAGCCCGATAAAGCCGTGCGTATTACCGTACACTTCAACGCCGGCGTGGCTCGAGAGCGTTGCGCCCTCGGAGTTCTTGATACGGGCATCAATGCTTCGGGCGGCATGTTCACACGCACGTGCGAGCGCTGTCGCCTGCGCGGTGTCCGGGTTCCACGGGTGATAGAGATCAAGATCGGGAACGTCCTTTGCCAATCGGTTGGCGTCCGCCAGGCCTGCGCAGTCATCCTCCGCCGTATATTTGGCTATGGAGCACGCTGCGCGTACCGTGTCGCGGATGGCCACATCACTGAAGTCGGACGTGCTGGCGGAGCCACTGCGCTGGCCGAAGAACACCGTCAGGCCGACGTGTTTGTCGCGATTGTGCTCGACCGTCTCGACTTCACCCAAACGAACCGTCACCGACAGTCCCTGACCCACGCTTGCCGCCGCCTCGGCAGCATCCGCACCTTCTTGGCGCGCCCTCCCGAGCATCTTTTCAACGACTGCCGTCAGCGACGATGGCCCAGCCTGGGCGTCGACAATCAAATCTGTGTGCGTGCTCATACCTAGTTCTCTAGCTCTTTGTGCTTATTCAACCCTGCGTACCCCCCACCGTCAGACCATCGATACGCAGTGTCGGTTGGCCGACCCCGACTGGAACGCTCTGTCCCTCCTTGCCGCAAGTCCCCACGCCCGTGTCCAGACGCAGGTCGTTGCCGACCATACTTACCCGGGTCAGCACATCGGGTCCGTTGCCGATCAGCGTGGCGCCTTTGACGGGTCGCGTCACCTTGCCTTTGTCGATGAGGTACGCCTCGCTCGCCGAGAACACGAACTTTCCCGACGTAATATCGACCTGTCCACCGCCGAAGTTGACGGCATACAAACCCCGCTCGACCGAGGAGATGATTTCCTGCGGGTCATGATCACCCGCCAGCATATACGTGTTCGTCATCCGCGGCATCGGCACGTGCGCGTATGACTCGCGTCGGCCGTTTCCGGTCGGCGCCATACCCATCAAGCGGGCATTGAGTGTGTCCTGCATGTATTGCACCAGTACACCGTTCTCAATGAGTACGGTCTTCTGCGTGGGGGTACCTTCGTCATCCACGTTCAACGAGCCGCGCCGATCCGGCAAGGTGCCGTCGTCCACGACCGTGCACTTTGGTGCTGCCACGCGTTCGCCAAGGCGTCCGGCGAACGCGGACGTGCCCTTGCGATTGAAATCGCCCTCGAGCCCGTGTCCGATCGCCTCGTGCAACAGTATTCCCGGCCAACCCGGGCCCAGTACCACTTGCAGAGTACCGGCTGGCGCGGCAATGGCTTCTAGATTCACGAGCGCCTGGCGCACGGCTTCACGCGCGTAACCGAGCGCTGTTTCTTTGTCGAAAAAGTATTCGTAATTCAGGCGCCCGCCGCCACCCGAAACGCCCTGTTCGCGACGTCCGTTCTGTTCAACGATCACGGTCACGTTGAGGCGTACCAGCGGGCGCACGTCGGCCGCCAGCACGCCGTCGCTGCGTGCGACCATGACCACCTCGTGCACCGCCGCCACACTCGCCATGACCTGCTTGACGCGCGGATCCAGTTTTCGCGCCTCGGCCTCGACCTCTTCGAGCAGCCGGACCTTTTGCTCATCGGCCAGGCTCACCAGCGGGTTAGACGGGGCATAGAGTTGGTGACCCCGACCGCTGTGCCAGCTCACGGGCAAACTGGCGCTGCCACCTTTTCGCGCGATCGCGCGTGCGGCTTTGGCTGCATCGAGCAGCGGTGGTAGGCCGATCTCGTCAGAGTAAGCGAAACCGGTCTTTTCTTGACTCACCGCACGCACGCCGACCCCTTGTTCGATATTGTGGCTACCGGTCTTTACCTGGCCTTCCTCGAGCGACCAGGCCTCGTGCCGGCGATATTGAAAATACAGATCTGCGTAGTCGACACGATGGGACAGTAACTGTCCCATCAGTCGTTCGAGCTCGGGGTCACCGATCCCCGCCGGCTCTAGCAGGGACGCTCGTGCCTCTTGCAGGTATTCCGACATATGTAGTTTTCCGATGTTGTATGCTTGGCAGAGAAGTGCGTACGCGCTGCATGTGATCTCGATCTATCTCCGCGAGGACGAATCCCGATCCCTGCGGCAGGCGCGCCATGACTTCGCCCCAAGGACCGACGATCATGGTATGGCCGTGGGTCGCGCGCCCGTTGGCGTGCCTGCCACCCTGCGCCGCGGCGACAATGAACGCAAGGTTTTCGATGGCCCGGGCGCGCAGCAATACCTCCCAATGTGCCTTACCGGTCATGGTGGTGAACGCTGATGGCAATGTAAAGATCTCCACCTCCATATCGAGCATGTTCCGGAAGAGTTCCGGGAAACGCAGATCGTAGCAGACGGCCAGCCCCACCCGACCGAGTGGCGTATTAGCGACCACGACTTGATCACCTGCCTCGATGCTGCCTGATTCGAGATATTCCTCACCGTTTTGCAGCTTGACGTCGAACAGGTGAATCTTGTCATAACGCGCCACGCGCTCGCCGTTATCGTCCAGCAGTAAGCATGCCGCCCGAACCTTGTGCCGCTGTCGGGCCACAAGCGGAATTGTTCCGCCAACAAGCCATATATGGTGCTCGCGCGCCTGCGCACTGAGAAAGTCTTGGATCGGACCTGCGCCATCCTTTTCGACGACGTTTATTCGATCACGTTCCTGCATCGGCATGAGAGCGAAATTTTCCGGCAGTACCACCATGACGGCACCGGCGTCGGCTGCTTCACCGATGAGGCGCGCCGCCTCCTCAAGGTTACTCGCAACCTCAGGGCCTGAAGTCATCTGGATGGCAGCGATAGAGCTCATCGAGATCGATGCTAGGGCACGGTTTCCACCCGTAAGATATCGTAACGTTGCAAGCTTCCCTTCAACACGATGTGGCTCGAGGGGACGCCCAGCGACACAAGCCACGAGCGTAGCTCCTCGGCCCATAACGACCCTGTTTCCCCGGGCGCATGGTGGATGACAATGCGAGTGTCCGGCCGGCGATCAAAAGCGGCCATCAGCTCACGCAGTTCGCTCCAGCCCGCCACCGTCTCACCGCTGCGGGGCGCGGCCCATCGGTCAGCCGTAATCGACACACTGTCCGCTCGCAGCGGCAATGAATACAGGAGAAACAGCAGAACAAGAGCAGCAACACGCCAGCGCATTGCTGCTGAGCATAGCATCGAACATCCCACGGTTCATCATCAGTTGTCGGGGGTAGAGAAATCTTGCCCCTCGAGTTGTTCACCGAGCCGTTCAATCTCGGCGCTATCCCACGGACCTTTAACCAGATACGTGATACGGGTTCCTGCAGCGAACTGCTTCTTGAAAATTTTCTCGAGCGAGAGCAGCGCGAGGCCCACCTGCGGACCGAGTACCGCCCATATGCCGATGTTGGTCCCGAGGCTGGGTACCACCTGCACTGCGAGATCGAAGTCCTTAGCGGCCAGGCCCATCCGGCCGTTGAAAGATATCTGTGCCGGCCCCGTCATTTGCAAGTTGCGCGTATGGGCATTGCCTTGCTCGAGGGAAATGTCGCCTTTTAAGCTCTTGAAGGGCAGTCCTTTGCCAAACAATGCGCCGAAGTCCAGGGTCAACAGCTTGCCAATGGCACTGAAGTCGAGCAAACCGAATAATCTTCCGGCCCCCTGTTTGATGCGCAGAAAACGGCCGTCTTCCGCCTTCAGGGCCACATTGCCCTTAATTGTCGAGACCTTAGGTCTGACGGGCGAACCGTCCCACGCGAGCTTGGCGTTGATATCGACTGCGCCATCCTTCACCTGCTCGGGTTGCGCAAGCGCCGTTAAGGTCTCACCCATGTCGGAAGTGTGAAACTTGAGCTGCAATTCCGTGGTCGATTGGTCGTTTACGTATGACCAGGCCCCGTTCAAAGACAGCGTCATCTCCGGTCGCACAACTTGCAGTTGCGCTATCCTCCAGCCCGCTGTCATATGTGTGGCGACCAAGTCAAGCTTTCCCAGAGGCATGTCTTCGTAACGAAACGATTTCGCATTTAGGCGCACCGATGGAAGCATGCGCGGATCAGTAGCCGTCTGATCAGGTTGCGGCTTCTTTGCGGGTATGTTCAGGTGCTCGAGATCAAGATGTATCGTATCAAGCGGTCGTGTCTGCCCTTCGACGAGTCTGATATGCCCGGCGACGGCGCTACCGCTCAAGCGACCTGCCCAGACGCCGGGGTTCCGCAGCAGATCGATTTCAAACTTTCCAAACATGCGACCGAAAAGGTAGAGCGATTCAAAATCGCCTCGTAACCGTCTTAGTAATTGAGATGACAACGCTTCACGATGCTGCTTGAAAATCTTGAACCATGGGTCAGCATCGACATGTCTTGCGCGCGCGCTGATATCGAGACCCGGGCCTCCGGGAAGCTGCGCCTCTCCAGAACCCAGCGCGAGCGCACCGCGATTAAAGATCCAGTTGTCAGCCTCGCGCGCAAACAAGAAACGGCTATCTATGTGCTCACCGATCCGCACTGTGACGAGGCGGTCGCCCTGGCGCGCCGGCGACGATTCCAGCACCAGCGTCTGCCTAATGCCGGCAGGCCGATCCAGCGGTGCCGGCAGGAGGCTCTTGATACCTTGCAGATCGGCCTCGAGGCGCACGCGATCGCTTCCGTGCTGTAGGCGCATGGTGCCGGTCCACGGTGCATCCCCCTGCAGGTAGCGCAACGGGTTCCAGCGCAAGGCCTCGAATAGACCGGCAGCAGTAAACGTACCATGCCCGGACAGCACGATCCCGGCCTGTTCGTTAGCGCGTTGACCTGCAACCGTTACAAGAGCATCCCCGCCTAGAAGCCGCCCCTGTAAAGTGCCCTGGGTCGGACCCCAGCGGTCGAACTCGACATGCCCGCGCACTTCACCCGCATTCAGGCCGGGGATTCTGAAGCGCAGCTCACCGTCGCTGACGCTGTACTCGCCGCGCATGTCAAACGCCTGCGGATCAAGCCCCGGGATGGCGAGCTTCAGTTTCAAGACTCCACGCCCGTCGGTATCGATGCCCATGTTGACATAGTCCTTCCAGCCGCCACCGCCTTTGGGCGCGGGCGCCGCGCGCAATATACGCCGAGCCTCGTTGATCGGGCCTTGTAGTATTCCGTCGATTTTTACCACCGGACTGGACTGCCGGCGCAGATCGTCAGCACTGACAACGACTCGACCGACCTTGAGAGATCCGATCGCTCCCTGGTGATGGGTGATGAGCATCCCACTATTCTTGAACAACAGATCGGCCTCGCTCTCGGTTAGCGGTATCCACCCCGGCAGGTAACTAAACACGCCCTGCCGCACATGGGCACGAACCTCGAATACTCCTGCGCCATCGCTGAAAGGGAAATTTCCTAGGTCTCCGTCGAGGATCAATCTGCCGCCAGTAACATGGCCGGAAACGATCGAATTATCCAGCCAGGCGATCAATTTCTCGGGCATGACATTAACCGGATAGTAACGGCTGGCGTGCGCGCCGTTGCCATCGCTGAAATTGACGCGCAGGTTAATGTACGGTTTCACGCCCTTCTTCAGTGGACCGCGCAGCTCGAGCGTGCCCATGCCACGCGCGTCATCGGCGACTAC
>JABAOD010007708.1_pt6 | contig 40409 bp, 39 predicted proteins | sample 7062151 | NCBI WGS metagenome assembly JABAOD01 (sample SAMN14538626, study PRJNA623070) | marine sediment metagenome | biome: marine biome [ENVO:00000428]; feature: marine pelagic biome [ENVO:01000023]; material: deep marine sediment [ENVO:00002113] | place: India: Gulf of Khambhat ... | reverse complement strand
ATCGATCACCTTTGATCGATCGAGCTCGAGCTCCGCGAGCAGGCGCATGGCATCCGCGTGCACGGATGACGATCGGGCCTCCGAGCGGGCTCGCCGGCGGCGGGAAAAACGACATGGAAGGATCACGTTGTCGACCACCGACAGATAGGGCACCAGATTGAACATCTGGAAAACGAAGCCAACATGATCGGCGCGAAATCTGTCGCGTCGCCAGCCGCGCATCGACGACAGATTCTCGCCGAGCACCTCGACTCTCCCTTCGCGCGGCACGACCACGCCGCCGAGAAGGCTGAGGAGGCTGCTCTTGCCGCTGCCGCTCGGACCCTCGATGAACAACCGCTCTCCCTTGGCGACGGTGAAATCGTCGATATCGATGATATCCGACTCGTACCGTCGCCAAGCGAACCGCACACCCCTCAGGCGAATCTGAACGCTTACCGGGTCGATGCCGGTCATTCGGACTTGGCTCTGCAGAGAGGGATTCGCTTTGGCGTTCACCAGTAGGGTCACCTGGTTGAGAGCTTCAACTCCGCCGCCTCGGCATGCAGCTCTATCACCGTCTGGTTCGTCGGCGTCACCAGCTGGACATCGATCTCGTCCATTTCCATGAGATTTTCAAACAGTCGGACCTGCAGGCTGTCGAGCTTTTCAGGGGCATCACAATGAAAATGATACTCGCCGTGAAGCTCAGAGTGAGTCTCATCGCCGGCTTTGGATTGGCTCTCGTGCTCGTGGCCCTGTTCGTCGCCGTTTCCGTGCTGCATGCCGGCGAGCGATACGTCGACGTGCTCGGCACGGCACTTGGCGGCGCCGGTTGGGACAAAGAGAGAATCGGCGCGCTCGAATGTCTCCAGCGCGTTGCGAACTGCGCGTCGCTCTTCATCGCTGCGGGGCGCGTGCTCGAAACCGATCACGTTCACTGCAGGAATTTCGAGCTCGATCACGAGCTCATTATCTGCCACAACCACATTGAGCAAGCCGCTACCGTGGCTATGCGCGTCGTGCTCGCGATGACCCGCCTCGCTCGCCGTGATGTCGTGAACCGGGTTTAGAAACACTGCAGCCAGCGCAAATGCAAAAATCTTCTTTCTCGATCGTTTCACTTCGAATGGAACCTCGTCCTTGTAGTAGGCCAACATCGGATTTTCCCGCGCACTCCCGGCCGCCGGCCGTCGCACAGGACGGGGAATTGCGTCTTCAGCCGCGGGCGTGAGGTGGAGCGCGGGGCCGGTACGCCGAGTGCGCGAGGGATATGCGGTTGCCGCGAACGGAGATCGGAACCAACGGCGGTGCTGCGAGGTGCGGGTCAGCGATGACAACCGACGCCTCGTCATCCTTCGAGGCGTGGAAGAACTCGCAGACGTCGCATTCCGTCTCGGCTTGGACGAGGTCGTGCTCGTAGTGGTGGCTGGCAAGAAACGACCGACCGGCCAGCAGCAGTGCAATGAGCAACAGGACTCTTGCGGGCGGGAGCGCTATTGTCTGGGGGACGGTCATTTGGGTAATCATGGCATATCAGACCGCTGCCCGCCCACTCCGTTCCTCCGGCATCGATTATTTGATTGCGAGCACGCCTTTGAGGTCCGGCCCCTCGTGGTCGGCTGCAAATTCGGGCAGGAGAACCCGGTCGTCCTGGCGGTTGCTCCAGTAGCAGGAAACGCCTGCCGATTGGGCGCCAATTACGTCGTTGGGACTGCCGGCGACGTGCAGGTACTCGTCAATGCCGAGCATACGAGTCGGCATGGCGTACATATCCGGATGCGGTTTGTACACGCCGCAATGCTCGCTGGAAAAAATGTCGTCGAAGCTCGTCTGGAATTGTCGCGCGAGCGTCGCGAGCATGTCGTGGTCGCCGTTGGACAGGATCGCGAGCCGCAAGCCCTTTGCCCTGCAGGCGCTCAACACCTCGTCGGCCTCGGGCCAGGGAGTGAGCGAGTACCAGGCGCGTATCAGGTCATCGCGCATGGCGTTGTCGACGCTGAGTGCAAACCTATTCAACGCGTAGTCGAGGGCGAACGCCGTGCAGTCGTGAAAGCTGATGCGCCCTCGTTGCAGGGCGTTGCTGAGCGCAGCGACGGCAAGCTGACGGGATCGCCACATCTCGAGAAACTGCGAAGCATGGTCGGCGCTGAGATCCGGGATCTCTGCAACCGCTGGTAAGAGCGACGAGCGGTAATCGAGGAGCGCCGAGAACGCATCAAACGTGATCAGTTTCAACGGCATGGAGACACGCTCGAGCGTGTCAAGCGCAAACCGTGCCCGCGTGCTGGCGGACAACGGGCATCACGTCGGTAGCGAGCAGGCGCATGGAGGTCTGCCACAGGTCGGTCTCTTCCCAGTCATGCCCGGCCGCGACCAGGGTACCGAAAGGCCCGAGACGATCGACGAGCGCAATCAGTCGATCCGTGACGGTATTCACCGAGCCCGAGATGACGCATTCGTCCATCGCTTGCTGCACCTCGAGAAATTCGTTCAGCTCCGTTGGTGACGGATTCTCGAGCTCACGCAGCTCCGCTATGCGTCGCACGCCGCGAAGATAGCGGAAGTAGAAAGCGAGACCGCCGTCCGGATCCTGACAGAGCTCCTCGGCCCGGCTGTCGCTATCCGTCACGAGGATGCTGCGGCACACGCGCCACACGCCGAAATCCACCGGCTTGCCGAGACGCGTGCACGCTTCGGCGTAGACGCGTTGTTGGCCCTCGATGTTCTCGACCGGCACGAAGTTGGCCGAGATGGGAATGTAGTCGCGCTCGGCGATGAACTCCGAGGTGGGACCGCCGGGGCCGATCATGGCCATGGCGATGGGCGGATGGGGCTGCTGCAGCGGCTTGGGGAAGCAGCCAACGCCCGCGTGCGGCCAGATCTCGCGTTCCATCGCGATGTTCCAGTGTTGGCCCTGGATGTTGAGCGGGGCGTCCTGGCGCCAGATCTGCAGGATGATGTCCAGCGATTCCATGGCGATGCCGTAGCGCTCGACCATGTCCTGGTGGCCGAAAAGCTCCCCGTCGCTCATCAGGCCGCCCGGTCCGACGCCGAGCAGCAGGCGCCCGCCGCTCAGCTGATCGAACAGCGCCGCTTCCGCCGCTACCACCACCGGGTGGTGATGGGGCAGGTTGACGACCCCCGTGCCGAGGCGGATGTGCTCGGTGGCGTCGACCAGAGATGCCAGGAACATCAGGGGTGAAGGGATCTGCTCGGCTTTGGTGGAGAAGTGCTCGCCGACCCAGGCCTCGGAGTAGCCGAGCCTGTCGGCGAGGATGATGGCCTCGCGATCCTCGGCCAATGCTCTGGCCCAGGGTTTTTCCGGTCGGTGCAGCGGCATGGTGAAAAATCCCAGATTCAAGGTGAAACCCTCCGTTGGCACGCGTCCGGACTCATGCTGATCCCCAGAACGCCAGCGTACGCACTTCGATGCTCTCGCGCACGGGAGCGTCGGCGGGTGTCGCCGGATCGTCGAAGGATCCGTGCGCCGTGAAGCGTGCGCGGCCGTCCTTCTGCGAGTCGTAGCACTTGAACATCAGCGCCTCGTTGCGTTGCATCTCCGGGAACCAGTACCAGCGATGCGCGGGATTGAAGGCGAGCTGGTAGATCTCGCCGACGCGATTCTCGTGATGGCGTTCCGCGGCAATCAGATCCCCGGGACGCACACTCCGGGCGTCGCAGATCGCCAGCGGGCTCGACAGCACCGGGTCCCGGATCGGACGCCATACCTGCACCACGGCCATACGATGCTCGAGCAACGCCTCGGCTTCGGCCGCCGGCAAAAGATCGCGCACGCGCTGCGGCCCGGACCATTCGGTGTAATCGTTGTGCACGACCTTGACCGGCTCGCGCAGACTCTTCTCGACTCGGGTGGTCTCGTCACCGGTGCGCAGCGTGTGGTCGAATACGAGCACCCGCGCGGCGCCGGTCTGCTCCTTTACGAGGCGCTCGACCTCCGGGTAATACACCGACTCGATCTCGTGCGGATCGTAGAAATTGCGTACCCGGGTCGCGTGATCGACAAGCACAAAACCTTCTCGATCCAGCGACAGCGCCTGTCGGCGCGGGCGGGCATCGCGGATGGTCATCACATGCTCGCGGAACTCACCGCTTCTGTGGCGCAGCTTTCCGTCCGCCCCGGTTGTCCCGGTGACCGGCTTGACGCCGGTGTCCACCGTGTAGGTCAGGTACGCTTCGACCGTTCCGCGTGTGGCGTTTTGAGCTTTCATTGTGAGAGTCGAAGACGCGCGGACGCTACATGGAATGGGCCGCTTCGCAGAGATTTTTGAGCTTCTCCAGGGCGCGCTCGCGCCCCAGCAGGCCGAGGCCGCAGTCGGGGGCCGCTATGAGGCGCTCGGCGTCGATGTGCTCGAGCGCTTCGGCCAGGTGCGCGCGGATCTCCTCTATGGGCTCGACGCGGCTCTTGGCGACGGCGACGACGCCGAGGATGACCGTGGTCGAGGCGAAGCGCTCGAGCAGCGACAGGTCGTTCCTGCGGTGGGCGTCTTCCAGCGACACCGCCATCACCGACGAGCGATCCACGGCCTCGGCGAGATCGAAGTACGACTCCTTGGGCGCCTTCGGATAGTCGGGATTGTCGAGCGCATCGGGATATCCGCAGCACATGTGCATGGTGCGCACCACGTCGTTGGGGCAACCGTGAAAGGCCCGCTCCAGATTTTCGAGCCCGTACTCCAGGGCCTCGGGCACTTTGCGCGCGAACACGGGCTCGTCGATCTGGATATGCCTGCAGCCGGCTTCGGCGAGCGCCAGCACCTCGGCATTGATCGCATCGGCGAGGTCGGCGCCGAGCTTGGCGGCATCGTCGTAGTGCTCGTTGGCGGTGGTGTCGGCGATGGTCATGGGGCCGGGCATGGTGATCTTCACGGGCCGATCGGTGAAGCTCTGGGCGACCTGCCAGTCGTGGGTGAGAAAATGATCGCGCGCCGACACTGGTCCGCTGATGGTGGGCAGGCGCGCGCTGTAGGCGCCCTGGCGAAGCGACCTCAAGGTGAGGCGCTCGAAGTCGATGCCGTTGAGGTGCCGGCAGTGATAGTGGATGTAGTTCTCGCGGCGCACCTCACCGTCGGTGGGAATGTCGATGCCGCAGGCGATCTGATCCTCGATGACCACCTGCGTGCCGCGCGCCAGGATCGTCTCGGCGTCGCCGCCCATTCTCGCCAGCGCCTCGGCCCACTCCTCGGTGGGATGCTCCGTATCGGGGCCGGCCGCCGCGCGGAACCAGTCGGGCAGCTCGACGAAATCGGGCTTCGGGTACGCACCGATGGTCGTGGTGAGCAGCTTCATCCGGACGTTCTCCTGCATGGTCGGCTGGCGCGAGAGCCGTTATCTTAGGGCACGAGCAGCGGGGAGAGGTAGTTCGGTGGACAGGGACACGCGATTGCGGGGGCGTCCAATCTGGTGGCTGTTCGTGCTGCGCGGCGTGCTCGCCGGTGCGCTCGGCATCGCCGCGCTGATCTGGCCCACGCTGACGCTCGAGATCCTGGTGCTTTTCGTCGGCGCCTACCTGATTGCCGACGGCGTGATGGGACTGGTCGTCGCGTGGCGACGCATGGCGGGTGCGGGGCGGCTGCTGCAGCCGGCCCTGAGCGTGGTGTTCGGGCTGCTCCTGGTTCTTTGGCCCGGCGAGAGCGCGCGCACGCTGTTCGTGATTCTGGGCGCGGCGGCGCTTTTCGTCGGAATCGGTTACCTGGTATCGGCGCGCCGCTACGCCCTCGATGCGGTGGATCGTCGTCTCATGACCAGCGCCGGCGTCGTCGCGGCGGCGCTCGGTCTGATACTGATGCTCTGGCCCGGCGCAGGCGTGGTGACGCTGTCCTGGGCGATCGCTGCGGCGGCTTTGGCGCTGGCCGCTGTGCTGTTTTACCTGGGTGTGCGCTTCAGGCAGCTGGGAGTGCGGGTGGAGTCGAGGCGTTTCTGAGCCACCGAGTCCCTATACAGCAGCAGGGCGGGACTCCTCTGGCGGTCGCGGCCGTTCGGGACTCGAGCCGCAGCGTGGGTGCGATGACCTGTTCAGGGTCGCCGCTCTCCGATCACCTTCGCTGCGCCGGTGCCCCACTGAGAGATGCAGTTCGCCACGTCGGCCGTGCTTGCATCGAGAAAGGTAACCCGGTCGCGGTCGACCACGCACAGATTGCCGACCGTCAAGGCCGGTGCCGAGGGGAGAAATACGGTCAGCGCGCCGTTTCCGTGCTCTTCCATCACCAGGCCGAACACCGCCGTTCCCGGACCGTGCAGCTGCACCATGACCGCCGGGTACGCGTCCTTGTCCGTTGCAAAGCCCTTGAGAATATTTCCGATCAGCTCGTAGCCGGGCACCCGTTGGAGAATCATTCGTTCGATTTTCTCGAACGACCAGGAGCCGAGACGGGTGCGTACCATCGCGCCTAACAATAGGCACACGAGCAGAAGCACCACGAACGCGCTCACCACGGCGAGTCCGGCGCCAAACACCGACTCGAGCTTCATCGACACCGCTACGAGCTGCAGCATCTCCACCAGCTTGGCGAGCAGCAGAACCACAACGGCCAACGGCACGACGACCATCAGACCATACGCGAGATTGGTCTTGAGCGAGCTTTTCGGCTTTGTCATTGCATCCTCCTCGAGTTTTCCAACGATTCTGAGGTCTACCCACCGGGCCGTGCCGCAGCCAACCGGTGGGCACGCATGCCGGTCAGCGCGTCGCCGGCGATGGCAGCGAGCAACAGCGCGCCGCCGGCGAGTGTGAGCAGACCGGCCGTCTCACCCAGAAAGAGCCAGACCCAGAACGGGGCGAGCACCACCTCGATCATCCCGAACAGCGACATGTCGGCTGCCGGAACACTGCGCGAGCCGGAGGTGATGAGAATTAATGCGAGACCGAGCTGGAATACGCCCATGGCGAGGCTCCAGATCAGATCGTGGGCCGAGACGAGCAGGCCTTGTCCGCTCAGCGCGCAAACGGTGGTGGCAATGACGACACCGAGCACGCCGGCAATGACGCCGAGTGGCAACATGTCGGTGAGGCGTCCACGGCGCAGCGAGACCACGAAGGTCGCGTAGCCGAGCGCGGCGACCAGCGCCGCGACGTTGCCCCAGAGAAAACCGAGGACCACCCCCTCGGCGACCATGACTGCGACGCCGGCGAAGGCACACGCGATAGCGGCCCAGGTAGCGTTGCGTACCCGTTCTCCGAGAATCACTCGCCCGAGAACGGCGGCCACGAATGGCGCGACCGCGAGCACGAACATGGCGTTGGCGACACTCGCGTTGTCAATGGCCAGGATGATCCCGGAGAAGGCTGCGGCGAGTCCGAGTCCTCCCGAGAACGCGGCCAACCCCGCTCCCCGGAAGGCCGAGGGCAGCCGACCCTGGTGGCGTATCGCGAGGAATGCAGTCAGGAAGATTGCCAGGGCCAGGGATCGGTAGACGAGAATCTGCCAGGCGCTCGCCGACTCGACCATTCGAACGCCGATGCCGAGCCACGACGCGCAGGCGCTGCCGAGCACGACCAGGACCACACCGCGCCGATAGTCTTGGGCGGATAGCGGGATGGCGCTCATACCCCTCGGGGAACGACGTCAATCGACAACGACGACTCGTATGAGATTCGTGCTTCCCGCCTGCTGGGTCTGACCGGAGGTGGCGACGACGATGTCGCCATCCTGGACCCAGCCGAGATCCTTCGCTCTGTCGACCGCAAACTGGACCTTGTCCGCATCGGAACCGCTTTGCGTGTAGTGAAGTCCGTGCACGCCCCAGTTCATCGAGAATCTTCGCACCACGTCTACCGAGGAGGTGACCGCGATGATTGGGCAGCTCGGCCGGTATTTCGAGATGAGCCGGGACGTGAACCCGGTTTCGGTGAGTGAAATGATGGCGGCCCCGTTCAGATGGTCGGCCATGGCGATCGCCGCCTGGCTCACGGCCTCGGTGATGACGTTGGACGGATGCGGCAGAATCTTCTGCAGTTGCCCGAACTCCTTGAGGGAAGCTTCGGCTCGCAGCGCGAGCGCCGACATGGTTTTCACCGACTCGACGGGGTGTTTGCCCATGGCGGTTTCACCGGACAGCATGACAGCGGAGCTGCCATCGAGAATGGCGTTTGCCACGTCACTCACCTCCGCGCGCGTGGGCCGCGGATTGCGCTCCATGGAGTCGAGCATCTGTGTGGCGGTGATCACCGGCTTTCCATTGGTCACCGTCACTCGAATGACGTTCTTCTGAATGGCGGGCACCTCTGCAAGCGGAAACTCCACGCCGAGATCGCCGCGCGCCACCATGGTCCCATCGGCGGCAGCGACGATGCTCTCGAGATTGGCGACCGCAGCCCGGTTCTCGATCTTGGCGATGATCGGGATCCTGGCGCCCAGATCCTCGACGATCTTGCGTATCGCGAGCACGTCGTCCTCGCCCTGGACGAACGAGGCGGCGATGTAGTCCGCTCGATGCTCGACGGCGAATTCGAGGTCTTCGCGGGTAAGACGGTCCTCGGCGCTCAGCTGCAGCTCGGCTCCCGGCAGGTTCACGCCCTTGCTGTCGCGCAGCACGCCGCCGCGAACCACCGTGCAGCGCACGCTCTTGCCGCGCCTGTCCTCCACGCGCAGCTCGATGGCGCCGTCATCGAGCAGCACGGAGTCGCCCGGCTGCACGGCCGCCCGCAAACCCGGATTGGAAACGGAAACACCGGCTGCGTCGCCGGTTCGGGGCTCGCAGAAGAGCTCGAAGGATTCGCCCGGGACCAGCTCGGCTTTGCCACCGCTCAACAGTCCCGTGCGGATCTCGCTGCCCTTGGTGTCCACCAGGATTGCGGTGAAGGCGCCGGCGCGCTCGGCGGCGGCCCGAATCCGCTCGATGCGGGCCGCATGATCGGGGAACGAGCCGTGGGAGAGATTCAGCCTCGCCACGTCCATGCCGGCCCGGATCAGCTCCTCGATGGAATCCTCGGCATCGCATGCGGGACCGATGGTGGCGATGATTTTGGTGCGCCTCGGCCGCAGCCGGTTCGCGGGCCCGCTCTGGGTCTTTTGAGAGGTCATGTCGGTGGGAGAAATCGCCGATGCACAGGGGTCGGTCTAATTCTAGTCCCCCGCGCGTCGTTTCACTCACTCGCGTCGGCGTTTGGCGAGCACGAGCTCCCGGTGCCAGATGTACAAGCCGCTGCCGACGACGAGCGCGGAGCCGATCCACGTCCACGAGTCAGGGAGATCGCCCCAGACCATCACCCCGAGAAGCACGGCCCAGACGAGGCTCGTGTACTTGAACGGCGCCACGAGCGCGACCTCACCGAGCCTGAGAGACTCGATCATGAGCCCCTGCGCCAGTGCAATGAGCATCGCGCTTGCCAGGTAAAGCCCGAGGTCTGCGACGGCGAGTGGCGCCCAACCCGCCGGGATCGAGAAAAGCCCCGCGATCGTCACCACGGAGGTGGAGACAACCATGATCGCCGCGGTCGACTCCCCTCCGGTGCCCATCTTTCGGGTCACGATGTCGCGAAAAGCGCCCATGACCGCGGCCAGCAGAGGCACGAGTGCCACCACCCGAATCAGGTCGGGGGCCGGGCGCAGCATCACCACGACACCGGCGAATCCGACCGCAATGGCGCTCCATCGTCGCCAACCGACGGGCTCTTTCAGTATCACCGCGGCGAGTGCCGTCGCGATCACCGGTCCCGCGAAGGCGATGGCAATGGCGTCCGCAATGGGCATCAGCGCGAGCGCGGTGACGAACAGGAACGTGGAGGCTGACATCAGCACGCCCCGCGTGAGCTGAAGGCGCCAGTTGGAAACCCGAAGCTCAGCAGTACGGCCACGAACCACCGCGGAGGCGACGATGATCGCTATCACGAACACCCCGCGCAGGCTCATGACCTGGCCTACCGGATAGCTTTGAGTCAACCACTTGACCATCGCATCGTTGACCGTGAGAAGCCCCGAGGCAATGACCATCAGTGCGATGGAGCGAACTTGAGTCGCCGCGGCGACGGTCCCGGAATCTGGGTCGTCAGCCAACGTTTGCCCGTGACCGGCGGACAGTCAACGCCTGCGGCATATAATGAGTGAGGCGCATGTGCCGAGATTGTCGAAGATGCGTTCGACGCTCATACCGGCGGCCTCCACCATCGGGATGATGTCGCTCGCTTTGTACATGCGGCTGCAGCCGTTGGCGAGAAAAGTGAAATAAAGGGAAAAAGTCTGCAGACAGAATGCGGCGATATCATTCGTCTGTCGATCCCAGAAGTTGTCGAGAATGTACAGCTTCGCTTGCGAATCCATGGCATTTGCAGCCCGCTCCAGGAGAGCGGCGGCCTGGTCCTCCGAGAAACAGACCAGAAGCTGACTCATCCAGACAGCGTCGAAGCCTCGCGGGAAGGGTCTCGACGTATCGAGAAGATCGACAGCGACGGTGTCGATCCGATTCGCAAATCCGTGCTCGCGAATATTCCGATCGGCCAATGCCGTGATGTCCGGCAGATCGAGAATCGTCACCGAGACATCTTCGGCGTGCCGCACGCACTCAATCGCCCACTTTCCCGTATTACCACCCACGTCGAGGATGGTTCGCGGATTTTGCTCAAAGACGATCGGCAGAGCCTGTGAGAACGCCGAATCAGAATAGAAGTGATCCCACTCGAGCCATTTCCGGCGCGCGGCATCGGGGAAGTGTGCAAGCGCGGGATAGATCGTCGGCCAGTCACCGAAGATTTTCTGCAAACCCGCCGGTCTACCCTCGTGGATCGAATCTTCGAGGTAGTATGCAGATTGATAGCAGCACTCCTGCACGACATTCATGTTGACGCGGGTCGACTCGTCGGTGAGCAGCACGAAGCCCGTGGGGGTGAGAACGAAGCGATCTTCATCGCAGCGCACGAGACCGGCCGCCAGGCCGGCTTCGATCAGCACGACGACGCCATAGCGTGAGATGCCAACGGTCTCGACTATTTCCCCGATGGTGAGGCCGGCACGGTGCTCGCGCAGCGCGGCGAGGATTCCGAGGTCGCGAAGAAGCCGCGCGGCCTGGAACGCGATCGGAGCGAGCGCAATCCTCTGCGCTTCGAGCCATGCGTCCCCCGCGGGTTTTTCCTGCACCGACCGTCTCTCCTCGCCCCCGGCGCCGATGATCACTGGCGGGTATGGATTCTAAAAAGCCGATACCGCGCCGCAGCTTCGCGGGTCGGTTGCGCCCTCGATCAGTCCCGACGGATGGAGCACGACGGCGCCTGCATGACCCATCACCTCGTCGAAGTCACCGACGGTGTTGACGTCGTGTCCGGCGTCGCGAAGCGCGTCGACAAGCGCCGCTGGAAAGCGTCTCTCGAGACGCAGATCGGTACGCGTCTCGCCCCACGTGCGGCTGAGCACCCAGCGCGGTGCGGTGATAGCCTGCTGCAGCTCGCTTCCGAGCATCGCGTAGCGGGTGAAAACGGCCGCCTGGGTCTGCGGCTGCCCCTCGCCGCCCATGGCGCCGTAAACCATTACCCGGCCGTCGTCGAGCAGCGCCATCGCGGGATTGTTCGTATGAAAGGGCAGGCGGCCCGGCCGCAGGAAATTCTGCTCATCCTCGTCGAGGGAGAAGCTGCTGCCGCGATTCTGGCACTGAATGCCCGTGTCGCGCAGCACGACACCGGAGCCGAATTCCCAGTAGATGCTGTGAATGAAGCTGACCGCGCGCCCCGCTCCATCCACGGCCCCGAGCCACACCGTGTCGCCCGGACTGGCAACGTGCGGCCAGGGCATGGCACGGGAGGGGTCGATCTCGGCGGCCAGTGAATCGAGTGACTCGTTTGTCAGCAATGACCGGGGATCGATGGTCATGTACGCGGGATCGGTGCAGTGGGCGTTGCGAAGCAGGATCGCCCGTTTGGTCGCCTCGACCACGCCGTGCACGTGCTCATACCCGTCGGCCTCCCGGCAATCGAGGCGATCGAAAATTCCGAGCATGATCAGTGAGCTCATGCCCTGCGAAGGCGGCGTGACGTTGAACACCTCGCCGCATCGCAGCCTTACCCTGAGGGGCTCGTTCGTGAGCGCCCGCTGCCGTTCGTAATCACCGGCTGTGATCGGGCTGCCGGCGCGTTCCAGATCGGCGCCGATACGCCGGGCGAGCTCGCCGCGGTAGAAATCGTCGAGGCCGGCTTCGGCCAGTCGGCGCAGCGTGGCCGCCAGGGCCGGTTGCTTGAAAAGCGTTCCAGGGACGGGGACTTCGCCGCCGATGAGGAACGTGTCAGCCCACCCGGGCACGTCGACGAGCTCGTCTTTCTTCGCCGCGGTGTTGTGATACTGGCTATCGGAGACCGGGAATCCCGCTTGCGAATAGTGCAGCGCGTCTTCGAGCAGACGGGCAAGCGGCATGCGTCCGCCCCAGGCCGCGCTCACCTCGAGTGCCGCCTGCCAGCCAGAGACGGTTCCGGCCACGGTATTTGCAGCGAGCGGGCCGCGCGATGGGATATCACTCAGACCCCGTCGCCGGTAGAGATCGATATCGACGCCGGCCCCGGCAGCGCCGACCGCGTTGATGGCGCGGGGCGCTCTCCGCTCAGGCTCCGAGATCAGCCAGAAGCCGTCGCCGCCGAGACCGTTCATGTGTGGATAAACCACCGAGATGGTTGCCGCGGCGGCCACCATGGCTTCGATGGCGTTGCCACCCTCGCGCAGGATGCGCAGGCCGGCCTCGGCAGCGAGATGGTGAGAGGACGTCACCATGCCGCGCGTCGATCGGAGTGTTTGCAGCATCGCTCAGGCACTCACGTCGGCGAGCCGGTAATCGCGGACGACCTCGGCCACCCGGATACGGAAGTCGGAAAACAGCGCGCGCTTTCCGCGTTCCTGTGCGGCGCGGTGTCCGGTGTGCCCTCGCCACGCCGCGATCGCTTGCTCGTCGCGCCAGAATGAGATTGAGAGGTACTTGCTTGCATTGTTGACACTCTGAAAGCGTTCTATGGAGATGAAACCGTCGACGGCTTCGAGCTCGGCCCGAAGCTTGCCCGCAAGCTCGAAATATTGCTCTTCCAGGCCGGGCTTCATCTCCACCTCGAAAATAACGGCTAACATGGAAATTCGCCCTCGCTCCGGCTAAACCGAGACACTGAGCCGCTTGCGCACGATCGATGCACCATCGGCCAGGGCCTGCAGCTTGCCGGTTGCAACGTCCCGGGGTAGCGGCGCCATACCGCAGTTGGTGCAGGGCAACAGGCGCTCGCAATCGACGAATTCGAGCGCTGCGTCGATCGTGGACGAAACCTGCTCGGGCGACTCGACATCTAATGAGGCAACGTCAATGGCGCCAACCATGATCTCCTTCGAATCGAGCAAGCCGAGAAGAGAAAGAGGCACCTTGGAGTTGGCGCACTCGAGCGATACCTGATCGATGCGACTCTGGTTGAGCGCCGGAAAGATGGCTTCGTACTGACGCCATTCAGACCCCAGGGTCTTCTTCCATTCGACGTTGGCCTCGATGCCGTATCCGTAGCAGATGTGCACGGCCGTCTTGCATCGAAGCCCCTGTGCCGCCCGCTGCAGCGCCGCGATGCCCCAGTCGTTCACGTCGTCCATGAAGACGTTGAAGGCGGGCTCGTCGAACTGGATGACGTCGACGCCCAGCGCTTCGAGCTCGAGCGCCTCCTGATTCAGCAGCTCGGCAAATGCCATCGCCATATCGGCTCGGCGTCCGTAGTGGGCGTCGGCGATCGTATCGCAGATGGTCATCGGGCCGGGCAGAGTGAATTTCATGCGATGGCGCGTGTGGCGGCGCGTGAAGCGCACCTCTTCGGCGTGCACGGGTCCTTTTCGCTGCACCGGCCCCGTCACCGTGGGCACGTCCACCACGTAGCGGTCGTCGCGGATGCCCATCTTGGTCATGCGCTGCCAGTCGATGCCGTCGATGTGCTCGAGAAAGCCGTGCACGAAGTGGCTGCGGAACTGCTCGCCGTTGGAGACGATGTCGACGCCGGCGTCCTCCTGCTCCTTGAGCCAGACCAGAACGGCATCGCGTTTGCCGCGCTCGAGCTCGGCGCCCTCGAGACGCCAGGCGGGCCAGAGCTTCTCGGGCTCGGCGAGCCAGGCGGGTTTGGGCAGGCTGCCGGCAATGGTCGTCTCGAGCATGGCGGGATCCTCCCAAGGGTAGCCGTGGCGAAGCATGTTAACCCAGAATCTGCGGCCCGGCCCGGTTTGGAGCCCGCAGCCGGGCAGACGCCGCAATTGGAAGATGCCGGTATTCCGGATAGACTCGGAGGCGCACGCGGTTCCGCAGGGGATCACCGGCAGCCGGCCGCGAGGCTCCGGCGCCAGATAACGAAATCCCCAGAGGACCATCCGGCGACAGTGACCCCATCCAGCCGCCAAGGCCTCTTCTACCGGCGGCAGAGTCCTTCGCAAGATAACGAAAGTAAAAGAGGAGCGAGGAAAACCATGAAGCGACGTAAATTCTTAGCCAAGGGTGCTGCGGGCGCAGGAGGCGTAGCGGCAGCCGCGACCATCGGATTTCCGGCGATCGCGCAGGAGCGCAAGGAAATGGTCATCGTATCGAGCTGGGGCCGTGACTTCCCCGGTCTCGGCATCAGCGCGCAGCGCCTGGCGCAGCGCATCACCGACATGAGCGGCGGGCGATTCACCACCAAATACTTCGCCGCCGGCGAACGCGTCGGCGCTTTCGACGTCTTCGACGCCGTCGCATCGGGTAACGCCCAGGCCTACGTCTCCGCCGAGTACTACTGGAAAGGCAAGCATCCGGGCTTCGCGTTCTTCACCTCGGTGCCGTTCGGTCTGACCTACAATGAGATGGGCGCGTGGATATTCCACCTCGGCGGCCAGCAGCTCTGGGACGAGCTCTCGGGTGGCTTCGGCCTCAAGTGCCTGCCCTGCGGCAACACCGGCGTGCAGATGGGCGGCTGGTTCAGAAAGGAAATCAACACCGCCGACGACCTGAAAGGCCTGAAGATGCGTATTCCGGGTCTCGGCGGCGACGTCATGGCCAAGCTGGGCGCATCGCCGGTGTCGCTGCCGGGCGGTCAGATCTACGAGAATCTGGTCTCCGGCGCCATCGACGCGACCGAGTGGGTGGGCCCCTACAACGACTACTTCCTCAAGTTCTACGAGGCGGCCAAGTACTACTACTATCCCGGCATGCACGAGCCGGGCGGCTTCGTCGCCATGGGCATGAACAAGTCGTGGTGGGAAGGTTTGCCCAAGGATCTGCAGGCTATCGTGGAAGCGGCCAACGTCATGGAATGCGAGATCATGATGTCGGAGCTGAACGCCAAGAACGGCGAATATCTGGCTCGGCTCGTCAAGGAGCACGGCGTGCAGATTCGCGAGTTCAGCGACGAGATCTACGAGAGCTTCGGCGAAGCCGCGCAGGCGGTGCTCGAAGAGGCGAGCGCCCACAGCGATCTGGCCAACCGCATCTACTTGAGTTTTCTCGCCGCGCGTGCCAGCACGGGCGCCTGGCTCAAGCTCTCGGATGTGAACTACTCGATCAAGCGCAACACCGTTCTCGGCATCTAACCGAAGCAGGTTGAAGGCCTTCACGGGACGGGGCGCACGCCCCGTCCCGTGTGCTGCCGGGCTTCTTCTCGATGGCGAGTATCGGTGAGAGCGACATGGGCGGGGTCTATTCGCCCACACCATGGACGCTGACCTACAGGTTTCTGGCGTGGTCGGTTGTCGCCACGCTGCTCGCGTTTCATCTCAACGTCTATCTGAGCTTCTGGCATGGCTGGCCGGGAGCGGCGGCGGCCGTCGGCGACAAGACGAGCGTGCTCGCCTGGATTCAGGTTTTGATCTACGCGGCGGGCATTGCCGGACCGGCCTTGTTCGTGTCGAGGACCAGAGCGCGGACCCTGCGCGAGGACGACGCCGCGATGACTGCTATCGCGACCTACATCGTCAAGGCCTCGTTCTGGATCGTCCTGCTCGTTGGTATTGCCGATGCCATCGTCTCCTTCCTGCGCGTTGAGGGACTGCTCCCGGGGCTCTTCGGCGAGGAGATCGCCGTAAATCTCGGTCGCAACCAGTTTCGTGCGCCCTATATCCATGCCCCCTTGATCGTTGTGGCGCTGATTCTCGCGTCGACGACGCGCACCCTCGGTTTTACCTGGCTTGCGCTGCTCGTAGTGGTGGCGGAGCTGCAGATCGTCATCTCCCGGTTCGTCTTCTCCTACGAGCAGGCCTTCATGGGTGACCTGGTGCGCATGTGGTACGCGGGCCTGTTCCTCTTCGCGAGCGCCTACACGCTCATCGAGGAGGGACACGTGCGGGTGGACGTCCTCTACTCGGGATTCGATCAGCGCACCCGTGGCCTCGTCAACGCCGTCGGTTCGGTGGTGCTCGGGCTGCCGTTCAGCTTGACCATCATCATCCTCGGCATGAGCAAGCCGACGAGCATCATCACCAATCCACTGTTATCGCTGGAGGTCACGCAGTCCGGCTTCGGTATGTACATAAAGTATCTCATGGCTGCGTTCCTGGCGATCTTTGCGGTCTCGATGACGATTCAGTTCTGTGGATACTTTCTTGACGCCGTCGCGGACTATCGAGGCGACTCTGGTAAACGAAAGCTCGATTCGGAAGTTACCGCCACGCACGGCACCTGAGCGTCGCTCGAGATGGAACTGGTATTTCTTTGCCTGCTGATCGCAATCATGGCCACGGCGCTCGGCTCGGGTTTTCCCGTCGCCTTCGCGCTTCCGGGATCGGCCATCATCACCATCGGCGCCGCGGCGCTCTGCGGCTATGTGTTTGCCGGGGATTCGAGCGCCTACTTTGCCCAGGGCGGTCCCGTCGAATGGCTGACCGCCGGCGTAACGAATTTCCGCGGAATCTACTGGGAGGTGGAGCGCGACACGCTCATTGCCATACCGCTTTTCGTATTCNNCAGCGCTCGCGCATCGCCGAGGACCTGCTGGTCACCATGGCGCAGCTGTTCGGCCCGATCCCCGGCGGGCTCGGCATCTCGGTGGTGTTCGTCGGCGCGCTGCTGGCCGCCACCACCGGCATCGTCGGCGCCACGGTCGTCGCCATGGGCCTGATCTCGCTGCCCGCGATGATGCGCCACAAGTATTCGCCGTCGCTCGCGACCGGCACCATCGCCGCTTCGGGAACCCTGGGCCAGATCATCCCACCCTCCATCGTGCTCATCATTCTGGCAGATCAGCTGGCGAGCGCAGTCGATCAGGCGAGCGCCGGTCGAAAGTCGCTTTACAGGGAGCTGACCGGCCAGTTTTCCATGCCGTCCAGCTTCGACGCCGTGTCCACGAGCGCCGGAGACATGTTCATGGGGGCCTTCGTGCCCGGGCTCGTGCTGGTGGCAATGTACATGGTGTTCATCCTCGTGGTGTCGGTCATGCGCCCGAAGCTGGCACCCGCCGTGCACTTCGAGGGCAAGTACGACTTTCGTTTTGCCCTGCGCGTGTTGATGATTCTGGTGCCGCCGTTGACCCTCATATTCGTCGTGCTCGGTTCCATCATCTCGGGTATCGCCACGGTCAACCAGGCAGGTGCCATAGGAGCGGTCGGCGCAACCATCATGGCGGGTGTCCGTCTGCACGGCGACAAACCCGGTGCCTTTCACCCGGCGGCGCTCGCTATCGTGTCGATTGCCGTGCTCGTGATAATCGTCAACGTCTCACCCATCAACGTGAAGAACATTCAGGGCACGGGCGACGTGATCGCGTTGATTCTGGCGGCAATCGCCACCCTCGCCTTCCTGGTCTCCCTCGCGTGGGCAGGATGGAGAACGTTCAAGATAGAGAACACGCTCGTCTCGGTGATGGTGGAGACGGCGAAAACCTCGTCTCTCGTCTTCATCATTCTCCTCGGTGCCGCGATGCTGACGGCTGCCTTCAGGGCCTTCGGCGGCGAGGAGCTCGTACGCGACTACCTGACCGCATTGCCTGGTGGATTCTGGTCGCAGTTCATCATCGTCATGGCGGTGATATTCATCCTCGGATTCTTCCTCGACTTCATCGAAATCGCCGTCGTCGTCGTGCCCATAGTCGCGCCTATTCTTCTGACCGATCCATCGGCCAACGTCACGGCCGTGTGGCTCGGGGTCATGATCGGGCTCAACATCCAGACATCGTTCCTCACGCCGCCTTTCGGATTCGCGTTGTTCTATCTTCGTGGCGTCGCGCCCGCCGCGGTGAAGACCATCCAGATGTACAAGGGTGTGATCGCTTTCATTATCCTGCAGCTTCTGGCTCTCGGCTTCGTCGCCGTCAACCCGAGCCTGGTTAACTGGCTGCCCAATCGCATCTGGCTGACCGCGGAGACTGCGCCTCCGCCGCTGAATCCCCGTCTGCAGCACTGCATCGAGGACTACGCATTCGCCGAGTACCGAAAGCGCCATGACGATCTGCGTGCGGTTATCGCGAGTGCGCGCGGTCTGGACCTGAGTTACGTGCCGGGCAAGCTTCAGAAAGATGTTGCCGGGAGCTTCGACCAGGCAGAACGAACTTTCGCGTTGGTTGAGCAGGTGGACAAAACGGCGGCCGCCGTCGAGTCGGCTACAGCCGATTACCGACCGCTGCACGTGGAGGTTCGCGCGATCCAGCGTGACGTGCGCAGCACCGAGGCCAAGCTCGCGGAGCTGCAGGGAGATCTCGGGCGGCTCAAGGGCGCCGGTGCGGACGTCGATGAGGGCCAGCTGCGCGCAATCGAGGAGGAGATAGGCGAGCTCGAATCCGAACGTGACGAGCTGCGTGCGAAGATTCCCGTCGAGTGGGAGGACCGGCATAAGGCTTTCCGCAGCCTGCAGACGGCAGAGGAAAAGGCACGCACCAGCTATCGTCGCAACAGCGACGACGCATACACTCCGGTTCGGCAGCTCATCGACATTGTCGCCGATGGCGATCGACTGGCTGCCTTGGAGGCGGAGCTGCTGGGGCTGCGCGAGAGCCTGCCCGGTATGGAGCCTGCTAGCGGCGTCGACGCACTCGCCGACATGGCCAAGGCAGTCGGCGGTGTGGCCGGCGCAAAAGCGATTCGCTCCGACCTGTCCTCGGCCCGGCGTGCGCTGCGAGGCAAGCAGCCGGACATGGACAAGGCGCTCGCCAAGTACGACAGCGCTGTGAAAAAGTACCGCAAGGAGCTTGTCTGGCGTCAGCGTGCGGCAAAGGATTTGCTGCCCGGGCTCGAGAAATACGAAGCCAGCATTCGCGACACCATCGGCCTTCGCCAGCAGCCGCGCATGCCGCGCGAGCAGGCGCTCGAGCTGGTCGGATGCACCGCCAAGCACCGGGATATCTCGTTGTATTTCTGATAGTCGGAGGGTGCAGTGTGAGCAACAGAGGCAAGGTGACCATCGAGTTGCTCGATGCTATTCAGGACGCATTCAACCGCCACGACGTGGACGGCATCCTTTCTTACTTCGCCGATGACTGCGAGTGGCTGATGGCGCGCGGTCCCGATCCTTGGGAGGGTAAACGCCTGAAAGGGAAAACGGCCATCGCCGAGGTGCTGTCGGCGCGATACGCCGTCATTCCCGACATGCGCTGGGTCGACATGTCGCATTTCATCTCAGCCGATGGAACTAAGGCCTGTTCCGAGTGGACCGTCAAGGGCACGCCGAAGGATGGCGAGCCCATCGACTGGCTCGGCTGCGATGTCTGGACATTCTCCGACGGTTTGGTCACGCGCAAGGATACCTATTGGAAGTATATTGGTTGAGGCTTATTTCTCGACCACACGACTGAGTCGCACCAGCCGCTCGCCGTTCCCACCAAGCAGGATCAGCACCTGTGCCTCCTGTTCGAGGGTAGCGCGCTCCGCTTTGGCTAATGCATCCAGGAAGCGCTGCTCCTGAACCATCAGTGTTTCCCGGCAGGCCATGCGGGTGGTGGCGAGGTTGGCAAAGGCGATGGCGTCGCCGTTAAGCTGCACGGGACCGAAAAAGCGATTGCAGCCCGTATGCCCGGCCACTCGGCCGGGCTCGGTAAACCGCAGGCTCGTGCGGGCGCGATCGACGACACCATGGCCGCCGATGTCGTCGACAAGCCACTCCGTTTCTGCCAGGTCAGCCCCGGCGCCGCCTGCCGGTTGTCCGACGCCTGTCATCAACAGGATCGAAAATGCTGCCACGAGTCTGCTCATGCTGTGCCTCACGCTGCGCTGCCTGGGTTAGTAACGGATTGATCCTGCCACAGGGGTCAGGGATGAAAAAACGCGTCTCTCGCAATCCAAGCCCACTCTTGTCATCATGGGGCAGGTGAACCTCGACGCTGGAGCCTCGTATGAACATAGCCGAGCATTTCACCATTCAGCAGGTCGAGCGGCTGGATTTATTCCACTACTGCCGGGTTGCCAGCGGTTGCACCGTCGAGGCGACTCTCAAGAAGCTCAACGACTCGGACAGCAACTGCGCCTTCGTGATGCAGCAGACGCGGTTGGTCGGCATCTTCACCGATCGCGACGTGCTCAGAAAAGTGGTCGATACCCCGCAACGGTGGGCCGACCCTATCGACAGCGTCATGACGCGTACACCACGCACGGTCTCGTCGAAAGCGACGGCGATGGATGCCTTGCAGCTGATGAACGGTCATCGATTTCGCAACGTGCCCGTCATGGATGAGAGGGATACCGCCGTGGGTAATCTGACCCATTTCAGTTTGATGCGGTTCGCCAATACTCTGGTCAGGAATGAGATGGCTCGGGAAGAAAGCGAGCCATCGGTGCAGCACAGCCTGTCGCTGGTCAATCTTTCGGGGCTGATGTCGGCCGAACCAATCACGGTAACGGCCGAGGCGACGCTTCGTGAGTGCATCGAAACCATGCGAAAAAGAGACATCGGATTATTGATGATCGTCGACGACGACGGTCGTATCGTCGGTGTCTTCAGCGAGCGTGACGTGATGACGAAGATCGCTTGCAAGATAGACAAGCTCGAGTCCGAGAGGGTGGGCAGCTTCATGTCCCCGGACGTGATCAAATTGTGGACGCGGGATTCCATCGCCGCGGCGTTGCACCATATGGCACAAAGTCGTATCCGGCGCCTGCCTCTCGTGACCGCCACGGGTCAGCCGACCGGCGTGATTTCTTTCAGGGATATCGCAGCCTACATCGAGACAAGCTTTGCCATGTAGGAAGCGGCGACTCGATCCGGCCAGGCCAGGCAAACGATGCGCTATTTCTTGGCCTCGATTCTTTTGAGGAATTCCCAAACCGGCAGCGCGGTCAAGCCACCAATGACTCCCGCCGCGTAGCTCGGCAGCGGAAAGTTCAGAATGCTCTGCCAGAGCAGGCCGGCGAGAAAGCTCACGGCCAGCATGGCGATCAAAGTCACGACGAGTCTTTGCCAGAAGGGCATGTTTATCTCTCCTGCCGAATTCAAGCGACGATGACGAGCCCCGCCTGCGGGTCCACGGTCACCCGGTCACCGGTGCGGATTGCCTCGGTGATGTCCACTTCGAAGCGGTCCATGAAGGCCAGTTCGGCGAATGCAGCGCCCTGCGCCATGATGGGATTCGCGTAATTGAGCAGCAGCGCTGCGGGCGCCATGCCGCGGCTTTTCATCTCCCGCAACATCCACGATGTGGCAACCCCACCTTTGGCGGTGTGAAGCACCAGCACCTTGTCCACGTAGCTCTGGCCGTGCAGGGCGTGGGCGGGTCGGGAGAATACGCCTTGCAGCCGATCCAGATCGTAGCGGGCGCTGAAATTGTCCCTGGCAACGAGCGCGATCCCGCTCGTCAGCGGACCGATGCCCACGTGCCCCTTGATTTGACGCTCGCCCATCACATACGCCCGTTGATGGCGGCTTCGATGCACTCTTCTGTTGTTGCCAGCACCGGCCGGTAGCCGTAACCGCTGATAATATTGACGAGCTTTGCCGAGTTGCTCAGCAGCCGTTGCCAGCCATTGGCTTCGCCGAGCTCGCGAGCGTACATCTGATAAAAACACACGCCGCGCAGCAGCACGGCGCCCGAGGCCTCGATGGTCCCGGTTATTCCGAGACGGTCGCAGGCCGACTTGTTCTCCGGGGAGGTCGCGATGAGCAGAGCAGTGCCTTGGTGCACCCTGTTGCCTTCCAACAGTCTTGCGACCTCCTGCATCTCGACCATGGAGAGCTGTGGCGCAGCAAAGACGACCACGTCCACATGCTCCTCGTGGCGCCCGAACGATGCATAAAAGGCGTCCAGCTCGGCGCGCGTGATGACCTCGGGTTTCGGCGACGCACCGTCGAAGACGCTGGCCGCATCCGGCGCTTCCGGCGTGACCCCGACCATGTGGAACAGCGGCACCGAGCCGTAGCTCGCGAGCGCCGCGCCGAAGTGCTTGAGCTCGTCGGAGGTAGGTGAGCCGCCGATCCCGTCGATGACCGGAACTGTCCAGTACGAGCCCGTGCGTTGCCCTATCACCGCACCGAGCGCGCCCCAATCGCTCAGATTTTGCGGGCGCTCGGTGATCTCGAAGAGGTGCGTGCCGCGGCGTCCTCCATCCAGGTGGCAACCGTAACGCGGCACTCTTCCGGTGAGCGCCGCGGCGAGCGCCGCCGGTCCGCCTTCGAAGTTGCTGCGCGCCCCGCACACGCTGTTGGCGTAGATGGTCGAGCCGGTATCACCGAACGCCAGGTGCTCACCGTGCACCGGCGGCAGGATCGTCTGGTAGTTGATGCAGGTATCGGTCATGAGAACGCCCATGCTCTCGAGCGCGGCGATGGTGCGGCGCTCGAGCTCGGCAAAGCGTTCCTCCTGATTGAGCTTCCTGTAGGCGCAAAGATCGATGCCGCGCGGGTCGGTGACCGTCGGCACCCGCACGCGACGCTCTTCCGCGGGCAGCGCGGCGACGCTCTCGAGGTACGCGACCCCCGACTCCCCGAGCGACTCCGTGTCGGCCATCAGATGCACCTGGCTGACTTCGACGAAGTCCACGGCATCGAATGTCCGTCCGACCTGGATCTGCTGCTCGATGGCGGCCTGGCGCGCGGGGCCCATGTGCCCGGCGCGCATCGCCTGCTCGATGTCGTCGAGGCGCACGCCGCCTCCTTCAGGCCGGCTGCGCGGCGTGACCGGCGTTGCCCACGTGTATGACGCTCAATCCGGCCCGCAGCACTTCGGTCTCCATGACGTCGTCGGGCATGACGTTGGCAATGTTCACATTCGCGCCGAACTCGCGGATGAGCAGCTTTTTCAAATCGTGAATAGCGCACATGGTGCAGCCGCTTATCCATGGACCGGGCAGCTCGAAGAGCACCCGATCCAGATCCAGACCGTCGCGCAGCGCGTCCAGAAGCTCGCGCATGGGCTCGCCTCGGGCGTCCACGAGCTCTGCCCCTTCCACCAGCACGAGCTCACAGCCTGCATCGAAACACTCCTCGGCCTGCGCGATGAGTGTGGCGGCGTCGTTGGCTTCCCACTTAGCCCCCACCTCACCGAATGCCTTGAGCCCCTGGTCGAGGGCGAGCCCGATGAGATGACGGCGCTCATTGGAGTTGAATGGTCGCAGGTTGTCCGAGACCTCGATGACCTTGAATCCGACGCGCACCGCCTCTGCGTAGAACCGCTCCATCGCCTCCATGCCGTGGCGCTCATAGTAGTGCTCGATGAACATACCACCAAGGAACGGTCGGATGGCATGTGATTCATACAGCTCGAACTTTCGTTTGAGCAGCTTCTCGTCATAGAGCCTTGGCGTGCCGACGGCGATCTTGCCGAGATCGACGAAGTCCCCGGACATCTCGAGGGTATCCTCGAGCCGCTGCAGTCCCAGACCCCAGTCGATCATCATGGTGAGTCCGTTGGCACGCGGTTTCGTGGTGCTTCGTTGCTCCGGCAGATCGATGAACGCGAACGGATGCGTGGCCATTGGCGGGTTCCCCTGGAAGCTCGATACCGACGTTCAAAGCTAAACGCTGAACCCCCGGCGGTCAAACACCCGTCGAGCCATCATTCGAATTCGAAGCGCGTCCGCCGCGGTGCGCTGCTCGCACACATCCGCTCACCTGCTTGCGCTGCAGCTTTCGCCCGGTCGCGGTGGCAGACGATGGATTTTTTTCCATCATGGACGTTCAGGTTGAACGCTTTCAATCGGGCTGCGTCATGCGCCCGGACGATTGGCGCGCAGGCTGCGGCATTGCTGCAATGCCATCGTCTGCCACCGGCCGCAAGGCCGCGCGCCGTGCGCAGATGAGTCCTATATAGCTCTTGACTTGCCGTTTTGGACTCGGGAAACTCCCCGGCAGGGGGATTGGCGCATGCAGCTATCGCGCATCGCAGATGACATGATCGGCGGCGAGGTCCTGAGCGCGACCAAGCTTCCCAAGTACCTGCGCCTATCGAACGCCATTCTCAATCTCATCGAATCCGGCGAGATGCGTCCGGGCGACAAGCTGCCGCCGGAGGGCGCGCTGGCGCGGGACCTTCCCGCGAGCCTCGGCACGGTCCAGAAGGCCCTCGGGCACCTGAAGACGCTTGGCGTGGTGGTGCGCGATCACGGTCGTGGCACGTTCGTCGCCGGCGGGCCGCGTCCGACGAGCGGCGAGCGGGTGCCGGAGGACGAGCTGCTGCATTTTCGATTCGCCGACGATCGGTGCGAGACGCCGCTGCCGGTGTACGCGCGCGTCGAGTCGGTGGACAAGGTGGCCGGCTCACGCGCCGATCCGTCAACGCCGTGGGCGCGGTTTCTGGGCGCCGACCGCGCTTACGTACGCATCGGTCGCCGCATCAACGTCAACGACGAGTTCGAGGCCTTCAGCCAGTTCTACCTTCCGTGGAGCCGGTTTCGAGATTTACTGCGTGTTCCGCTCGACGAGCTGAACGGTATTTCGCTTCGCGTCGTTCTCGGCAGGACGTACAACATGCCGACGCTCACGTTCGATCAACGCCTGCACTGCGCATCCCTGCCGGCGGCGGCAACCGGCGCCATGGGGCTCGCGCCGGGTGCTCCGGGCATGATCTGGGAGATCTTCGGCAGGACCTATCGCCGGCAGCCGGCGTCTTATCAGCGGGTTTTTCTGCCTTCGGGACACAGGCCTATCGCAATAACCAGCAGCGTGTAGAGAATTCAAAGAAGCTCCGTGTCCGCTGCCCGGCAGCCGGACATCGACGGGGTCGTTGGCCCCACTGCGGTCAACAATTGGTCGGGTTAACAACCGATAACCACGAAAGAGGGAAATGGAGGAGACAAAAAGATGACTAGTCTATCGTGGCTGCGCGGCAGCCGTATGAGCAAGCTCGTGGTTGCCGCCCTGGCAACCGGACTTACGATGGGCGTCGCCGGACCGGCGGCGGCCGAGAGCGACCAGGTTCGATTCGCACAGCAGTTCGGCCTTCTTTACCTGCCCATGCATGTGGTGGTCAGCAAGAAGATGGTCGAGTCCTGTGCAAAAGATAAGGGCCTCGGCGACGTCAAGGTCAGCATGCACCGGTTCAGCGGCGGTGCGGCGGTGAACCAGGCGCTTCTTTCCAAGAACGTCGACTTCGCAGCCGGCGGCATCGGCCCGCTTCTCAAGGTGTGGGACAAGACCAAGGGCCGATTGAACGTCAAAGCGATGACCAATCTCGCGGCAATGCCCTTGAAGCTCAATACCAACGACAAGCGCGTCCAGAAGCTCGAGGATTACGTGGGACTCACGGATCACAAGATCGCGACGCCCTCGGTGAAGGTCTCCATTCAGGCCGTGGTTCTGCAAATGGCCGCGGAGAAGAAGTGGGGGCAGGGCAACGCCTTCAAGCTCGACGACATGACGGTTTCGATGAAGCACCCGTCGGCAATGGCCGCGCTGCTCGCCGGCGGCCAGGCGGTCAAGAGCCATTTTGCTACCCTGCCGACCTCCTGGAAGGAGCTCGACAGCGGCAAGGTTCACAATGTGATCACCTCTTACGACGTGCTCGGCGGCCGACACAGCACCGTCGCCATGTACACCACCGAGGCGTGGAAGACCGAGAATCCGAAGCTCTACGACTGCGTGTGGACCTCGTTCCGCGAGTCAATTGCCTGGATCAACGAGGACAAGAAGCGCGCCGCTGGCCTCTTTCACAGCTTCACCAAGTCCAAGCTCGACCTCGCCGACGTGGAGAAGATGCTGACGACCCCGGGTGAGATGGACTACACCCTGCAGCCGGAGCGAACCATGCAGTTCGCGAAGTTCCTGCACAGCATCGGCTCGATCAAGAACATGCCGGAGAGCTGGAAGGACTATTACTGGGAAAACAATCACGATCAGAAGGGCGGCTGATCCGATGGCGGTACAAGCTCAGGCGGCGGGGCAGAACCCCGCCGCCGCGGCCGTGGAGCCGATTCTCGACGTCAACGGGGTGACGCTCCAGTACAAGACCAAGGAGCACCTGATCACCGCGACCTACCGCGTGAGCCTTCAGATCTACCCTTCGGATCGTTTCGTGCTGCTCGGTCCGTCGGGCTGCGGCAAGTCGACNNCTCAAGGGACGCACCATCGCCGAGCCGGGACCGGACCGGGTCATGGTGTTCCAGGAATTCGATCAGCTGCTGCCCTGGAAGACAGTCAAGCAGAACATCACGTTTGCGCTCATGAACGGCGGTCGATGCAAGACGAAGGCGGAGGCGGAGGACATCGCCCGCGAGTACATCCGTAAGGTGAAGCTCGATCGGTTCGAGGACACCTATCCTCACATGCTGTCGGGCGGCATGAAGCAACGCGTGGCCATTGCACGCGGCATGGCCATGGAGCCCGACATCCTGCTGATGGACGAGCCGTTCGCCGCCCTCGACGCGCTCACCCGCAGGCAGATGCAGGAAGAGCTGCTGCAGCTCTGGGAAGACACCCACTTCACGGTCTTGTTCGTGACGCATTCAATCGAGGAAGCGCTGATCATCGGCAGCCGGGTGCTGGTGATGTCACCGCATCCCGGGCAGGTGAAGGCGGAGCTCAACGCACATCAACTCGGTCACACGAACGTCGGCGACGAGGCATTCGCCGGGCTGCAGAAACGCATCCACGACATGCTGTTCGCGGACCGCATACTCGAAGAAGAGGCCGCGCCGCATGCCTGAAGGTAGTGCACGGCTCCACATCCGCCCGGAATACGAGGCAACGGAGATCGGCGCCGCCGATCATGGGGACGTAGCACGCGCCTTGTCGCTCTACGAACGCGTAAGCAATATCAACTCGATCCGGAAGCTGACCATCCTCGTCGGGCTCGTGGTCGTTTGGGAGCTCTACACGCGTATCGGCGGAGTATCCGAGCTCATTCTTCCGCCGTTCTCGAGCACCGGTTCGGCGCTCGTGGAGGCTCTCTGGTCCGAGAGCCTGCTGCGCATGATCGCGAACTCGATCATGCTGTTGCTCGCCGGCTACGTGATCGGCATTGTCATCGCCACCGTGCTGACGACGCTCGCCGTGACCTCGCGCTTCGGAAGCGATCTTCTCGGGACGCTCACGGCGATGTTGAACCCCTTGCCGGCCATTGCGCTGCTGCCGATGGCGCTGCTGTGGTTCGGACTCGGCCCCGACGCCATCGTGTTCACACTCCTGCATTCGGTGGTCTGGCCGGTGGCGTTGAACACCCACACGGGCTTTCTCGGCGTCAGCGATACTCAACGCATGGTGGGACGCAATTACGGGCTGCGCGGCATCGAGTACGTCGCGAAGATCCTGATCCCTGCCGCCTTCCCTTCGATCCTGACCGGACTGCGCATCGGTTGGGCTTACTCGTGGCGCACCCTGATCGCGGCCGAGCTCGTCTTCGGCGGCTCGATCCTGGATACCGAGGGTACGGCCTCCGGCGGTCTCGGCTGGTTCATCTTCGCCAACCAGATGGATCTGCAGATCCCCCATGTCTTCGCAGGCCTCTTCTCGGTCATTCTGGTGGGGGTGCTGGTGGAGAACGTGGTGTTTCGCAAGATCGAGGAGCGCACGGTGGCGCGCTGGGGGATGCAGATCCAATGAGCACTCCCGCCGCCAAGAGCCGCGAAATGCCCGAGATCTACGTGCGCCCGGAGTTTGTCGCCGACGACATCGGCGAGGTGGTCATCGGCGACATCGCACGCCCGCTATCCCTCGCAGAGCGCATCTGGGAGATCAATGCCGTTCGAAAGGGCGTCATCCTGTTGGGGCTCGTGGTCCTGTGGCAGGCCTATACGGTAATTCTCGACGTCGAGCCGCTCATGTTCCCGCGCTTCAGCGACAGCGCGGTGGCGCTCTGGAATGCTCTTGTTCATGGCGATCTGCCGAGCAAGATCTGGTTCTCCGTTAAAGTCCTCATCTATGGCTACGCGGCGGGACTCGCCATCGCCGCGGTGCTCGTGCTTTGGGCGACCGCGAGCCGCATCGGCAGTGACTTCCTGGGAACGGTGACGGCGATGTTCAATCCGCTGCCCGCCATCGCGTTACTGCCGCTGGCGATGCTGTGGTTCGGCCTGGGAACTGCGAGCCTCGTTTTCGTGTTGATACACTCGGTGCTGTGGGCGGTGGCGCTCAGCACCCATAACGGCTTCATGGCGGTCAGCGAGCCGTTACGCATGATCGGGCGAAACTACGGGCTTACCGGCGTACGCTACGTGGCCAAGATCCTGATTCCAGCGGCGTTCCCGTCGATTCTCACGGGCATGAAGATCGGCTGGGCCTTCGCCTGGCGCACCTTGATCGGCGCGGAGCTGGTCTTCGGTGCTTCCTCGGGCAGCGGCGGCCTCGGCTGGTTCATCTTCGAAGGAAGCCAAAATCTCGAGACGCAAGACGTGTTCGCCGGGCTCTTCACGGTCATCGTCATCGGGCTCGTCGTCGAGAACGTCATATTCCGTAACATCGAAGCGCGCACTATCGTGCGCTGGGGAATGTCACGCTGATGGAAGTCGAAGACATGAAACTTTCCATTACGCCCGTGCAGGGCAGGTTCGTTGCCGAGGTCGGCAGTGTCGACTTGTCGCAGCCCATGGATGACGCACACTTTGCGCGCATACACGATGCCTTTCTCGAGCACTCGATTCTGGTGTTCCGGGGGCAGCGTTTGAGCAACGAGCAGCATATCGCTTTCAGCCGCCGCTTCGGCGAGCTCGAGATTCACACTGCTCGGCACTGGCTGCTTCCGGAGCATCCGGAGATTCTGGTGCTATCGAATCGCGGCGAGGAGGGCACCAGGCCCATCGTCAACGGTGGCGCCTACTGGCACAGTGATATCACCTACAAGGCGAAGCCACCGCTCGGCTCGTTGCTCTATGCCCTCGAGGTGCCGCCGGAAGGCGGTGACACGCTGTATGCGGACATGTACGCCGCCTACGCGTCACTCGATGACGAGACCAAGGCGCGCATCGACGATCTCCAAGCCATACACCGCTACGGCGACCGCTATCAGCTGATGGCCAGGGAGGACAAGGATAGGCCGGCGCTCACGCCGGAGCAGCTGGCCGAGGTGCCCGACGTCGTGCATCCGGTGGTGCGTACGCACCCGGAGACCGGTCGCAAGGTCCTGTTCGTGAACGAAGGCTTCACCGTTGGCATCGTCGGTATGCCCGAAGCCGAAGGCAAAGCGCTTCTCGAGAGGCTCTTCGAGCACTCCGTGCAGCCGGGCCACGTTTATCGGCACCGCTGGCAGGCCGGCGATCTGGTCATGTGGGACAACCGCTGTACCATGCACCGGGCCACCGAGTACGATCTGCGCTACGCGCGGGCCATGCACCGCACAACCGTTCAGGGTGATCGACCCGCCTGAGACGTCGTTCGAGCGAGCGCCAGCATGTCGCACTCCCTGTACAAGCCCGAGCTGATGGGACATGCCGTCATCGAGCCCACCGGCGCGTTCGCTGCGGGCAGCTTCCAGTCCTTCGTGCTGACCTACACGGCCGGGTACTTCGGCATCGACGATACCGGAACCATCAAGGTGGTGCATCGTTTCGCGAGCGACATGGGCCGGCCTCAGTTCGACGATCCGAGCGCGCCGAATTTCGTCAGCGTCGAGGCCAGCAACGGCGCGGTGCTCGACGTGCGCTACGACGGCAAGCAGAACATCCGTCCGTGGGACAAGACGTTCTTCATAAGAGTCGTTCGCGGATTCCTGCGCGAAGGCGATCAAATCATCATCCGTTTCGGCGACCCGCGTCGGGGATCGCCGGGTATGCGCCTTCAGACCTTCTGCGAGGGCACCTTCGAGTTCAAGGTGCTGGTGGACGCATTCGCGACCTACGAGTTCACCGAGTTGCCGAAATCACCGGAGATCGCCATCGTCCCGGATGTTCCTTCCATGTGGAAGGCGGTGCTGCCGACGCTGCGACGCGCCGGCGAGCCGTTCCGGCTGTGCCTGAAGGGTGAGGACCGGTGGGGCAATCCAAGCGACAAATGCGACCAGTCGCTGACGCTGCGCGCCAGTGCTCACATCGATCGTTTGCCCGAGACGGTGCGCCTGGCGCCGGGTGACTTCTCGAGCACCGTCGAAGGCCTGTGCGCGGAGGAGCCGGGGGACTACACGATCGACGTCCTGGACGAGCACGGCACTCTGCTCACGCGCTCGAATCCGCTTCGCGTCGTCGCCGACTCCGCGCTGCTTCACTACTGGGGCGATCTCCACGGGCAGTCCGAGGAGACCATCGGCACCAACTCGGCGCGCGATTTCTTCGAGTTCGCCCGCGACAAGGCTTTCCTGGATGCCTGCAGCCACCAGGGCAACGATTTTCAGGTCACCACGCCTTTCTGGGAGCACCTGAACGCGCTCACCGCCGAGTTCAACCAGGACGGCCGCTTCATCGTGTTTCCCGGCTACGAGTGGTCCGGCAACACCGGCCTCGGTGGCGATCGCAACGTGCTCTACATGCAGGAGGGCCGGCAGATTCACCGCTCGTCCCACGCGCTGGTCGAGGATCTCTCCGATGTCGAGACCGATGCCAACTCGGCCAAGGATCTGTTCGAGGCGCTTCGCGACGAGGACTGTGTCGTCTTCGCGCACATCGGCGGGCGCTACGCCGACATCAAGATGGCTCACGATATTCGCCTCGAGCGGGCCGTGGAGGTGCATTCCGCCTGGGGCACTTTCGAGTGGCTCATCGAGGACGCGTTCGAGCAGGGCTATCGGGTCGGAATCTGCAGCAACAGCGACGGGCACAAGGGCCGGCCCGGAGCGAGCTTCCCCGGCGCGACCACCTTCGGAGCGTACGGCGGCCTCACCTGCATGCTGGCCACCGAGCTCACCCGCGCCGGCCTCATCGACGCGCTGCGCCGGCGGCACCATTACGGCACTACGGGATGCCGCATGTTCCTCGACGTGCGCGCGGCCTTTGATTCGAACGCCGAGCGCTACGACGACGATCCGAATCTGGGTCCTGCGTCGAGCGAGCAGGTCACCGGGGCGATGATGGGAGACATCCTGCGCTTCGATGGTGAGGCGGTCAGTCTCGACATCGATATCGTCGCCTCGTCACCCGTGGAGCGCGTGGATATCCGTAACGGGCTCGAGACCCTTGAGACCTACCGTCCCTTCGAGGACGCGGACCTCGGGCGGCGTATCCGCGTCATCTGGGAGGGATCCGAGTACCGCGGCCGCGGCCGCCAGACCATCTGGGACGGCACGGCGGTGCTCGACGGCAACCACTTCGAGCGCACCCGCGCCATCAATCACTACAACCTGGACAAGATCTTCGAACCGCAGGGCGACACCGGATTGCGCTGGACGGCGCTCACCACCGGCGGCTTCGGCGGATTCGATGCCTGGCTCGAGGACCCGGAGGCCGGAACCCTCCGTATCGACACGCCGCTGGTGAAGTGCGAGATCGCCATCGCCGATATCGGCCGCGAGGACATGGTCTTCGATGCCGGCGGTATCCAGCGCCGCATCCGCGTATTCCGCATGCCCGACGAGAATCCGCATACGCGGCTGAATCTCACCCGCCGCATCGCCTGTAAGTCGAGCGGCGACAACGCCCTCTACGTACGCGTCATCCAGGAAGACGGCCACCTCGTCTGGTCGAGTCCCATATACATCTTCACATGACGAGCCGGCACGGCTTTTTCGAATGGCACGGCTCACCAGGCATGCGCCGGGCAACGATGCCGGGAAAAGAGCGCGCCGTGGCCATCGGGGTCATCGACAATGCCGTGCTCACCCAGCGCCAGCCAGGATGCGCTAACGTGAACGAAGGTAGGCTTCGGCGTCGCGGAGCAGGGAAGTGACCTCCTCGTCGTGGATACCGAGGGCGGCGAATTTCTCCTGGATATTCCTCAAATAGTCCATGCTCGTGCCGGCAAAGCCCGTGCCGGTGGCGACGTATTCAATCTGTTGTTCGCGTGTGAGATCGGCGTCGATCATCTCGGCGTCGTGATCGGCGACGAAGGTGAGCGCCTCGATCCGGCGCTCGGGCGTGTGCGCTTCGACGAAGACGGCCGTGTAGGCTGGCCCGATCTGCTCTCGCCGCCACAGAGCCTCGGTCTCTTCCTCGATATGGTCGCGGGCGATGCGGAACAGGAGTCCCTCGCACCCGGGCCCCTTGTCCAGCGCCGCCATGAGACCGGGTTTCTCATAGGTGCCTCTCGCGCCATAGAGATCCTTGAGAATGAAGCGCCGGGCATGGTCGCAGACGCGGGCGCGCCGAACCTCGGCGAATCGAAACCCCGGGTCCCACATCAAGGAGCCGTAGGCGAAGACCCAGAGGTCTGCCTCCCGGCGCCCGGCAAGGGTCTCCGCCCGCATGGCCTCGCGTTTCTCGTCCGGGTGCCACCAGTCGAGCGGCACGCCCAATTCCTTCATGCGGGCAGCGAGGTCCGCGGTCGTGAAGGTTCGGAACAACGATTTCAGGGGATCGGCAATCTGGTCACGCAGTTCCGGATGATGCGAAAAAGGATCGGTGGAAGCGCCCATGTTGCGGTTCTTCGATGACCTCGGCAAAAAAGCATAATCGTTGAGTTTACGGAATGCACCCGGGGTGATCCGATGCCTGGAAAGGGCTAATTCCCGCCGGTGCCAGGCGCAGCGCGAACGGTCGCTATATGGCCTCGATCCCCCTTGCGTGCGCGCACCCTTAAGAATGGTTTTGGCCGGCCTCGGCTCGGCGCACCGCGGCATGGCGGGACGATAAAGCACCGAAAGGGAATTTTCGCCGATCACGATTATTGGTCCGAATGTCCGCTCTCGGATCGCAGACCGGTCGTACACCTGCAACGATCGGTTCAGCGATCGTTAGCCAATAACAAGACCCGTAGCCGCTCGAGAGAAATCCGAATAACATGCGTCCATAGACGCGGGCTTGCACAATCGATGTTGCCGGAGGAAAGCGAATATGATTGACCAGGTGGCGGTCCATTACAGTGGTAGCGGCGGCCTCGCCGACGCGATCGCAAAAAGCCTGCGGAGTGCAGGAAAAGACCTGCACGAACTGAAGACGACCGACCTCGCCACCGTCGATGAATTTCATATCCGTGGCCGAAAGGCGACCTTGGAATTGGCCGAACAAATGAAGCTGGGCGAGAATGCCCGTGTTCTTGATATCGGCAGCGGCTTGGGAGGGCCTGCGCGAACCCTCGCCGAAGCTTATGGTTGCCATGTAACCGGCCTCGATCTAACACAAGCTTTTTGCGATGCTGCGACGGTCATGTCGGACTGGGTAAATCTCGGCGAACGAGTGGTGTTCGAACAAGGAGACGCGACGGATTTGCCTTTTGCGGACAATCAATTCGATGCTGCGATGACGATTCACGTCGCGATGAATATTCCGGCCAAAGAAAAAGTGTACGAGGAGGCTCGACGAGTCCTGAAGCCGGGAGGAATATTTGCAGTGTACGACGTTCTTCAGGGCGACGGAGGTGATGTGGTGTTCCCTGTACCCTGGGCGCGCAAGCCTGCGATCAGCCATTTGGTGACGCCAGACGAAATGAAATCGCTGCTGGTCGATGCGGGCTTCAAAATCTTGGATATTCATGATTCGACCGACGAGAGCCGAATTTGGTTCGAAGCGAGGGCGGAGCTCATGGCGCAATCGGGCCCTCCTCCCGTCTCGTTCCAAGTTTTTCTTGGTGATGATTATCCCGAGATGGTACGTAACCAGGTTCGCAACCTGACGGATCGGCGAATTAGGACTATCAGCTACATATGCGAGTCTTGATTGCTCGACTCGCACCGCGCGACGCGGCCGCGGACCTGTCTACGCTGGCCGGGAACCGGCAGGATGGAGCACGTCGAGCGATTGGAACTCGAAAATACGATCACGCCGCGTTGCGACGATTGTCACGTCTTTAAGCGCCGTTGAACCAGAGCGGGTTTTGCTCGGCCACCGGCTGACGCCACCCGCCGCTTGCCGTTACGACTTCGGCTTCGTGTTCTCCGGATCGTAGAGCGCCCGGTAACCGACCGCCTCGACCTTGATGGGATACTGCTCGTGGAAATACTCCATGAGCAGCTGCCGGCCGTCCTGGCAATACTCATGGGGTAGATAGCCGAGGGCGATGTTCTTGCCGATCGATGGCCCGTAGGCGATGCTCGTCACATAGGAGCGCCGGCCGATGGAGTCGACCAGCACCGCGCCGGTAGCCGGGTCGAGAATGGGCCACGACCCGACCGGATAACGCGCGACGCCGTTGGCATCGACGTTCTCCTGCATGGTCATCGTGCAGAGATACGCCGGCTGTTTGTCCCGCGCGCGCTGGGCGAGGTACGCCTTCTTGCCGTGGAAATCCGCGGCCTTGACCCGGGGACGGGCGAGATCCGCCTCGAGCAGGTTGTACTCGGTCAGCAGGTCCGCGTTCTGCAGCCGCATGCTCTTCTCCAGGCGGCGGCTGTTGGCGTAGGTCTCGACGCCGACCGGCGTCACGCCCTGCCCGTGGAGCGCGTCCCACAGCGCCAGCCCGTCGTCGAAGGAGAAATGCAGCTCCCAGCCCTGCTCGCCCACGTAGGAAATGCGGAACGCCATGATCGGAGTGCCCTTGACCGTGATGTCGCGCACGCCGGCGAAGGGAAAATTCCCGGCGGTGAGCGCATCCGGGTCGTCCGCGACCGCCTGCAGGGTGGTGCGAGCATCGGGACCCCAGAGCCCGATACAGCCGAAGTGCTCGGTGCGATCCTCGACGGCGACGTCGAGGCCGCGGTCCTCGGCCATGCGCTTCATCCACACGTAGTCGCGATTGCCGGCATCCGCGCCATCCATGACCCGGTATCGGTCCGCGGCCGTGCGCAGCACCGTCAGGTCGGCGCGCACGCCGCCCGCGTGGTCGAGGAAGTGCGTGTAGATACCCTTGCCGATCGGCGTGTCGCCGCCGACCTTGGCGACGCAGACGTATTCCATCAGCGCTTCGGCGTCGGGGCCGGTGACGTCGTAGACGGCGAAGTGCGACAGGTTGATCATGCCGACGTTCTCGGACATCTCCAGGTGCTCGGCATTGGAGACGCGCCAGAAGTGGCGGTTGTCCCACTCGGCCTCGCGCTCCGGAACCCGATCGGCGTACTTCTCGAGCAGGTGCTCGTTGCTCGCGTAGCCGTGGGCGCGCTCCCAGCCGGCCAGCTCCATGAAGTAACCGCCGAGCTCCTGCTCGCGCTCCCAGAACGGGCTGCGGCGCAGATTGCGGGCCGCGGTATACGGCTCGCGGTTGTGCACCGGCGGGTTGTAGATCTTGAACGCCGTCTCGAAGCAGCGATCGTGGATGAAACCCTCCGTCTTCTGGTGTGGGTAGTAACGCGCAACGTCGATGCCGTGGTGATCGAGCTCCGTGCGCCCGTCGGTCATCCAGTCGGCGAGCACCTTGCCCGTGCCGGGCCCGTCCTTGACCCAGACCGAGACGCAGTACCAGAGGCCGCGCACGTCCGGTGATTCGCCGATGGACGGGCCTCCGTCCGCGGTCACCTGCAGGAGCCCGTTGAACGAGCGCTTCTCGTCGTAGCCGAGCTCGGCAAGGATGGGCGTGAACTCCATGGCCCGCTCCAGGCCCTCAATGACCTGGTCCAGGTCCAGATCGCGCTGCGATGGCGAGAGCCGGCTCTCTTCCTTCTCGAGAAGGTCGCGCGGGTGCACCATGCGCGGATTCTTCTGCTCGTAGTAGCCCCATTCGATATGACCGCCTTCGGCTGTCGTGGGATCGCCGGTGTCGCGCAGGTAGGCCGAGTTGCCCTGGTCGCGCAGCAGCGGGTAACCGATGTCCTTGCCGGTGCCGGCGAACTCGTCGAAGGGCCCGAAGAAGGTCAGCGGATGCTCGACCGGCATGACCGGCAGATCTTCGCCGGCCATCTCCGCAATCAGCCGGCCCCAGAGTCCCGCGCAAACGACCACGGTCGAAGTCTCGATGTAGCCCCTGCTCGTTTCGACGCCCTTGATGCGTCCGTTCTCGATGTCGAGACCTGTTACCGGCGTATTGGCGAAGGCCTGCAGCTTTCCCGTCGCCTCCGCGTTCTTGACGAGCTCGCCGACGGCGGTCTGCGAGCGGGGAATCACGAGACCGGCGTCAGGATCCCACATGGCGCCCTGAATCATGTCCTCCTCGAGCAGCGGAAACTTTTCCTTGGCCTCTTTCGGGCTGATGAGATAGGCATTGGTGCCGAAAGCCTTGCCGGAGCCGACCTTGCGCTTGAGCTCTTCCATGCGCTCGTCGTCGCCGACGCGGGCCACCTCGAGACCGCCGACGCGGCTGTAGTGGCCCATCTTCTCGTAGAAGTCGATGCTGTACATGGTCGTGTAGCACGACATGTGATCGTGCGAGGTCGCGTAGCAGAAGTCGGAGGCGTGCGCCGTCGAGCCGATGTCGGTCGGGATGGCCGACTTGTCGACACCGACGATGCCTTCCCATCCGCGTTCGATGAGATGATGCGCAACGGATGCGCCGACGATGCCGCCCTGGCCGATGATCACGACCCTTGCGCTCGAGGGGAATTTCGCCATTTATTGAATCTCCTCCTGGAAAATTATTCTACGTATCTCGGCCCGCGCAACGGCGCGACGAGCACACTTATGACGCCCGGCACCAGGACAGATCGAGCCCGTACAGCGACTTCGCGGTATCGCAGAGGATGTTCTGCTGATCCGCGGCGGGAAGGGATTCTCCGAAGGTTTCGAAGAACTCACCGACCGGATCGTCGCTCGCGTCCCAATGGGGATAGTCGCTGGCGAAGAGCATCCGGTCGGAGCCGAAGCGCTCGACGACATAGGGAAGCATGGCTTCCTCCGCCTCGACGCCGATATAACCCTGCTCCAAGAAATATTCGCTCGGTCTGCGCTCGAGCCACGGTACCCACTCAGGATGCATCTCGTAGTGCTCGTCCAGGCGGTCCAGCCAGAACGGCAGCCAGCCGCAGCCCGATTCGAGGAATGCCATCCTCAGACCGGGGTGCCGTGCCATCACGCCGCCGGCGACCACCTGCGCGAAGGCGAGCATGGTCTGCATGCTGTGCGACACGCTGTGGGTGAAGAAGAAGTTGTCAAACTGCTCGATACCGGCCGATGGGACCGTCGGCGTACCGGTGCCCTCGTGGGTGTTGACGGGAACGCCGAGGCGCACTGCCTCGCGCCACAGCGGATCGTAATAGGGATCGTCAAGACCGCGACCGCACACGGGATTCGGCCGAATGAAGGCACCGCGGAAGCCGAGCTCCGCGACCGCGCGGTCGAGCTCGCGGCAGGCGTGGCTCACGTCCTGCAGCGGAACCATGGCGATGCCGACGAGGCGGCGCGGGTCGGCTTTGCAGAAATCGTGCAGCCAATCGTTGTAGGCTCGTGCGCAGGCCAGTGCGAAATCCACGTCCTCGGTGCCCACCGTCACATGCAGTCCCACCGACGGATAGAGCAGCGCTACGTCTACGCCCATGTCGTCCATGTCCTCGAGGCGCACCTCGGGGCGTTGATCGCGCACTTGCGGATCGTCCGAAAGGTGGTCGTAAACCCGTCCCTTCCAGCTGTGGTAGCGAAGCCCCTTGGGCCGTCCCACACCGGGTCCGCTTTTGATGGGAAACAGCCGGCCGTCCATCATCAGGCGTGCGCCGTCACCGTCGGCGACCAGGCGTGGCGCCACGTCCCGGTAGCGGGGCTCGATGTAATCGATCCACAGATTGGCGTCTTCCATGAGATGTCCATCGCCGTCGACGACGGCGCGGATTCCGTGATTGCTTGCCGCGCCCATCGGCTCAGAAGGGCCTGTCACCAGCGGCAGTGGTGCGATGCATGAACCGCGGTATGTGCTCGTCGTAGTCCTTGACCGCATAGTGCATGGCGCAACGGTTATCCCAGAAAAGCACGTCGCCTTTGCGCCAGCGGTGCCGGTAGACATTTTCCGGACGCGTGGCGAACGCATACAGGTAATTGAGAATGGGTGCACTTTCCGAGTCACTCATGTCGCTGAAGCGCTGAGTGAAGAACGGATTGACATACAGGGCCTTGCGTCCCGTTTCCGGGTGGGTGCGTATGACCGGGTGCGCAACCGGCGGGGGTACCTGGGGGATCGGCAAGGCGTCGCTCGCCTCCTCGCGATTGCGCCTGGCGGTGGCCTCGCCGCTGTGCAGCGCCTGTCGCTTCTCGAGCAGATGCCGCATACCGCAAGAGAGCTGGTCGTAGGCCGCATACATGTTGCAGAACATGGTATCACCACGGCCTTCCGGCACCTCCAGCGCGTGGAGCAGAGAAACCGCCGGCGGGCGCTCGGCATGCGAGATGTCCGAGTGCCAGAAGTCGTTGCGGGCACCCGGCTTTCCCGGTCGATTCTCGAGCACCATCACCTGGGGGAAATCCGGCAGCCCGGGTCGGCTGGCGAGCGGGTGGGGCTCGACGGCGCCGAACAGCTCGGTAAAAGCAATCTGGGCCGCCGGGGGCAGGGACTGATCGCGAGCCACCAGCACGATGTGCTCGAGAAAGGCCCGGCGAACGAGCTCCACGGTGTCGGTGTCGAGAGGCTCACTAAGCTCGACACCGCGCAGCTCCGCCCCGAGCGCCGCGCCCAGTCGTCGAACTTCCAACGCCACGCTGATACCTTCCTATGTCGGTCCGTGACAGTGTACAGTAGCAACGAGGCGCCCGTCGCCCGGGGTAGTCGGCTCGCCTTCCATCACGGTACGCTTATGGCTGTTTCCATTCATCCTTTCGATACGGCTCTCGGCGCGGAGGTCCGCGGTCTCGATCTGTCCGCATCGGTCGACGACTCCAGCTTCGAGATCGTTCGCGGGGCTTACGAGGAGCACTCATTGCTGCTGTTCCGCGACCAGACGCTCAGCCCGGAGCAGCACATCGACTTCAGTCGGCGCTTCGGCGCGCTCGAGATCCACGTCCTCGATCAGTGGCGTCATCCCGAGCATCCCGNNGCATCCCGAGATCCTCATCGTCTCCAACATAAAGGACAAGGACCGCCACATCGGTGTGCCCCACGCCGGTCGCTATTGGCATACGGATCTGTCCTACATGGTCGCCCCCAGCCGCGGATCGCTCCTTTACGCCATCGAGATCCCGGAGCAAAACGGGCGGCCTCTCGGCGACACCCGGTTCGCGAGCGCCGTGGCGGCCTACGAGGCGCTGCCCGACGAGATCAAGGCACGCATCGCGGATCTGAGCGCGACGTTCAGCCTCGCTCACCATCGATCCAAGCTCATGGCCGATGGTGCCGACCAGAGCCCGCTCACGCCGGAGCAGGAAGTGAAGGTGCCGACGGCGGTGCACAAAATCGTTCAGGTGCATCCGGTTACGGGGCGCAAGTGTCTGTTCATAAACGAAGGTCACGCCGTCGAGATACTGAACGTGGCGCCGGAGGAGAGCCGTGAGCTTCTCGACCTGTTGTGCCGGCACGTGACGAAGCCCGAGTTCGTCTACCGCCACCAGTGGCGGGTGGGTGATCTGCTCATGTGGGACAACGTCGCGACACAGCACATCGCGGCGTTCGACTACGCGTTGCCGCAGCGACGTTATCTGCACCGCACGACCCTGGAGGGAGTGGCGCTCGCCTGAACCGTGCAGTTCAAAGATTACTACGAGATCATGGGCGTCGCCCGCGACGCGACCCAGGACGAGATCAAGCGCAGCTATCGGAAGCTCGCGCGCAAGTATCACCCGGACGTGAGCGACGACCCGAAGGCCGAGGAACGCTTCAAGGAAATCGGCGAAGCCTACGAGGTGCTCAAGGATCCCGAAAAGCGCGCCGCCTACGATCAGCTCGGCGCGCAGTGGCGATCCGGTCAGGAATTCAGGCCGCCGCCGGGTTGGGATCAGGGCTTCGAGTTCAGCGACGCGGATTACAGCGAGGCCGACGCCGCCCACTTCAGCGACTTCTTCGAATCCCTGTTCGGGGCACGTGGCCGCCGCGGCCCGGACGTGCACCGGCAGTTCCGTGCGCGTGGCGAGGATCACCATGCACGCGTCTCGGTGGATCTCGAGGACGCCTACACGGGGGCGCAGCGATCCATCACGCTGCGTGCGCCGCAGCTGACTGACGACGGCCACGTGGTGCTGCGCGAGCGAACCCTGAACGTGCGCATACCGAAAGGCATTCGTTCCGGGCAGAAGATCCGTCTGGCGGGGCAGGGCGGCCCGGGGTTGGGCGGCGGCGAGCCGGGCGATCTCTATCTTCAGGTCGAGCTCAATCCC
>JABAOD010005271.1_pt2 | contig 40419 bp, 31 predicted proteins | sample 7062151 | NCBI WGS metagenome assembly JABAOD01 (sample SAMN14538626, study PRJNA623070) | marine sediment metagenome | biome: marine biome [ENVO:00000428]; feature: marine pelagic biome [ENVO:01000023]; material: deep marine sediment [ENVO:00002113] | place: India: Gulf of Khambhat ... | reverse complement strand
GCGCTTCGGCATCGGCATGAACACCGACCACACGCTCGAGGAGGTCGGCCAGCAGTTCTCGGTCACCCGCGAGCGCATCCGCCAGATCGAGGCCAAGGCGCTGCGCAAGCTCAAGCACCCGAGCCGCAGCCGCAAGCTGCGCAGCTTCCTCGACCACTAGCGGTCACGGCGCAACGGCGATTTTTGAGAGGGGTCTTCGGGCCCCTCTTGTCGTGCCGGACAGACGGCCGCATGAGAACCGGATCAGCCGGCCGCGCCGTCCTCCCGCAGAATGTGCGTGCAGTAGTCGAGGCAGTCGTCGCAGATGCGGGCGCCGGCGCCGGCAACAATCCGCCGGTCGCCCTTCGCCAGCTTGCCGCAGAACGAGCAGCGCCGGTTCGCGGCGCGCGCCAGAAGGGTGAGCGATCGGTCGTCGTCCGCAGCTTCCGGGCCGCCGTCGACGACCTCGCGGCCGAGTGCGATGCAGCGGTCGCAGATATGCACCCGCGGCCCCGCGATCAGGTTGCGAAGCTCCCGCGCCGGCGTCCGGCAGAACGTGCACTTCAAACGCGACCGGCGCAGCGGGCCGGACAGCAGCCAGAACAGGTGCGGCCAGGCGCCGCCGGTATCGCGCACCATCTGGTGCACCCGCTGGTGGCTGAGACCCAGCGCCGCGGCGATCTCCCGCAGCGGTGCGCCCGCGAGGTGCAGGCGTTTGACGGCCGCATGGTAGTCGGCTTTGGCGTCGGCCAGCGCATGCTCCCGGTCCGCCACCGCAGCCTCCGCCCGGCGCGCCCTGCTCAGCAACGTCGGGTCGAGTGGCATGGGGGATTGCTCCATATTTGTCTTGTTGTCTATTATGGATAGACGATTTGACAAACGCAACCGTTGTCGGGACATCGAGGCGGCAGTTTCCGGATCGGCAGCCGTCGGCGCGAGGCAGCGGAGCGGGCTTGGCCGGGCATTGACACTGTGTCTCTGCGTCCCGGTCGGCTATAATGTCCTTTCGAACCGATTGACCGCCCGGAATCCCGCCCATGCAACTCACCCTTCTCGGCACCGGCTGTCCCGTGGTCGATGCGCGGCGCTACGGCCCGGCGCAGGTGGTGCGCGACCGCGACACCGCCCTCCTGGTCGATTGCGGATCCGGGGTAACGCAGCGGATGGCGCAGGGGGGGATCAGCGGGCGCGATATCGACGCGGTGCTGCTGACCCACCTGCACTCCGACCATATCATCGATCTCTTCCAGCTTGTGATCTCGTCCTGGCACCAGGGGCGCGACCGGCCGCAGCGCGTGTTCGGCCCGCCGGGCACCTACCGCTATGTCGACGGGCTGGTGTCGCTGTGGCAGACCGAGATGGAGCAACGCATCGCGCACGAGCGCCGTCCCTCGGCGCTGGCGCTGCAGACCGAGGTGACCGAGATCGCCCCCGGTGAAGAGGCGCGGTTCGGAACGATGCGGGTGCGCGCCGTCGCTGTCGACCACCAGCCGGTGCGGCATGCCTATGGCTTCGTGTTCGAGACCGGGTCGGCCAAGCTGGCGATCTCGGGCGACACGCGGCCCTGCGATGCCCTGGTCGAGGCCGCGCGCGACGCCGACCTGCTGCTGCACGAGGTGTTCGTCCATCGCGACATCAAGGCCGAGGACGGCGTGCGCACCGCCGAGACGATCGAGCGGGTTGCCTCGTACCACACGCTGTCGTCCGACGTCGGCAAGGTCGCGGCGCGGGCCGGCGCCAGATGGCTCGTGCTGACCCACTTCGTGCCGCCGGACTGCGACACCGGAGCACTGCTCGAGGAAGTGCAGCGCGATTTCGCCGGCCCGGTCACCGCCGGCGCGGACCTGATGGTGCTGGACGTAACGAAGCGGAAGGTGGAGGCGCCGGGCGGATGACCGTCGCAAGCTTCCGGCCGGCAGCGCCATGGGCGACGCGCCTGACGCGGCGGACGGTGGCGCTCAGATCACGTTGACCTCTTTGACCAGCTGTCCTGCGGCGAAGCGTTCGTAGCCGAAGCACGAGACGTCGATCGTCCGCGCGGCGCCGAACACGATTCGCTCGGCAGTCACCCGCCCGACCGCCGGGACCTGCTGGATGCCGTGTCCGGAAAAGCCGTTTGCAAAATGCAAGTTTGCAATCTGAGGATGTGGTCCCAAAATCGCATTCTGGTCCATCGTGTTGAAGTCGTATAGCCCGGCCCAGGCGCGCAGCGGTTTGATCGCCTCGAAGGCGGGCACGCGGTGGGCCAGCGCCGGCCAGATCCGCGCCTCGAACGGCGCCCAGTCGACCTCGAAGTCGTGCGCGTCCGGATCCGCCTCCGCCGGCCCGGGCGAGGCGCCAGTCAGGAATCCCGTCCCCTCCGGCCGGAAATACACGCCGGTGGAATCGATCACCATCGGGCAGTTTGTGATCGGCGTGCGGCAGTGGATGACATGGACGATCCGCTTGCGCGGCCGGACCGGGAGGTCGATCCCGGCCAGCGCCGCGAGTTCGCCCGCCCATGGTCCGGCTGCGTTGACGAGGACGCCGCAAGCAATGCGGTCGCCGTTGTCGAGGATCACGTCGGTCACGCGCCCGCGCGCCGTTTTGATCCCGGTCGCCGCCGCCTTGATGTAATGTGCGCCAAGCGCGGTCGCCTTGCGGCGCAGCGCCTGCGTCAGCGCGTAGCCGTCGAACCACCCCTCGCCGGACAGGCCGAGCGAGCCGGCCGCGATGTCGTCGAGGTTCAGCCACGGGAACCGTTCCGCCAACGCGTCGCGGGTCAACAGCGCGACGTCCGCACCGTGCCCGGTCTGGACCGCGTGGTTGGCGTGCAGGATGTCGAGTCCGGCCGCGCTGGCGAGGAACAGGTAGCCGCGCTCGATCAGCCCGATCTCCGGCGGCTCGCCGTCGACCGCGAGCAGCGTCCCGGCGTTGCGCAGGAAGCCGTGGCTCCAGCGCGACAGCATGATGTTGGCCGGGGTCGAATAGTGCTGGCGGATGCCGCCGACGGACAGGGCGGACGAGGCGCGGGCGTAGCCCGGATCGCGCTCGATGACGGCGACGCGGCCGGAAAACGCCGGCTCGCTCGCCAGATGATAGGCGACCGAGCTGCCGACCCCCGCACCGCCCGCAATCACCACGTCGAATGTTTCCGCCATCACGCGTCCTGCGCGTCGCCAAACCCCCGCCGTTCTATCGCAATGTCGACCGACGCGAAATCGGTGGCCGCTTGCCGCCGACGGCCATGCCCCGCTCGCATTTCGCGACAGGCCTGCTATATAGGGGGGCGGGCCCGTAGTTCAGCGGTCAGAACGCACCGCTCATAACGGTGTTGTCGCAGGTTCGAATCCTGCCGGGCCCACCACGACCGCCGGCACGAGGCGGGCCGCCGCGCCTCAGAATTCCTCCTCGCGCGCCCGCCGCAGGCGCTCGCCGATATCGCAGGGCGGGCTCGCGCGCTCGTCGGGGCGGAGCTGCGCCGGCACAAGGTCCGGCTCATGGCCGGCGATCTCCAGGATAAGCTTGCGCCGCACCGCCCGCGCAAAATCGTGGAAATCCTCGGCCACCACCATGAAGGCGCCGGGCCCGCCGATCACGCAGTCGCGGTAGTACAGGTCGAGGTCCGGGATGTTGTACCACGAATAGATGCCGCCGCCGTTGTCGAGGATCGGCAGGCCGTTGACGGTGATGCCGGCGGCGACGGCGCGGTCGCGCGCCCTGTCGACGAAGCCGCCGGCGTTGTTCGGGCCGTCGCCCGAGACGTCGATGACCCGGCGCGTGCCCTCGAACCCGTTGCCGTCGAACAGCGGCAGCGCGTAGTCGATGGCGCCGCTGATCGAGGTGCGCCGGGCCGACCCCGGCGCGCTCAGCTCGAGCGCGTTCGCGAGGGCCCCGGCGGTCGCGTCGCCGTCGACCAGGGTCCAGCCGACGACGACGCGGCGCTGGTACGGCCCGGCCCATTCGATGTAGGCCACGGCAATTTGCCCGAGGATGCCCGAGCGGATTGCGCGGATCACCTCGGGGTCCCGGAACGCCCGGATATAGCCTTCGCGCTGCAGCCCGGCTTCCGAGACATCGATGCTCAAGGATACGTCGACCGCCAGCACCAGTTCGAGGTCGACCGGCGTTTCGGCCGCTGCCCAAGTCGGCATGGCAAGCCCCGCCAGCAGCAGCGACGCTGCGGAAAGATACCGTCCCATTCTCCTGCCCCGCACTAACTTGGCATGAGGATGCCACCAGGCAGGCGCGCGGTCCAGCAATCTGCCGAAATGCGCCGCTCCGGCCGCCTGCGCGCGGCACTAGGACAGATGCAGACGCGATCGGCCGGTCGATCCTCACAATATTACCGTGAACTGGCCCGGTTATTGCATCGTCTGCCGGCGAAGCCATCGCGGGTGCCAAAGTGGCGGTTTCGAAAACCTTCGACAGTCTGATGCCCGCATCGCCGGATGAGTTGGTTAGTGAATCGTTAGGCGATTAAGTAAATGTTAAACGCTTGAGGAATAAGATCGGTGTTAGTACGTTGTTTACCCTGCCAACAAAAAGCTTCCGTTCGACAGCATTTGGTCGAGCACAAGGAAGTATTGCAGGGCATTTTAATAAAATTCGCCACGTGTTTTGATCCCCCGTTGGGGCGCACTGGCCTCCGGCAATTGGAAGGGTGCAGGAATTCAATTGTTTGGAGGATTTCAGTATGAATTCGACTGTCCGTCGGGCCGGCTTGCTGGCTCTTACCCTTTTGGCCGTCGCGGTCATCGGGCATTCGGCGAAGGCCGAGGTTACGCTGAACTTCGGCGTCTACGCCACCGACAGCCGTGCCGATGTGGAAAAGCAGTTCCGGCCGGCCCTGGCTGTTCTCGAGAAGGACCTCACCGACCGCCTCGGTGAGCCCGTCACCATCAACCTGACGATCTCGCCGACCTATGAGGGCGGCCTCGACGACCTGGTGCAGGGCCGCGTCGACTTCACGCGCCTCGGCCCGGCGTCCTATGTTCTCGGCAAGGACCGGCAGCCCGAGCTGTCGATCCTCGCGATCGAGAGCGTGGACGGCGCCAAGACCTTCAACGGCATCATCTGCGTTGCCTTGGACAGCGACATCGAGAGCGTCGCCCAGCTGCGCGGCAAGTCGTTCGCCTTCGGTGACGATCAGTCGACGATCGGCCGCTATCTCTCGCAGCTCTATCTGGTCGAGAACGGCATCCGCGCCAAGGACCTCGCCCGCTACGAGTATCTCGGCCGCCACGACAAGGTCGGGATCGCCGTCGGGCGCGGCGAGTTCGACGCCGGCGCGCTGAAGCAGAGCACCTTCAACAAGCTGGTGAAGAAGGGCGTTCCGATCCGCGTTCTGGTCACCTTCCCGAATGTGACCAAGCCGTGGGTCGCCCGTGCCGGTATCGAGCCCCGCATCCAGGAGGCGCTGCAGGCGGCGTTGCTCGAGATGACCGACAAGGGAGCCCTGAAGGCGCTCAAGGCCGACGGCATGCTGCCGGGCTCGGACGCCGATTTTGCAGCGATCCGGCAGTCGATCAAGGAGAACGGCCGGTTTTTCGAAACCCAGGCCTCGATGCGCTGACGCGCGCTCAGACGGATTATGACGATAGGGGGCCCTGCCATGCAGCACATGAAAACAGATACGACAAATCTGCACTTGCGCCGAACCCTGCGGGTTTCGCTGCACGCCAAGGTGCAGGTGCTGATTTCGGCGGTCATCACCGTCGTGTTCATGTCTGCCGTCTGGGTTGCAATGTGGTATATTCATAGCGACCGCAGGGCCGACCTTGAGTCCCGGGCCGAGTTCCTCGCCGACGTGCAGTCGGCGGGGCTCGCCCGGCCGATCTGGGATTTCGAGTTCGAGCAGGCCGAGCGCATGCTCGAGACGCTCACGCGGGACCCGGACTTCCGTTACGCCGCCATCGAAGGTGCGAACGGTCAGCAGATCGCCGCCTTCGGCAAGCCGCTTCGCATCAATGAGCCTGCGGTGTTCGTCGTGCACCGCGACATCGTGCACACGAGCGGACTGGAAGAAAGCGGCAAAGCGGCCGGCTCGCAGGTCGGCACGCTCACCCTCGCGCTGTCCGAACGCCGGCTGCTGGATTCCCGGAACACGATGGTCGTCGCCGGGTTCTTCTTTCTGGCCGTCATCCTGGTGTTCGTGGTCTCGGTGGTCATGCTTGCGCTGCGCATGATGACCCGGCCATTGGCCGGCATCGCCGAGGCCATGGAGGCCCTGGCGGGCGGCAATCTCGGCACGATGGTGCCGTCGCTGGACCGCCACGACGAGGTCGGCGACATGGCGCGGGCCGTCCAGGTCTTCAAGGAAAACGCTGAGCAAAAGGTCGGCCTCGAGCTCGAGCAGTCGCTGGCCAAGCAACGCGCCGAGGAGGAGAAACGCAGTTCCATCCTCGAGCTCGCCGACCGCTTCGAGCAGGCGGTCAAGAGCGTCGCCAACATGGTGACGTCGGCGGCCAACGAGATGGAATCGACGGCGCAGGAGATGTCGTCGACTGCCGAGGAGACGAGCCGGCAGTCGGCCACAGTGACCTCGGCTTCGGACGAGGTGACGGCGAACGTCCAGACCGTTGCCACAACGGCGGAAGAGTTGTCGGCCTCGATCTCCGAGATCGGCCGGCAGGTCAACCAGTCGGCCACGGTCGCCGCGCATGCGGTGCGGGAGGCCGAAGCCACCACCCAGACGGTGCACAACCTGTCGACCACGGCGAGCAAGATCGGCGAGGTGGTGACGCTGATCAACGAGATCGCCGGCCAGACCAACCTGCTGGCGCTCAACNNGGCGGCGCGCGCCGGCGAGGCCGGCAAGGGTTTCGCGGTGGTGGCGCAGGAGGTCAAGAACCTCGCCAACCAGACCGCCAAGGCGACCGAGGATATCGCGCGCCAGATCACGGCGGTCCAGAACGAGACACAGGACGTCGTCGGCGCGATCGACAAGATCACGGAGATCATCGCCGAAATCAACGAAATCGCGGCGACGATCGCCGCCGCGATCGAGCAGCAGGGCCTTTCCACCCAGGAGATCGCGTTGCGCGTGGCGCGTGCGGCAAGCGGCACCGAGCAGGTGAGCGCCAGCATCGGCGGCGTCAACCAGGCCGCCAGCCAGACCGGCGCCGCGGCCACCAAGGTGCTGACGGCCTCGCAGCAGGTATCGCAGCAGGCAGACAGCCTGTTCGACGCGGTGGAGGGTTTCCTTACCGAAATCCGCGCGCGCTGAGGTGCGGGCCCGCCATCCGGGCACGATCCGGATGGCACGCCGCGGCCGCGCCGGCAACCGGCCCGGCACCGGGCGACGACCGCCAACGGAGGGAATGGGCAGGGCGCACGGGACGACGAAGAACGAGTAAGTCATAACACGGCCGCAGGGCCGCCATGGGAATAAACGGGAATGACGCAGGGCGACGCAAGAAAATCCGGTAAGGCAGGCATCGAAGGGCTCGCGCGCCGCCTCTGCGTACGGGGTACGCGGCTGCCGGTGCGTGCGCTGCCGATCGGCATCGGTCTGCTTCTTGCCGGCGCCATGCCCGCGCTGGCCATCCCGTCGCCAGATCTTGCCGTCAATTTCCTGTCCAGCGCCGGTCAGATCCTCGGCCTGATTTCGGTCACCCTCGGCGGCCTGTTCTTCGGCCGCAGGCAGGTCAAGGCTCCCGGCGCGAGCCAGCGGCGCGGCGGTGCCCCGAAATGGCTGGTCGGAGGCTTTGCGCTCGTGGCGGTCGCGGCGGTGGTCGCCAGCATTCTGCAATGGGCCTACGCCACCGATGTCAGGAACCAGCGCCTCGAGGCCGCGCTGGTCCGCCCGTCGGTGGAGAAGGGCCAGCGGGTCGGCGATACCTCGCTGAAGACCCTGTCCTACAGCGATCAGGTCGGCCACCCGGCGGGTATGACGACGGACGATCTGGCGGACCTGCTTGCGGAGATCGGCCCGGACGGCAAGAGCAGCATCAACCTGATCGACCTGCGCGAGCCCGAGGAAAAGGAGGCCGGCCACCTGCCCCAGTTTGCCCAGGTTCGCTATCCGGACCTGCAGGCCAACCCCCGCAAATACGGCGTCAGGAAGAACAAGACCAACGTTCTGCTGTGCTACTCCGGGAACCGCAGCTCAGAGACGTGCGATCTGCTGGCGGCCAAGGGAATTCCCTGCAAATTCGTGGTCGGCGGCTTCGAGAAATGGCTGGCGGAAAACCGTGACATTGCCGGGCTGCAGGGCGGTGCCGTGACCGAACTGCGCGGCCTCCCGCGCTACCGGAACGACACGGTGCTGCTCGACACCGAAGAAGTGAAGCAGCAGGTCGCCGAGCGTGGCGCGATCTTCGTCGACGTCCGCTATCCGGAGGACTTCGAGACCGGTCACCTGCCGGGCGCGATAAACATGCCGATCCGCAAGATGCAGACCGCCGAGATGAACAAGGCGATCAAGGCGCTGCCGCGGGTCCCGGTCATCGCGCCGTGCTACGACAAGCGCAGCTGCTTCTATGCCAAGATCCTCGGCCTGCGGCTGACCCGTGCGGGATTCGAGTATCTCGGCCGCTATACGGTGGCGCACGAGTATTACGTCGCCACGGCGTCGCGCGCGCATGTCACGCAGTGGGAGGCCGGCCGGTCGAAGAGCTTTCTCGATTTCGTGAGCGCGCCGCTGGCCGCCGTGCTACGGGCCACGGTCGAGCTTACCGGCGCCCTGACTCTGGCGATTTTCCTCGTCGTCCTCGGCCTGCGGCTGCTGGTGTTTCCGCTGACCGCCAAGGCCGAGCGAGACCAGGTGGTGATGCGCCGGCTGACGCCGCGGATCGCCGAGCTGAAGGCGCGCATCGGCGCGGACCGGGTGCGGCTGGGGCGGGCGATCCGGTCCCTGAATCGGCGCTACAAGCTGACCCCCGGCCTGAACATGATCGGCATCGCAATCCAGATCCCGCTGTTCCTCGCGTTCTTCTTCGCGGTCGATACGGTGGCCCGCGAGTTTCCGGTGCAGCTCCTGTGGATCCCCGACATGTCGCGGCCCGATCCGGTGTTCGTTCTGCCGGCGCTGCTCGGCACGCTGGTGTTCCTGCATCTGCAGTCCGCCGCCGCGAAGCCGTCGCTCGTGTATTCGACGATGCGCGTCATTGCCGCCGCACTGCTGGCCCTTGTGACGATCCCGATCAGTGCCGCGGTCAACCTTTACCTGGTCTGCAGCATCGGCCTGATGGCGCTGCAGAGCATGTGGGTCCGCGGCCGCACGGAGGGCGCATCGCAGACCTGGCATTGCCCCGATGCCCGGCAGCGTACCGCCGGCGACAAGGTGGCGCCGGTCTGCGCGATCGCGGACGTTGCCGGCCGCGCCGATCTCTCCGGCGGCAAGGGCAGCGCACTGGCCGCGATCGCAGCCGCCGGCATCGCGGTTCCGGACGGCTTCATCGTCACCACCGAGGCGCTGCAAGGCGGCGCCGGCGACTTGCTGTCGCCGGAGAACTGGAAGCGCGTCGACGAGCTGTGGAAGAAGATGAAATTCGACCGGGCGGCGGTGCGCAGCTCCGGCCTGAACGAAGACGGCGAGGACCGCAGCTACGCCGGCGTCTTCGAGAGCGTGCTCGACGTCGACCGCGACGGGCTCGCCGACGCGCTGCGTCGCGTCTACGACTCGTTCGGGGCCGACTCGGCCAGCGCCTATGGTCACCAGACCCGGGAGATCGGCGCCATCGTCGTCCAGAAGATGGTCGATGCAGAGTATGCCGGCGTGATGTTCACCGAGCATCCGAGCCGCAGCGGCAGCATGCTGGTGGAACTGACGAACGGACTGGGGGTCGGCGTGGTCGACGGCACCGCGGACGCCAGTTCCTACGAGTTCGGACGCTCTTCGGGTGAGCTGGTCGACGAGACGCCGCCGCCGATCGACCTCGCCCCCCTGCTGGAGATCGGCCGCGTCCTCGAGGGCCTGTTCGGTGGCCCGCAGGACGTGGAGTGGGCCTATACCAAGGGTCGATTCATGATCCTCCAGGCCCGGGCGATCACAGCGCTGGCCCGCAAGCAGAGCGCCAACGGCCGCGCCAGCCTGCTGGAAAGCGAACGCCACCGGCTGCTGGCGCTGACCGCGGGCGCCAAGCCCGACGAGGCGATCTTCGTGCAGAACGAACTGTCCGAACTGCTGCCACGCCCGACGCCGTTCAGCCTTGGGCTGATGGAGGAGATGTGGCGGCCGGGCGGCACCATGGACATGGCCTGCCGCAGCCTCGGCATCACGTATGACGTCGGCGAGGACGACCCGCCGTTCGTGACCTCGGTGTTCGGCGCGCTCTACGTCAACCGGCTCGAGGAGCGGCGGCGCATGCGCAAGTCCGGCGGGTTCCTGACCTCGCTGCGCCTGACCCGCATGGCGCAGGGCATCGAGCACCGGTTCTGGAACCACTTCCTGCCCCTGCTGGAAGAGGAGATCCGGGTCTACGAGCTGGTCGACCTCCACAAGTTCAACGAGAACGAGCTGTTCTCGATGCTCGACCACGTGTGCACCCGGTTCATCACCGAGAACTACGTGCAGGCGCACATCGTCAACATCGCCGCGAACTTCTACTTCACGCAGGCCGAGCGTCAGCTGGCCAAGCGCGGCCTGCCGGCGGCGGAGTACCTGTCGACGATGCCGCCGACGGTGGTCAACCGGGCGATGGCGCTGCTCGCCGACGTCAAGGTCGGGCGCGCGACGGAGCGCGACTTCATCGAGCTGTTCGGGCACCGCGCGCCGGTCGACTACGAGATCGCCGATCCGCGCTACATGGAGTCGCCGAAGCTGGTCGAGCAGCTCGTCGAGTCGGCGCAGGCGGTGAGCGGCAAGAAGGCGGCGCACAAGAACCTCGCGACGCTGCCGAACGACAAGGCGCTGCGCCTGGCGGTCGAGCGGGCCGGCAATTTCCAGCTGCTCAAGGAAGAGGCCAAGCACCACAGCCTGCGTGAGCTCGCCGTGATCCGCCGCATCCTTCTGGCGCTGGCGGCGCGGCTCGGCCTGGACGACGACATCTTCTACCTGACGCGGCAAGAGGTCGTCGGTCTGCGCGAGGGGCCGGCGGCGCTGAAGGCGGCGCGGGTGACGATCGAGGAGCGGCAGGAGGCGGCGGAAATCTTCGCCAGCCTGTCGACGCTGCCCTCCGATCTGTCGCCGCGCGATCTCGAGCAGCTGTCGCTCGACGGCGAGCAGCGCGCGCTCAACGGCCACGAGGTGCTGCTGAAGGGCGATCTCGTTGCCGGCCATGCCCCGATCCGCGGCAAGGCGCGGGTCGCGACCGGCACCTCGATCGAGGCGCTCGAGGCGGGCGAGATCCTCATCACCCGCTTCATGCACCCGACCTGGGCCCCGGCCCTGCCGCGGGTCGCCGGTGTGGTGACCGAGATCGGCGGCTGGCTCAGCCACGCGGCGATCCTGGCGCGCGAATACAACGTGCCGACGGTGGTCGGCGCGCGCGGCGTGCTCGAGCGCATCGCGACCGGCGACCACGTCCAGCTCAATCCCGACGGCAGCATCGAGCTCCTGTGACCGGGCCGGGCCGGTACGTGCCCGCCCCGCCCCGCACCGGTATTGACCTCAATCATCGCCGGACCGGCGCAATCCCTGTAGGCTGTCGGGATCAGAACCGAACGGGGCCGCCATGTGCCGCCTGTACGGATTCCGGGCCAACGAGCCGACCCGCGTGGAATGCAGCCTGGTCCACGCCCAGAACGCCCTGATGTCGCAAAGCCGCCAGGACATGGCGGGGCAGCCGAACGATCACGGCTGGGGCATCGCCGCCTATCCGGACGACGTGCCGTACCTCGAGAAGCAGGCCTGGGCCGCCTGGCACGGCGAGCATTTCCGCAAGGCGGCGGCGCAGGTCTACTCGCACGCGGTGATCGCGCATGTTCGGCGGGCGACGGTCGGCCCGCCCGGCCTCGAGAACACCCATCCCTTCGTGCACGGCCGCTGGGCCTTCGCCCATAACGGCACCCTGCCCGACTTCGCCGCCCTTCGCGACCGCCTGCTCGCCGAGACCGCGCCCCTGCACCGCGACCAGATCGGCGGCCGCACCGACAGCGAGCATATCTTCCGCTACCTGTTGAGCCTGTGGGGCCGGCACCCGGACCGGCGGCTGCTCGACATCCTGCACGACGGGCTCGACCGGATCGTCGCATGGTGCGGCGAGGTCGCGCCCGGCAAGCCGGTCGGGCTCAACGTGCTGTGGACCGACGGCGAGCGGCTCGCCGGATCGCGGCTCGGCCGGACGCTCTGGTACGTCGAGCGCGACGGCGTCCATCTGTGCCCGATCTGCAACGAGTCGCACGTCCGCCACGCCCACCGGACGCGCTACCGCTGCGTCGAGATCGGGTCGGAGCCGATCACCGACGAGCCCTGGGTCGAGGTGCCGAACGGCACCGTCTACGCCGTCGACCCCGACCTGGCGCTGGCCTTCCGGCCGCTCGAGGCCGCGCTCGCCCTCCAGCCCGGCGCGGTCGAGACGCCGGCCGAGGCCGCCGCCCGGAGCCAGGGTTACGCCCGGTAGGCGAACTCGCCGCAGCCGCACGGTGCCGCTCCGTGCGGGAGGATTTCGTGATAACCTGCCGCTAGATTGCCCGCCGGGCCTGACCGGAATGCCCTGCAACAGGAGGTTCGCTGAGCCGTGGCGCGCAGAATACTGGTCGTCGAGGACAATGCCGACATCGCCGAGCTGGTCGCGCTGCATCTGCGCGACCTCGACTGCGAGGTCGCGGTCGCTGCCGACGGCGCTGCCGGGTACGAGGCGGCCGCCGCCGGCGGCTGGGATCTGATCATCCTCGACCTGATGCTGCCGCGGATGGAGGGGCTGGAGCTGTGCCGCCGCCTGCGCGCCGGCGACAGCTACACGCCGATCCTCATGCTGACCGCCAAGTCGTCCGAGGTCGACCGCGTCGTCGGGCTCGAGCTGGGCGCCGACGACTACCTGACCAAGCCGTTCAGCATCCGCGAGCTGATCGCCCGGGTGAAGGCGATCTTCCGGCGCCTCGAGGCGCTGGCGCCGGGCGCCGCGGACGAGGCGGGCCAGCGCATCGAGGCGGGCGACATGGCGATCGATCCCGACAAGCGCCAGGTCACCGTCGCCGGTGCGCCGGTGGATCTGACGGCACGGGAATTCGACCTTCTGCTGCAGTTCGCGCGACACCCGGGACGGGTCTATACGCGCCAGCAGCTGCTCGACCTGGTGTGGGGCTACGGCCACGACGGCTACGAGCACACCGTCAACTCGCACATCAACCGGCTGCGCGCCAAGATCGAGGCGGACCCGTCGCGGCCCGCTTACGTGCTGACCGTCTGGGGCGTCGGCTACAAGTTCAACGACCGGCTCGAGGCGGCGCCGACCGCGGGCGCGGCGGGGGCGCCGTGATGCTGCGCCGCCTTTCGGCCAAGCTTACGGCCGCGCTGCTGGCCATCATCGCGGTCACCTGCGTCGCCTGGATCGCGCTCACCCTGTTCGCAACGCGGCTCTACCAGGAAGAGGTCGACCAGAGCCTGAACAGCCCGCTGGCGCATTACATTGCCAGGGCCTATCCGCTGATCGCCGACGGTGAAGTAAACCGCGCGGCGCTGGGCGGGCTGTTCGACCAGCTGATGGTGATCAACCCGCGCATCGAGGTCTACCTGCTCGACCTCGAGGGCAATATCCTGGCGTTCTCGGCAGAGCCGGGCCGCGTCAAACGCGACCGCATCGACCTCGCGCCGCTGCGTCGCTGGATCGCCGGTCCGGGCTCGCTGCCTCTGCGCGGCGACGATCCGCGCGATCTGCGCGGCAGCAAACCGTTCTCGGCCGCCGAGGTGTATGACGACGGGCGACATGCGGGGTACCTCTACGTCGTCCTGGGCGGCGAGGCGTATGACTCGGTGGCCGAGATGCTGTCGGCGAGCTACATCCTGCGCCTCGCCGTCGGCGCCGGCGGCATCGGCGTGCTGCTGGCGCTGGCCGTCGGCGTGCTGTCCTTCGCCTGGCTCACGCGCCGGCTGACGCGGCTGACCGCCGCCGTGGACGCCTTCCGCGACTCCCGGTTCGAGGTACCGGCCAAGCTGTCCGGCTGGCGGCGCGGCGGCGACGAGATCGACCGTCTGGGCAATGCCTTCGAGGAGATGTCGCAGCGCATCGCCGACCAGATCGAGCAGCTGCGGCGGGCCGATGCCGCGCGCCGCGACATGGTGGCCAACATCTCGCACGATCTGCGCACGCCGCTGGCCTCGCTGCAGGGCTATCTCGAGACCCTGTCGATGAAGCAGGATTCGTTCTCCGATGCGGAGAAACGCCGGTACCTCGAGCTGGCGGTACGCCAAGGCGACCGACTGGCCCGGCTGATCGCCGAGCTGTTCGAGCTGACGATGCTCGACTCGACCGGCACGCGCCTCAATTTCGAGCCGTTCTCGCTGGCCGAGCTGGTCCAGGACGTGGCCCAGAAGTTCCGGCCCGAGGCCGAGCGCAAGCGCCTGTCGCTGGAAACCGAGATCCCCGAATCGGCGCCGTTCGTGCGGGCCGATATCGGCCTGATCGAGCGGGTCCTCGAGAACCTCATCGACAACGCCGTCCGCTATACGCCGGAGGGCGGATCGGTCCGACTGTCGCTGGCAGCGGATGCAACCGGCATCGAGATGCGCGTTGCCGATACCGGCTGCGGCATTGCAGACGAAGAGCGCGAGCGCATCTTCGAGCGCTTCTACCGGGCCGAGAAATCCCGCGGCGCGGCGCCCGAGGGGACCGGGCTGGGCCTCGCGATCGCGCGCCGCATCCTGCAGCTGCATGACTGCCCGATCGAGGTCGACAGCACGCTCGGCCAGGGCACCGCCTTCACCTTTCACCTGCCGCTCGCGCAGACGTGAACGCCGGCGGGCGAGCGGGACGAAATCGTGACATCTGCGCGCCGCGGCCAATCCCTGCGCCGCCAAGAAGAACTAGTGCGCGGTTGCCCCCCGCGCGCCGGCACCGGGCCGACCGGTCCCGGTGCCGGCGCCTTTTGTCGATGCCCGGACGATCGAACGGTCCGTCCGGCACGTGCGCAGCCTGACTGCGCGCCGGAGCATAGTCTGTTCAGTTGGCATCGGTTCCGGACCGCAGGCTAGGACTCGGCCTTTGCGCTGTCCGGCATGGTGATGCCGAACGGCCGGAACACGCGCTGCCGGCAGTCGATCCGGCTGCAGAGGCGGCAATTGATGCCGATCGGCGTTGGCGTCCCGGACTCGAGATTGAGGCCGTCGGCGTGGACAAGCCGGGGCGCGTACGAGACCTTGCAGCCGATGGCAAGGGAGCCGTGGCTCGCGGGATTTGCCGGATCCAACGACGGTTCGGTGACGGTCCGGGCGACGTTCAGCCAGCGTGCGCCGTCCGGCGTCTCGGCGTGCTGGACGTGGATCGTGCCGGGCGACAGGAACGCCTCGTGCAGGTTCCAGCGCGGGCAGACCCCGCCATAGCGCGCGATCCGCAGACCGGAGCCGTTGAACCGCCGGATCACGTTTCCGGCGATATCGACCTTTACGAGGTGGAACGGGATCCCCGATTCGCCGCTCCTGCGCAGAGTGGTCAACCGGTGGCACACCGCATCGAACCCGGTCCCGAAGCGCATCGCGAGTCGCGCGATGTCGTAGCGCAGCTCCTGTGCCGCGGCAAGGAACGGCGCGTAGGGCATCAGGACGGCACGGGCGAAGTAGTCGGCCAGTGCGTCGCGGCACACATCGGTGAGTTCGGGGGCCGGCCGCGGATCCGCCTCGAGGCAGCGGTCGAGAATCCGGCCGTCCGATATCGCGGCCAGAAGCCGTGCGACCTCGAAAATGCGCGCTTCACGCCCCAGCATCTCGGACAGGATCAACTGTCGGCCCACTTCGTTGTAGTGGGCCGACCGTCCCGGCGCCGCCTCGCCGGGCACGATCTGCACCGCCACGCCGAACCTGCCTGCCAGGAGCTTCGGCAGCGCCTCTCCCAGCGGCGCATCGGGCCGGTCGGCGCCGTCCCCCAGCGCGGCCTTGCGCAGATCCTCGGCGGCCGCCTCGAGGTCCGGGAAGAAGTTGTTGCGGGCTTCCAGGAAATCGGCTTCCTCGCTCGGCCCCGGCGCGCCGAGCAATGCCGACAGGGCACGATCCGGAACAGCGTCGCCGCGACTGCGACTGCTGCCGGGCAGCTGCTCCAGCAACTCGGTCAGATGCTCGGCGTCACGTACAAGGATCTGGAGGAATCGCATGCGGTCCTTGCGCCCGATGTCGGCATGGTCGTGCAGGATCTCGCCGAATGCCCGGATCGACGCAACGAGGCCGCGGATATCCACGGCCGGGGCCGGTGCCAGCTCTTCGTCGGCCAGCCTCTCGGCAAGGGTACGGGCCTCCTCGCGTGCGAACCGGTACGCGTCGTGCAGCTTGAGCAGCGCCCGCACCACGCTCTGCGGCGCTGCCGCCAACGCAAGAAGCTCCTCGCGCGCCGGCGCGGCGTCGCCGAACAGGGGATCGCTGAACGCTTCGATGAGCCCTGCGAGCATGCGTGTCTCCTCGCCGCCGGAGAGCTCGTGCGGATCGACATCCATCGCCTCTGCAAGGGCGATGGCGACGGCACCGGTCAGCGGCCGCCTGTTGTGTTCGATGAGATTCAGGTAGCTGGTCGAAATCCCGGCCCGGGCCGCGAGGGCGGCCTGGGTCAGCCCGCCGTCCCGACGCAGCCGCCGTACCGTTGCGCCCATCGATGAAATTGTTGTCATTTCAGGAGCTTCCAGAACTTTTACAAATTTTCATTGCGCTGCAAAATCATATCACGGGTTTTACATAAAAAATCATTGCCTGCCAACGGTTTGTTGACGGCATGGTAAATTTGTGAAATTTTTGTGGCCGGTTATCGCGATCGCATGAGACGGCGATGACCATTCGCTGCCGGTTCCCGGCATCAGATTCCCGGTCCAATCCCGGACCGCGGGTGAGGGCAGTCGAACGATGCGTCTGAAAGAAAAGTTATTTGATTTCTTTGCAACGCTGCGGGAGGTATTTCCGCAGCGATAAGAATGTGGATCGGGCATCGGCGGCCGCGCCCCGAGCGTTACCGATCCGGCCGAACCGTGCGGGGGTGTTTCGGAACCCGCAGGGACGACAAGAAGGCCGAAATGGCTGCAGGGATCCGAAACGAACGAACATACGAGGTTGAACGGACTAGGAGACGACTACATGGCACCGAAAGTCATATGGCTTTTCGCCTTCGTCGCTTTGTACTGGGCCTACTGCATCTTCTGGGGTGTGAAGTCGGCCATGATGGCGAAGACGGCCTCAGACTATTTCATCGCCGGGCGCCGCCTGTCGATGTGGGTCTTCATTCTGGCGGCCACCGCGACGTCGTTCTCCGGCTGGACCTTCATGGGTCATCCGGGGCTGGTGTATCGCGACGGCTTCCAGTACGCCTACGCGTCCTTCTACACCATCACGATCCCCTTCACCGGCGTGATGTTCCTGAAACGGCAGTGGATCCTCGGCAAGCGCTTCGGCTACGTGACGCCGGGCGAGATGCTCTCGGACTACTTCCAGGGTGACGCGATCCGCATCCTGACGGTGATCGTGGCGCTGCTGTTCTCGATCCCCTATCTCGGCGTCCAGCTCGGCGCCTCGGGCTTCCTGTTCAACGTGCTGACCGACGATCTGGTGTCGGTCAACTTCGGCATGTGGGTGCTGTCGCTCGTCGTGCTGATCTATGTGGCGTCGGGCGGGCTGCGCGCCGTGGCCTACGTGGATACGGTGCAGTGCATCCTGCTCGCCCTCGGCATCGTCATCACAGGCTTCATCGCCCTTGACATGGCCGGCGGGTGGACCGCGCTCAACGAGGGCTTCGCCAGCCTCGCGGCGCAGCCCGATGTGGCGAAATGGGGCTCGACCAAGGGTTACGGCGGCGGAGACTACAACTCCTATTTCGCCATTCCCGGCGTGATCCAGTTGACCGCGGGCCTTGGCAAGGAGACGCCGGTCGGCGGCCTGTGGACCGGCATCATGGTGCTGACCTACATGTTCGCGCTGATGGGNNGCATCGGCCTGATCCTGTTCTTCTTCACCGCCTTCCAGGGCATGGGCGCGCATCTTCTGGGCGCCAACCCGCTGGTGAACGAGGCCGGGCTGGCGATCTCGACGGCGTTGCCGGCCGACATCGCGGCGAATCCGGACTCATTGGTGCCGAACTACTTCAACCAGATCGCCGACGCGGCGCCGTGGCTGGTCGGCCTGCTGGCGGTCTGCGCGCTGGCGGCGATGCAGTCGACCGGCGCGGCCTACATGTCGACGGCCGGCGCCATGCTGACCCGCGACCTGTACAAGCGCTACCTCAATCCCGGCGCCGACCACAGGACGCAGAAGCTGTTCGGCCGTCTCGGCGTTGCCTTCATCGTCATATCGGCGCTGCTGGTGGCGACCTACTCGCGCGACGCGCTGGTGCTGCTCGGCGGCCTCGCCGTGGCCTTCGGCTTCCAGATGTGGCCGTCGCTGGCCGCGGTGACGTGGTTCCCGTGGATCACCCGCCAGGGTGCCACATGGGGGCTGGCCGCCGGTCTGCTCGGGGTCATCTTCACCGAATCGTTCGGTCTGGAGATCCTCAAATTCATCGGCATCGACGCCTGGGGCCGCTGGCCGTGGACCATCCACTCGGCCGGCTGGGGCATCATCTTCAACCTGGCTGTCTGCATCCCCGTCTCGGCGTGGACACAGGACAGCGCGGCCCGCGTGCACCGCATGAAGTTCCACGACTTCCTGAAGGAGCATGCGAGCCTGTCGCCCCGCAAGGCGGGCCTCAAGCCGATCGCCTGGATCGTCACCATTGCCTGGCTGTTCTTCGGCATCGGCCCGGGCGCGGTGGTCGGCAACTGGATCTTCGGCGATCCCGGCAATGCCGCGACCTGGTGGTTCGGCATGCCGTCGATCTGGGCCTGGCAGATCCTGTTCTGGATCCTCGGCGTCGGCATGATGTGGTTCCTGGCCTACAAGATGGAGATGTCGACCGTGCCGGAGAAGGAGATCGCGGCTCTGGTCGAGGATATCGGCGACGTGACGCGGACTCCCGCCGAGCAGGCGGGGGCCGGCGGCGCCGCCTGATCGCGACCGGCACGGCGGAACTTGTTTACGGGGGAAGGCGCGTCCTTCCCCCGCTTTCTTTTTCTGCTATCCTGACGGCGAAGACGGACCGGAATCGAGGTCCGGGCGCGAGATCATCCGCGAAAGGCCATGGCTGAGCTGTTCACCGCCAAATACGCGCTCGTCTGGGTCGTCGCCCTGGCGTTCGCCCTGTTCCTTCCCGTGCGCAACCTGATCTGGACGCTGATGGTGCGGCGCGCCATGCGCGCGGAAAAGATCGATGCGGCCGAGCAGGCGCGTCTGCGCCGCCGCGCCGACGTGACCGCGGGCCTCCTGGGGTTCGTATTTTCGTTCCTGTTCGTCAACGTCGTCATGTACCCGGATTGAGCCATGAATCCTCGTGTCCTCCGGCGCTTCGTCTACCTCATGGTGCTGCTCGTCTTCGGCGCCGTCGCATTCCAGCTTGGCGCCGACTGGTTGACCGGCGGCGAGCCCGGCGACTACCAGGTGCGGGTCGGCGACCAGCGCCTGTCGGAGGGGAAATATGATGAGGCGCTGGCGGCCTTCGATGCGGCGCTTGAGCAGATGCCGGATCACCGTGGCGCGCTGATGGGCCGGGCGCTCGTGTTCATGCAGTCCGACCGGCACGACGAAGCCTTCGCCGAGTTCCGCTACCTGATCGAGTTCCTCACCGAATCGGTGGCGCCCGACGATTCGACGGGCCGGGCCGTCCTCGCCGCGGCCTATGCCAACCGCGGCATCCTGCACGACCGGCGCGGCGAGTACCGGGAGGCGCTGGACGACTACATCCGCTCGATCCGGGTCGACGAGGGCGCCGTCGACGGGCCCGGCGTCATCCACGAGATCCTCTATGGCTACCGCTCGTCGACGGTGCGCGACCGGGCCCGCTACATCCACGAGCAGCTGCAGCTGCCCGAGGACCAGCGCGTCCTCGCCATCCCCGACCGGGACGACGAGCAGCGCATGTACAAGCCGTAGGGTCCGTGGCACCGGCCTAGCTGAACCGCATCAGCCCGAGCACGTCCTGGATCAGCACCATGAGGAAGAACACCGCGGCGATGCAGCCGAACAGCAGGCGCACGACGTCGCTGTTGCCGTCGGCGTCGCGATAGCGGATGCCGTGCACGGCGATGAAGCCGGTCACGGCGAGGAAGATCAGGTTGACGAGGGGCTCCAGCGAGCCGGCGAACTCGAACATCGTCGCACTCTAGCGACCGGCCGGGCGGCGCTCAATAGCGCGTGCCCGCGGGCGGGACGATCAGGGTTCGTCGCGCGCCGTCTGTTCGAGGTCGCGCTCGTCGAAGTAGGGCGGCAGGATCGACGTGCCCTTGTGTGCGGCCAGGTGGCCGACCATCAGCCCGCCGCCGAGCACCAGGACGAGGCACATCACCGCCAAGACGAAGCGCCGCACGCCGCGCGGGATCGGCGAGTAGTGCAGGTTGTCGAACCGGTGGAAGTCCGGGTTCCGCGTGTCCAGAAGGCCGCGCCCGTCCCAGTCTATGATGCGCTGCGCGTGCCGGATCGCCCAGGCCGGCGTCCATCCCTTGATAATGAACGACTGGAAATGGCCGTCGACGTCGCCGGCCGGCATGTCGTGCCCGAACCACTCGCTGTAGGCGAGCTGCAGGAACTGGAACTCGCCAACCTGGAGGATGTTGGCGGCCTGGATCACGAGGGCGCGATCGGGGTCGTCCTCGTGGTCCGGTCGCATCAGCGTTGCAAGCAGTCCGGCCATATCGTCAGTATCCTCGTAACAGGTTAACCGCGCGTTTGCCCCCTCGCAAGCTGTGTACACCGGCCGCGGATGACAATTCCGTGTGGGGGTCCCGGCGAGCTGTGGCAGGATGGCCGGATGCAGTCGCAGACCCGCATCTTCACGCGCCTCGTCGGCGAATTCACCGCGCCGCCACCGGTGGTGCTGCGCGAGGATGCGACGGTGGCGGAGCTGGTATCCGCGATGATCGAGGCGGGGCAGTCAAGCGCGCTGATCGTCGATGCCGGGGAGCGGCCCGTCGGCATCGTCACCGAGGGCGACGTGGTGCGCCGCGTCACGCTGCGCTGCGCCGGCACCGACCCCGTCTCCGGCGTGATGAGCAGCCCGGTGCGCACGGTCTCCACCACCGACTTCCTGTACCGCGCGATCGCCGAGATGCGCCGGTCCGGCTGGCACCACATGCCGGTGGTCGAGCCCGGCGGCCGTCTGGTCGGCGTGATCGAGCGGCATCAGGCGCTGGCCATGGTGGCCGAGCAGACGCTCGGGCTGATCGAGCGGATCGTCCACGAGGCGACGGAGGACGGCATGCGCGAGATCAAGGCGGCGCAGGTGGAGGTCGCCGAGGCGCTGCTCGGCGACCGCATCCCGGCGCCCGAGATCCAGCAGCTGCTGACGGGCATCAACTGCGACATCCACCGCCGCGTCGTCGATCTTTGCAGTGCCCGCATGGCCGGCGACGGCCTCGGCCCAGCCCCAGTGGCGTTCGCGATGATCGTCATGGGCTCCGGCGGGCGCGGCGAGAACTTCCTCTATCCCGACCAGGACAACGGCTTCATCCTCGACGACTATGCCGACGCCGACCACACCGCCATCGACGGCTGGTTCATCAAGCTGGCCGGGCGGGTGACCGGCATGCTCGACCGCATCGGCTTTCCGCTGTGCCGCGGCGGGGTGATGGCGATCAACCCGGTCTGGCGCAAGACCCGCAGCCAGTGGCGCCTGCAGTTGCTCGGCTGGGGGCGCCGCCGCAGCACCATCGCCATGCAGCTCTCGGACATCTTTTTCGATTTCGCCCCGGCGGCCGGACAGGCGGACTTCGTCGGCGAGCTGCGTCGCAGCGTCACCGCGATGCTGAAGGCGAGCCCGGCCTTCCTTCTCGAACTGGCGCGCGAGGCGGCGCGGTACGGTGTCGCCCTGGGCTGGTTCGGCCGCTTCGTCACCGAGCGGGAGAAGCCCGAGCACCGCGGCAAGATCGACCTGAAATTCGCCGGTACCATGCCGCTCGTGACCAACGTCCGGCTGCTCGCGCTCAAGCACGGCATCGCGGAGACCTCGACGCTGGAGCGCATCCGCCTGCTGCATGCCGCGGGCGCCCTCGACCGCAATGAGCAGGACTATCTCTCGGGCGCCTTCGACCACATCACCAACCTGTTGCTGCACCAGCAGATCGCCGATTTCAAGGCCGGCAACCCGGTCGGCAACCATGTCCACCCGGATGACCTGTCGGGCCGCGAGCGCGACATGCTCGTCGACTCGCTGAAAGCCATCGCGCGCCTGCGCGAGCGCGTGCACCACGAATTCACCGCCGGCGTGGTGTAGCGCGATCTTCGGAATATCGGGGCGGCGCCGTCGGTGCCGCGGCCGCCCGAAACGGTCCCGAAGCCCGGCGGCGGCTATTCCGCCGCCTTGTCCGGTGCGGTCCGTGTTCCGCCTGCGGGTCGCGCGCAGGGCACCGTGAACAGGAAGTTGGCACCCTTGCCAGGTTCGGACTCGACCCAGATGCGGCCGCCGAAATGGCTGACGATCTGGCGGCAGATCGGCAGGCCGAGGCCGGTGCCGGCGGGCTTGTCGGTCGGGCTCTTGTCGACCTGCTGGAACTTCTCGAAGATGCGTTCGCGCTCCGCCGGCGGGATGCCCGGACCGTTGTCGGCGACGCTGACCAGGATCGCATCGGGCCCCGTCGTCATTTCGACTGTGACCCGGCGGTCGGGCCCGCGGGTGAATTTTGCGGCGTTGGACAGAAGGTTGACCACCACCTGGATCAGCCGGTCGCGGTCGGCATGCACGGGCGGCAGCGTGGCCGGGATTCGCGTCTCGAGCCGGATGTCGGCGCCGGCGAACAGGCCCGCGGTGGCGGCAAGCGCCTCGTCGATCGCGGCCTTCGGGTCGATGTCGGCCATCTCCCACGTCATCCGTCCGGCCTCCATGCGGGCCAGGTCGAGGATCTCGTTGATCAGCCGGGTCAGCCGTTCGCTCTCGCGGATGATGATGCCGAGGAAGCGGTCCCGTTCGTCCCGCTCGAGGTCCGGGTTGTCGGCCAGAATCTCGCCGAACGAGCGGATCGAGGTCAGCGGCGTGCGCAGCTCGTGGCTCACCGTGGCGATGAAGTCGTCCTTCATGCGGTCGAGCTCCTGCAGGCGTTCGTTGGCAGCGCGCAGCTCCGCCGTCGCCGCTTCCAGCGCCCGGCTCTTCTGCTCCAGCTGGCGGCTGTATTCGAGCAGCTGCGAGGTCTCGTCGAGGATCTGCATCACCTCGTCGATGCTGACGATCTCGCCCTGGGCCACCGTGTGCAGCATGACGCGGGCCGACGCCGCGCCGATCACGCCGGCCAGCATCCGTTCGGCGAAGCTGATCAGCGCCGGGTCGGCCTCCCGCGCGCGACCGACGTTGAGGTTGCGCTGGCGCGCGTGGTCGGCAAGGGCCCGCTTGGCCTTCTCGCGGCCGACGAACCGGCCGACCAGATCGACCAGGTCGTCGACCGTGGCGGTGCCGCGCCAGAAGGCGGCGCCGTGCTGGTCGGCGGCATGGCGGTGGGCGTCGACGAACAGCGCCGCCTGCACCTGTTCCGGAACGCTCTGCCGGCTCATCACCGAGCCCAGGACATAGCCGCCGATATTGCACAACATGGTCCAGAACAGGGCGTGGCTGAGGTAGTCCAGCCCAGTCAGGCCGAACAGCTCGTACGGTTTCAACCATTCGATTCCGAACGGCCCATCGGTGATGAAGGCCTTGCTGAGCCAACCCGACAGCGCGAACGACGGCAACAGCAGCGTGTAGACCCACATCGCGAAACCGAGTGACAGACCGGCGAGAGCGCCGACGCGCGTCGCCCCGCGCCAGAATATGCCGCCGATGATCGGTGGCGCGAACTGCGCCGCGGCGGCGAAGGACAGCAGGCCGATCGTCACCAGCGTGTGCGACTCGCCGATGAAGCGGTAATAGGCGTAGCCGAGCAGCAGCACCATCACGATGCCGCCGCGGCGGATCGCGAGCAGCAGCCCGGTCAGGTCGGCGCGCGCGGTCAGGCGCAGCCAGGTCATGCGCAGCAGGATCGGCATCACCAGGTCGTTGCAGATCATCGTCGCCAGCGCGATCGAGGCGACGATGACCATGCCGGTGGCCGCCGACAGCCCGCCGATGAACACGAGGAGCGCGAGCGATTCCTGGCGCTCGACCATCGGCAGGGTCAGCACGAAGGTGTCGGCATCGACCTGTCCGCCCGGAAAGTGCAGCAGGCCGGAGAGCGCGATCGGCAGGACGAAGATGTTGATCGCCAGCAGATAGAGCGGGAACAGCCAGACCGCCCGATCGAGGTGCCGCGGGTTGACGTTCTCGACCACCGTGACCTGGAACTGCCGGGGCAGGCACAGGATCGCCGCCATCGACAGGATCGTCATGGTCACCCATTGCGGATAGCCGCTCGACGCCTCCATCGTCAGCAGCCGCGCCAGCTGCGGGTCGCGCGACGCCGCCGCGAACAGGTCGCCGAACCCGTCGCGCAGCCCGTAGGTCACGAACAGTCCCACGGCGAGGAAGGCGATCAGCTTGACCAGCGATTCGAAGGCGATGGCCACGACCATGCCCTCGTGCTGTTCCGCCGCATCGATCTGCCGGGTGCCGAACAGGATGGCGAACAGCGCCATGAGCAGGGCGATCAGGAAGGCAAGGTCGCCGACGATCGGCACCTCGGGCAGGGTGCGCGGCGTGACCACCTCGGGATATTGCAGCAGCACGGTGAAGCTGGTCGCCACGGCTTTGAGCTGCAGCGACACGTAGGGCAGGATGCCGACCACCGCGATCACGGTCACCAGCCCGCCGAGCAGCGTCGACTTGCCGTAGCGCGAGGCGATGAAGTCGGCGATCGAGGTGATGCGGTTGGCCTTGCTGATGCGCAGGATGCGGCGCAGCAGGAACCACCACAGCACGAACACCAGCGTCGGGCCGAGATAGATCGGCAGGAAATCGAGGCCGGTGGCGGCGGCGCGCCCGACGCTGCCGTAGAAGGTCCAGGACGTGCAGTACACCGCGATCGACAGCGCATAGACCGACGGCGCGTTGGCGATCAGGCTGCGTCCTTCGGCGGCCCGCCGGTCGCCGTAATAGGCGATCGCGAACAGCAGCCCGACATAGGCGAAGGAGACCGTCAGGATGAACCAGCCCTGCAGCATCGCCTCACTCCCCGCGCCGCCGCCGGCCATGGGCGGCGATCCGTCCGGCCAGCAGGATGAGCGCGCCCCACACCGCGAACATGTAGACATAGAACAGGGGCAGGCCGAACAGCATCGCCGGGCGGGCGAACACCAGCATCAGCGGCGGCATGAAGGCGATGACGCCGAACAGGAACAGCGCCACCGACCACTCGCGGATGCGGCTCTCGTGGCGCGGGTCGCGGTCATCGTCCAGTGGGCTGGGTCGGGTCGGCTCCTGCTGGTCCGTCATCGTCCGCCTCCCGTCCGCTCAGAACTGCTCCTGCATCCGCCGCAGGCGGATCATCTGTTCCGAGGCGGCCAGCGCGTCGCCCAGGGTGGCGATGCCGCGCGCGGCCAACAGATCGACCATGTGCAGAAACACCGCCGCCGTGGCCATGGCGTCGCCCATCGCCGTGTGGCGGCCGGCGATCTCGACCCCGAGCCGGCGGGCGATGGCATCGAGATTGTGGTCCGGCACGTCGTCGTGCAGCCAGGCCGACAGCAGCAGCGTGTCGAGCACCGGATTGTCGAAGCGTATGCCGGCCGCGTCCTGCTTCAGGGTCAGGAACTTCATGTCGAAGGCGGCGTTGTGGGCGACCAGCACGGTGTCCTGGGTGAAGGCGTGGAACCGCTGCAGGACCGTGGCGATGTCCGGCCGGCCCGCGACCATATCGTCGGTGATGCCGTGGAAGCGGGTGGAGGCGGCCGGGATCGGCCGGCCCGGGTCGACCAGCTCGAGGAAGGTCTCGCCCGAGAGCACCCGCCCGTTGACGACGCGCACGCCGGCGATCTGGACGATCTCGTCGCCCTCGCTCGGCCGCAGACCGGTGGTTTCGGTATCGAACACCACGCAGGGCAGCCGCGCCAGCGCCACGTCATGCAGGGCCCCTGCGTCCTGGCCCTGGGCCTCGAGCTCGAAGTCGAAGAATTCCGGACGCGGCGGCAGCGTGAGCTGGCTGGTCTCGGCGCTGCGCGCCGCCAGCACGGGGACGCGGAGCATGGCGGTGTCATCGGCCTCTCCCCGCTGGCTCCAGACCTCGCTGCGATGGCGCTCCAGCACTTGGCGGGCGGTCGCCGCCCCCAGCGCACCCGGCAGCGGCCTGTCGAGCCATCCGTCGAGCACCGCCGCCGGCACCGGCTTGCCCGTCCACGCGAAATCGAGGTAGACGCGCCGATCGCCGCGACCCGCCGACGCCCGAAACGCGGTCGCGCCGGTGTGCTCGGCCAGCTGCTCGACGAGGTGGATCAGCACCAGCATCAGCGAGTGGCTGTCGCCGTGCAGCCAGAACGGCGTTCCGACCGGGTCGACGACCGGGCCCCCGTCGCCGTGGCGGCGGCCCAGCTCGGCGATGACGCAGCCCAGCAGGTCGGCGGAGTGGATGTCGGTCATCGGCCAGCCGACCGCCGCCAGTTCCCTGAATTCCGCCGCGAGGCGGCCCAGCTGGCAGGCCAGAGCCGCGCTTTCGTCGGCCAGCGCGGCGACGAAGCGCTGGCGCTCCTCGGCGTCGATGTCCGGATGCTCCTGCAGCGTTTCGGCCGCCGCCCGCAGGCTGGCGACCGGTCCGCGCAGCTCTTCGATGGCGGTCCGCAGCAGGGCATCGCGCCGACTGACCTCGGCGATGTCCCCGGCAGTCTGGCCGATCGACAGGACGTAGCCCTTCGGCCGCCCCTGGCTGTCGCGCACCCGGCTGATGCGGCCGTACAGCAGCGTGCTCGAATCGGCCGTCGCCAGAACGACGGCGTTGCTGCCGGCGCGGAGCGACCCGTCGGCGTTTGCGCGCCATGCCTGGTCGAGATGGTCGAGCGCGTGCAGCACCGGCTCGCGCGTGACCACGGCGAACAGCGAGCGGCCCAGTCCCAGCGCCCCGGGGGCGCCCAGCAGCCGCGCGGCCGCCTGGTTGTAGAGCAGGATGCGGTTGCCGGAATCGCACACGAAAACCCCTTCCGACAGGTCCCGCAGGATGGCGGCGAGCCGGTTCTTCTGTTCCTCGATACGGGCCGTCGCCTCGGCCAGCGCCGACTCGCCCTCGGCGCGCGTCGCGATCAGCGCCTCGGCCAGGGCCGTCACGGTCTCGGGCAGCGCTCCCAGGGCATGGCCTCCGGGCGGTTGCGGCGGCCGCTGTCCGGCATGCAGGGCCGCTGCGGCGGCGAGGTCGAGGGCGGCCACGGGCTGGGCGACGGCGAGGCGCAAGCGCCACCACAGCAGCAGGCCCCCGGCGACCATCGCGAACACGCCGGCCACCGCAGCCAGCGCCGCCTCGGCAGCGATATCGGGGCCGGTCTGCGTGCTCCGCCATGCCAGCGCGCCGGCAATCCCGGCGGCGACACCGACGCCGGTCAGCACGAACGACGCCACGGTGATATCGATCAGACGCGATGGCTTCAGGGGCCGCCGGCGGTTCAATGTCCGGCCTCAGCTGCCGCCGTTGTCGGCGGTCGTCTCGGGCAGGTACCGGCGGACACGTTCGACGACGTCGCGGGTCGAGAACGGCTTGGTGATGTAGTCGTCGGCGCCCAGCGCCATGCCCTTCTCGCGCTCGACCTCGCGGCCCTTGGCCGTCAGCATGATGATCCTGATATGCGCCCAGTCGGGATTGGATCGCACGAGCTGGCAGATGTCGAAGCCGCCGCGGCCGGGCATCATCACGTCGAGCAGTATCAGGTCGGGCGGCGACTTCTCCAGCTCGCGGATCGCCGCGTCGCCGTCACGCGCGACGCGCACCGCATAGCCGGCCTTCTTCATCAGGAACTCGAGCGACATGACGATGTTCGGCTCGTCTTCCACGACCAGCACCGAATGGGTCATCGGCCGTCTCCCAGGGATCTCGCTTACCTCGGTTTATCACCGGAGTGTAGCGCGGCGGAGCCGGGCGCGCCACACAGATGCCCGGCTGCCCCCGGCGCATGCCGTCGGGGGTTTGCCGCCACGCCGCGAATCGTCGTATGACTGCGGCTGAGCCGACACCGGCAAATCGCGCGCGAGGAGACGAGGGGACATGACTGGCCACAGGTTTGCCGCGATGTCGGTCGCACCCGCGGTCGCCGCACGGACTCTGCGCCGGGCCGGCGCAACGGGGAGTGCTGCCGATGCTTAAGATGCCGCTTGCCCGCCTCGACTCGTTCCCCTACCGCCATCGGGTGCGCGAGGTGATGTCGGCGCCGCTGGTCCTCGCCGAGCGCGACATGACCCTGCAGGCGGCGTCGCGCCTGATGGTCGAGCACGACGTATCGTCCCTGGTCACGCTCGACGACGCCGGCCGGCCGGCCGGAATCATCACCGAGCGCGACGTGCTCAGCGCGCTGGCCCGGAACGGGGCCGACGCCGCGTCCGACACCGTTGCCACGTTCCTGTCGAGCCCGGTGCACGACATCCGCACCGACGCCTTCGTGTACAAGGCGCTGGGCCGCATGCTGCTGCACGGCGTGCGCCACCTCGTCGCCGTCGATCCGGCGACCCGCAAGGCGGCTGGCATGATCACCGGGCGGGCGCTGCTGAAGCTGCGCAGCGGCGACATGGTGCAGCTCGGCGATGCGCTGAACCACGCGCGGGACGCGGCCGGCATGGCGGCGGTGCGGGCCGAGCTGGCCGGTGTCGTCAGCGCCATGCTGGCCGAGGGCGTCGGTGTGCTGAACGCGGCCGCGGTGATCAGCCAGGTCTATTGCGACATGACGCGGCGCGCGGCAGAGCTGGCGGTGGCGGCGATGGAGGGGGAGGGTAAGGGCACGGCCCCGGCGCCCTGGGCGTTGCTGGTGCTCGGCTCCGGCGGGCGCGGCGAAAGCCTGCTCGCACCCGACCAGGACAACGCCATCGTGCATCTGGGCAAGGACGCCGACGAGCCGTGGTTCGCCGAGGTCGGGCAGCGGGTCGCCGATCTGCTCGACGCCTCCGGTATTCCGTACTGCAAGGGCGAGGTGATGGCGAGCAACCCGGCATGGCGCCGCTCGCTCGCCGGCTGGGAGGAGGAGATCCTCGCCTGGCTGCGCAGCCTCGACGCCGAGCCGCTTCTGATGGTGCATATCTTCTTCGATTTCGTGCCGGTGCACGGCGATTTCGAGCTCGCCGAGCGACTGCGCCGCATGGCCGTCGATATGGCCTCGCGGGCGCCGCTGTTCCTGCGCCGCATGGCCGTCCAGATCGAGGACCATCGCGCGCCGATCAACCTGTTCGGGCGGTTCAAGACGCAGGAGGGGCGGGTCGACCTGAAACTCGGCGGTCAGCTGCCGATCACCAGCGGCGCGCGGACAATGGCGCTGCGCCTCGGCTGCCTGGCGACGTCGACCGGCGATCGTCTGCAGGCCGTTCAGGAGGCCGGCATCCTCGATGCCGACGACATGGACAGCCTGTGCGAGGCCTACCGGTTGGTGACCCGCACGATCCTCGAGCAGCAGCTCGCCGATATCCGGACCGGGCACGGACCGTCGTCCCGGGTCGATCCGAAGCGGCTGCCGCGCCGCCTGCGGCGCCGTCTGAAGGATGCGCTCAGGGTTCTCGAGGCGCTGCCATCGATCACGCGCGACGCGGTGACCATGGGCATCTCGGAATGAACCGGGCCCCGCATGTGCCCTCGGCGGGTCGCCAACGGGGTCGGCGGGGACGCGGGTCGCCCCGATTTTCCGCCTGCACGACCACAACATTTTGGTAATTTGAGAGAATTGCCTACAAGTTGTTGTTGACAAGCGGCTTGATCCCGCCTATTCGGATAGCGCACAAGTGCATAGACGCGGAAACAGCATCAACTGACGCTTCACAAGACCGGGGCCCAGCGCCGTCCTGCCAGACGCGCTGGGCCTCTCTCGTGTCGCCAGCCGGCATCCGCGGCGGGCAAGATGCCGTGCGCTGGCGCATCGATCGTCTGGCGGGTAGCGGGAGAAGACGCATCGGGGCGACGGCTCGAACCGCATGCCCGGTGCGCTGCCGCCGACACCAGACATAAAGGAAGGCGCCAAGTGCTCAGACGCGGAGTCTTTGCATCGTGCCCTTTCGGGCACATCCTGACGCCTTCCGAACCGTTCCGCCTTCAGAGTCCGCAGCCCGGTCTGCCCGGAGGCTTTCCGGACCGGTCCACCTGTCGGCTTCCCGATCCACACGGTTCAAGACCCGAAGACCTCTTACCATGCAATTTCATGCTCCGACTCTTCGTCTCGTCTTGCAATGACAAAATCGCCGAGCCCGCAAATTTCTTGTGGATAAGAATCGCTCGCGGCGAAGTCCGGTGGATAAGCCCGGCCGCCGGTGGATAACTTGCCGATTACTTGCGATTTATGTTGCGGTGCACCAGCATCGGGCGGCGGCCCTTGCCATCGTCATCGAGGGATTCGGCACGGCTGACGGCCAGGCCCGGATCGTGCTGTTCCATTCGCGGGCTTCGTATGACGGCGAGGTTCCGCCGTATCGGATTGCGAACGCGCCGATTCGCGACAGCCGCGCAATCTGGACCGCGGACGATCTGCCGGCGGGGACCTATGCGGTCATCGTGCATCATGACGAGAACGCCAATGACGCCCTGGACCGGCCCGTGTTGTCGCTGCCGCTGGAACCCTACGGCTTTTCGAACACCGCTTTCCGGGCCGTCGGCATCCCCGAATTCGGGGCGGTCTCGTTCCCCCTGGCGGAGCAACCCGTCTCGCAGACCATCGTGATTCGGTACGATCCCGTCGCCGCGCCGATCGTGTTTCTGCGCCCGTACCGGACCCTCGTTTTCCTGTCGCTCGTGCTGGTGCTGCCGATCATCGTTCTGCGGGCGTTGCCGCGCCTTAAGGACGGACCACAAATCAGCTATCGCAAGCTTGGACGAATCGGCCTTGCGCTGCTGCTTTTGACAACAAGCAGCGCCCATTTCCTCGTTGCTGCCGCCATGATGCGGATGCTGCCGTATCGGATTCCGCTCCGGCTGCCGATCCTCTGCGGAAGCGGCGCGCTCGAGGTCGTGCTGGCCGTGGCGCTCTGGTGTCCCGCGTGGATTCGCCAGGCTGGCATCGCCATAGCAGGCATGCTCATGCTGTATCTTCCCGCCAATATCTACGCCGCCTGGACCTCTGCGCCGTTCGGCGGCAACGAACTCGGCCCCGGCTATCTTTGGGTCCGGATTCCCTTTCAGTTGGGCCTCGTCTGCTGGGCCCTGTGGGCGACCGGCTGGTTCGACAGGACGACAGCACGGGAAACACGCCCTTAGCATATCCAGCCGGGCCCGGTGGCGCTGCACCGGCCACACGTTTTGCGCTAACCCGAAGGTATGGACCGGAGCAATGCGGCGGCGCTGTTCGGGTATGGTGACGGAATGGACGGCTTTTTATTAAATTTTTCCATGAAACATCACATCTAACCCATGTATTCATGAGATACTATGGTTGCTGAATCGTTAATATTTCGGCACCGGGGAGTCTAGTTAAATTCAATGATTTCAATCAGGTATGGGAAATTTTGAGGCAGATTCCCGAAAAAGAATCGGTACCGCCTGTCAAGATTACAACAAATAAAAAATCTTGTTAACCATGAGAAGAATGAACCGACTTAGCGATCTGATATCCGAAAAACATGTCGATCGCATCAATTCGAATAAGAAAGCCACCCCCGATCATTGCGATGATAAGTTGTATCGCGGGAAGAGCGGGCCGGGTCGGAACGGCGGGCCGACCGCGCTGATCCCCCTGCCGGTGCTCGTGGCCGGCGCCGGCGATCCGGAATCCCGCGACGCCCGGCAGCTCGATGCGCTGGTCCGGGCCCAGGCCGAGATCATGGATGTCATCCTCCAGGGGGCGTCCCTCGAGCAGGCGCTGACCAACATCGTCCTCGCCGCCAACCGGATTCTCGAGCCTGCGCTGTGCGCCATCCACCTGGCCGATCCGGACGGACGGTGGCTGCGTCTCAGCCCCGGCCCCGGCCTCGGCGCCGAGATCGCCCGCAGCGCCGAGCCGATCGAGATCGCCCCGGATCGCGGTGCGATCGCCGCCGCGGCTCATCTGCGTCAGCCGGTCACGGTTGCCGACCTCGAGCACGAGCGGATGTGCAGCGGCCTGCGCCGTTTCGCCCGCCGGCACGGGTTCAACTCCTGCGAGGTGCGGCCGGTCCTCAGCCGTCGCGACGGGCTGCTGGGAACCCTGTCCCTCTATTACGAGGAGGCGCCGGCGCCGTCGCGCGACCGCGATCGGGTGATCGCATTTCTGCTGTCGCTCGCCGGCTTCGCCATGGAGATCGAGCAGCGCCAGCGCGAGCAGCGCTCCGCCGACGAGCGATTTGCCTCGCTCGCCAAGACCATACCCGGCGTGCTCTACCAGCGCCTGGTCACGCCGGACGGACAGATCCGCTATACCTACATCAGCGACGGCGCGAAGGACCTGTTCGGCGTGGCGCCGGAAGAGATTCTCGCCGATCCGCACGCGCTGTTCGCCTGCCACGGGCCCGAATACCGCACCACCTTCCGCGAGCGCCTGCTGAAGGCCTCGCGCGAGCTGTCGCTGTGGGACGTCGAGGCGCAGATCATCACCCGCGACGGCGAGGAGAAGTGGACCCACGCCATCGCCCGGCCGCACCGCCAGCCCGACGGCTCTGTGCTGTGGGACGGCGTGATCCTCGATGCGACGCGGATCAAGCAGACCGAGCTGGAGCTGCGCAAGGCGCGCGAGGCGGCCGAGGCGATGAGCCGGAACTACCGGCAGGTGCTCGACATGCTGCGCTCCGCCAACGACCGTTTCGCCTCGCTGGCGACGACCATCCCGGGCGTCGTCTACCAGCGTCGCGTCACGCCCGACGGCGACATCCGCTACACCTATATCAGCGAGGGCGCGCAGGACCTGTTCGGTGTCTCGCCGGACGAGATCCTGGCCGATCCAAACGCGCTGTTCGACTGCCACGGGCCGGAATACCGCACCACCTTCCGCGAACGGCTGCTCGAGGCCTCGCGTGAGCTTTCCCTGTGGGACGTGCAGGCCCAGATCATCACCCGCGACGGCGAGGAGAAGTGGACCCACGCGATCGCCCGGCCGCGCCGCCAGTCCGACGGCTCGGTGTTGTGGGACGGCGTGATCCTGGATGCGACCTGGATCAAGAAGGCGGAGCTGGAGTTGAAGAAGGCGAAGGATCTGGCCGAATCGTCGAGTCGCGCGAAAAGCCTGTTTCTCGCCCAGGTGGGCCACGAGCTGCGCACCCCGCTCAACGCCGTGCTCGGTTTCGCCGACGTGCTGCAGAGCGAGGTCTTCGGGCCCTTGGGCAGCGACAAATATCGCGACTACGCCGCCCACATACACGACAGCGGCACGCAGCTGCTCACCGTCATCAACAACATCCTCGAGTTCACCAAGTGCGGCACCGGTGCGCTGCAGCTGGCCGAAGACCGGGTCAACGTTGCCCGGCTCCTCGAGGCGGTGGCGCGGCAGGCCCGGCCGATCGCCGAGAGTGCCGGCGTTGCGCTGACGACGGCGACGGACCCCGACCTGTCGGACCTGCTCGCCGACCGCTGCAAGCTGCACGAGATCCTCACCCACCTGCTGTCCAATGCGGTGAAGTTCACCCCGCAGCACGGCTCGGTGCATATGTCGGCGACGCGGTCCGACGACGGCGACATCGTCATCAAGGTCAAGGACACCGGCATCGGCATCGCGCCGGAGGACATGCCCAAATTGATGGAGCCGTTCGGCCAGGCTGACTGCGACCTCAACCGGCAGTATGACGGCATGGGCCTCGGCATCCCGCTGGCGGCCAATCTGGCCAAGCTGCACGGCGGCCGGCTGACGGCGGAGAGCGAGGTCGGGCTCGGCACCATGGTCACCGTGACCTTCCCGCACAGCCGCACCTGCATGGACCACGACGGGCCTCCGCTGCCGCGCCAACGGCGGCTGACCGCGGTCAACGACTAGAGCGTCATTCTGCGCCGCATCGCGGCGCCTCCGCGCTCCTCCCGGAATAAAACGACGCGGGAATTGTACTGCGAGCATTGCACAAACTCTGTCCGGGAGACATCGAATGGGAAGGATCTTCATCATGGCGGCGGCCGGCCTGCTCGCCGCCGGTGCCGCACAGGCACAGACCAACGTCCACTTCAAGGCGCATCTTGACGGGTTCAACGCCGCGGGCGGGGCGGTCGCCACCAATGCCGCGGGGCAGGCACAGTTCGAGGTGATCGACGGCGGCACCGCGGTGCGCTACCGCATCAACGTCGCCGGCATCGAGAACCTGTTCATGGCACACATCCACGTGGCCTCGGCCCCGGTCGCGGTCACCGACCCGGCCGGGCCAATCGCCTTCTGGTTCGTGCCGAGCACCCCGCCGGCGCCGCCGGCCGCCGGGGTCAACGTCTCGGAGATGCTGCAGGGCAACCTCGGCTCCGGTTTGATCATGTCGAATGCCCAGCTGGTCGGCGTCCTTACCCCCGATCCCGGCAACCCGGAGGGCACCGGCATCAGCGGCCTGATCCGCGCCATGGAGGAAGGGCGAGCCAGTGTCGTCGTGCACACCAACGCCTTCGGCGATCCCAATTTCCCGCCGGGCGGCGCCGGCAACTCGCCGCCGGGCGAGCTCCGCGGCACCATCGAATAAGTCCATGGCCGGCGTGCGCCCCGAGATGCGCGCCGGCCGCCTGGCCGGGGGCGGTCCCGCCGGGACCGGGCGGCCGACATGACCACCGACAACTGCACCGCTACGTTCAGGGAGGAACCAATCGCAATGACTGACAACAGGAAGACCGCCGGCCGCGCCGCGCGGATCGCGATGCTGCCGCTGTTTCTGGCAGCCTTCGCCGTTGCCGCGACCGCGGCCGGCGCCGTCGAGATGTCGTTTTACGGCAACCAGCATTTCCGCCTGAAGTCGCCGGGCGGCAAGGTGATCCTGATCAATCCGTGGATCACCGGCAACAAGGACTTCCCGCACGCGATCGACTTCTACAAGAAGGGCGAGGTCGATCTCATCCTCGCGACCTCCGGGCATGGCGACGACCAGGGCCAGGCGGTCGACATCGCGGCGAATACCGGCGCCACCATCTTCGCGCCGGCCGAGCTCGGCGCCTGGATGGCGGACGAGGTCGAGAAGAAGGGCGGCAAGAAGGGCCAGGTGTACCGCGGCGCGGTCAGCGGCCGCTACCAGCTCGGCGACATCACGGTGCAGATGCTGCACGCCCTGCACGGCACCGGCATCAGCGCCGCGGACGGGCGCTACGGCGGCGTCGCGGCCGGCTACCTGATCACCTTCGAGGACGGGCTGAAGGTGCTGATGGCCGGCAGCACGGGGCTCACCCTCGATCTGCAGCTGTTCGGCATGCGCTACCAGCCGCACGTCGTCATGGTGCCGATCGCCGGGCGCTTCATGATGCATCCCGACGACGCCGCCTTCGCGACCAAGCTCCTGATGACCGACAACCCGAACCTGAAGACCGCGATCCCGCAGCACCACCGCGTCAACGGCCGGCCCGGCTGGATGGGCACGCCCGAGGAATACGCGGCCGAGGTCAAGAAGCTCGGGCTCGACGTCACCGTGCTCAGCCCCGAAATCGGCAAGACCTACACGCTGACCAAGTAGGGCGTCCCGCGCCCGGTCCCCCGCCCGGCCGCCCGGCGATACGCGATATCGTCGGGCGGCCGAAGGCGCGGGGGCGATCCGCGCCGTCACTGCGAGCCGCAGGCGAAACACTCCAGGTGCCGCGAGGGGTCTGGATTGCCGTGTCGCCCTCATCCTTGTCTGTCGGAGGACGCGCCTCGCAACGACGCGCATACGTCGTTGAACGTTGCAGGTGCGGGCCGGCGAGGGTGGAGCGGCCCCCGCCCCGCCCGCTCACACGACGATCTTCTCCGGGATGCGCTGCGGGCGGGCGTCCATGTAGGTGATGCCGCTGGCGTTGACGCCGAGGTTGACCATCAATTTCGCGAGCTCGATCGAGGCGGTGTAGCCCTCCAGCACCGGCACGTCCCAGCCGCGCGCGCGCAGGCCCTCCTGGATGTGCGGCTTGAGGAAGAACACCATCGAGCAGCCCAGCGTGATGACCTCGGCGCCGTCCTCGAGGATCGCCTTCTCCGCCTGGTCGACGGCGCGCTCGACGGCGACCGAGTACTCGCCCTTCTCGGCGAGCCGGCACTGCGCGGTCAGCGTGTCCGGGTCGGTATCGCCGGGCCGCGGCAGGCTGTAGCCGATGTTGCGGATCGAGCGGCAGCGCCGCTCCAGCTGGTGCTTGCGCACGAGGTCCCGGTAGTAGACGTTGTGCACGCCCTCGATGTCGATGATCGAGAAGCCGTCGCCGAGCATGGTCGCAAGGTACATCTGCGAGAACGCGTTGGCCGTCACCACGACGCCGTGCTTGCGTCCGATCTCGCGCGATTCCAGGAACCCCGGCTCGCCGCCGCCGAGCAGGATCACCGCGTTGTACTTGCCGGATTCGCAGGCCTCGCGGACGAGGCCCATGCGCGCCACCGCGGCGTGGGCGAACTCCTCGCGCGTCTCGACCGACCAGTTGCCGTAGGGCGGCTCGGCGCCGGGATGCAGCTCCCAGTCGACGTCGGCGAGGTGCGGCAGCACGAACTCGCTGTTCAAGAGCCGCCGCTCGCGCGCCAGCTCCGCCGGTTCGGAATAGGCCGGCACGGTGTACTGCTCCGGGTCCGGCAGGCGGAACGGGGGGATCAGCAGGAATCGGTACTTCGCGGTCTCGGGCATGGGCCTCCCTCCTTCGTGTCTGGCGTCGGCGCGGGAGTGTACCCGAAAACGCCGCGCCCGCCAGCCCCCGCTGATCTGCGCCACGGCGCGGCCGCGCCTCGGCAGTGAACGATCGGCATCACAGCCGGGGGTTGCCGAAGGGGGTGTGGCCGCTATCTCGTCATTCGGGGCATTGCGCGGCAGCGCCGCTAGCCCCTATGTCGGCAATGGTTTTCCGCGCGAAGTGCGGGCATAATCATTGCTGCACGAACAATTCATCCAATACGCGTCTGGATTAAGGAAAGGGGAGACAGACATGACACGACGGACTGGAATTGCAGTGGCAGCGGGCCTCGCGCTCATGGGCGTCGCGGGTCCGGCCGCGGCCGGCGGTGTGGTTCCGGCCGAAGGCACCTTCGCGGTCACGATCGATTTCGGCACGCTGACGCTGGCACCGGTTGGTGCCAATTGCGCGCTGGAGGTCGAGGGCATTGTCGACTTCGCGGGCACACTCGAAGGAATCGCGCGCGCCAGGACGCGGGCCCTCTTGCTTGCACCCTGCGACCAGGTCGCGGTGACCCCGCCGGGCACGTTCAAGGACGTGTTCAGCTCGGCGATGGAGTTCACCGGCACAGCGAACGGCGAACCGGCGCTCGGCGACATCACCTATCGCGGCATCACCAAGGTCGGCGGCGACATCGACGCCACGATGCAGCTGTCCAGCGGGATGACAGGCGTCCTCAAGGTGCAGGCGATCGTCGCGGTCGGCGGCACCTATACCGGATTCGTCAAAACCGAGTAGGCCGGCGCGGGTGGCGGCGGCACGGGTGACCGCCGCCGTCCCGTCCGGCGCGCGGAAATGACGGCGCTGGTCCCACGGCCGGGGCCGGGCTGGCGCGAAATCCGTCAAGTTGGGCTCGGCCATATCGGCGCGACCCCATGCTTCGAGACGGCTGCTTTCTCGCGGCTCGCGCACGCCGCCTTTGCGGCGGCTGCTCGGCGCGGCGGGCCTCCTCAGCATGAGGCTCCGACGTTTGTGCCCTCATGCTGAGGAGGCTGCGAATCAGCCGTCTCGACGCATGAGGTCGCGCTGCCGTCCGGAACCGATTCCATGTGACCGGGCGATGCGCTAGTGCGGCACGATCTCGTAGACCCGGATCGCGGCGATGAAGGGGTTGTCGCGGGCGATCCGCTCGGCCTCCTCGAGGCTCTCGGCCGTAATGATCGAGTAGCCGGTGATCGAGTCGCCCCGCATCGGAAGATCCCGCGCGCCGTCACGGCCGATCTCGCGCGCGCCGCCGTGGAAGCCGCCGTGCTCCACGGTCCGGTCCGCCACCGCGTCGAACCATTTACCCCACGCCGCCATGATCTCCGGCGTCGGCGTCTCGAACCCGTAGTGCAGCAGCATGTAGCGTTTCACTCCGCCCTCCTTCCCGCTGGCGTCGGCGCGCCGGCACCGGGCCCGCCGGGCGGCGGTCGCCGCGCCGATCGCCGGCATGCGCCTCGTGCGGGAACGTTAGCCGATTCCCGCTGTCCGCTGAAGCGATATGAAACGGCGCGGAAGACCGCTTCTTGCGGGATATGCCGGCCTGCCCTTCCAAGTGCCCGGCTTCTCTGCCATACTCCATTTGACATAACCCTTTCGTTGGGATGCTCGCGGAGGCCAAACCGATGAACGACGACCACGCCAGGGCGCAAATGCGCACCGTGTGGGAATCCGCGGCGCCGGGCTGGGCCAAGTGGGAAAGCGTGCTGGCGGCGGGGCTGGTCGATGTCACCGACGCCATGCTGGACATGGCCGCGGTCGGCCCGGGCATGCGGGTGCTCGATCTCGCCTGCGGCGCCGGCAGCCAGAGCCTGCGGGCGGCGGCGCGCGTCGGCGCGCACGGCCGTGTCCTGGCCAGCGACATCTCGGCAACCATGCTGGCGCATGTTCGGCAAGCCGCGGACCGCGACGGGCTCGGCAACATCGAGACGCTCGAATGCGCGGCGGAGGACCTGCCGGCACCGCCGGACCCGTTCGATGCCGCCATCTGCCGCTTCGGCCTGATGCTGTTCGCCGCCCCGGACGCGGCCCTGAAGGCGGTGCGGCGCGCCCTCAAACCCGGGGCGCGCTTCGCGGCGCTGGTCTTCACCACGCCGGCCGGCAACCCGTTCATGGCCGAGCCGATGCGGATCCTGCTGCGCCACGCCGGAAAGCAGCCCCCGGCCCCGGGCCGGCCGGGCATCTTCGCGCTCGGCGGCCCCGGCGTGTTCGAAGGCCTGCTCGCCGACGCGGGCTTCAGCGACGTCGAGACCCGGGTCGTCGGCGCGACGATCCCGCTGGCGTCGGCCGCCCAGGCGCTGGAGATGATGCAGGAGGCCTTCGGCGTCTACCGGGCGGTGGTGGCCGACCTCGGCGCGGCGGAGCGCGCGGCGGCGTGGGCGGAGGTCGGCGCGTGCCTGCAGCAGTTCGAGACCGGTGCGGGGTTCCGGTTCACGCCGGAATTCCTGCTCGGCGCCGGCACCAGGTCCGGGTGACGGGCGCTGCCCGCCCTGCGCCTGAGCCGCGGTCTCGCGCGGCGGCCCGGCGGCGGCGTCCTAGAACTGGGTTTCCAGCTTCTCCACGCAGGCGCTGGCGACGCTGCGGTTGGGATCGCTCGAGCCCGGTATGGTGGCCCAGCCGGCGCTCATGAGCAAATTGGTGCGCTCATAGTTGCTGTTGGTCTGCCTCAGCTCGGCCAGCGTCGCCGCGGACTGCGGATCCTGCTTCAACTGCGCAAGGCAGATCGGCACCAGCGCGGCGACGACTTCCATCCGCGCCTGGTCGGCGGCCATCTTGTCGGCCGCCCGTGTGGTCATCCAGCCGCCCCAGGTGAAGCCGACGATGGCCAGCGCGATGGCGCCGCCGGCGGCGCCGTACAGCGCCGGTCTTACCCATTCAGGAATTCTCATGTGATTTTCCTTGGTTCAGGGCAGAACGATTCCGCCCTTTAATATTTTTCCAGTATAGACCGAGACGAAAAAAAATAACAGTAGAATATTTTTCGTATTTTTACACCCATGTTATTTTTTTTCAGTCTACTGATAACGCAGGATTTATTGATTTTTCTTAAGAAAAACCATGCCGGGCGTGCCGCGCCGGACTCGCCGGACTCGCCGACCCTCCGCCCGCCTTGTCCTCCCGCCCCGCCAGTGCCTTCAGCAGCCGTGCGCCGCGCGCGAGCAGCGCCCCGGCACGGGCCCGCTCGGCGCGGGCCGCGGCGCCCCACCAGCCGTGCGTCTCGGCGTTGCGGTTGCCGGGCGGCGCGCCGGAGCCCGAGGCCCCGCCATGCATGCGGCAGCGCGCCCTGCCGCGCACCGCGGGCCCGCGGCAGGGCGCACCGGACCTCGTGCGCGCGCCGCAGCGCCGGGCGCGATGGAACGGCGGGATCCAGGCGGCGGGGGCGGTGTCCGGGGCCGTCACCGGGCGTGGTCCTTTCGGGCCGTCAGCCGCCGGTCATCCGAATTCGCCGTCATCGCGGGCTGCAGGCGACGCCATCCGGTCTCCCGAACCAGGTGGCTCGCCGCGGCGCGGCGGGGCGCGCGGGCGCCTGGCGTCTCTCGTTCACGCGGTGCAGTGCCGTCTCCGCCA